>Ga0137418_10000152_pt1 | contig 52596 bp, 42 predicted proteins | sample CZODoug3_1_2_16f_FD_122242 | JGI IMG/M metagenome (GOLD analysis project Ga0137418, IMG submission 122242) | Vadose zone soil fungal communities from Angelo Coast Range Reserve, California, USA - CZODoug3_1_2_16fungal (Hybrid Assembly) | ecosystem: Environmental > Terrestrial > Soil > Vadose...
GTCGGATCGTAAATGATTTTGTAATCGACGCCTTGGGGGAATTCCCTTTTTAGATCTTTCATCGCCGACAAGACTTCATGTTCAACCGCGAGCGAGTTTGCACCCGGCTGGGCGTAAATCAGGAGCGCCGTCGCGTCGCTGCGATCCATGTATGCAGTTGATCCATAATCAGCGGCACCCACCTCGACGCGGCCGATGTCGCGCACCCGGGTCACCCTTCCTTGCTTATCCGATTTGACGACGATGTCACCGAATTGCTCGGGTGTGGAAAGCCTGCCGAGTGCCTCCACGTTGATCTGATAAGCCTCGTGCCCCGGGGCGGGCGGCTGATTCAGAATCCCAGCCGAGACCTGCAGGTTCTGGGCGCGCAGTGCCACGAGCACCTCACTGCCGTTGAGATTGTTCGCCGCAACCTTGTCGGGTTCGAGCCAGATGCGCATGGCGTACTCGCGGCCGCCTTGGAACTGCACATCTCCAACACCTTCGAGGCGCGCGAGAACGTCCTTGACGTGCAAGGTTGTGTAGTTTGAGAGGTACAGGTTGTCACGCGAACTATCCGGCGAGTAGACGTGAATGGCCAGGAGGATGTTCGGTGTCGCTTTCCTGACTTGCACACCAAGACGCTGCACGTCTTCCGGCAACCTCGGCAAAGCGTCCTGGACACGGTTTTGCGTCAGCATCTGTGCGACGTTCAAGTCGGTGCCGATGCGGAAGGTAACGGTGATTGTGAGCTTGCCGTCGCCGGTCGACTGGCTGCCCATGTAGAGCATATTCTCGACGCCATTAATTTGCTGTTCGAGTGGCGTCGCCACGGTGCGTGCTACTGTTTCGGCGGAAGCACCTGGGTACACCGTCGTGATCTGCACGGTGGGTGGGACGATCTCCGGGTACTGCGCGACCGGCAGGATTGCGAGCGCACCAAGCCCGAGGAGCGTCACGAAAGCGCTCAGGACGACCGCGAAACGTGGGCGTTCGATAAAGAAATGTGCCAGGCGCATGTTCTTGACTCGCTTCTATTCCTGACCACCCGCAAAACGGATCGTGCCGTCTTCGGTCGCGACTTTGGTTCCGGGCGCGGCGTGAAGTAGCCCCCCCACGATCACTCGGTCACTCGATGCGAGCCCCCACCGGATCACTCGCAAACCGTCGCGAATCTCTCCTACTTCCACCCGCTTTGGCGCGACCCTGCCGTCCGCCGAAACCGTCATAACCATGTGTTGCGATTGGTCAGGCAGGACTGCGCTGTCCGGCACGAGGAGGGTCGGTGAAGGAGGAGCGACGACCAGTCGAACACGAGCGAACAGGCCAGGAGTCAAAACCAGATCGGAATTCGCAACCGTAGCCCTGGCGTGGATTGTGCCGCTCGAACGGTCAAGGACATTGTCCAGGAAATCGAATACGCCGCTTCGCGCGTACTGATTGTCGTCGCCGAGCGCAACCTCAACCTTTTGGACATGCCCTCCCTTGAGGCGCCCGCGATACTTGGAGTACGCGAGGAAATCGGACTCGCTCATATCAAAGTCAAGGTAGATCGGATCAAGCGACACGAGCGTCGCGAGCAGCGTCGTCGGACTCGTCGCTGTGCGGCTGCCAGCGATCAAATTGCCGATCGAAACGAGGTGTGTGCCCATGCGCCCTGTGAACGGCGCCGTAATCCGGCAATGGTCGAGGTCGAACTGTGCATCGCGGATTCGGGCTTTCGCGTCTTCAACCGCAGCGCGGCCTGCTCGTTGATCGGATGTGCGCTGGTCCACGTTTTCCACGCTTCCAGCGTTGCTTTGCTCCAGATCCTTGGCACGGCCAAGTTGTCTGTCAGCCAGTTCCAGTCGAGCCGATGCAACGTCGAGTTGGGCAGTGGCCTCGGCGAGCGTAATCTCGTAGGGGCGGGGATCAATGGTGAAAAGGAGGTCGCCCTTCCGAACAGTGTCCCCGTCCTTGAAAAATATTCCCGTAAGCGTACCGCCTACTTGCGCGCGCAGTTCGACTTGCGAAACCGCCGCGAATTGGCCAAGGAAGCCCAACCGCGTATCGATGTCTTGCGCCAACGGCTTGCTCACCACGACTTGTGGAAGCGCAGCGGGCGGAGCACCTGCGGAACTTCCGCTCGCCCTGGGCGAATACTTGAGCCATGCACCGAGAAACACTACCCCTGCTAGGATGGCGGCAACCCACAGCTTCGCCGACGTTCGTCCACTGATTCGCCGCCCCTTGGGCTCCGCTCGTTCGTCGGACGTCAGTTCCGTTTCCGTCAGCATTCTCTTAGTCCTCCAGATTTATTGTTCTGTTACTCCGCACAATTCAAATCGAAAAAAGTCAACGCGTCTTTTCCCGGATCTGGCCAACCAGATGAGCCAGGGTCATTTTGGCGAGTGATCTTTCGAAGCTGTTCTGAGCCTGAGAGAGTAGCCCTGACATGCACTCCTTGAGGTGGCAGCTGACCGGACACCTCTTTTCCACAGGATAGGAATGAATCGCAAACGCCGGTGGTGCCACACTTGCACGGTATATGTCGAGCAGCGTGATCTGTCGCGGAGAACGCGCAAGCACGCTGGCCCCGCTCTTGCCGCGTTTTGTCACGACCAAGCCCGCTTTCGAGAGCTTGGAGAGCGACTTTCGAACGAACGTGGGGTCGGCATTCACGCTCTCGGCCAGAGTACCCGAGGAGAATTCCTTGCCATGCTTGTAAGCCAGCGCAGCCATGATGTGGGCGGCAACCGTAAATTGGACGCTTCTTGCTGACATACGTTCTCCCGTCCATATGTGATGCTCAACAGCACAATTGGTTATACTTCACGACCTACCCCGCACTCAGATTCCGGCTTCGTGTTTCACGCCAACGACTACCAACGTCATGTCGTAGAGAGATTCGCTCAGATGCGGATCTGGACAGCATGGCGGACTTCTTTGAGAGCAGCCTAGCTGGAATTAGGATGGCGGCCAGAGCCGGCAAGAGTCGGCACGCCCTTCAAAATATCGCCGCCTTTGCGTCAAGAGCATACGTGGCATAGACTAGTACACCAGTATTCGACGGTGCCTAATTGACGACTAATCGGGAGCTAGCGCCCCCTAAACAGTCAATCGATTTACCAAATGTTATTACAAGTGTTATTACAGGATTTGGTTTTCAGGAGGTTGTACCATTCTATGAGGCGAATACGTCCCAAGAGGGACTCCTTGTTCCCATGGGGGGCCAATTAGAGGTGGTATGCCCTGCAAGTCGTGCGGATCAGTCAACCAGAGCAAGTTCACCGCGGAGATGGCCATCCATTTTCCCGGACTGAAAAATATCGACAAGCCCGTCGCGTGGATGTTTCCGGAGCTTGTTGTCTGTCTGGATTGCGGAACTGCGGAATTCACTGTGCCCAAATCCGAACTGCCTCTGCTTGCGAAAGGCGACGCCGCTCCGGCAGGTTAAACCTTCGATTGAGTCATACTTTCTCACTGAGAATAAACGGCTGAGTGTTCCGCATAGATGCTCTGGAGAACGAGTTCGTCTTGCTCGCCTTGAAAGCTGCCCAATGGATATGCGCACAGGATATCTACGTCGTGTGTTTTGACTAGATCGTTGCAGCCCCGTTCGATGCGAATCGCCGCATCCGCTTTGCCTTCGGCATGCAAGAGAGCCACGCCTTCACCGCACACCACAACCCGAGGCTGTCCTGATTTCGTGGCTTTGGCTGCTGCCTCAATCAGGCCACCAATGCCCTCGAAAAATCGAAGCGGGTCAGGCAAACCATCTACCATGACTCTTGAGAGCGAGTCGGCAGCATCCAATGGAACGTAGGTACCTAGTTGAAGGGCGCCATCCGCATCCACACCCTCTGCCTTCAGTCTTAGAAGAAGGGCATACCGGTGTGACTTCGTAGCGAGCACAATAGCGGCGTTACCGGCCTTGAGGGCAGCAGCAATAAAGTGAGTAAAGCGATCAAGTAGAACCGTTTCATCAGAATAGAACAGAACCTCATGGCGGTGAGGGGCTTTCTCTCCTGAGGTGGCGGCGAACTCGTAGCCCTTTAAGCTGCTGCTGACAAATTGCTGACCTCGAAGGACCGCATCCACGGCCGGCAGTAGTTCGCTTTGGGCATCTGTCTTCTGAATGTAACCCCGGGCGCCTGTGCTCAGAGATGCCTGCACGACGTCGAGATCATTGTTCAGACTTAGGAAGACTATTCTCGAGCTGGGAGAGAGCATCCGTATCCGCCGGGCGGCTTCGATTCCATTCAACTTCGGGAGACCAATGTCCAACACAATCAAGTCCGGCTTCAATTCTTTGGCCTTCTGAATGGCTTCTGGTCCATCCGCAGCCTCCGCGATGACCTGCCATTCTGGCCGCGCCTGAAGCAACAATCGGACTTGGTTTCGCCAAACTTTGTAATCGTCTACTACGAGAATACGAATTGATGACAACAGGCACTGCTCCATTTCTGGCACTGTATACGAAGACGCCGCGTGCAAATTAGTTGCGCGAACCTCCAAGTCGCTGCGCCTGTGAAGAATAAACCAGGCAAGGTCATTGCGTCACTCGCGGACTGCCACGAGTGCGAGAGACTCTTGTCGAGGAGTCTGATTTAAATACTAGCACCGCGGACTGCGCGAAGTCGTTGCTCCAGAGCAAGATTTGACAGCGACCCACGATTCCGGTGCTTCTACCCTGTCGCAAGTATGGAATCGGTCCTCAAACTGACTGGCACGCGAGCGTGATCGTGGCACCCCTCTTGGGAAGCGATTCGATTGAAACCGTTCCCTTCACGAGTTTCAGCCGCTCTTTAATGCGGTTGAGACCAAGTCCTCCGGCCTTTCTTGGGCTGTCTAGACTAAAACCTACGCCGCAATCACTGGCCGCGAGATGAATCTCATCTGACGTTCCCACAATCGCCCATCGAACTTTCGAACAGCGCTATGTTTCACCGCATTCTGCAGGGCTTGGTCCTGACGAATGGCTATCAATGGTCACAACGGCCCTGAGTTGATTTCGAAGAACTGCTCTTCGGAGACATGCCGAACGTCTCAGTCCCCTCTGGCTCCGGGGTACTCCTTTCGTGGTACGGAGTGTCCATTCCCGATTTGGGACAAGAACGTTACTTTGTAAGACTTACGAGCCTGACATGCAAACTCCAGGTGAATTAAGTCATTCGTCATCCGTCCCAGCCGGATACTGGAAACCCTCTTGAGGCCCCGCATTACAGGAGGCAACCTATTCATTTTACAAGGGTAAGCCGTATTTTGAAGGCGCTCCAAGAAGGCCACAACGACCTGGGATTGCGCACCAAGCTGTTGTTGTGGCTTGTGCTGTTTACGGCGGCGCTCACTTCCGTCACCCTGCTTGTAGTGCGTCAATCTGCTCAAGGCCAAGTCCAGAGGCAAATCGAGCAGGACGCCCGCAATGCCCTTTTGACGATCCAAGCCGTTCAGCATCAGCGAGAGATGCTGCTTACTCGCAAGGCCGACCTGCTCGCGTCGTTAGCCTACATGAGAAACGGAGACCCGACAACAATCCAGGATGCCAGCCAAGACCCATGGCAGTTCGGCGATTGCGACCTATTCGCGTTGGCGGACCGAAAAGGCAAGATTGTCGCCCTGCATGCAACTACCTCAATGATTTCCATTGCTACCACTGAAAAACTACTTAGACGCTCCTTCAAAGAGAGTAGTGGCCCGGGATGGTGGTTTGACGACGGGCATCTTTTTCAGGTGGTGCTTCAACCGTATTACGAGGATGAGCCAGGGAAGAACCGCCTCTTGGGCACTGTAATTGTCGGGCGCGAGCTTGACTCCAGGGGAGTGAGCGACCTGGGACGCATTTCATCGAGTCACCTGATTTTCCGCTACGGCGACGATTTCGTGATTAGCACGTTTTCGCCCGCCATGGGGCTCGAGGGGCGGCTGTTGGACCGCCCTAGAGGGGAAGATATCCAAATTGGCAATGAAAAGTTCTTTGCAAGTTCCCTCCCGCTGGACTCCGGGGCCCAGCCAGCCCTACGCCTTACGGTTCTGAAGTCTTATGACGAGGTAACTGCATCTCTCAAGAGATTGAACCGTCTGCTGGTTGGGCTTGGTCTAGCCGCCGTGTTAGGGGGAGGCATATTGGTTTTTGTGATTTCGGACAGATCTACGCGTCCGCTGACGTACCTTGCGGAGGGAGTGCGCGCCCTCGAACAAGGTGATTTCGTCTATCCACTGAAATCGCATGGTGGTGACGAAGTAGCGCAGGTCACCCGGGCTTTCGAGGACATGCGCAAGACATTGCAGAGGAACGAAGAACAAAGACAACAACATGAAGTACAACGGCAACAGCTTGAAGTACAGAGGCAACAGCTTGAAGGACAACTCCGCCAAGCGCAGAAGATGGATGCAATGGGGAGGTTGGCAGGCGGCGTGGCACATGATTTCAACAATCTTCTAACGGTCATCAAGGGGAACAGTAGCTTATTGGTTGAGCGCCTGCAATCCGACGATCAGCTCCTTGGACGTACCAAACAAATAGAGGGGGCAGCGGACCGAGCTGCTTCGCTGACTCGCCAGTTGCTGGCCTTCTGTCGTATGCAAGTATTGCAGCCGAAAGTCCTGGACTTGAACATGCTGGTCTCGGAAATGTGCAAATTACTAAGACGGCTGATTCGCGAAGACATTGCGTTCACCTTCCACGCTAGCGAGTCTCTTGGGCGGGTGAAGGCAGATCCAGGACAGATCGAGCAAGTCATCATGAATCTTGCGGTGAATGCCGGTGATGCCATGCCTTCGGGCGGCACCCTGACCATCGAAACGCGTAACGTGACAGTGGATCAGCAATACACCCTGGCTCGGCCTTTGATTCTACCCGGCGAGTATGTTCTGCTTGCGGTTGCGGACACTGGTCATGGAATGGATGCCGAAACGAAGTCGCGCATTTTCGAGCCATTCTTCACAACCAAGGAGCAGGGCAAAGGAACTGGATTGGGGCTCGCGACCGTTTACGGCATCGTTAAGCAGAGCGGCGGCTGCGTTTGGGTGGAGTCTGAGCCGGAGAAAGGGGCGCGATTCGAAGTCTACCTCCCACGAGTCGACGAGGCTGCGGAGTCTTCTGAGTGTGAGGAAATTGCGGTCACTCCTGTTCGGCGGCGCAAGATGGTGCTAGTTGTGGAAGACGAAGACGGGGTCAGAGAGCTTGCTTCCGAATTTTTGGAGTCGGCTGGCTACGCGGTGCTTACGGCCAAGGACGGTACAGAAGCTCTCGCCATTGCCGAACAGTCGGACGAGCCGATCCACCTGCTGCTTACCGATGTCGTGATGCCCAAGATGCGGGGACCGGAGCTAGCCAAACGATTAAAGGGTCTCCGTACGAGGTTGAGGATCGTTTATATGTCTGGGTACCTCGAATATAACCGGGGCAACGATGACTTCTTGGAGGAGGGTTTCTTCCTTCAAAAGCCATTCTCGCGCGATACCTTGGTACTTAAGGTGAGCGAGGCCCTGAGGAACGACTCTAAATCGAGAACCTGATCTCATCTTTTCTGTCTTGAATTTGTCCGAGTGCCCGTGAGGCTGCTTTATGTCTTTGAGTTTTAAGCCTATTAGGAAATCGAACGTGCGTCGTCGCTTGATTCTCAGAGGAAATTCACAATAGCTTCCATTGTCTCCTTGGGGCGCTCTTCCATTACCCAATGGCCGGTCTCCTGCAATACGACAATGGTCACATACGAGGCGACCAGCTTCATCTGCGGGCCCAGGACTCCAGCACTGGCTTTATCGCCGGCTATCGATAGCACGGGGATCGTCAACTTCGTTTGAGCTAGTTGCGCGAAGTCTTTGGCGGTTTGCGGCCAAGCAGCAAAGTAGGCCCAGCCAGCGTGCATGCGCCCAGGGCGGCCATATGCTGCAACGTAAGCTGCGCGGTCAGCGGCCTCGAGCGAATGTGTTTTGTCCGCAGCCAAGTCATTCCAGAAGTATGCGAAGTACGTTTTTTCGCGTCCCTGAACCAAGGCTTCCGGCGTCGGACCGTTGAAACGAAAATGCCAGAAGTTCGGATTATCGTAGACGTCTTCCCACCCGGCAACACCTGGGAGAAAAGCGTCCATTACGACGAGTTTTTCCACTTCCGTTGGGAACTGCGCGGCATACGCGTAAGCAACCATCAGCCCGATGTCGTGTCCAACGACTCTTGCCTTGGCGACGCCGAGCGATTTAGCGAGCGCATGGATGCGAATGGCCGCGGTCTTCATATCCAGACCATCCTTTGGAATTTCCGAATCACCGATTCCCGGCAGGTCCGGCGCAATGACTGTAAATTTCTGAGCTAGTTGTGGAATGAGCGGCTTCCACATCAGTGAAGTCTGGGTGTAGCCATGAAGGAGGATCACCGCAGGGCCGTGTCCAGCCGTCAGGTAGTGAAGCTTCAATCCATCCACTTCCGCCGTGTGCGACGTGATGGCTTTCCAGTCCGCATCAGCTCCCGCCTTGGCCGGAAACGATGCCGTGAAAAGAACTGCAAAAAGAGCGACACCCATCCGGATTGTTGAGATAGATCTCATAGCCTCTCCCTTGGTTTCGACTTAAGAAATCTCGTTCCAGACCCCGCCGCGGCCCCCGCGGTCCGATCGAGTTTGCAGCGCAAGACGCGTTGCGCCATCAACTGTCGAAAGGACGGCCGTTGACTTCTTCTCCGATGACGGCGACGTCGCACTTCGACGCCTCAAGTGAATCGGACTTCCACGAAAAACCGATGGAAGGCGCCTCAATCGCCTACTTTTCGTTGGTATCTAGAGGCCTAACTCAGCTAAACTTGGGTGCTCATCAGGCCGCCGGCCTAGGGGCCAGTGAAACAGTCGTTCTTGTTCCTTGATAGCAAGATCGTTGATGCTGGCATGCCGGTATTTCATAAGGCCAGCGGCATCGAACTCCCAGTTTTCGTTTCCGTAGGAGCGGTGCCATTGTCCGGACTCGTCATGCGATTCGTAGGCGAAACGGACGGCGATTCTGTTCTCACCGAAGGCCCACAACTCCTTGATGAGGCGGTAGTCGCGCTCGGCGGACCACTTCCTGGTAAGAAAAGCAATGATCTCCGCGCGACCGGTGAGGAACTCAGAGCGGTTTCGCCAGCGACTATCCACAGTGTAGCCACGTGAAACTTGCTCAGGGTTGCGGGAATTCCAGTTGTCTTCGGCAGCGCGGACTTTCAGAATCGCTGTTTCCCTGGTGAATGGTGGTGCGAGCGTTACGATGGCTTTCGGTTGTGTGCTCATGATGCGTTCCTTTCTACAACTGCTATTGTTGCCAGCCTCCGCCGAGCGCCCGGTAAAGTTGAACGAGACTCTGGTACTCCGTGCCGCGCGCCCCCGCGAGCGTGAGTTCAGCCGAAAACAGCGACCGCTGGCCGTCCAGGACTTCGAGATACGTGGTGGTGCCGCCCGTATAACGCAGGTTAGACAGGCGAACAGATTCTTGTAGGTCCTTGACGGAATCCTCCTGGCGAATCCGGACTTGATGGAATTTCTCGTAGCCGATTAGCGCATCGGATACGTCGCCAAACGCGCGTTGAATCGCCTGTCGATATGAAATCAAAGCCTGTTCGTGTTGCGACTTGGCCAGACGCAGATTTCCGCGAAGAGCTCCCCCAGTGAAAATGGGCTGGCTCACTTGGGCGCCGTAAGACCAGATCCCGGTTTGCGAACTAAACAAGCTGGAGAAAGCGCTACTTCGTCCAAACGACCCGCCGCCGGAGCCGGTCAGCGAGATTTGCGGAAAGAACTGCGCCTTGGCGACTCCAATTTCGGCATTAGCGGCGACCAGGAATTGTTCGGCTTCGCGAATATCAGGCCGGCGCTCGATCAACGATGAAGGCAGGCCTGGCGGTACTTCAGGAGGAAGTGGCTGTTCCACCAGCGGGCGTCCGCGTGGCACGGCCTGCGGGTAGTTGCCGAGGAGTATGCTGATGGCATTTTCTTCCTGTGCGATCTGCCGCTCCAGGTCAGGAATCTGGGCATTGGCGGTATCGAGGACTTGCTGAGCCTGAAGCACGTCAAGCTTTGTCGCCACGCCGTGCTCGACACGAAGATTGGTAAGCTTCACCGAGTCTTGCTGAGTTTTCACCGTCTCGCGAGTAATTTGGAGTTGAAGGTCAAGCTGGAGGAGTGCAAAGTAGTCGCTCGCCACGTCGCTCACAAGCGTTAATATGACCGTCTGCCGCGCATCTTCCGTCGCCAGGAGTTGGGCGCGTGACGACTCTGTCGCGCGGCGCAGTTTCCCGAATAAATCCAATTGGAACGCGGCGTCGGCAGTAAGGAGCAGAAAATTTGACGTGGTCTGGAAGTTATGTTCCTTCCCGCCGCTGAAATTGCCGTTTCCTTGGACCTGTGGAAAAAGATTAGAACGCGTTACGGCAAGCTGCGCGCGCCCGGCGTTGATGCGCTCCGTAGCGAGTTGCAAGTCGTAGTTTTGCTTCAGCGCGGTGCGGATGAGTTCTTGTAATTGCGGATCCTGGAATACTTGCCACCAGGGAAGATCGGCGTAAGACGCTGCCTGAGCCTGGACCTGCGGGTTTTCGCTCAGATCGCGGAAGGTCGCTGGGTTTTGGGCAGCGGGACGGTGGTAGTTCGGGCCGACGCTGCACCCGGCGAATAAAGTTGAAGCTATCGTGGCGGCAATGAATCGCGTTAGTTTCTTCATAGGCGCGCCACGCCGTTCTTCCTTCGCGCCATTCTTGAGGTAATTCATTTCAGTCCGCCTCCGCTGGCGTAGGAGTTGCTGGGAGCGCTCCCGAAGCGCGCTCTTTGCCGGCACCGGACCATTTCTCCACCAGGTAAAAAATGGCGGGCACGAAGAAAATGCCAATCGCGCTGGCGGCTAGCATCCCGCCGATTACCGTAGTGCCCATGATTTGGCGGGCCACCGAGCCGGCACCCGTAGCCGTCCAAAGGGGCACGCAACCCAGAATGAACGCGAAGGAGGTCATCAAAATAGGCCGTAGTCGGAGCCTGGCCCCTTCGAGCGCGGCATCCACCAGGGGTTTTCCGTTCTCGTACTGCTCCTTGGCGAACTCGACAATCAGAATCGCGTTCTTGGCGGCTAAGCCGATGAGCATAACCAGCCCGATTTGCGAGTAAACATCATTCTCGATTTGGACCATGTAAGGCGGCAGAAAAATGCTGAGCAGCACGCGGCGCAACCAAAGGATTCCAAAGGCTCCAAAGATCGCTACCGGTGTGCTCAGGAGAACGCTAAAGGGTAGCGACCAGCTTTCGTACAGCGCCGCCAAAATGAGGAACACAAAGAGCAGCGATAGCCCGAAAATCGCTGAAGCGGGCACCCCCTCCCGCGCTTTCTGCTCCTGATAAGACATTCCCGAGTAGTCGAAACCCATCTCGCGCGGCATGTTCTGTTTGAAAACGTCTTCCAGTGCCGCCGTCGCTTGGTCCGCGCTATAACCCGGCGCGGCGCTACCGTTGATCTGCGCCGAACGATATTCGTTGAAGCGCATCGTGAACTCGGGCCCAAGCCGCGGCTTTACGCTAGTCAGCGTCGACAATGGGACGTTCTCTCCCTTGCTATTGCGAACGTAGAACTGCCCAACGTTTTCCGCCCTTGCTCGATCATCGCCCTCGGCCTCGATATAAACCTGCCATTGCCGGCCGAAGCGGTTGAAATAGTTGATGAAATATCCGCCCATGAAAGCCTGGATAGTCCGGTAGACATCGTTGAGAGGCACACCCTGCTTCAGTACTTTGTCGCGGTCCACGTCGACAAATTCCTGCGGCACACTCGACAAAAAAGTGGTGCTTAACCCGGCGATCTCCGGGCGTTTGCGGGCGGCTTCCAGGAATGTGCCCAGGTTTTTGGCGAGGAACTGAACATCGTTGCCGGCACGGTCCTCCAAGACAAACGTGAAGCCACCGGAAGTGCCAACTCCAGGAATCGCGGGGGGCGAGAAACTGAAGGCGATCGCCGCCGGCAACCGGCTCAATTCCCGGTTCAGGTGCGCCTTGATAGCTTGAAATTGCTCGGCTCTTGTAGTGCGCTCATCCCAGGGTTTAAACGTTACAAAGAAAAATGCGTTGTAGCTGGTGCGCACGTAGCTGAGCAAACTGAAGCCAATGATGGTCGTCGAATACTGAACCCCCGGCGTACTCATCAGGATTTTTTCCACGTCTGCCGCGACCGCCGTGGTGCGTTCCAGCGAAGCTCCGTTCGGGAGCTGGAGATTCACAAAGGCATAGCCCTGGTCTTCGTCAGGAAGGAAACTTGACGGCACTCGGTTGGCAAAAAAACCGCCCCCCAGCGCAAAGGCCACCAACAACACGATGGCGACCACGCTCTTCCGGATCAGCGTCGCGCTCCAATGGACGTAGCCTTCAGTTAAACGTTCGAACGTGCGGTTGAACCAATCGAAAAACCGCCTCAGCAATCCTCGACTCGCTGCCCGGGGCCGAAGCAACAGTGCGGCAAGCGCCGGACTCAGCGTCAGCGCGTTAAAGGCAGAGAGAAGCACGGAAATCGCGACGGTGACAGCGAACTGCTGGTATAGCCGGCCAGTAATGCCCGGGATAAAGGCGGTCGGCACAAATACGGCAGACAGAACCAGCGCGATTCCAACTACGGGGCCGGAAAGTTCTTCCATGGCTTTCAAGGCCGCGTTCTTGGGCGTCATGCCCTCTTCGATGTGCCGTTCCACGCCTTCAACCACGACGATCGCGTCGTCCACCACGAGGCCAATCGCCAGCACCAGACCAAAGAGAGAAAGCGTATTGATGGAGAAGCCGAACAGCGGGAAAAGCACAAATGTGCCGATCAACGAGACCGGCACAGCGAGGAGTGGAATCAGAGTGGCGCGCCACCCCTGCAAGAATAGGTAAACGACGAGGATCACTAGCACGAGGGCAATCACAAGCGTCTTAACGATTTCCTTGATACCTTCGGTAACCGCGCGAGTCTGGTCGAGTGCTACGACGTAGTCCATGTCTTCCGGAAAACGTTGCTTCATCTCGGACATCAGCTTCCTGACGCTATCGGCTGCCGCCACGGCGTTCGAACCTGGCAATTGATAAGTGGCAATGACGGCGCTTGGCTTGCCGTTCAGGCGTCCTACAACGCTATAATCCTGGGAACCCAATTCCAGCCGCGCGACATCCCGCACGCGCACGGTCCCGCCGTCGGGAGTTTCACGTACTACGATCTGTCCAAATTCCTCCGGCGACGCCAAGCGGCCCTGCGCGAGGACCGAGTAGGTAAATTCCTGGCCCTTCGGCGCCGGTTCGCCACCCGCTTTCCCAGCCGGGTTTACGGTGTTCTGCGTCTGAATCGCGCTGACAATCTCGGGGACAGTGATGCCCAACTTTGCCAGTTGATCCGGTTTCACCCACAGCCGCATCGCATATTGTCCGGCGCCGAAAATCTGGACGTTGCCTATGCCCGGCGAACGCGTAATCGGATCGCTGATATTGATATACGCGTAGTTCGCCAGAAACTGGGCATCGTAGGTTCCATGGGGGGAGTAGAGGGCAATCAACATGAGCGGGGCCGACACGGCTTTGCGGACGGTAATCCCGTAGTTGTTCACGTCGGCGGGGAGTTGCGAGGCAGCTTGTGTCTCACGCGCCTGGGTCAGAATCAAATCGGTGTTCGGATCTGTTTTCACATCGAAGTTGACGATCAGCGTCGTATTCGAATTGCCGGTGGCATTCAGCGAATACATGTAATTCATGTTGTCCACGCCGCTCATCTGCTGTTCGATGGGAGTGGCCACCGCCTGCTCGAGCGTTTGCGCGTCCGCGCCAACGTAGGTGGCAAGAACTTGAATTTCCGGCGGAGCGATGTTGGGAAATTGCGCGACCGGCAAACTAAAGATAGTGATGGCGCCAACAAGCACCAAGACAATGGAGATCACCATGGCCACGATGGGGCGATTGATAAAGAATTTTGACATGGCGTTACTTGCCTTTGCCTTCCACGGCGAATGGCTTAGCGTTCACCTGCATCCCTGCTCGCACCTTCTGCACGCCCTCGGCAACGACGCGCTCGCCACGCTTTAGTCCATCGGCAATGATCCACTGGGTACCAACTCGGTCGCCCACCTTCACGGTTCGGATGCCTACCTTGTTCTGCTCGTCCACCACCGCTACCTGATAGCCGCCTTGTAACTCCGAGACTGCTCGTTGAGGCACAAGTAGCGCGTCCTCCTGCACTCGCACGGCGGCGCGAACTTTGCCGTAGCCGCCGGGACGCAGAATGTTTCCCGGATTTGGGAAAACTGCGGCGATCCGAATCGCTCCGGTGCTTTCGTTTACTTGTCGGTCCGCAAAATAGAACCTGCCACCGTAGGGATACGTTGAGCCGTCGGCGAGGATTAGTTCGAGGCGCAGGCTCTCGTCCGCGGCCTGCCGCGTGGTTTCTGTCGGGAACCGTTTTCGCCATGCAAGGTACTGGGGTTCACCGACGGTGAAATAGACCTTGATGGGGTCGACAGTGGAGACGGAAGTCACCGGCCCGCTGCTTAGATTCACCAGAGCGCCTACTTGAAGCTGGGCCTGCCCGGCGATGCCGTCGATGGGCGCGATGAGCCTGGTAAAATCGAGGTTGATCTTGGCGGTTTCAACAGCAGCCTCAGCGCTTTTGATTTGAGCTTCGGCGGTCGCTACCGTGGCCTTCGCCGCTAAGTTGTTCTGGATGGAGTTGTCCAAGTCCTGCTGGCTGGCGGCTTGCTCTCTTGCCAATGGAGTATAGCGGTTGACGTCCAACTCGGTCCTGCCTTGCACGGCCTTGGCATTGGCGAGCGTGGCCGTCGCCTGAGCCAATTGCCCTTCGGCCTGGTCGAGCGCGGCCTGAAAGGGACGTGGATCAATCTCGAAGAGTAATTGACCCTTCTTTACGAAGGCTCCTTCCTGATAGCCCTGCCGCTGTATATATCCCGTGACCTGCGCCCGGACGTCCGCATTTGTGAAGCCGTCAAGCGTTCCGATCCATTCGCCATAGATGGGTATTTCCTTCTGCTCCACCTGCACGACTTCAACATCAGGCGCAGCGCCCCCCGGCGCTCCCGATACCTGCTTTGGCCGTAGCGCCCCAATGATGAGGCCGATCACCACCAGGCTAAACACCCCGCCTATCCAGTATTTGTATTTTGAAAGCATGTTCATCTTCTCCCCCGGCAGTGAGGCTTCCGTTTGAACCGAGTTTCACTCTTTCCGACTCGCCCAGCTTTGAACAAATTGATGCAACCCCTCCCGAGGAGGGTACAACGTTCATGCAAATCTGTTAAGCGCGCTCAGGCTGCATGGGCAGCTTCCGCCGGGAAACGCCTACCCGCCAGAAAACCAAGGACTATGAAAACCACCATGACGACGACCTGCGTCGCCAGAAACGGCGGCTCTGATTGCGTGGGCGCCAGGGCCTTGAGCGCGGGAACCTTCATGAACAGCTGGGCGACCAAAACAAAAACGTTGAGGTAGAGAGAAATCACTGCGCTGATAACATAGGTCCGGCGCCAGGCACCCGCGAGGCCGCGCCCATAGAACGCGAACATGGCTATTGCTAAAACTAGAAGCGACACTATCCCGACTGCATAGGATGGCTTGAATCCATGATACGGAAATAAGAATCCAGTGGCGCTGGTTGCCACGGTGGTCGTGAGAAATAGCCCGGTCCAGCCCTTCAGCCACTTCCCGGCAATCAACCCGAACACCACGACCAAGCCGGCCAGGATTCCGACCAAGCTCAACGCGACGTGAAACAGCGTAAATGCCGCTAGTCCTGAACTCATAAGATTCCCCCTTATTTGTTCTTTGATCTCGCGTTACGCGTTCTGCGGTTCAGCCAACGAAAAAATATCACTCTACCGGCCGACAAAAGGGAGAGACGCTTGGTGCTTCGAATACCCGCAACACCTGGCGTTGGCCACCGGATTCGTTGCTACTCCCTCTTTGTCGTCTGGCATGAGCGTGCTGCTTTTAGGCCGAAGCCGAAGCCGCGCCTTTGATGAACGCAAGCAAATCGGCATTGATCTGGTCTGCGTTGGTGGTGGGCATGCCGTGCGGAAAGCCCGGATAGATCTTTAGTGTTGCGTTCTTCAGAAGTTTCGCGGAAAGGGGCCCCGCTGCGACGATCGGCACAATCTGATCGTCGTCGCCATGCATCACTAGGACCGGCACAGTGATCTTCTTCAGGTCTTCTGTGAAGTCCGTCTGGGAGAAGGCGACGATGCCGTCGTAGTGGGCCTTGGCGCCTCCCATCATGCCCTGGCGCCACCAATTCCAGATCACCCCCTGAGAAGGTTTCGCACCCGGTCGATTGTAACCGTAAAACGGTCCAGCCGGCACATCGTAATAGAACTGCGCTCGGTTGGCGGCGAGCTGCGCCTGTAACCCATCAAACGCGTCTTTGGGTTGCCCCGTCGGATTGGCCGCCGTCTTCACCATCAAGGGCGGCACCGCGCTGATGATCGCCGCTTTTGCCACTCGGCTTTCGCCATGGCGCGCTAGGTAGTGCACCACCTCTCCGCCGCCGGTTGAGTGGCCCACGTGCACCGCTTCCTTAAGGTCGAGATGCGCGGTCAGCACCGCTAGGTCGTCGGCGTAATGATCCATGTCATGGCCACTTCCGGGCTGGGAAGAACGCCCATGTCCGCGCCGGTCGTGGGCTATGACGCGATAGCCGTGCTTAAGAAAAAACAGCATCTGTGTGTCCCAATCGTCCGCACTCAGTGGCCAGCCATGCGAAAACACAATCGGCTGCCCCTTCCCCCAGTCTTTGTAATAGATTTGTGTTCCGTCTTTCGTCGTAATTGTCGTCATAACCTGATCTCCTCTAGTGTTTGAATTCCCTGACAATCCTCCATTTGCTGCATTTGGCGCCCCCCATCCGTTTTCGGCCATCAGGCGGCCGACAAGGCGCGGAAACCGCTGCCAGGTCGGGATTGATGCATGAGTCTGAGCGCCGGGGACCTGCGAAGCGCGACTTTGGCATGGAACAGCCGTCCCTTGGCCGCAGCCACCGAGATGCGCATCGCTCGTGCGGTTTCCTGCATTGAGAGTTCTTGTAGTTGCTGGACCTCAACCACCTCTCGGAGGTTTGGCCGGAGGCTGTGGATGGCTCTCTTTAGAATTTTCTCTTCTTCGCCTTGCGCGTAGAGCCGTTCCGGATTTGGCGCGCGATCCGCTATCTGAAAACCCCCGCGGTTCATGTCCACATCATCGCTGCCCGCCGTGGCGACCTCCAGCGAAGTTCGTTTCTTCCGGAGCATCATGAGCGCCGAATTGATCGCGATGCGCGTCAGCCAAGTCGCGAAGCTCGACCTGCCGTCAAAGTCCCTGAGATGCACGAACGCTCTCAGCAGCGCGTCTTGCACCGCATCTTGCGAATCCTCGCGGTTCCTGGTTATGCGTTGCGTAACACGTAGCAGTTGCTGCTCGTGTCGCTCGCTCAATTTACCAAAAGCCGCCGACTGCCCGGCCTTGGCGGCTTGCACTAGTCTCTTCTCAGCTTGCTCCGGAGATTCTGAGACGATAGTGCAGCCCTTACATTTTTGTTTCGATACCGCTAAGTTTTGCAAGTTCATGTGGCCCCCGCCCACTGCCGCTTGTTCTCGCATGGCACTCTGCGGGACCCCGGCCACGAATACATCACTAGATTTAGCGGTTTTTGTGTACCTCTCCCGAGGTGACTAGGAGTACCACTTTTGGTTTACGGTGCCGTTGTTTACCGAGCAGCGGGAGGGACTTAATGCAAGATAACCCGCCCGGACTATGGGAAGTCACGATTCTGGTGGGCGCGATGAAGGCGGAATGACAATTTCGCGGCGTCCGAACAAGCGGCCATCGAGCGAAAAAGCCCCCGGCCCAAGTAAGGCAAGCGCGATCGCCGTGACGATCATTCCACACGCGACCAGCCGGCCGTCGTGCAACCCCCAAGTAGGCGCGGGAAACCAGGAAACGGCGATCCCCAGGAAGCATAGCCCCAACAAGAGCCCGGTAACCGGGGTAAAAAACCCTGCCGTCAGGGCCATTCCGTTAACGATCAACACCAAGCCAAGTAACCATTTGCCGGGAGAAGGAATGGACGGACCCGAGAGATAGAGAACGCCATGGGCAGCTGCGGCGAGACCGACCGCTGCGCGCAATAGCAACAGGCCTAATCCGGGGTTGCCCCCCGGAAACGTGGAATATAATCTTTGCAGCGCGTAACTCCCTGTCGCGCCATAAAAAACCGCAACAACTCTAGATACGCAAAGATGTTGCCCTTTGAAACACCACAACGCGGCATCTTTTCCTACCACTTTTGAGGTATGGACTTGGCGTGCGGCTTCCGATTCTTACAGCTCGATGATTCCGCGGCGGACGCCGATCGCGACCGCTTGGGTGCGATCGCTCGCCCCGAGCTTGTCCATGATGTGCTTGATGTGAACCTTTACGGTTTCTTCCGTGATGAAGAGTTTTTCAGCGATGTCGCGATTCCGGTTTCCCCCGGCAATTCGGCTAAGGACTTCTATCTCGCGAGGCGTCAAATCGTCGTCGCTCAAATGTTCCGCAAGCCGCGCCGCCAACTGCGAGGGGATGCGCTTTTTCCCCGCGTGGACCTGGCGAATCACTTCAACCAGCTCCTTGGGTGGCATGCTCTTGAGCATATAGCCGCGGGCGCCTGCTTCCAGGGCGCGCTGGATTTCCACATCGCCTTCAAAGGTCGTGAGCATAATGACGCGCGCCTCGGGAAATTCCGCGCGCACGGCAATCATCGCATCGATGCCACTCTTGTCCGGGAGCCTGAGGTCCATCAAGGTTACGTCCGGCTGGTGCTCGCGATATTGCTGCAGCGCTTCCTGCGCATTGGCGGCCTGCGCTACCAGCACCATGTCCGGCTGATTGTTGATGATGGCGGCAAGGCCCTCCCGAAGGAGCGGATGGTCATCCACGCTGAAGACGCGTATTCGAGTGGGTTCGCTCATCTGGCTCGCTCGCTTTCGACGGCTGAATCTGAATCTGCCGGCTTTCGCGCGTACCGTCTCGAGAGCCATCTCGTTGAACGGTCAGAGTCTCGAGGGAGATACGCGATATGACCGGGAACGGACAGCTCAATCTCAATGCCGGCTGCCGCACGGCTCAACACTCTTAGTTTCGCACCAATTCTTTCCGCTCGTTCGCGTATCCGCGGCAATCCCGAATGTCCGTGGCGAGCCGCAAGCAATGCCTCGCTCGCAATTCCGCAACCGTTGTCGCGCACCAGCAGCCGCAGTTGATTGGCCGCATATTCGAGTTCGACTTCAATTTCACTCGCGCCGGAGTGATGGAAAGCGTTTGCCAGCGCTTCCCGGCCAATTAGATAAACGTCATCGCCAATGACCGGCCGCAATGATCGCGCTATTCCTCCAACAATCACCCGAAAGCGGGCGCTCTTCGTGGCGGCAAGCTCCTGCCGAATCCGCGAAAATGCTTGCTCCAGATCCTCGGAACCCCAGTCAGATGACCGCAATCCTTGAACAGTATTCCGGCCTTCTTGAATAACCCGCCCCATCACGTCGAGTACACGATTCACTTGCGCTTTGGCCGGTGCATCGTCCGCCAGCTGATCGTTTGCCACGTGAAGTTGCATCGAGGCGCTCAGGAAATCCTGCAAAAGTGTGTCGTGCAGTTCCTGCGCAATGCGCGTGCGCTCGGCGAGTCTTTCTTCGAGTCGCAGGCTGAGTTGTCGGGTCAACCGGTTCATCCTGACGCGAAATAACATCATTCCCATTAGTGCGAACGCGGCCGCGATGCCCAGCAGAAACCACCAGGTCTGCCAAAACACCGGCCTGCCCTTTGTAATAGCGACTACCACTACACCGGAGCCTTCACTCGGCAAAACTTCCATTGTGGGCTGTGGGCGATATCCCGGCTCGACAAGTAACGCCGCATATTCCGTTCCGAAATGTGTCGAATTTTTCCACTTCGAATCCGCTTGAATTGTGGTGAACGGTTGGTCGGCAAGTGGCTGCACCCACCAGGGCCCCCATCGCGCAAAAAGAACAATTTGCTGTCCGGGGCCAGCGCGCACTACCCGGCCTTCGATTGTATCCAGTCTGTCCGGACCGCCATGGCCTGCCTGAGGAACCTTGGTGAATTCTATGGACGGCCCTGGATTTGCGTTTCTTCCGCCGCACCCAGCAAGCAGCACACAGAAGCACACCAAAACTGCCTTTCTCACTCTAAGTGGCTTGCAGCCAACCATCCGCACAACCTCGTTCTCCTAAGGTGAGCTGGATTCCATTCGTCCTCGCAATTCGCGATAAACGGTGGCCCTCTCAGCAACAAACCCGCATACGTCCCTGCTGCTACTTCTGATTCTCGCTATCGGTGTTCGGTTCCAATTCTCGCGCCTTTTGCAGCGTTAGCCTCGAGAGCCACCCCCGCCGGCGATCCGAACCCGGCAACTTGAAAGCGAGTTGGCCGGGTACAGACAGCTCGACCTCGGTGCCAGCCACCGCGCGACTCAGTACTCTCAATTTTCCGCCAATTCTTTCGGCTCGTTCCTTCATCCCGGACAAGCCCCAATGTCCATCGCGTCCGGAGAGCAGCACCTGCGTGTCGATTCCGCCGCCGTTGTCGCGCACGAGCACGCGCAAGTGGCTCGCTGCATATTCAAGCTCGACTTCGATGTCACTCGCGTGAGCGTGTCGGAATGCATTTGACAGCGCTTCGTGGCCAATGAGATAGACTTCATCGCGGATAATGGAGCGCAATGGCCGAGGTGTCCCCTCGACGATCACCCGAAAACCAATTTGCGTCTGTACTGGGAATTCCTTTCGAATCTCTGAAAATGCCTGCTCCAGGTCTGAAGAACCCAGTTTCGACGAGCGCAGCCCTCGAAGCGCGTCACGGCCCTCTTCGATGACTTGCCCCATCAATTCCAACACTCGCCCTACCAGCGCCTTCGCCGGCGAATCGGCGGGTAAATGTTCCTCCGCCACGTGAAGCTGCATGGAGGCGCTCAAAAATCCTTGCAGCAATGTATCGTGCAATTCTTGTGCAATTCGCGTGCGCTCCGCAAGTCTCTCTTCAAAGCGCATGTTCATCTGGCTCGTCAGCCTCAGTACCCTAAGCCGGAAGTACATCAATACTGCGAGTCCCAGGACCAACACACTGGAGATGCGAAACCACCATGTTTGCCAGAATACGGGAGCGATCTCGAATTGCATCGTCGATTCCGAACTATTCCATAGTCCATCGCTGTTGCTGGCGATGACCCGGAATCGATACGGCCCCGATCCCAGGTTGGTATAGCTCGCTTCGCGGGCCACCGTGGGATCGCTCCAGTCCGAATCGAACCCGTCTAGCCTGTACTTGAACCTGACGCGTGCGGGAACCGTAAGGCTCAGGCCGGAGTAGGTAAGCGTAGTCCTCTGCGGCGGAGCGGGAACACGGACCTGCTCCGCCATGTTAAATCGCCGGCCATCTGCGGATATCTGCTCAATGTGCACCAGCGCTGGCGCGGAACTTCCCATCGTTTGTGTCGGGCTGATGAAGGAAATCCCACGAGTCGTGGATATCCAGATCCGGCCCTGCGCATCCGCCACCACCGACCGGTACCTCTTCACACTCTCCACGCTTCGCAGTCCGTCTGCAATTCCGTATTCCCTCACATCCGCCCCACTCAGCGTGAGACTCACTAGTTTTTCCCTTCTTACCCTCAGCACGTGGTTTGAGGTTACTATCCACAGCGAGCCAGTCTTGTCCTCCTCAATCCCCAATATTTGTTCGTGCAACGACGCTGGTTCGTCTGGCGGTGTTCGCACGATACCCGAATCAAAGAAGGCGAGACCATTCGCCGTTCCAATCCACAGCAATCCTGCCGAATCCAGCAACACGCAGTTTACCGTTCCCGGAGGTAGCCCTTCGCGACTCGTATAAACCCTCCATTGCCCATTCGAGAAGGCATTCAGGCCGTTCGGCGTTCCAAACCACATCGTCCCATCCGAACCCTCGGCGATGGAGGCAATCGTGTTGGACGCCAGGCCATTCTGCGTGGTGTACGTGGTGAACTTCCCGTTCCGGAAATTGCTCACGCCGGCACTAAGCGTCCCCGCCCACACGGAACCGTCTCGATTCTGATGCACCGCATACACGCTGTTCTGAGCTAGCCCTTCCGTCTGCGTGTAAGTCTCGCTTGTAAATGAAGCTCCGTTCTCACGCAAATGTGTCAGGCCTCCTCTTTGCCTGCCAATCCACAGCTCGTCCCTGTGGCCTGCAATCGAGTAGATGACATCTCCGTCCAGTCCGGCGTTACTCACCTTGCCGACTTGCCCCTCGCGCAGCCAGTACAATCCACCTTGCATGGGCGCGAACCACGTGCGGCCTCCCGAACCCTTATGAAGCGATCCATTCATGTCCGAAGGCAAGCCTGCACTGCGGGAATACGTCGTGAACTCGGTATGACGAAGACGTTCCAAGCCTTGCGTAGTTCCGACCCAAACATTTCCTTCGCGATCTTCAAACAGGGCCTTCACCGCCCCCACTGATTGTTCTTCGCTCTCCTCCAAGGACGAATCCTCCGCAAGGCTCAGCCGAAATAGACCACCGGGCCTACCCACCCAAACGTTGGACTCGCGGTCCTTCATCATGACAAGTCCCTGCACGTGCTCAAGAGCGTGGGACGCCCCCGCCGGAGTGAACTCCGTGCCATTCCAGCGCCCCACGCCATTGTCGGTGCTGATCCACAGGTCGTGATTATCGATTGCCAACAACGAGTTGATCTTTTTGTCCGGCAATCCACTGGTAATGGAAGACACGCGTCCGTTATTAAGGTAATAAAGGCCCTGCTCTCTGGTGCCCATCCAAACTTTGCCGTCGTCCGTTTCCGCCATGGAAATTACCAATCTAGGCAGGTCGGCACTGGCCGCAAGAGATACAAATTTCCCTTTGCTGTATCGGACTATGCCATTTGCGAATCCTGAAAACAGGATGTCGCCGTCTTTCCCTGTGCACATGGCAGTGACATCGGCTTCTGCCAACCCCAGATTCGGTATGACGTCCCGAAATGCTCCATCGCGATAACGGAGTAATCTCGGCCCCTGCAGACGTATCCACAAATCCCCCTCCGCGTCTACCACCAAACCAAGGACCGCACCGTCCGGCAATGGCGCAGAGTCAGTGTGTTGAAAAAAACGAAAACTTAATCCATCGAAGCGAATCAGTCCCCTCTCGGCGCCGATCCACAGGTAACCGTCCGGGGTTTGCGCGATGGCATAGACGGGCCCGCCGGGGAATCCCTGTTCGGCGCCCCATTGGTCCCGTATGTATTGCGAGATCCCCTTGTTTGCACCTGAGGCGTTGGCCGAGTTCGCGAAGCACACAACAGCCAGTACTGCCCAGATCCATTGGCATGGCCAGATAAGTTTCGCGCTTCGATCAGGGGAGGTATTCGAATTTCTCAATGACAACCTCATTTTCCTGTTGAAGAGGCTCCTTGACGAGGTGGAAAATATACAAATTCATGCGCACCGACTCGACTCCGGGAGAAGGGACTCCCGATGTGAAGACATGTTCGGCAATGGGAGCTGCTTTGGTCCCACTTTCGGGCCCGCGAACCGTCCTGAACAACACGCGCCCGGGTTCCCAACGAAAGGAATGGGTGAGTGCTCCAGAGGGAACTGCAAATCGCGAGGCGTTTTCAGGAACATAAAAAGGCTTCACCACATATTGGGCATTCTTGGTGGTCGGATCTCCCCAACGGGAAACCTCAATATCCATTTCCCGGTTGTTCGGATCCGAGCCGGCGTAATCCCAAGTAAACATCGTGAAAACGGCCGCCGGGTCCAGATGAGAGGTATCCCGCACTACGAAGGAATATGTCCCATATCCAAAGTTGCGCGTGAGGGTCACTTCCGAGCACGTCCATTTGCCGGCAACTTTCGCTATGCGCAGGTGCAGCGCGCCGTTCGAATCTGTCCATGCGTTGCTCGCATCGTAATCGTTTCCGCCGCCGCGGTCGCTGGGGGCGTCACGAATTCTCCATTCGTACCCGCTAAAGAAGAGCGTCTTGGAGACTGCGGTTCCAGTTCCACCCTTCGCCGTTGTCACCGCGACCACCCCACCTCCTGGCGTCGGCAGCGCATCCATTGTCGCCAGTGGTCGATACCCCGGTTCGACAAGGAGCGCCGCATACTCCGTTCCCAGATGGGTTGAGTTTATCCATTTCGAATTCGGTTGAATCTTTGTGAATGCCTCTCCGGCGAGCGGTTGCACCCACCACGCTCCGTTCCTCGCGTACAGAACGATCCGCTGCCCGGGGCGCGCACCTACAACCCGCCCTTCTATAATGTCCAGCTTGTCTGGACCGCCCTCGGCTGCCGGCGGGATCCGGGTCAGTTCAATGGCAAGGTCAGGTTGGGCGTGCCACTTGCCGCATCCGCAAATCAGCATGCACAGAAGGATCAGAACTAGAACTGGTCTTTTCCATCTGATCTCGCGGATGACGCGCCCCAATTGGAACCTTGTTCTTCCCCGTCGCAAACCACGGGCTGGAAGCAGGCCTTGGAATCCATCATTCATTGGATTGCTCAGTCGTGGAAGCGCACCCATTGGAGTGCCCATCGTACAGTCCCGATGCTCTATTTAGCCAGTCCTTCAAAACCGCCGAGAAAATCCTGTAGGGCTGTCCCGGCCCTTCCCATCCCTGTCTAGCAACAAAAATGCTGCTATCAATCGGTTTTCTTTATGCTAGAATCCCGCCGTTGAGCCACTACCAAAGAGGGACCAACCAGGGCCATGGCCAGGAGGAAAAACTAGTCTAATTTAGACTAGTCGATACTAGTCTAAATTAGACTAGTCCACAGACCAGATTCAATCCACAGGCCGTGACACGATGGCCCATCCCTGCGCCATCGGCTGGAAGCGTCTCTCACCAGAAAGGGGGCTCTCAAAAATGCATCGGTTCCCTATTCCCTCGACGGAATTTACCCAGGTAGGTTATCAGGAAGATTCGGAGACGCTTGAGATCCAGTTTGTGAAGGGCGGGGTCTATCAGTTTTTCAATGTGCCTTCCAGCGTGTTCGATGAATTCATGAAAGCTCCTTCTAAAGAGGGATACTATCACTCGAAAATCGGCGAGCGCTTCCCCTGCTCTCGCGTTGCGTGATAGCCGTTTGGTATTGCTAGATATCTTCCAGGGCGGGCCGCGAGGGTGGCCTGCCCAAAATTTTTACAGGCTGGCTCAACTTAGTTCCCGCCGCGGCATTCGGACCTGCGCTGACTTCGTTGAAGTTTACTTTCTGACGCTCGAACGGAGCGATCTCCGCGCCCGCTAAAGTTAGAACTATGCGTTTCTCAGGAGTTTTCCAGGTCGCGTTTCTTTCCGTAACGATACGCCAGCGTCACTCCGAGGGTCATGAACCCGGCCGGCGGGAAGACCAACACCAGAACGCCTTTGCTGATGGCCTTCTGCCCATCCTTGGAGGCGGCAACAGCTGAGCTGTAGCACATGGCGCATCCCTGGCAGAACGCAGGCGCAGCCCCTAGGAACAACACTAAGACGAGAAGTGCCAATCGAGCTTTCATTTCACTCCGAGTTCAATAATCCGCCGGGCGTCTGGAAAAAAGAAAATGGTCATCAGAATCAGGCACGCTACCACCGAACACATGGTAAGCCACTTCATGCGCGATACCTCATACTTCAGATGCATGAAATACCCGATGATCAACGCCGCTTTGATCAGCGACAATCCCATCAATATGGTGAGCATTTTCACCGGCTGCATGCGCTGATAGGTCAAATAAACTTCGACCGCGGTCATCGCCAGCAGCGCGCCCCACACCCAGAAAAACAGCGCTTTGCCATGGTGCCGTTGCTCTTCAGCAGCTCGCTCCGCCAGAGCTATTTGAGTTGTATCCATATTCCTGAGGCTCCTAGAGAATCTTTGCCGACATCAGATAGACCAAGGGAAAGATGAACATCCACACCAGGTCCACGAAGTGCCAGTACAAACCGGCAACTTCCACGTCGGACGAATCGTAAACTTTTGGCTTCAACCACAGGATAATCCCGCACACAATCGCGGCGATTAAAAGGACATGCGCGCCGTAATGGAATGGGCTATACGCCGGCGTCCCCAACCAGGCCACCAGCCATAGGACCAACAGGATGGGAATGAATTTACGCCGCAGTGCCACCACGCCAAGGTAGATCACGCCCAGCGTCACGTGCAGCATGTGCATTCCCGTCAGGCCAAAAAACGTGGCGGCAAACTGCGGCACCGTCTTGGAGACGTCGGCAAATTCGCTCACGGCCTCCTGGCCAGGAACTTTGGGAAACATCGGGAGCGAGAGTCCTTCCGAGATTAAATTGCTCCACTCTCGTCCATGAAGAACGATGAAACCCGTGCCGCAAACCATCGTCGCAAGCAACCATAGGCGCTGCCATTTGGCATCGCCGTGGACAGAGGCCCGGACGGCCATCACCATGGTCAGAGAGCTAGTGAGGAGAAATGCGGTCATGATCGTGGCATTGACGATACTCGCGGAATGGAACGGCGTGGGCCAATTCGCTGTGGAAATCCGCCCGTAGCTGTAAGCGTAAAGCAGCGCCCCAAACGTCAACGAGTCGGAAAGCAGGAACAGCCACATTCCGATTTTCTTGGAGTAGGTGCCGAACAGTGATGGTTCGTAAACCGACGGGATGTCATGCACTGCGGAATCAGCCATGCGTTCGGCCTCCTGGTCAGCAACCTAAGATCAGCGAGCAAACTCCAGCAAGCACAAAATATAAACCCACAGCCCAGCCATAAAATGCCAATACCACGCGGTGACGTCAATCACGATGCTGCGCCTCGCCAAAGCCCGGCCAAATAACGCGGCGATGCTGGCAACGAACAGCGCAAGGATCCCGCCCATCAAATGAACGGCATGCGTCCCCGTCAATAAATAAACAAACGAACTGCTGGGCGTCGAGGAAACATAAAAACCGGAGGCGGCGAGCTGTTTCCAAGCTGTCCACTGCCCGAACAGGAAGAGTAGTCCGAGTACAAGAGTCATGGCGAGCCAAGGCATCTTGCTCTGCTCGGTCGAAGAGATTTTCGGAGCTGCGTCGCCGGACGCAAGAACTGCTTCCCCTCGAAACTGGCGGCGAGCGAGCTCCATGCCCAGGCTGCTGAGCAGCAATACAAAGGTGTTCACCAGCAAAAGCGTCGGAAGCTTCACCGGAATCCAGTCTTTGACCAGCAAATTCGTCTGCGGGTCAAGCGTAGGAAGTCCTTGCCGCACGATGTAAGCGCTGGTGAACGATACGAACAGCATGAAGATCGGTACCAGCAACACCAGCAATCCGAGGCGCGCCCGGCGCAGCCGTGTGGCGTAATCGGGCATTCCGGGCCCGGACCGATCATCCCCGCCACCGGTAAGCACTGGCGGTAAAATTTCTCCGTCACCCAGTGTGTTTCGGGGATCGTCGACCGTCGCGGTTGTAGAGAAGCTGGCCATTATTTTGGTTAGTGAGCTGGCTCGATTTCGGGATCCGTCTGCATCACGAAATCCTTAGGCGCGCCGGGCACGCTGTACTCGTACGGCCCGTTATGAACGACGGGAGTCCGTCCGCCGAAATTGTCATGAGGCGGTGGAGTGGCGGTAATCCATTCCAAAGTCGTTGCTTCCCACGGATTGTCGCTGGCCTTTTTCCCTTTCCACATGCTCCAGAAAAGATTGAACAGGAAGATGAATTGGCTGCCAATGGTGATGAACGCCGCGATGCTGATGAATACCTGGATGGGGGTCAATGCCTTGATCCACGCCACTTCGGTGCCTTGGGAATAGCGGCGCAATTGCCCAGCCATGCCAGAGTAGTGCATGGGCATGAAGATGGCGTACGCCCCGACGAAGGTGAGCCAGAAGTGCAGTTTGGCCAGCGTTTCGTTCATCATTTTCCCGAACATCTTCGGGAACCAGTAATAGGTCGCGCCGAAAATTCCAAAGATCGAAGCCACGCCCATAATCAGATGGAAGTGCGCGATTACGAAATACGTTTCGTGCAAATAGATGTCCAGGACAGGTTGCGCCAAAAACGGGCCGCTGATTCCTCCGGTGACAAACAGGGAAACGAAGCCGACGGCAAACAACATAGGCGAATGGAACCGGATGCGCCCGCGCCAGATGGTGCCCAGCCAGTTAAACGTTTTGATCGCCGACGGCACGCCGATGCCCATGGTCATGATCGAAAATGCGAACGCCGTGTACGGGCTCATACCGCTCATGAACATGTGGTGACCCCACACCATGAATCCCAGGAACCCGATCGAAAGCATGGCGTAAACCATGGCCTTATATCCAAAGATCGGTTTGCGCGAAAACACGGACAACAACTGGGAGCACAGCCCCATCGCCGGCAAAATGGCGATGTATACCTCAGGATGGCCAAAGAACCAGAACAAGTGCTGCCACAAAAGCGGCGAGCCGCCTTTGTGCCCCGTCAACTGACCGTTTAACGTCACCAACGGAACAAAAAAGCTGGTGCCAAGATTCCGGTCCATTAGCAAAAGGATTCCTGCTGAGAGCAGCACCCCAAACGCCAGCAGTCCAAGGATCGCGGTGATGAACCAAGACCAGACCGTCAGTGGCATGCGCATCATCGTCATGCCCTTGGCGCGCATATCGAGCGTCGTGGTGATGAAGTTCAGCGCCCCCATCAGCGCGCCGAGGCAGAATATCGCAATGCTAGTGATCCAAAGGTCTGCCCCTAATTCTTCACCTGGCATGGATCGAAGCGCGCTCAACGGCGCATAACCCGTCCAACCATGAAGCGGCGCGCCGCCCGTTACAAAAAAAGCCGCCAGCAACACGATGAAGCCCAGGAAGGTGGTCCAAAACGACAGCATGTTCAGCACGGGGAACGCCATGTCCGGCGCGCCGATCTGAATCGGAAGGAAGTAATTGCCGAAACCACCTTGGGGTGCCGTGGTCAGTACGAAGAAAACCATGATCGTGCCGTGCATCGTCAGGAGACTCAGGTACGTCGCCGGCTGCATCTCGCCAAAGAACGGCAGGGCCACCGTCGGCCAGATCAAATGGATGCGCATCAGGAGGGATAAAAACATGCCGACAAACACCGCCACCAGCGCCAGGAAGAAATACTGAAGGCCGATGACTTTGTGGTCCAGGCTGAAGACCCATTTGCGGATGAAACCCTGTGGCGCGGCGTGCGCGTCAGCTGCGTGGACGGCCGATTCGTGAGTAGACATGGTTATTGTTTCTCCGCCTCCCGTGCCGCCAACCATTTATCGAACTCTTCCTGACTGACCACCTTCACGAAGCCGTGCATTTTGTAATGCCCCAGCCCGCAAAGCTCCGCGCAAGCAATCTCAAATTCCCCTGTTTGGATCGGTGTGAAATGCATGTGGATGGCCAGGCCGGGCACCGCGTCTTGCTTGAATCGCATCTGCGGCACAAAGAAGCTGTGGATGACGTCGTGAGAACGAAGGATCACCTCGATTTCACGGTTGACCGGCACCACCATGACTCCGCTAACAACGTCGTCTTTGGAGGCGGGATCTTTCGGATCCATGCCGAGGGCCGCTTCACCGCCCGCCGAAGCATCTTCCAGTTCCGGCTTGGTCACGCCGAATTTTCCATCCGGCCCCGGATAGCGGAAATACCAAGCGAACTGCATGCCCGTCACTTCAACATGCACCGCATTGGCTTCGGCTTGCCGGAACCGCTCGGACGCCCAGATCGAACTGCTCGCCAGGTTCATCCCCACAAATAAGACGGTGGTGAGCACAGTCCAAACAATTTCCAACTTGGTGTTGCCGTGGGAATACGACTCCTTCCCAGGTGCGGAACCGCGATCTCGGTAACTCCAAACCAGGTAGCCCAAGGCCAGCTGAGCAGCCACGAAAACCACGCCCATGAGAATGAAGGTGACGGTGAAGTGATGATCGATTGCGGCCGCTGCCGAGGAGGCCCCCACTGGCAACCACCACCACTTTGCGATGAAAATATAAGTGCTGACTAAGGTGATCAGCCAGATGACGACCAGTAACATGAGGCCCATTGCGCAGCCCCCCCGAGTTTGGATTCTCGGCCTTCCCCACTGAGGCCCTGCCCGAATTCCCTGCATTCAGAGAAGTGGGGGATGTGAACGCGGGGAATATATCACAGCTTCTTCTGAGCGCAAGCAGCTTCTTGCATCTATTATTTTTTGTCGATGCCGCTTTTTCTCGAACTTGTCTCTAAATCTTTTTCTGCCCGCACCTCAATCACGCATTGACGAAAATTTTTGTTTTGAGTAATATCCGTTTCGTTTCTGGGGGGTCCAGGGAAAATGTTGAGGACCTCGCGATGTTTTCGCATCAACTATCTCCAATTCGCCGGGCCTCGGCCGCTCTCCGCGATCGTGCCCCTTCCCTATAAAATTTCCCATTCATCCGAAATATTCTTTGCATTCTTGGCAAATTTGCGTTCTTTTTTCTCAAGCAAGCCGGATCTATTTTTCCATTACGCTGTAATTCGGGAACAAGCTATTCTCGACCGCGGGCAGTTGGCGGCCGGCAGACCTTTAAGCTGAGGGGGAACGGGCGGCGCTTCCACGGGCCGCCAATATTTTTCAAGGACCAGCAATCCAGGAGGTAACGCATGGCGGGCCCGGAATCGGAATCGGCCAAACCAAAGCCGGACGCAGCGAAGACACCCGCTGCCGGTGGCGGAAGTGCAACCAGCTATGTCGGAACGCCGGCCGTTGGTACGTCCAAAGCCGCAGCTGCAGCCGGTTTGGCGACCGCCGGTCCCGTGCCCACGGAAATCAATCACAAGCGCCGTCGCCTGGTGTGGGTCACTGTCACCGGATTTCTCGGCGCCTGGTTCATCGCTTTCTTCAAATTTTTTCTTCCCCGCACTCTTTTCGAGCCGCCCACCATTTTCAAAATCGGCTATCCCTCGGACTATGCCTTAGGGGTCGATACCAAGTGGCAGCAGAAATACCGCATCTGGGTGGACCGCACGCCGAGCCGCGTCTTCGTCGTTTACGCCCGCTGCACGCATCTCGGGTGCACTCCAGATTGGAAAGCCAGCGAAAACAAGTTCAAGTGTCCATGCCACGGCAGCGGCTACGACAGTGAAGGCGTGAACTTTGAAGGTCCCGCACCGCGCCCAATGGATCGCGCACACGTGGAATTGGCTCCCGATGGCCAGATCATTGTGGATACCTCCCGGCTCTTCCAATGGCCCAAGGGACAACCAAGCAAGTTCGATGACCCCGGAGCATTTTTACCGGTGTAGCCGTGCGTCATTGTAGCGACGGGGCTTGCCCCGCCCGCTGCGCGAAGTACTTAAGGGGATCGTCAAGCCACCGAACAACGGAGCTCAGCAATGCCTGAAGAGAACAAGGAAAACGGAAAAAACGGCAAATCGGCCGGTCTGGTCGACCGTATCAAGGCCGGCGTCAAGGAGGACCTCGAGTCCCTCAAGACCGACCTGCCTGCAAAAGCCAAAGAACAGGTCGAGTTGCTGAGCAAGCCCACCAAGACCCAGGTTTTTACTTCGATCTTCCGCCACAAGCATGACGACACGCCGCGCAATCGCGCTCTCGGCGTTCTCTCTAACGTTTTTCTTCATCTTCATCCCGCCAAGATCAATCGCGACGCGGTGCGCTACAGCTATACCTGGGGCATGGGAGGCATCACCTTCTATTTGTTCATCGTCCTCACCCTTACCGGCACCATGCTGATGTTTTACTACCACCCCAGCAAAGTGCAGGCCTTCCGCGATGTGCTCTACCTGGAGCACGACGTGCCCTTCGGCAAGTTGTTACGCAATATGCATCGCTGGGCCGCCCACTTGATGGTCATCGCGGTCGAGCTACACATGTTCCGTGTCTTTCTCACCGGTTCTTACAAAAAACCCCGCGAGTTCAATTGGAACGTCGGGGTCATCCTTCTGGTCCTGACCCTGCTGCTCTCCTTCACCGGCTACCTGCTTCCCGATGATCAACTAGGTTTCTGGGCCGTCACCGTCGGCACCAACATGGCTCGCGCCACTCCCCTCCTCGGACACGAAGGCCCCTTCGGCTCGCAATTCGGCATGACCCCTTACAACGACGTGCGCTTTGGCTTGCTCGGCGGTTCTATCGTGGACGCCAACGCTCTTCTGCGTTCCTACATCTGGCATTGCATCGGCATTCCCATCATCGCTTCCATTTTCATGATCCTGCACTTCTGGCGCGTACGTAAGGATGGCGGCATCTCCGGCCCCGCCGCCGTGGTGCTCGACTCCGAAGTGAAGGAGGCGAAGAAATAACCATGGATTGGAAACAACTGTGGGAAATCCTCTCCGCCGCGGACAACGTGCCCATCATTGCGATGATCCCGCTGCTCGCTTTCTACATGTACCTCGCGTGGAAGCAGGCCCATGCCAATGACGTCTTGATCGAGCAACTCGCGGGAGATGCGGCGCTGGCGAAGACCCATCATCGCAAGGCTTGGCCTTTCAAGCCCGGCTGGGCCAAAGAAGTCCACGTCTGGCCCTTTTTGCTGCGTGTGGAATTCCTGGCCGCTATCATCGTCACCATCATTCTGATGATCTGGTCCATCACCTTGAACGCTCCGCTCGAAGAGCCGGCCAATCCCAACCTCACGATGAACCCGGCCAAAGCGCCCTGGTATTTCCTCGGCCTCCAGGAAATGCTCGTGTACTTCGATCCCTGGATCGCGGGGGTGGTCATGCCCACCCTCATCATTGTCGGCTTGATGGTCATACCTTATATAGATACCAATCCGCTCGGCGCCGGCTACTACACGTGGAAGCAGCGCAAATTCGCCATCGGCACGTTTCTCTTCGGCTTCATCATTTTATGGGTCTCGATGATTTTCATCGGCACCTTCATTCGCGGCCCCGGATGGCAGTGGTTCTGGCCCGGCCAGACCTGGGACCACAACCGCCTCATCTATGAGGTGAACATCGACTTGCCCGATATTTTCGGGATCACTTCGAATTGGGGCAAAGGGATCTTTGGCGCGGTGGTGGTCGGCGGCTTCTTCGCCGTTGGCGGCCTCATCGTGCACGCCTTCTTCCGCCGCAACAACGCCAAGGACTACAAGCGCATGAGTCTGTTGCAATACTCGATCATGATGACTTTCTTCCTGACCATGATCGGTTTGCCCATCAAAATTTTGTTGCGCTTGCTCTTCCACATCAAGTACGTGTGGATAACGCCTTGGTTCAACGTCTAGGAGGAGGACCAGTCTCCTCCAGCGGATTGAGTTGCACAGATTCTGTAGTGGCGGGTCTTTAGACCCGTTCTTGGTTCTAGTCTCGAGGACGTGTAAGTCTTTAGGAGAACCTGGTGCCCGAAAAGCCCATTCCCGAAAACGACCCGGTAGTCAGCAAGTCGCTCGCCCCGCACTACCTCATCTCCATGGTCATCCTCATGGCTACTTTCTTTTGGGCCATGTGGGACGAAGATTTTGGTCAGCGCCCATGGAAAGCTTTCCAACACGAATGGAAAGACCGCTACTCGACGTTCCTGAAGAACGCCCGTTCGCAGTCTGGCGATGCGCAAAAAGAAGTCGAGAACAGCCCCGACTACCAGAAGCTCAAGCAGGATTATGAGGCCGCCAGCCAGAACGCCGCGCCCCGCATCAAGGAAATCAACGAAAAACTCCACGAGTTGAGCACCCAAATTTTGGCGGTGCAAAACGTTTTCACCGACCGTCGCGCTTACGTCAACGCCCTGACCTACAGCATTGAAACCGAAACAAGCCCCTCCTCAAAGCAAAGCAAGCTAAAAGATCTCGCCGCTTACAAACAGCAAAAAACCGGCGTAGAGATGCCCGATGGCAAAAAGCAGGTATTTGACTTCGACCATCTGGAAGAAACCTACAACGATCTGAAAAACGAGCGCACCCAATTGAGCGCCGAGCTCGGCGAACTCATCAAGCCCGTCAACGAAAAAAGACAGTTGATGGATTCCTACCTCACCGATCACATGGTGAACCTGACGCCCTCGCAGCTCACGAATCTGCAAAACGGCGTGGAAGCCTGGACTCCGAAAATCCGCCAGATTAATGTCAACGAACACACCGCCGATCTTGTGAGGGAAGACAGCGCAAATATCGTCGACCGTTGCGAGTCCTGCCACATGGGAATTCGTGAGCCCGTCAAGCTCACCGCCACCTCCATGTCCGCGAAGGGCAAGAAACCCGACGAATACGCGCGCGCCTTCACCAGCCATCCGGAGCCCGACCTATTGAAAATCCACGATCCGGACAAGTTCGGCTGCGCGCCATGCCACCAGGGCAATGGCCGCGCCACCACAAGCGTTGAAAAAGCCCACGGCAATTACGAACACTGGCTCTGGCCTCTTTTCTCGCCGGGAAATTACGAATCCGGCTGCCAGATTTGCCACTCCGCAGATATGGTCGTCGTCAGCAACGACATCGGCTGGACGCTCACCGAAGGCAAGGATCTTTTCCGCCAGCGCGGCTGCATGGGTTGCCACCGCTACGAAGGCTATGACAAGGAACCAGAAGACCTCCTGTCCATCGCCCAGCAGATCAAGCAACTCGATCAAGAGAAACGCGACAATTTCAAGCAAGCAGGCGACCTGATGAAACAGGCCGACAAAGCCGAAAGCAACGATGAAGCCAATCGCCTGAACGATCGCGCCGTCGCGCTCAAAGTCACCAATAGCAAACTCGACCTCCGCATCGTGCAGCTCGACCGTTCCACCAAGAGCCTCCTGCAAGACACGAAAAAGGTTGGCCCCAACCTCAAGGACATTCGCCTCAAGCTAAATAAAAATTGGATTCCCGTTTGGCTCAAGAAGCCCAGTGATTTCCGCGCTACCACTAAAATGCCGAATTTCCGTCTCAACGACGACCAGATCAAGGCCATCTCCGCCTTCATCTGGCAATCGGCGCTGACTGATCCGTTGCCCAAGCGCAATCCCGGCAACGCCGCCCACGGAAAAGAACTGTTCGAATCGCGCGGCTGCCTCGCCTGCCATTCCATTGGCGAAGGCGATCAAGTCCAAGGCGGCACCTTTGCCGCGAATCTCACTCGTGTCGGTGAGAAGGATAACTACGACTACCTCGTGCGTTGGGTCCACAATGCGCGCGAACGCACTCGTCCTTACTGCCCGCTCGAAAAGAAAGACATCGGTCCTGAAGATTACAAAAAGAAGGGCTTGCCCTACGTTTTTGACCTGGAGCACAGCAAGTGCCCGAATGACGGCCACGAACTCGAAGTTCAGAACATGACCGTGATGCCCAGCCTGCGCCTCTCCCCCGAGGATGCCCAGGACGTTGCCAGCTATCTGATCACCTTGAAAAAGCAGACGCCTTCTTCCTACCCCGACGCCCCCTTCATGGACGATCCGAATCTCAAGGCGGAAGGCAAGAAGTGGGTTCGCCATTTCGGCTGCGCCGGATGCCACGAAATCTCCGGCCTCGAGGACGAAGGCCGCATTGGCACCGAACTGACAACCGAAGGCAGCAAGCCCATCGAGCGCTTGGATTTTGCTTTGCTCACGGAAGTGGCCGCGCGCGGCGGCAGCGAACCCATCAGCGATCCGGACGATAGATCGCGTTTGCCCGAAGGTCCCGCTCAAAAACCCTGGTATGACCAGAAAGGCTTCTTCGAACACAAGCTCGCCGAGCCCAATATTTGGGACAAGGGCAAGGAAAAAATTGAAACCGAAAAATTGCGCATGCCCAACCTGCACCTCACCAAGGAACAGGTTCGCGCGCTTACCACTTTTCTATTGGGCAGCCAGGAAAATCCGCTTCCCCCCAACTATCAGTATCGGCCACTGGATTATCGCAAGGACATTCAAGAAGGCTGGTGGATCGTTAAGAAATATAACTGTATGGGCTGCCACCAGCTCATTCCCGGCCAGAAAACTTCCCTCATGGCCATGGCCCGCTATCAGGATGCCCAGGAGCAACTGCCTCCCAAGCTGCTCACCGAGGGCGCGCGCGTCGATCCCGAATGGTTGCTGCGTTTCCTGAAAAATCCATCGCTCAACGACAAGGACAATAATCGCAACGGCGTGCGCTCTTATCTCCAGGTCCGCATGCCCACTTTCTCTTTCTCCGAGAATGAACTGGGCAAACTCGTGCGCTTCTTCCAGGCTCTTTCGCGCCAGCCCTTCCCCTACATTCCAGAAGATGTTCCCGTGCTCACCGCCAAAGAAACCGAAATGGCCCGCAGTCTCTTCAGCAGCACCGCCGCGCCTTGCTTGAAATGCCACGCCACCGGCGACCCGAGTCACGATCGCTTCGCCACCGCCCCCAATTTCCTGCAAGCTCGCGGCCGTTTGAAGCCCGATTGGATGGAACGCTGGATCATTGACCCGCAAGCTATCGCCCCGGGGACCTCCATGCCCTCTGGTCTTTTCAAGCGCCAGAATGGCCACTGGGTTTTCTCCGGCCCGACGCCCGCTTCTTTCCAGGGCTACGAGAAGGATCAGACAAAACTGTTGGTCGACTACATCCTGCAGCTCACCCCGGAAGAGCAGCGCAGGGTCGGCGCGGCCATGGGCCGCTCGAGTGCCGCTACAGGCGGCTCTCCCTCGGGCGTAAAAACCTCCGGCAACGCTGGCCGCGGTGCGCCCTAACCGATTTTAATTTCGTTTGAGCAATCAAATTTCAAGAGAGGTATGGCTAAAATATGAAAAAGAAAAATTCAATCGCACTTTGGGGCTTGTCCGCTTCTTTGGGCCTTCTCCTCCTCGCAGGATGCGGCAAAAAGGAAGAGCAGCCCACCGCTACTCCGGCAGCTTCGGCCCCCGCGGCGGCGCCGGCTACTCCTATTGACCCCGCAACGGCCGCCAGCATCTCCGGCACCGTAAAATTTGAAGGCGAAGCTCCCAAAGCCGCCAAGATTGACATGAGCCAGGACCCCGCCTGCAAAGGCACCAACATAGCGGAAAACGTTATGGCCAGCGGCGGCCACCTTGCCAATGTTTTCGTGTACGTCAAAGAAGGCTTGGGCAATCGCAGCTTCGATGTTCCCAAGGATGCCATCACCCTCGACCAGAGCGGCTGCAAATATCATCCCCACGTGCTCGGCGTCGTAGCCAGTCAGACCATCAAGATCGTCAACAGCGATCAGACCACCCACAACATTCATCCAACGCCGAAGGACAATCGCGAGTGGAACGAGTCCCAGCCTCCTTCGGCCGCTCCTCTCGAGAAAACGTTTGCCCGCGAAGAAATTATGCTCCCCGTCAAGTGCAACCAGCATCCCTGGATGCGCATGTTTGTCAATGTCACAAAGAGCCCCTTCTTCGCGGTCACCGGTCCCGATGGCAAATTCGAAATTAAGGGCTTGCCGCCCGGCGACTACACCATCGCTTTCATCCACGAAAAGCTCGGCGAGCAAACCATGAAAGTCACCCTCGCCGCCAAGGACGCCAAAACTGTCGACGCCACCTTTAAGCCTTGATCGTAACCATCTCGCAGGGGCGCCCGCCGCGGCGGGCGCTCCTTTTAGCAAAACCCAGTATTATTGCTCGGTCTGGATCTTTCTTTCGCGTAGTCAGGCAGGAATGGAGCCGGCAATTTCCAGCGAACACGAGAAGAATATAAGGAACACTGAAATCCGCGAGGTGTTTTTTTGTTCTTGCTAAGAACTTAGAAATAACGACTGACAACTGCCTTTTCGAGGAGGTCTATTGCTTCCCGTGATGCTCCTGATTTCCATTTTGCTCGGCCTCATCCCTCTTGCAGGGATTGGCTGGATTGTCGTCTCCGGCACACTCACCACCGTGGACGGTCTATTCGAAAGCCTCATCATGCTGAGCATCTCCGGGGTCTTCTTCCTCAATGTTTTCTGGGAACTTCGCGACCGAGGCCTCTTCGGAAAAGCCAAAGCTGCGCCGGCCAAGCCCCCCTCCGCCTCCGAAGAGAGCTAAACTCAGAGACGACATGGCCAGCCCCCCACCCTCTCCTGAAAATGGTGATCAGCCAGACCTCGCACCGCAGGATTCCTCCGCTGCCCCCTCTTCCCCGCATCACAAGATGTCCCCGCGCAATCGCGCCCTCTTCTTCGTTACCGCCTGGCTCATCGTCCTCATGCCTTTTCTCTTCTGGTGGAACACCTGGTTCGGCCGCCGGCTCCCCGACAAACAAATCACCGAATACCTTCAGGACGAAAAGCATCCGCGTCACATTCAGCACGCCCTCGTCCAACTCGGTGAACGGATGGGGCGCCGCGACGCTCGCGCCAAGCAGTGGTATCCGGAACTGACTCGCCTGGCCTCCTATCCCGTCGAAGAAGTTCGCAACACCGACGCTTGGGTCATGGGCCAGGATACCTCCGTCCCCGCCTTCCATGAGACGCTCTCGAAGATGCTTCAGGATCAATCCCCCGTGGTCCGTGGCAACGCAGCTCTTTCGCTAGTCCGCTTCGGCGACTCCTCCGGCCGTCCTTATATCGTCGCCCTTCTCCAACCCGCAAGAATTGTCTCCCCCACCGCCGGCCGCGTCACTGACACCGATAAAGCAGGAACCGCAATCCACCAGGGTGGCCTCATCGCCAAATTGCAAAACGGCCAGCAATCCACCGAGCTTCGTTCCCCAATCGCTGGCCGCATCCGCACCCTATCCGTCTCTCCCGGCTCGACCGTATCCGCCGGCGCCGATATCGCTTCCGTCGATCCTGGCGACGAACAAGTCTGGGAAGCTCTTCGCGCCCTCTATCTGGTCGGCCAGATCGATGACCTGCCTTCCATCCGTCCCTATCAGCGCGAACTCCCCGAAGTCTCCGATCGCGTCCGCCAGCAAGCCAATCTCACCGAAAAAGCCATCCGCGACCGCGCCTCCCACCCTTAAATCGAGCATGCTTGCATTGATCGCAGGCGCCTGGGCCCTCCCTTGCCTCCCGATTTGCCCGCGACAATCCAAGCCGTCCCGCTTCCCCTCGTCTCGTGATTCATCCTGAAAAGGCGCTCCCAAGTTGGCATACTAAGCGTCACCGGTCTTCCGTACAGTACCGCTTTGGAACTGCCTGTCCCTCGCTCCGTCTGTCCTGCCGCCCTCCAAGCCCGATAATTACCTCTGGGGCTCGAGGTCTCCTTGGGCCGAGGAGGGGGCGATGTTCCGCAATCGATTTCTAATCTTATTGGGGGGATGTTTTCTCGCAGCCTCTGCTGCGTGGGCTGACGACATCGGATACGTCGATTGCTCCAGCCATTCAGACGGCATCCAAATATTCGCCAAGCCCAGGAAAACTCCCGACGTTCTAGCCTCGGTGCCCTGCGGCGAGCGCTTCACCGTCTTGGTCTACGGCTTTGTCTTTTCTCAGATTCAAACGCGGGATGGCAGGGTTGGTTTCGTCTATTCCAACATGATCGCCATTGATCGCAATGCCACCTCGCTGCAACAATCTGGCTCCTTGCAAGTTGCCTCCGCCAGGACAAAAATCCCGAGTACGCCGGCGGCCACCGTGGCACCGAATCCTCCTGCGGCAGCTCAACCCCAGCCCGTCGCGGCTCAACCGACACCCGCGAAGGCTCCCGAACCCGTAGTCAATATTCCGGAAACTGTTGCCACCGTCGCGCAGCCTGCCTCATCCGAGCCAGCTAAATCTCAAGCTACATCGTCTTTGCCGGCCCCGGCACCTGCGCCGGTAACTGAGCCAGCCTCGAATGCCGCGGAGCCACCGGCCACGACTGCGAGCTCTCTATTGCCCACGCCTCCGCAACCCGAGCCCACGCCGGTTCCACCGGCCACGGCTCCCACGGCCTCACCAGAAACAAAAGTCGCGGAATCAGCTGCGCCCATCCCTCAGCCTGAACCGCCCGCAGCGGCGCGGCCTCAGCCTGCTTCGCCTGAGCCGGCAGCGGCTCCCATCCGGCCCAAGACCGAGAGGTCAAGCTGGGAGAAGCCCAACTCAGCCATTCGCAAGCCCACACTGTTCGAGTTCTATGGCGGTTACGCCTTCGCTCGGCTGAGCAATGGCGGCGGGGGGACTTACAGCAACCTCAATGGCGCTGTGGGGTCCGTTGGCTTAACACTCAGGCCGTGGCTGCAAATCGTCGCTGACAGTACCTACAACTACATGACTGCCACCGGCACCAAGAACGTCCTCTACGGCAATCACTTCGGCGCCCGCTATTTCTACCGCAGCCGCAATCGCTTCCGCGCAACGCCCTTCGTTGAAGGGCTGGTCGGAGGATCGCGCGCCGATACCACCGTCACCGGGGCCGGTGGGTACACTTATTCGTCTAACTGCATTTCCTACAAAGTCGGCGGCGGACTCGACATCCACCCCACCGGTCACTGGGAAATCCGCCTAATCGATGTCGATTACTACCGCACCGCCTTCGGCACCAACATGCACCAGAACAACTATTGGGTCACCACCGGCGTCGTCCTCCACCTCTTCGGCGGCGGCGCCCAGTAGTCGAATAGTGCCAAGACTGTTGCCCGTCTTCTGCTTCAGTTGTAAGGGCGTCCGCCACTGCGGGCGCCCTTTTCTCTTGGGTTCTAGGGAAGATTTCTCCTGAGCGCCCCTTCGCCAGCCACACTTCGGCGTCACCCGAAAGGCTAATTTCGAGTTTGGATTTTCAAATTCTCTTTCAGGATTCTTCGCAGGGCTAATTCAGTACGCCATCGGGCCGACTTCTTTTTCGACTTCCACAGTATCCACCATGACGATGGCGTCCCACGGGCAGCCATCCAGGAAGCAGCCGTCGGGGCCTTTGCTGAGGCACTTTTTGCAGCCGATGCACAAAATCGGGTCAATCTGGATGCGCCCGAACGGCGGATTATCCTCGTCCGGCACCCAGAACATGCAGTCTTCCACCGGGCAGTACTCCACGCATGCCGGCGATCCGGCGCAACCGGTGCAACACTCGGTGATAACGGCCAGTTCTTTCGGCTTCTTCTTGCGTGCAGTGGAGATTCCCTTCGAGCGGGGTTCAAATTTCTGCTCGTCGGGCACCATTCCAGGGGCTTTGACAGCATCCGGTGCGTTAGCCATTTGCAGCGATTCTACCCTGAGTGTCAAGCCCGTGTCAGCCGAGTTTTTTGCGCCCAGTCCCGTGCTTGCTACAATGCCGGTGCCATCCGATTCGGCCTTGGCCGCACAAAATGTTCCCCAAAGTTTTCTTCAAACATCTCGCCCCCGCGCTCCTCGCTGGACTTGCTTTGCGCTTTTTCTTCATCTGGCGATTCCCTTTTTATTCCGGCGACACCGCCTACTACGAAGAGCTCGCCCGCAACTGGCTCTACCACGGCATTTACGGCTTCTATTCGCGCGGCCAGCTTCTTCCCTCCGACGCGCGCGGCCCCGGCTATCCCGCATTCCTCGCGGCGATTTATTTTCTGGCCGGCACGGGCCGCCAGGCCGTCATGCTGGCGCAAGCCTTCGTCGATCTCGCCACGTGCGTTGTTGCCGCGGGCATCGCCGCTCGTCTAGCAACTGGCGCCTCGGAAGCCGCCCGAAGCCGCGTTGCAATTGCTGCGATTTGGCTGACGGCGCTGTGCCCGTTTAGCGCGAACTACGCGGCCGTTCCGCTCACGGAAGTTTTGGCGGTATTTTTCACCACGCTCGCGCTGCTGATTTTTTTGGCGCCAACGGGAATGGAGGCCGATTGTAATACATCCAACCGCAATCTGCTCCGCGGCGTAAAAATTTGGTTCGCAGGCGGATTCTTGGTTGGTCTCGGCACTCTTGTCCGGCCGGAAACGCCGCTGCTTCTCGTTGCCGTGCTGGTTGCGTTTTGGCTCCGCTATCGGCGTCCCGCGAACTGGAAAAAGTTAACGCTCGCAACATTTTGGATGATCGCTGGATTGTTGCTCCCGTTAGCGCCGTGGGCCGCGCGCAATGCGTTGAGTGTTGGTCGCGTGCAATTCCTCGCGCCGCGCTATGCGGAAACCTACGGCGACGTTCTTCCAACAGGTTTTTACGCCTGGACGAAAACATGGATGTTCCGTTTTCGCGACGCGTATCTTTTCACCTGGAAGTTGTCCTCGCAGCCGATCGACGTGATAAATCTCCCGACGTACGCCGTGGATTCTCCCGAGGAATTTTCACACGTCACTTCCCTGCTCGAGCAGTACAACCGCACGCGCGGCATGACGCGCGCTCTCGATCTGCAGTTTGCGGAGCTGGCACGCGAACGATCAAGGCATCATCCGATTCGCACTTATGTTTGGATCCCCATCGAGCGCTCCGCTTCGATGTGGTTTACTCCGCGAACTACCCTGCTGCCATTCTCCGGACGCTTCTGGCCGCTCGCGGAAAGCTACCACTACAACCCTGCCGAGTTCGCAGTCACTCTCGGATTTGCGCTGCTCAACCTTCTTTACGTTGCACTTTTTCTCGCCGCCGCGTGGTTTTCTCGCACAAATCCTGGAGTTTTTCTCATCGTCATATTCATAGTCGTCCGCACAGCGTTCCTCACACAATTGCAAACCTGCGAGCCCCGTTACGTGCTGGTATGCTTTCCCGCACTGCTGGCCGTTGGCACACAACTCCTCTGCCGCGCACAGCCGAAGAGCCCAATCAGGGAAACAGTTAACGCTTGACAAGAACGCAGTAAGGAAGTATTTCAGCCACCGGAATGTAAGCATTGCGGATGTACTGGAGGCGCACCTATGACTTGGACACAAGTTTACGACCCCCTGGGGCATTGGTGGCTTTCCACGCTTATCGCGGCGCTGCCAATTATCGTCCTGTTGGGCCTGCTGGCGGGATTCAAAGTGAAGGCGCATCTGTGCGCCGTCGCGGGCGCGGCCACCGCGGTTCTTGTCGCCATCCTGGTCTTCAAAATGCCGTCACTACTTGCGGTATCCAGCTTTTTTTACGGGTCGGCTTTTGGCCTCCTGAAAATCGTGTGGATCGTCATCGCCGCTGTTTTTCTCTACGACATTTCCGTGGAGACCGGCCAATTCGAAATTATGAAGCATTCGGTGGCGGCGATCACGCCGGATCGCCGGCTGCAGCTCTTGCTCGTGGCGTTTTGCTTCGGCGCGTTCATTGAAGGCTGCGCGGGATTTGGGGCGCCTGTGGCGATCGCGGGTGCGTTCATGATTGGACTTGGATTCAAGCCGTTTCAAGCGGCGGCGCTCAACTTGATTGCCAATACCGCACCTGTTGCGTGGGGCGCGATCGGCACTCCGGTGCACGCGCTTGCGAACGTGACTGCGCTGTCGGAAAGCGATCTGAGCGCGATGATCGGCCGTATTCTTCCGATCACGGCAGTCATTGTTCCCTTCTGGCTGGTTCGCGCGATGGTCAGCTGGTCAGAAACGTTCGAAGTGCTTCCGGCGATCCTCGTGGTGGGGGGCTCCTTCGCCGCAACGCAATGGTTCTGGTCCAATCACATGGACAGCAATCTTGTGGACATAGCTGCCGGAGTGGTATCGCTGCTGGCGACGATGCTTTTCTTGCGCGTGTGGCAGCCGAAGCACATCTGGCGATTTGCGGACGAACGCGAGGAAGACGCGGCGAAAGTGGCGCGGAAGGAAGTGGTCAAGAAGTACACCGCCGGGCAAACCGCCAAGGCGTGGCTGCCCTTCGCAATTCTCTCCGTGCTGGTGCTGATGTGGGGATTGCCAAGCGTAAAGTTGGCGATGAATAAAGCAACGACGCCTGCATTTAAAGTCACGCTGCCCGACGGCAAACCGCGGCCGGGCCCAGCGGGGTGGGACTGGCCATATCTACACAACAAAGTGTTTCGAACGGCGCCTGTGGTTGCAAAGGCGACGCCCGAAGGTGCGCGTTTCGATTTCAATTGGCTGACGGCTACGGGAACGGGCTGCTTTATTGCGGCGCTTCTTGCCGGGCTGCTCCTGGGTCTGGGGCCGGGTAAACTTTTAACAATTTTCGGTCATACACTGGTGCGATTGAGATTCGCGATCGTGGCGATGACGTGCATGCTGGGCCTGGGATATGTGACGCGCTACTCGGGCATGGACGCGGTATTAGGTCTGGCGTTCACGCGAACGGGATGGTTCTTTCCGTTTTTCGGAACGTTTATCGGGTGGCTGGGCGTGGCATTGACCGGTAGCGACACTTCTTCCAATGTGCTGTTCGGCGGATTGCAGAAAATTACCGCTCAGCAACTCAACCTCAGCCCGATCCTGATGTGTGCAACGAACAGCGCGGGCGGAGTAATGGGAAAAATGATCGACGCGCAATCGATTTGCATCGCAACGGCGGCTACCAATCAGGTTGGCAACGAAGGCTCCATCTTTCGATTTGTCTTTTGGCACTCCGTGGCGCTGGCGGCCATCGTGGGCATCATCGTGATGATGTACGCCTACGTGTTTCCGCAATTCATTCCGAATGGGTTGAACTTCATTCACTGATGGAGCAAGCTGCTATTTGCATTCCGGTGAGTGAAGCGTATGGAAAAACGCATCCTTGACGAGCTTCGAGGTATTGTCGGCGGACGCGGACTGATTTCTTCGCCCGAAGAATTGCACACTTATGAGTGCGATGGATTGACCAATTTCCGCGTGATGCCCTGCGCGGTGCTGCTGCCCAATTCCACGGAAGAAGTTCAGGAGATCATTCGAATCTGCCATCGCGAGCGAATACCGTTTGTGGCGCGCGGCTCGGGGACAGGATTGAGCGGAGGGGCGCTGCCGGTGAAAAACGGGATTGTGATCAGCCTGGCGCGGATGAATCGGATCCTCGAAGTTGATTTTCCGAATGCGCGTGTAGTCGTGGAACCTGGGGTCATTAATCTCGATGTGACCGGGCGCGTGGCGCCGCAGGATTATTTCTACGCACCGGATCCTTCCTCGCAGTCGATCTGCAGTATCGGCGGAAACGTAGCGGAAAATTCCGGCGGGGCGCATTGCTTGAAATACGGATTTACGACGACACACGTGCTGGGACTGGAAGTTGTGCTATCTGACGGCTCGCTGGTGCATTTTGGCGGGAAAACTCTTGATGCGCCCGGCTACGATCTGGCGGGAGTTTTCGTGGGCTCAGAGGGAACTCTGGGCGTAGCCACCAAAATTATTTTGCGGATTGTGAAGCGGCCGGAGTGCATTCGAACGCTGCTAGCGGCTTTCCCATCCACGAACGAAGCGGGGGCGGCGGTAAGCGATATTATCGGTGCTGGCATGCTTCCCGCGGCGATTGAAATGATGGACAACCTCGCCATCCAAGCTGCGGAAGCGGCGGTGCATGCGAACTATCCGAACTGCGGCGCCTTGCTGCTTGTGGAGCTCGATGGGCCTGTGGCTGAGGTTGAAGCCTTGATGACCGACGTAAATGAGATTTGTCGCTCGAATGGCGCATCGGAAATTCGCGTAGCCCAATCGGATGCGGAGCGCGCGCTAGTCTGGAAAGGGCGCAAGTCGGCGTTTGCAGCGATGGGGCGGATCTCGCCGAATTACATTGTGCAGGACGGGGTGATTCCGCGCACGGCGTTACCGCGAGTGTTGAGCGAAATTACAAGATTGAGCGAGGAAGCCGGCGTGCGCGTGGCAAATGTGTTTCACGCAGGCGATGGAAACCTGCATCCCCTGGTTCTCTACGACAGGCGCATCGCAGGGCAGGAAGCGGCCGCCGAGGGACTCTCCGCGCGAATTCTCGAACTGTGCATTGAGGCGGGCGGCTCGATTACCGGCGAGCATGGCGTCGGCGAAGACAAAAAAAAAGCAATGTCAAAAATGTTTGCCGAGCCGGATTTGGCGACCATGCAGCGAGTGCGCTGCGCGTTTGATCCGCTGCAGCTTTCGAATCCCACAAAAGTTTTTCCGACGCCGCGCCTCTGCGGCGAAAAACCGGGCGAATACGTGGCGCACGCGGCCGAATCCGCAGGGATCGCGGAGCGCTACTGACGCCCCCGCCCATGGATGCCGCAACCAAATCCGAATCGAGCAGCTTACATTCTTCGCTGCGCTACAAAATCATCGCCATGGTCGGGAACGAGAATGTGCACGCGGCGACGGCTGCGGATGCGATCGCTGGAGTGCAACCGAAGCTAGTGATTGAACCGGGAACGGGGAGCGAGCTCGCCGAAGTTTTGCGGGTTGCGAATGAGGCGGGGCTGGCGGTGATTCCGCGGGGCGGCGGGACAAAACTGGGGTGGGGAAATCCGCCGGGGCGCGCGGATTTGATTTTATCGACAGCGCGGATGACGGAAATCATCGAGCACGCCTGGGCGGACCTCACCGTAAGTGTCGAAGCCGGCTGCACGATTCAAAGATTGCAGGAAACGCTAGGGCAACACGGGCAGCGACTGGCGCTGGATCCGCTGTGGCCGGAGAAGGCTACCGTCGGCGGAGTGCTCTCGACCAACGACAGCGGGGCGCTGCGCTTGCGATTTGGCGCGCTGCGCGATTTGATCATTGGAGCGACCATCGCGCTGCCGGACGGCACGCTTGCCAGCAGCGGCGGCAAAGTTGTAAAAAACGTGGCTGGTTACGACTTGCCGAAGCTCGTTACTGGCGCGCTGGGCACGCTGGGGGTGATTACCTGCGCGGTGTTTCGCCTGCACCCGCTTCCCCGGAACACGCGCTCGTTTTCCGTGTTTTCTGCGAAGGCCGAAGAATCGCAGCGATTTGTGCTTGCGGTTCAGGATTCGAAACTCGCCCACACCTTTCTACAATCTCAATTCTCCGACGAAGCTCCTCCCGTTTCTGACATTTTGTTTGAAGGCACGGAAGCTGGGCTGGCGGCACAGGAATCGCAACTGCGGAGCTTGGCCGCGCCTGCAAATGTGATGGAGGCTTCCACTCCGACTTGGGCGGCGCGAGAGGAGTTATGCAACTTTGTGGATCCGAATACAACTGCGGTTGCGAAAGTTAGCCTGTTGCCAGGAGATTTGGCACGCGCGATGGGAGAAGTGGAGCAAGCCGCCAAGTTGCACCACTTGCGCTGGCGCGCTCTGGTTTACGCGACAGGACTCGGATGGGTTCGGCTGGAGGGCAAACCGGCAGCATTGCGGGGCGCGTTACAACTGCTGCGAGTGGAGATGGAATCCCATGGAGGTTCGCTGGTCGCACTGCGCCGGCCGGAAAAGATGGCGGAGTTTGATACCTGGGGGAGCATGGGCGATGCGCTGCCGCTGATGAAAGCGCTGAAGCAGCGGCTCGATCCAAAAAACACGCTGAATCCGGGACGATTTGTGGGTGGCATCTGATGGAAGGTTTGACCAAGAAGCAAGAATGCGCGAGCGCATTTGACGCTCACCATGCGCCTTCGAAGGCGATCATCGAACAGTGCGTGCACTGCGGATTCTGTTTGCCAGTGTGCCCCACGTACGTCTTGTGGGGGCAAGAAATGGATTCGCCGCGCGGGCGGATTTACCTGATGAAGATGGCGAGCGAAGGCGCGGCGGAAATGAATGCGACGTGGGTAAGCCACTTCGATAGCTGCCTGGGCTGCATGGCTTGCATGACGGCGTGCCCTTCCGGTGTGGATTACGGAAAACTGATCGAGGCAACGCGCGCGCAAATCGAACGGAAGACGGAACGTCCGAGCGGAGAAAAACGCCACCGGCGATTCATGTTCGAGAATTTCACACAGCCGGATCGATTGCGGCGAATGCGCTTGCCGCTGCTTGTTTATCAAAAACTGGGATTGCAGACGGTCGCGCGAGGATTGGGATTGCTGAAGTTATTGCCGAAAAAGATGCAAACGATGGAAGCGCTGCTTCCGAAAATTGGGCCGCGCGAAGTGGTCGCGCAAGTCACGCCGGCCGTGGGCACGAAGCGGCGTCGGGTAGGACTGCTGCTGGGTTGCGTGCAGCGAGAATTTTTCTCGCAAGTGAATGCGGCGACGGTACGCGTACTTGCCGCCGAAGGCTGCGAAGTCGTTGCGCCGCAGGAGCAGCCGTGCTGCGGGGCGCTTCTGGTCCATGCGGGAGAAGAAGCAGCTGCATTGGTACTAGCAAAAAAAACGGTTGAAGCGTTTGAGCGCGCGAATGTCGAGACAATCGTCACCAACGCGGCGGGTTGCGGCTCGAATGTGAAAGAGTACGGGCACTTGCTGCGGGACGATCCAGTTTATGCAGAGCAAGCGAGAGTGTTTTCGGCAAAGTGCAAAGACATCAGCGAAGTATTGGCCGGACTCGAGCCGCGCGCGAAACGCCAGCGGCTCAAATTGCGCGTGGCGTTCCACGATTCGTGCCACTTGCAGCATGCCCAAGGCGTTCGCTTGCAGCCGCGCGCACTGCTTTCGAGCATTCCGGGGCTGGAGCTCGCAGAGATTCCGGAAGCGGCGATTTGCTGCGGCTCGGCGGGAATCTTTAATCTGGTCCAGCCGGAGGCAGCTAATGCGCTGGGTGATCGCAAAGCGCAGCTCATCCAGCCACTGGAGGCCGATATAGTGGCAACCGGAAATCCCGGCTGCATATTGCAGATGCAATCCGCTCTGGCGCGAGACGGGCAGAAGACTCGCGTGCTCCACACGATTCAAATCCTCGATGCATCGATTCGCGGCGAGTCGAGCGGCTCTCTCCTGCGTTAGGAGATTCCTGTCAATTTCTACTCGAAGGGGATGCCGGTTTGTTTGGCGATGTCGCGCAGCTCTTCGACGACGGGCATAACCAATGGGATGCCTTTTTTGCGGCGGTGAACTTCAGCTTCGCGTTCCGGATCGCCGGGAATGAGGGGGCCGTTTGTGCCAGGAGTAGGTTTGGTGGCGCGAAAAGTACGAATGTAGTCGTCAATCTGGCGCTTGAAAGAATCGCGGTCAATGAAGCCATCGATTTGCATGGCGCCAAAAAAATGCCCTATGCCATTGCCGACGCTACGTTTCGGAATCTCCTGACGAAGTGCAAAGGGTGGAGTAAACGGTCCCCAATTCGCACCGCTGAGAACACCACACAACACGTCGACCATAATGGCGAGGCCGTAGCCTTTGTGGCCGCCGCGGTCGCGGTCGGAACCCAGCGGCAAGAGCGCGCCGCCCTCGACCATTTTATTGGGATCGGTCGTGTCACGGCCCTCGCTGTCGGTGGCCCAGCCTTCCGGGATGGGCTCGCCGCGCCGGCGCGCAATTTCGATTTTTCCGTAAGCGGCAGCGCTGGTGGCCATGTCAATCACGATAGGCGGTTCTTCCTTGCCAGGAAAACCGATGGCGATGGGGTTGGTGCCGAGCATGCGTTCGGCGCCCCACAAGGGCGCGACGAGTTTGGTGGAATTGGTCATGGCCCAGCCGATGAGGTTGCGCTCCAGCGCTTTGAGCACGTAGTAGCCGGCGATGCCGTAATGATTGGTGTTTTGCACGCTGACCCAGCCGGAGCCGAAGCGCTCGGCCATGTCCATGGCGAAGCGATTGGCATGCGGGCCAACCACGAGGCCGAGACCATTGTCGCCATCGATCGTGGCGGTGCTGGGAGTGGAACGCAACACTTTGATTTCAGGCAGCGGATTGATGCGGCGCAGCGTGAGCATGTCGAAATAACTGTGCAGACGGGCGACGCCGTGGGAATCGATGCCGCGCAGGTCGGCAGCGGCGAGTACATCGGCGGCCTGGGCGGCATCCACTTTGGAAACACCGAAATGGATGAACATGCGAGTGCTGAACTCGCGCAACGCTTCGATGGGGAAAACTTTGGTCTCCACTTCGGCCATGTTTTGTCCGCCCTTTCGGAAAATTTACGCCGGCAAAATCTGCCCGCGAGTTTCTGTGCCAAAAGGAATCAAGAGCAAACCGATCACGAAGGCGATCGAGGTCAGGGCGACCGGCGTTCCGAGCGATTGAAAATGCTGCACGCCGGCGCCGACGAGAAAAGTGATTCCCGCCCCGCCAAATCGTGCAAAGGAGGTGGAGAAGGCAAATGCGCTCGCGCGGCACTCGGTGGGATATTGTTCCGGCAGCCACAGTGTGTAGACCGCAAAATTCGCCCCGCCGAAACCGAGAAAGAACAGACAAACAAAGAACCAGGGGAGGCCTGCCGCGCCGAGATAGAAAACCCTTCCAAAGGTCAGCGCGATGAAGGCCGCCATTAGCGTGAAATAGAATGCCAGCGCGCCGCGGCGGCCGAGTTTCTCCGCGAGCCACGGCATCACCAGGCAACCGAGAATTGTGGCGAAAGCGACGAGCATCGCTGCCGTGGAGGCAAGTTGCGCGGATTGCGGCCCGACCTGCCCGGCGGCCTCCGCAAGTGCCGTCACCGCCGCGGGCACATAAACGGTTCCGGCCCACAAGCCGCAGATCGAAGCCAGCATGTACAAAGTGTTTAGAATAGTGCGGCGGCGAAGAGCATTGGAAAAAAGCGTTGCGAACGGCTGCCAAATCCGCCAAGTGCTTACGACTTTCTCCTTTTTCTGCCAACGCTCCGGTTCGGTGACGCCGTGGCGAACCCAGGCGAGTAAAAGGGCAGGTAATCCGCCAACGGCAAACATCCAGCGCCATCCAAATTTGCTTCCGATGAGATAGTTCAAAAGCGCCGCCAGGAAAATACCCACATAATACCCGGTGTGCATGTAGCCTGCTCCGGGGCGGCGCCGGTCCTCTGGCCATTCTTCTGCGACGAACGTGCCTCCCATGGCCCACTCGCCGCCGATGCCGATTCCGGCAAGCAGACGCAACGCCGCCAATTGCCAAACGTTTGTGACCAGGGCGCTGAGAAAGGTGAACACCGAGTACCAGACAACCGTGAGCATCAGCGTTCGCACGCGCCCAAATTTATCGCCGACGGGCCCCCACAAAAACGCCAACCCCCAGCCAATCAAGAAAAGAGCAAACAGCAGCCCCCCGTAGCGGCCGACATTGGCCTTTGTAGCGGCAATGCCCGAGCGCGGAAGCAGATCGCGCAGAGAGGGCACGAGCACCAGGGCGTAAATAAAAGAATCCATGCCGTCGAGCGTCCAGCCACCCCAGGAAGCCCAAAAACCCCGGATTTGGTTTCGCGTGAGCGGCGTCACTTGGGCGGTTTGTGCTTGCGGATGAACACCGAGAGAGGACATACAGCGGGCACTATATCAAAAGCCATTGGGCGTGAAAGAAAAATCGGGCGGAGCGAGTGGCACAGAATTGACCGAATGGTCTAGCGATAGCCGCGAATGAAAAAATAGACGGTCATGGCGGTGCCTACCAGGATGACGAAGAACTTCACCCAAGCTTGCGGGAGTTTTTGCGCAAAGTGCGCGCTGGAGTAGCCCCCGAGCAAAGAGCCCGCGGTCATGACGATGGCTTGCGGCCAAACGATGGCGCGGGTCGCGACGAAAGTCACAGTGGCGACGCCGTTGATGACTCCGCCGAGGATGACTTTGAGTTTGTTCATGGCGTGGATGTCGGTCATGCCCAGCGCGGCGAGCATGGCCAGGTTCATAATGCCGATGCCGCCGCCAAAATACCCGCCATAGACGGCGACGAGCAACTCGAAGAAGGAGGCTCCCGCGACGGCGGCGTTGGTGGCATCGTGCGAGATGCCCGCCGAAATGCGCCCCGTTAAGTGCTTGCCGAGGGCGAAAAGTAACGTGGCGCCAAGCATGAGCCACGGCAAAACGTGCAGGAAAGTCTGCGCGGGGGTCTTGATCAGAAGAAATGCTCCGGCCAGGCCGCCGAGAATACTGGTCACAACAAGAGGGATCATTACGCGGCGCGGGATGTTTAACTTTTGAGGATACGCGCCGCTGCTCGCCGTGGTGCCCACCCAGAGGGCGAGAGTGTTTGTGGCATTGGCTGGGATAGGAGAAACGCCGGTAAACAAAAGCGCGGGGAACGCGACGAAACTTCCGCCACCGGCAACGGCATTGATTCCCCCGCCAAGGGCGCCGGCGAAAAAGAGGAAGATGGCGTTGTGGAGGTTCAAACGGAAGTTTTACCACAAATGCCGTTCTTACTCCAAAGTGTCCGCTTTCAGGGCAGGCTCGCTCGATCCGAGTAGGCGATAAGTCATTTCTTGACAACGAACGCCGACCCGTATATGAACGGGGGCATTCTGGAGCCCTTTCACCACTGAAGACCTGGCGCGCACCCGAAGGCGAGCCACAGGGGGGATTCATAGGAAGGGAACGAGACGTCAAGTGAGGTGTGCCGCGGGCCTCGCTCCTTGAAGCGATTGGCAAGCGTCACGCTGTCGCAAGAAGGTCGGACTTCACAGGAGGAAGCATGGCCAGCCGTGCAGACGCAATTCCGACGGGCGGTACCGCCGATTACAGCATCTGGAAGGTAATTATGGCTTCCAGTGTTGGCACCATGATCGAGTGGTACGACTTCTACATTTTCGGCAGCTTGGCAGCGGTCCTCGCGCTCAAATTTTATCCCCCCGGAAACGATACGTTTGCCTACGTCGCCTACCTGGCGACATTTGCCGTGGGTTTCCTAGTGCGTCCCTTCGGAGCGCTCTTCTTCGGTCGTATCGGCGACTTGGTTGGAAGGAAATACGCGTTTCTCGTAACGCTAACCATTATGGGAGGAGCTACCTTTTTGATCGGTCTGCTCCCGGTCTACAGCACTGCAGGCTGGTTCTCCCCAATCACGCTAATTCTCATCCGTGTGTTGCAAGGATTGGCCCTAGGGGGCGAGTACGGCGGTGCGGCTGTGTATGTGGCCGAGCATGTCCCCGACACCAAGCGCGGCTTCTATACCAGCTTCATTCAGATCACCGCGACCTTGGGCCTCTTCGTCTCGCTCATCGTCATCCTGCTCACCCAACAATCGATGAGCAAAGAGGCCTTCAGCGCGTGGGGTTGGCGCATCCCCTTCCTGATTTCCATCATCCTCGTCAGTATTTCACTCTACATCCGCTTGAAAATGAAAG
>Ga0137418_10000153_pt1 | contig 52587 bp, 78 predicted proteins | sample CZODoug3_1_2_16f_FD_122242 | JGI IMG/M metagenome (GOLD analysis project Ga0137418, IMG submission 122242) | Vadose zone soil fungal communities from Angelo Coast Range Reserve, California, USA - CZODoug3_1_2_16fungal (Hybrid Assembly) | ecosystem: Environmental > Terrestrial > Soil > Vadose...
GCAACGCGTGTACACGGAATGCTTTGAGGCTTTTTAATATGCAGCGACGGTTGCATATTCGGACAGAGGAGACAAACCAGTCATGGTTACTGTCAGTGTTGGGCGAGTATTCAAGGTTATCCAACTAGATGAAGAACAAGCTTCTCGTTTTTGGGACAATGTAGCCCTAGCAGACGACAACGGATGCATGGTTTGGCGAGGGGTGAAAGCCCCGAACGGATACGGACATTTCGCAGCTAAAGGTACAAAGTTTCTGGCGCACAGAGTTGCCTGGACTCTCACCTTTGGCCGGATTCCAACTGGCCTAGTACTAGATCATGTGGTCTGCCAGAATCGAGCCTGCTGTAACCCAGAGCACACACAGCCTGTGACCCAGCAAGTAAACGTTCAACGTGGCCAAGCTGGTGCGAAACAAGCAGCCTTTAATAGAAGCAAGACCCACTGTGTTAACGGGCATGAGTATAGCGGCGACAATCTCTCTACGTACAAGAACGAAAGACTGTGCAAGACTTGTAGACGAGATGCCATGAGACGTTATCGCCAACGTTTGGTTAGCGCATGAAAGATATTACTGTGTGCATCGCGACCATACCACCACGAGCCAAGCTCCTGCGTAGGGCTCTGTCTACGGTGACGTCACAGACCTTACAGCCATCAGCCATTGTGGTGGAGTACGACCACAACCACACGGGCGCGGCAGCTACCAAGAACCGAGCCCTTGCCAAGGTTACGACGTCGCATACAGCGTGGCTAGACGACGACGACCAGTTTCTGCCACAGCACCTAGAAACGCTGGCAGCGGTTGACGCGGACGTCGTTTATTCTATCCCACAAGTGCCAGCGTACGGAGGTCAGCCTGACCCTCTGGGACGCTACGGCATGCCGTTTGACGCTGATGAACTGAGGCGACGGTCGTACATACCAACGACGTCTCTGTTTAACACAGGAGCGTTGCGCTACGCCGGGGGCTTTCAAGTGCCAGATGGTTCTATCTATGATGACTGGGGATGTTACTTGGCGTTGCTTAATGCGGGGGCTTCGTTTGTTCATGTCCCACAGCAAACATGGATTTGGAATATAGAGCCTGGACTGAACACATCGGGGCAGGGTGATCGGTGGTGAAGGTGCACTTCGCCTCGGGCGAGCATCTCTTCCCCGCGCCCTGGGTGAACGTCGATTTGTATACACCTAGCGACCTAGCGATCGACTTGAACGAGGAGTTCCCCGACAGCCTGCACGACATAGAGCGCGCTTACGTCGGCCATTACCTGGAGCACATAACGCCGAAGCAAGGCAAGGTGTTCTTGCGCCGTGTAAGAGAGCGTATGGCGCCCGGGGGGACGATCCACGTGGTCGGCCCTGATGTTGTCAAGGGTGAGGAGTTCTATCGTCGTGGCTTGATTTCAGCCTACCTACGCGAGCACATAGGGCGCTGCATCATCGAGGGTGACAAAGGCGGCGAAAGCCACTATTGGGACTGCCACGCTGACGCTATAAAAACGATGTTGACTAAGACAGGTTGGCAGGATGTTGAGGAGCTGCCGATCATGTGGTTAACCGAGGCTCCGATGATAAACTCGTCGGGCTGGCAATGTTATATAAGAGGAGAAGCACATGAGCCTACTGGTGATAGTGCCGTCGCGAGGGCGGCCTAAGAGCATAGAGCGCCTGATGAAAGCGTGGAAAGAAACCACTGACTCCGCCACTCTTTTGGTTTGCGTGGATCACGACGACCCAACATTGGCTGAGTACGAACAGCTGCATTATGTGGATGGCTGCGAGCTGTGGATTCTGGGTGAGCGACTACGCCTTGGCGGCACCTTAAACAAAATAGCCCGGGGTAATTGTTTCTTTTACGACAACCTAGGATTCATGGGCGATGACCACTTACCGCGAACAGAGCACTGGGACACCACGATCGAAGAGGCCCTAGAGACTTCTATGATCGCTTACGGCAACGATCTGTTGCAAGGCGCCAACCTACCCACCGCGGTGTTTATGCAATCGTTGATCGTGCAACGCATCAGCTACATGGTCCCTCCGGGAATCGTACATCTCTATCTTGACAATTTCTGGAGAGCGCTAGGCGAGAAGCTAGAGTCGTTGCAATACTTGCCTGGTGTTACCATTGAGCACCTGCACCCCTCGTGCGGCAAAGCAGACAACGATGCGCAGTACGAGGAAGTCAATGCGCCTAGTCTCTACAGTTCGGACGGTGCGCTATACCAAGAATACATTAAAGGGCAGCTGGCGTTAGACGTGGCGAAGATCCGTGCGAACACGACTGCATAAGAAGTATACAGCTAGGGAGCTGGCTGAACTTTATCCCGTGCCGCATGACCATGTGTTTTGGGAAGAGCATATAAAGCGCGTTGACTACACAATCGCTCTTCTTCAAGAGTACCTATCGAGAAACATCTGTGTAAGCGCTGCGGATTTGTCTTGTGGCAACGGAGCTATTCTTCGTAGCCTAGACATCGAGACTAAGTTCTTTGGCGACTACGCAGAAGGTTACGCGTATCAAGGATCGATAGAATTTACTATCAACCAGATACCTGACGTCGATTTGTTTGTGTGCTCGGAAACTCTAGAGCATCTAGATAACCCCGACAGGGTACTCAAGCAGATACGCAAGAAGGCTAAGCACCTGGTATTATCTACGCCGATAGATGAAACAGCGCCGTCAGAAAACTATGAGCACTATTGGGGCTGGGGCTCCAGCGATGTAGGGGGTATGCTGCTCGCAGCTGGTTGGGATGTTTGCAAATTTCACCAGCTCGATTGCGACTACTACTCGTACCAGATTTGGCTGTGTTCGTAAGGGGAGATATGACAGAGATTAGGCTTTTCGAGGAAGGCACTATCCCGGAATGTACGACGCCGGAATGGTACAAAGGCCGAGAGCACGCGCCGCATCTAGAAGAGTACGGCCACCGTGACCGCCTGTTACAGGCGAGCGCCTATGCACGGCAAGCGGTAGCCGATTATGGATTATCGCGGATCGTCGATATGGGTGCCGGTGATGGCGGGCTGCTGTCTACGCTAGCAGACCTAGATGTCAAGTTCGAAGGCTATGACCTGCAACAGACTAACGTCGATGCAGCGCTCGCTAACCGAGGCCTGCATCTTGAAGTCCGAGACATCGTAGCGAATCCTCCTGCGTGGTATGGCAATTGCGAAACAGGCGTCATCGCTACCGAGATGCTAGAGCACCTGGTCGATCCTCACGGCTTCCTGCGCTCAATCCCCGCTAAAGTGATCGTCGCGTCGTCGCCGTGGTCGGAGACCGTCGGCCCCGCTTACGAATTTCATACGTGGGCGTGGGACAACGAAGGTTATCGAGCATTGCTAGAGCAGGCTGGTTTTGAAGTAGTCGCTCAGAACAACATTTCTATTTTTCAGGTGTGGTTAGCAGCGCGACCATGAGAATCCTTATCACCGGTTCCAACGGTTTCGTCGGTCGGTACTTCCAGGATAAGCTACAAGACGAGAATCTTGTTCTGATCGATATCAAATCTGGCACAGATGCCCGCGACTTCTTCAAGAAAGATGACTCCAAGTTCGACTTGGTTATCCATCTCGCCGCTGTTGTAGGCGGTCGGATGAAGATAGAAGGCGAGCCGTTGTCGGTTGCCGTCGATCTAGCTATCGATGCGGAGATGTTCCAATGGGCGTTGCGTACGAAGCCCGGCCGGATTGTGTATTTCTCCTCGTCGGCTGCGTACCCCGTGCATCTCCAACAGCGCTACACACAGCATCGCTTGGTCGAGTCTGATATCAATCTAAACGATATTCGTTCACCAGACCTGACTTACGGCTGGTCGAAGCTATCGGGGGAGATGCTAGCGAGCCACGCGGAAGCTCAGGGGCTGCGTGTACACGTGTTCCGCCCTTTCTCTGGCTACGGCTCAGACCAAGACCTTGACTATCCGTTCCCGTCGTTCATCAGGCGAGCAAAGAAGAAAGAAACCCCGTTCGAGATATGGGGCGACGGCCAACAGGTACGCGACTGGATTCACATCCGCGATATCGTCGATGCCGTGATGACAGCGGTAAGCGAAGACGTACCCGGTCCGGTTAACCTAGGTTGGGGCAGGCCTACTAGCTTCGATGAGCTGGCGCATCTTGTGGCCGGCGAAGTTAAACTAAAGCACATCACCACGGCGCCCACTGGCGTTCGCTATCGTGTTTGTGATCCTACTAAAATGCTGAGTTTCTATCAGCCGCGTCTATCACTAGAGCAGGGCATAAAGCTCGCGCTAGGGCTACGCTAATCAACAACGCCGATGATAGACTACGTCAAATCCACACACGACCGCACACCTTGGTACCGCGACAAGGTGTTTGATAGGCCTGGCAACTATTGGTTTAAGGTTTGGAGCCAACATCCCCCGTGGGATTCTATCCTGTCGCCTACTGATCAAGCCTGGCAGCTTTGTTCGACAGGGCAGCTACGAGATGAAGAAGTAGAACTGCTTATGCAGGTGGCATTAGGCGAGGCAGAGTGTGGCGGAATATCTGCGCGAGTTGCTACTAGTATGATAAACAAATGGAGCCGAACACATATAGCTCCGTGCTGTTAGGAAGTGAACTATGGGAATCAGAGGCAATTTAAAGTTAGCTGACGACTCGACGCCGGTTATCGTTGGCACCGCCGCGGAGAATGTCAAGCCGTTGGCGCCAGAGAAACCAGCTGACCTTGCTCCGGATATCTCTAAGCTGTGGGACGAGATAATCGTACCATTGGAAGATGCGGGCATGGTCTCGCCGATGGACTTCCCCACGCTGGTGCTGGCGCTAGAACACTATTCGCTAGCTAGGCGAGCTGCTGACAACATTCGCGAGGATGGTGTCAAGGCGTTCGATCACAAAAATGAACGCGAAGCTCGCAATCCTGCTGTTATGGTTTTCAATTCGGCAACGGAATCGTTTATCAAACTATCTAGCCAATTGGGTTTGTCGTTTGTGTCGCGTGCTCGGGTGGCTATTACAGCCAAAGACACCGACGTTAACGATCTGTTTTCATAAGGAGTTTCTTATGTTGCCTAATCTTCTATACGCCGCTTTGCTGGTGTTGGTTATTCTTGTTATCGCTGGTATTCTTACCGGCCACGTATTTTGATGATCATTTAGGTGATATATAAAGTCATCAACGTCGCCACGAAGAATGAGCGTAGCTCGGGAGGTGTTGTCATGAAGGATAGCGTTACTTGGGGTTAGTCACATGTTGGGAGGCATTGTGATATTTGTTATTGTAATCACAGTGGCTCTGGTGATAGTTGTATTAAACAGACTATCACCACGAGAGCCGCTTTACAGATCTGCGAAAAAGAAGTGATTAGGGTTCATGGCTATACGCGTCGTGGCCGGAATGGTGAGATGGAGACCATTCCGACGCACGACCGCCACGGTGCACCACCACGGGCTAAGCGCAATTCGCAGCGGGCATGGAAAGCTATCAAGCGTCACAAAAAACTGAGCGCTACGGTGTTCGGTTTGTTCGCTGTGACGGAGCTGTCGCTGTGGGCAACGAACACCAGCGTAGCCGCCGCGCTATTTGGTATCGCTATCGTCGGTGTGCTGGGTAGCAAAGCTATCTACAACTCCACACGCAAAGCGAAGACTACGTGGGTTAATAGCGCGACGTTGAAAGACACGACGCCATGAGGAAAATACCGGTCACGAAGAAGAAGTATAGCCCCGTTGAAAAGATGGTAGCTTGGTTTTTTGGAAAGCCGAGTAACAAAACCGACGCAACGTGGTTTAGTTACGGTAACAAGGACCTTTCTAGAAAAGGCACCGCCAAACCGCGAGACTACAAGCCGGGGTATCTACGCTTCGCTGACCATTTCTTTTGCAGCGTAGTCGCCGGTGCAGCGTTTTATGGGTTGTCAGCGGACCCGGTATTGACGATAGGCTCGATTCTGTCTCTCGGTGGTTTATTTGCCTCGTGGTATATCATAGCTTTCGTACAAAATAAAATGTATGAAGAACACGATATCAAATCCGATGCTTTGTTTGACAAGCTGGCGGAGGTGATCCCTAATCTTAGTCGTGGCTACTACGAGTACGATGTGTCCGGGGAGAAGATGCATCTACGGTTGCCCGATAAATTCGATGCAGCGCCCAATAAACAGGCAAATATCACATCGATTCTAGAGCGTCATTTTAAATGGGACTTCGAAGCTACATGGCACTTCAGTGATCACCCACCGACGGTAACGTGGCGACGTCTGCCAGAGCCACCGGAGACGTTCTCGTGGGCGCAAGCTAAGCCGATAGCGGCGAGGCTCAGTGACTCGCAGCTGCTGCTGGGTATCAACGGCAAAGGTGAACCGGTAATCAACGATCTTGATACCGAGGCACCGCACATCCTGATGTCGGTAGGCACCGGAGGAACCAAGTCAACTATGTTGGCGGGGTTCATCGCTCAGGGGTTACATAAGAATGTCGAACACATCTATGCGTTAGACCCTAAGCGCCAGTCGTTGAACTGCTTTAATGGCATCAGCCGCGTAACCATCGCTCGCAGCGCAGCGGAGATGACGCAGATTATTAAACACGTCTTCGATATCGCCGAGGAGCGCAAGAAGCACGACGATAACTCGTTTGGTGAGCCGACGAGGTTCCCGCGTATTTGGTTGGTCATCGAAGAGGGCAACTCCTTTAACGTGATGATCGATGAGTACTGGCAGGATATCAAAGAGCGCACCGATAAAGCTAAGGCACCTGCACATCAGCAACTAGAAAGCATGCTGATGCAGGGTCGCTCACTCGGCATCAACATCATCCGGGTGTCGCAGCACGCATCGGTTGCCGGTGTTTCAAGCGGCCGGGGTTCTACGGGCGGCGCTGCTGCCCGCGGACAGTATGGCGTAGTAGTCTTTTCTCGCTTCACACACGAGGCGTGGGAATCGATAACCGGCTTCTCAGAGGCCGATATCCCGAAGATGAAAGACATAGTAGGTCGATGTGTGTTGTATACGATGCGGGATCGTTCCACCGATGTCTATCAGAATATCTATATCAAGATGGACGAAGCCCGCGAGGAAGCCTTAGCAGCTCCCGAGGCAGCGGTGCAACAATCCTTTGTACCTGTTGAGCCTGCTCAACAGGAGACGTTGTATGAGCTTAAGCAGTGCAGCAGCGATGGTGGCATCGGCTTAGTCGATGTCAAGTATCAAACTCTGCGACGGTGGCGTGACGCTGCTAACGGAACGTGGTTAGGTACCCCTCGGGGCTCGAAGATTTGGTATACTGAAGAGCAAATCAAGCGGAATGTAGCGTTGAAATGCTAGGCAGGAATCACCGCACATCCGGAGTCCTCGCAGGCTTCGGCGTCGGTGTTGTTGCTGGATTATCGTGGCCGGTGCTCGTGCCGTTCACGCTGCTTACCGCTGTTGCCGCTTTGCTGCCCGACCTTGATAGCTACAACTCCATTGCGACCAAGTGTCTAGGCCCGCTAGGACACCCCGTGTGTTTCGGTTTGCGATGGGCCAGTGTTCGATTAGGCGGCAACGCACATCGAGGTTTGACGCACACTGTAGCGGCGTGGTTGGCGGTTTCTATTCTAGTAACCTTGCTAGTAGGTATGACATCGCCGTTTTGGTGGATTGCGCTGGCTATTTCTCTCGGCTACCTAACCCATCTCGCTGGTGATATCGGAACCATTCGTGGCTTGCCGTTGTTGTGGCCGTATCAAGGCTGGCGAGACATCAGGATGCCACTTCGGTTCAAGGCTGGCGGACAATTCGAGAACCTTTTTATCCGACCCCTTATGATAGTAAGCATATGCGCACTTTTTTTGATGCATGTCGGATTGGTTGCTTGGGGGTTAGGGTATGCTTAAACGAGCGTTAACCTGGTTAATGATCGGCTTTCTAGTCTTCTGGATCGTTACAGCACCGGAGCAAGTATCTAAAGCTTTGAAGAGCACTATGCATGAACTACATCGCGGAGCTGATTCTGTGGTGACTGTCATACAAGACTTGTGAGGAGTGAAGATGGCGGCTGTCGGCTATGTAGGTCTCCCTTACACCGTCATCAACGAACCAACCGAACAAGCCGTGCAAGCCGGCGTAACACAATGGCTTGCGGATCGATACGGCCCCTTCCCCCGCACTCGTTTGATGTTTGGTTTCACGGGAACAGCGACGGTACGTACCCCGCTGCTCCCGGCTGACACTGGCCAGCTTCAAGGGGTGTGGTGGGAAGGCGTAGCAAAACGATCCACGGTGTTGGCGTGGGCTGGCACGGGACCGTTAGTTTCGGCAAAAGGACAACTCCGGAATTTCCAATTCAGAAATTTCACTGTCAAGTCGATGACGCCGAATGCGTCTGGCTTCTATTTCTTGTCTAACGCAAACGCTCCTAATCAAGACGGTGTGTTTCATCGAGTGGAGTGGCTAGGTTCTTGGGACTACGGAATAGGTTTAAACGGCTCAGCAAACGCCAACCTAAACTCAGAGATTGTGTTCGACCAAGTAGCGCTAGGGAACGATGCGAGCTTCAAGAGCGCTTGGTTCTGGTCAGGCATGACGCCTGGACACAGCCAAGAAGACCAGTTCCTTAACTACTCGTTCCGCGATACGAAGCTAGAGGGGTCTCATGGCGACTACATCCGACTCGACTACGGAGGATCTGTTACCGTTGACGGCTTCAACAGCTGGCTACACACTGGTCAATCCAACAACGGTGTACCTTCTGGCGTCATGCTACGTTTATCTAAAGGACCCCATAACGATTCTGTCTGTGTCCTTTCTGCCAACCGCATCCGTGCCGAGCTTCGAGGAACGCAATCTAAGCTCATAGACTCTGGTTGGGGCGGATCAGGGCACATCACGTTTACCGCGCTCGACGATACCGCTAATAGCAATAAAAGCTGGGGTGACTATGAGACACACAGCTATCGTGGGGCGGCTCGGGTGTCGTATCGTGACTGTGCTCTCGGCGGTTGGCATGGCGTGCATAGCGCTGCCCCGCTGCAGATGGTGTATGATAATTGCCACGGAAAGAACAACGCAATAAACAGCATCGTCAAACACGATGTACCCGTAAACATCGTAGTTAGGTGATCGCATGACTTTACCCGGTAATCTAACAACGGTTATTGTTAACGTTGGCCCTATTACAGACGCTAACGGATTTCCTGCAAACTTCGTTACGTTCTCGCCTAATTTCTTGCGAGGCGTAGATGGTACCACGGTAGTGTATCCGCAATCTCGCACGCTAAAACTTGATGCTACGGGCCGCGGCTCTATTGAGTTGCTGGGGTCCGATGATCCCGACATAGACCCAACTGGCTGGACCTATAGTGTTTACATATCGGGACCATCGTTCACAGACAGATTCAACATAAGCGTACCGATAAGCTCGCCTGTTGGCTCTTCGGGCAAACCTACTATGGATCTTTCTGACTTTGTGGGCGGCGCAGCATCAGAAGGTGTACTTAGGCCATACGTGTTGCGCGGGCTGAATGACGTTAACGTGTCTGGCGCAGTAGACGGTAATGTCTTGACCGCATCGGGCAGTCTGTGGATTGCAGCAGCAGCTAGCGCCGGGTCACCTACGTGGAACCAGGTAACGGGTAAGCCTACGTTCGCGACGGTTGCCACGTCTGGATTGTACAACGATCTTACCAGTAAGCCTACGTTTGCCACAGTTGCGACTTCTGGACTATACAATGACCTCACCGGTAAGCCTTCTTTGGCCACGGTGGCAACGACTGGTGTATACAGCGATCTTACAGGTAAACCCACTATACCAGATATAACAGGTCTGGTTTCTAAAGACACTATTCGGTACAACGCCAAAGATCACGGCGTTGTCGGTAACGGAACAACCGATGATCAGGCAGCACTTCAAACGATTGTCAATGCGCTGCCTGTTGGCTCGGTAATCTTTCTTCCAGCAGGTACTTATCTGCTCCGCTCAGGCGTGAAATGGAAGTCTGGCATCAGCCTTGTCGGCGCTGGTGCAGGTAAGACCATTCTTAAAGCCAACAACTCGGGCCCAGCATCTGGGTTCGCTCCGATCTACAACATCACCGATGGCTCGACCTCGACGCCGCTAACGGACTGCACCTTTGCTGACTTCGAAATCGATGGGCTATTGGTCACCACCAGCAGCTATGATGTCGGATCTAAAGGTATAAACATCCTGTTCATGCTACGCGCTCGATTCGAAAACCTGTATATTCACGATACTCTAGCGACTGGTATAGGCTGCGATCAACTAATCGACTCGGTGATCGTTAACTGTGTTGTAAACAACTGCGGACGCGGTAACGACGGCACCCAGTTTGGCGGCGCTGGCATCGGAATTGGTACTTCTTACTCTCCTGTTCAGCCGCTGATAATCGCTGGGTGTACGACGAAAAACAACGCTACCCACGGCATCTTTGTGGAACACCAGAACGGTGCTTTTACAACCAAGACGGTGGGCGTCAGAATCATCGGTAACCACGTTGAGGGTAACCGTTACGGCATCTCAGACTGGGGCGCCGACGGGCTCGTGGTGAGCGGCAATACGATCATCAACAACACCGTAGCCGGTTTTGATATCTCCGCTAACGGCGTCGTCGGTATCGTCGGCCGTAATGGGGTGCTGGCTAACAACGTCATCTCGGGTAACCTCGATGGTGTGCTAATGGGCGACGGCACGTTCGGCTACCAGATCGCCAATAACAGGATTTCTAGCAACACGCAGCACGGTGTACATCTGGGCGGCAGCCCGGGCAACGCTTCGACTAGCAAAGAAATCTCTGTCTATAACAACGACATCTATAGTAACGCTAACGCCGGCATCCGCATTGATGTGCAGCAATCCGATGGCACCATCTCTGGTAACCGAATCCGCAACAACGGCACGGCTTCCGGGGCTGCTACAGACTTACGGTCAGCCATGTCGCTCAACGCGGTGATTATCGGGTCTACTATCATCGGTAACAGGTGCTGGGATAACCAAGGTTCTAAGACGCAGACATATGGCCTGTATCTCACGGCTTCAGGATCGTTGGCCTCTGCTACGGTACAAGCGAACAACTTGACCGGCAACCTAACTGGCGCTAACTTGTACGCTGGTGGTTCGTCTATTACCGGCGGTACGTGGGGAACTAACCCAGGCATAGCTAGCGGGGCCAGTTCATCTCCGTTGGTGACACTAGTAGATGGCGCAGAGACGATAAACGGCGTCTTGAAGTACGCGGCAGCAGGGCGTAAATGGAACTCGGGAACATTGACCCCGGCGTCGGCTGCGAACACGCTAGGTACGGCGGCTACTATGCTACCGACAGGCACTCAGCAAGGATACTTCATTGTGCTGGGGCGCATTGTCCCAGCTAGTGTTGTCAGCGAGACGCTATCGGTTACGTTCGTGGCGACATTCGATGACAATACCACGTCCACTGTTGGTCAAGGATCTATTACCACCAACGTCACGGCGCTGTTCTCTACTACCACGTATTTGGCTATCGTAAAAGACGGGCACTACGTGAAGTCGCTTACCGCGGCTGTTCAATCAACTATCACCAGCTCAACAGCGAACGTACAAGTCGATATCATCGCTATACAAAACTAGGAGATAGCCGGTGTTTGCTAGACGTCGTTTAGTTATTGCTATTTCTACCGCAGTAGCAGGCTTGCTTGCCGCGCTTGGCTTTCTAGCAATCAGGCCTAGCGCGGCAGGCCCTGCCCCCCTATTTGTGCAGTCGGTGTCAACATCGAGCACCGTTGGTAGCACCTCTATCGCTAAAGGGATGACGACATCGTCAGGTAACTTGCTAGTAGTGGCCGTATCTTATGACACGTCTAATACTCTGGTGGCCAGCGTGGCCGACACGCTGGGTAGCTCGTGGTCTCAGGCCCGCTTCATTAACGACGCTCCTGGACAACAGGGTTTAGGGCTGTTCTACGCTAGTACTTCGGGCGGTAGCGACACTGTTACCGTGACATTCGGGACTTCGGTAACATACCGCTTTCTCGCTATCAGCGAATACTCGGGCGTAAATACTCTAGACGGTGTTTCGTCCAACCTGGCTACAGCTACCACGGGCAAGGACGTTGTCTCGTCTACGGCCGCCTCAGCCGCGGCGGGGGGCATCTCTGTTGGCGCTGTCATGGACACCTCTAGCGGTAACACGATCAAGCCGGGCACCGGGTTTACCTCGCGACAGAATGTCGGTACCAACCTGAACGTAGAAGATAAGATCCCGACGGCTACTGCTTCACCGGTTGCGAAATGGACATTCTCCGCGCCGCATCGCTACGTCGCCATCCAGGCTGTGTTTAAGCAGTCTGGAACCACTCCTCCCCCGACTACAGTGCCTCCGACGTCTCCGCCGCCGCCTTCGGGCTGGCCGGATGCTTCGAACACAGGCATAGATCCGAACGTTACGCTGACTCCGTACATGGGGCCGATGACGATCACGACTCCGGGAACGGCTATCGAGAATCAGGTAATCTCGACCGATCACGGATCGCTGAGAATCCAGGCGAGCAACGTCACCCTGCGGAATGTGAAACTCCTTGGCACCCAGCTTACGATCTGGGACAACACCGATACCTTAGAAATCTCTGGCATCGTGCTCGACCATCTTACCGTCGATGGGCAAGGTAAAGGCTCAACCGTAAATAACGACTACGCGGTCGGTGGCGGTTACGGAGGTGGGTTTACGCTCTCGTACTCGGACATCTCCGGGTGGGACACCGGCGTGATGATTAACGCAGTCCCGGCGAATGTCAACGTGCACGATAACTACGTTCACGGGCTGGGCCCCGCTTCGGGCGTCCATAAAACGGCGCTTAGTACTAATGGCGGCGGAGGCAACGCGGTCGTCAGGCACAACAACCTAGAATGCGCTGTGTCTGGTTGCTCGGCTGCCATGAGCTTGTACGGCGATTTCGCCGTTGTCTCGGACTGGGTTGTCGACAACAACCTGTTCAACGGTGGCTCCTATTGCACATACGGAGGAACGCTGCCGAAGAAGTACCCGGTAGCAGACCACATCATCTGGGAAAACAACGTTTACGGACGCCTGTTTTATGCACAGTGCGGCATCTACGGCCCCGAGACTGGCTGGGGTTCCGGCAACGGCAACGTCTGGTCGAACAACACGTGGGCCGACACAGGCGCACAGATAACTCCGTAAGGATGTGAGCCATGTCGGATACTGGCAAAACGCCGCCACTAGATGACGGCACCACTTCACCGCTAAGCACGGACACAACGTCTCCGGTCTCGACAGACACAACCCCGCCTAGACAGAAATAAGGAGTGTCCCGTGGCTGCAGCTAAGTACAACCTAGTCATAGAACAGGGCACTACCTTTAACAGAGTAATTACGTGGGTAGACCCAAACGGAGTGCCAATAAACATAACAGGCGCTGTAGTCAAGTTTCAGTTTCGCCACAAAGTAACCGACACTGCTCCGTTCTTCTCGTTTGATTCCTCAGCCCTGACAGCAGGGCAGAGTATCGGAGCGTTGAACTCAACGGGTGTTATTAACTTTACGTTAGACGATGATATCACCGCGACTTTCACTTTTAGCGGCGCGGTGCTGTGGGATATGCTAGTTGAGCGCCCTGGGGACATCGTAGATCGTTTGCTAGAGGGCGAAGTTGTCCTGAGACCGGCAGTAACGCGATGACCGATTTGACGGTTGTTGAACAAACCAACACCGTCACTATCATCAACGACGCGGCTTCTCTGTCTGTCAACCAAACGACCAACACAGCGCAGGTATCACAAACTACGCAGACTCTTGTGGTACAGCAGGCGGATAACACAATACAGATTACCGCAGCAGGGCCGCAAGGCCCACCAGGGCCGTCAGACGCTTTCGTCTACGAGCAAACATCGCCCTCTTCTGAGTGGTATGTAGTACACAACATAGGCCGGTTGGTTAATGTGTCGTATGTTGACCCCGCTGGCTATATCGAAATAGCCGACGCTAATCACATAGACGTTAACACCGTGCACGCAGTATTTCCTGCGCCCACAACAGGAAAGCTGGTATGTAGCTGATGGCAACTAAAGTAGCTAATGGCTTAGACTTACAAAGCCAAAAGATAATAAACCTGGCTAACCCAACAGCCGCGCAGGATGCGGCCAGCAAGAACTACGTTGACAGCGTGGCCACCGGCCTAGACTGGCATCTACATGTCCGCGCAGCTTCGCTGGCCAACGTCACTATATCAGCACCCGGTACCACAGTGGACGGTGTTACGGCCGCTGCGAATGACCGTTTCCTGCTGACAGCCCAGACGACCACGTCACAGAACGGACCGTGGGTTTTCGTGGCATCGGGCTCTCCGATGACTCGCCCCACCGACTACGCAGCCGGTGCTGTGCTGACCAAGAGCGCGGCGACGTTCTTCGTCACAGAAGGCACCTCCGCCGACTCCGCGTGGTCGCTGACTACCGACGGCACCATCACCGTAGACACCACAGCCACAGCGTGGGCTAAGGTAGGCGGAGGGACGCTCTACACAGCCGGCAACGGTCTAACGTCGTCTGCTGTGTCTTCGACCACCACATTCTCTGTCCTTGCTGACCCGACTCCGGGCTCTATCCAGGTACAGGCTGCTGGTATCCGAGTCTCGACCTCAGCGGCCGGAAACGGCCTCACAGGCGGCGGCGCGGTTGCTCTGGCGGTTAACGCCGGTAACGGTATCCTCGCTGATGGTACGAGCACACGAGTAGACCCCGCTGTTGTGGCGAGGAAGTACACGTCTACGTTAGGTGCGATTACAGGCGGCACGCCCCTCACGGTGACCCACAACCTTAATAACAAATACGTAACAGCACAGCTGTACTTGTATAACGCAGGAAACAACGCGGATCAAGTTATTGCGGATATCACGTTGATCGATGCTAACAGCCTAACCGTAACTGTTGCTACCACACAAGGCTCCAGTTTCTACTACATCGTAGTAATCGGCTAATGCCTAAAGTAACTAACGGGCTTAATCTGCAGAATACTCAGAAGATCACTAACCTTCTCGATCCTACAGCAGCCCAAGATGCAGCCACGAAGAATTACGTAGACACGCACTCGTCGGTGTATGGGTTCTATTTTGTCTCCAGCACCGAGACTGTGATTGTCCCTATAAACCGACTGTGCATGATCCAACGTCAAACCAAGATAGACGGCCGAGTTACGCTAGACGGTATCTTAGCTAGCTATGCCTAGCTAAGGGAGTAACATGGCTCAAATCGATTTGTCGCAGACAGCATCCCCGCTGACTCCGTCTGCCGGGTATGATGGCTTCTATTTTGATAACGTCGGCACCGGTAATCCTAAATACGTAGACTCAAGCGGTGTCGTCCACTCTATGGGTGGCCTGAGCACGTGGTTTGATGTTACAGCGTATGGCCTTAAAGGCGATGGAAGCTTTGATAACCTAGCCGCGCTGAACACATTGATTCAAACCACCGCTCCGCTAGAGTCTACGCTGTTCTTCCCTGCAGGGACGTACAACTTCTCTGGTGAAATCGCTATTAACAACGACAAGCGTTTTCGCTTTCTAGGCTGTGGTCGCGGACGTTCGATCTTGCAGACTACGCACGCCACAGCTCATATGTTCAACATCTCGGTAGCAGGTTACTACGCGTCATTCGAGGAGCTAGGCTTTACAGCCTCTTTGACTAAGACAGCTGGAGCCTTTATTCTGGCTAGCAACAACAACGCGTATCTGAACGTTACCGGCTGCGAGATGCAGAAGTATTTTGCGGGAGTGCAGCTTACTGGCGCTATCGCCGCTAACCTGGGTACTATCTCTGATTGCCAGTTTAATACGCCGGCCACAAACGGCCAAGGCATTATTATCAACGGCTCTAGTATCAACATGACTATTCTCAACTGCACGTTGAACCATGTTCCCAACGCGGGCGGCACTGGGCAGTGTATCGAGATTAACCAGTGCGGCGCCGTACAGATTGACACGTGCGATGTTATCGGCGGGGTGAACTCGCTAAGGATTAACGCAACCGCCACGGTAAGCGCCGTCAAAGTTACTAACACGTTCTTTGATCAAGGCGGAGGTTCTACTGTCAAGATTATGGGTACTAGCGCATCGAGTCGTATCTCGTTTATATCCGGCGGCATCACCTCCGGCACGCTAGGTACTCATGGCTTGGAAATCAACGGAACCGGCGGTACGCTACCCGGCGGTATCGATGTTATCGGAGTTGACATCTACAACACGTTTGGTTCACCAACTAACGCGGGCATTCTGATAAACGGTTGTCAGGATATCAATATACAGTCTTGCCGAATCTCCGGTTTTCAGCGAGGCATAGAAGCCAACGCATCAACGGGCTCTATAACGAAATTGATCGTCAGCGGCAACACGATAGGGCCAACAGAAAACTTCTCAGGTAACGCTACAGGTATTAACATAGTCGCGGGTACGTACGGCGCCTACATGATCAACAATAATAACGTCATGGGCAACACGACTGCTAATATCACCGATGCAGGATCCGTAGCGACGACCGACCTTAAGGTCGTAAACAACAACCTAGGTCAGCGTCTTGTGGGTGCCGTTGCTACAAATCGTGGCGGTGTTACGTCCGGCACTACGGAGACGTTGCTGTTCAACGCCAGAATACCCGCTAACGCGGTTGCTGTTGGTACGACGTTCAAAATTACCGTGTGGGGGCAATCGTCTTCTACCGGAACGCTGATATTTAGTCTCAGAGCTGGTGCAGCGGGCACCGTAGCTGGCGATACACAGGTTGTCGTTACCGCTACGTCGGTGGCACAGGCCGCGAGTAGCTACGCTATGTTTGAGTGCCTCGCTACTGTCGTCGCTCTAGGCGCTACCGGTAACGTCGCAGCGCACGGGTTTGCTATAGCAACAGGACTGGTGCTGGGGCAACCCACAGCAGCCGAAGTAATCGCCAATGCCCCTACCACAGCAGCGTGGTTCCTCGACGTGGCGTGTACGTGTTCAGTCGGGACTTTCACCGTGAGAGCGGGAGCAATTGAGGCGATGTAATGGCTAAACCACGCACGACGAATGTACCGCCGTATATAGCTACGTTGATTTACCCGTCTATCGCTGGGTTATCTTCTTTCGGCGAGCTTCGATTTATGTTCGGTACGGCCGGCTACATCGGCACCGATAACACCGTAACAGACCAAGTTAACGGGTTCTATGTTGATGGCGGTCACAACGATTTCAAGCCTTCTCTGCCGCTTCTTGGTGTGCTGTCGGCTATGTGGTTCTACCACACCACGGTTACGCCGGAAGGTTATATTCAAGTATGGGCTTGGATGCCTTAACGAAAGGGGCTGGATATGCTCAGCCCAGAAGTTAAAGACTACCTTATCAAGCACGGATACGCCGTAGACGATCTTCCGGCCCCCGCTTTGCAAACGCCAGAGCCTCGTAATATTCAAGGTGCTCGATTTGACGGTGCTCGGGTTGATCGTGTTATCGCGTTCTTGCGGCTGCTGGTACATACGCAAGGCAAGTGGGCCGGCCGTGCTTTTGAGCCTGACCCGTGGCAGGTAGCTTTTATCCTAGCGCCGGTATTCGGTTGGGTGTCACCTGATGATGACGGCGATCTTGTTAGGATTATCCGCAAGCTGTATATCGACGTTCCCCGTAAAAACGGGAAGACTACATTGGGTGCTGGCTTGGCACTGTATCTAGCTTTCGGCGATAAAGAGCCAGCCGCCCAGGTACTGGCTGTCGCCGGCACCAAGGATCAAGCAGGCGCTGCGTATGAGCCAGCAAGAGCGGTAGCCGCTGCTAGTCCAGCATTTAAGAAAGCCGGAATAAGAGCAGGCGCGGGCAAGATTATCAAACCTGATGGTTCGTGGTTTTCTGCGTTCGGCTCTGTGGGCGACTTCTTGCATGGCAAAAATGTGCACGGCGCTATTGTCGATGAGCTACATATCCATAAAGATGGCAAGCTTTTAGAAGCTGTCGAAACCGGCACAGTATCGCGGACTCAGCCTCTGCTAATCATCATCACGACCGCGGATGACGGCCGCCAAGAGTCAGTGTACGCGCAGCAGCGCAAGATGTTCGAGAGCGTGGCTAACGGTTCGGTGAAGATGCCAACGCTGTACGGCTGTGTGTGGGCTGCTGATAAAGACGCCAAGATAGACGACCCCGAAGTATGGAAACAAGCTAATCCGGGCTACGGCATATCCGTTCCTCGCTCGTATATGGAAACTGCTGCCGCTAAGGCACTAGAGAATCCTACGGACCTCGCTAGCTTCCAGCGCCTGCATCTTGGTATTCGCACCAAGCAGACTACGAAATTTATCCGCATGGAACACTGGAATCGCAACGCTTCTATAGTGGACGAACACAGGCTAAAAGGCAAAGAAGCTTACGGCGGTCTGGACCTCGCTAGCGTATCGGACCTCACCGCATTTAGCCTGGTGTTTCCCGATAACAGCGGAGGCTATGACTGCCTGTTTCGTATCTGGGCACCTGAAGGCGCTATTCCTAGCCTAGATACCAGAACGCATGGAATGGCGTCGGTGTGGGCTAATCAAGGCATTATCCAAACCACGCCTGGTGATGTCTGTGACTACGACTACGTAGCTAAGCAAATCCTAGAGGACTGCAACACATTTGACGTACGCGAAATAGGGTATGACAAATGGAATGCTCAGATGTTAGTTAACGAGCTGAACAAAGAACTAAAAGAAGATATTCTCGTACAGTTTGTACAAGGCATGAAAAGCTTTACCGGACCGACTAAAGAGCTAGCTAGACTAAGCTCTAAGGGCACCGCTGAAACGCCGCTTATACGCCACGGAGGTAATCCATGTGTGCGTTGGCAAATGGATAACCTCGCTGTCGATACAGATGCAGCGGCTAATGTTAAGCCGGCGAAAGACAAAGCCGGCGATAAGATAGATTCTATTGTGGCGCTTATTATGGCGCTCGACAGAGCCATGAACCGCAAACCGGTTCGCCGTAGCGCTTATGCGGATGACGATTTCGTGATGTTCGCATAGATAGGAGACTCAGCATATGGGCATCTTTAAAAAGGTGTTTGGAGGTGCAGAGCAAAAAACAGCAGCACCTTTAGCCCAGCTTAACACGACACAGCCGCCTATCATGTACATGAACTACACGAACGTGCTAGACTGGACAGCTGCTTATCTTTACAAAACTCAGCCTAACCTGCGCACTGTGGTTTCTTTCTTGGCCCGCAACGCGGCTCAGTGCAGCCTACAGACTTTCACAAAACAAAGCGACATGTCGCGCAAGCGAGCCACGCAATCCCCGATAACGCAGTTGCTCGAACACCCCAATTCAAGAATGACCAAGTTTGAGTTGATATCTACGCTGGTATCAGACCTAGCGCTGTTCGACGATGCTTACTGGGTTATCGGAGTAGATGCTACTACCCCGTCTGGGTATTCGATCAATCCTATACCGCCGGAGTGGGTTGTAGGTGCCAAGTACAAAGACCTGTGGACGCCTAAAACCTGGCAGGTGCAGCCTCGGCTCTACAACAACATCGCGGTTATCGAGATTCCTGCAGAGAATATGATTCACTTTCACGGCTGGAATCCAACGGACCCGCGATTGGGCTACTCCGCTGTTTCTTCGCTTAAAGCGCTTCTAGCAGAGCAGCTAGCCGGCCAAGACTACCGAAATAAGCTTTGGACAAAAGGTCCGCAGATCGCTGGCACACTAGAGCGGCCCGTAGACGCGCCACCGTGGGATCTTAGCGCACAGCAACGGTTTATGCAGGAATGGAACAGCCAATTTAGAAGCGATGGCCCTGCCGCTGGCGGAACACCTTTGCTACAAGATGGTATGAAGTTTAACGAAGTCGGAAACACCGCACAAGAGAATCAGTATGTTGAATCGGCTACCTTGGCATTCAAGACAGTGTGCTCTGTCTACCACATCAATCCGGCTATGGTCGGCGACGCCGACGGACAAAGCTACTCTAGCATCAAAGAATTCCGCACTATGCTCTATACAGACACGCTTGGGCCTTTGTTCGCTCAGATCGAAGACAGGATTAACACCTTTGTTTTGCCTATGATCGAAGAGCCCAAAGGCAATTTCGTTGAATTCAACGTAGAAGAGAAGCTTCAGGGCGACTTTGAGGACCAAGCTAATGCTATGTCTCAGGCTGTCGGCGGTCCGTGGTTGGTTGTTAACGAGGCTCGTGCCTTGATCAACAGACCTAGCCTAGGCCCACTGTACGATGAGCTGATTACTCCGCTTAACGTGGTAAGAGCAGGCGGAAACCTAGCCAGTCCTCAGGACACCGCTCCTGCTGTTGTAGATAGGACAGGACCGGGAACATCTCAGCCTGAGCAACAGCCTAAAGCGATGCAGATCAAAGCTAACGATGAGCCTTCCAAGCTCGTAGATGACCTGCACGCTTTCTTTGGTCGCCAGTATTCTTCGGTTGCATCGAAGTTGGGTGGGTTAGAAAAGCGTTCTATCGATCAAGCTTGGGACACCGAACGTTGGGACACCGAGCTTACGGCCATCATCGCTCCCGCTGCTAAGCGTGCTGCGCTTGCAGCGTCATTGGCGATCTTGACTAAGCATAACCCGGATCATTCTGGGTGGTCGGAGAAAGTCCAAGACCCTTATATCGATGCTCTAGCTCAAGGTAAAGCTGTAGCCATCAACGCGAGCATTAAAGACAGCTACGCGACAGCCCTGGAAACTACCGACTGGAAAACAGCGGTAAAACGAGTCGGTGAACGCTCCGGTTCCCCGGAAGCTCTGGCAATCGAGTCAGACGCTGCTGGTTTCGGAGCACAAGACGCCGCGCAGGCTTCTGGTCTCGCTACGAAAACGTGGGTAGCCGGACCTAATGCTCGTCCTACTCACGCATCGCTAGACGGCCAGACTGTCAACGTAGATGAGTCTTTTGGTAATGGGCAAAGATGGCCAGGTGACGCTGTTAACGGCGGACCCGAAGATGCAAATTGTAATTGCGAGTTAACATGGAACTAATTTGCGGCATGCTGAACGCCGCCAACGGAGGTTATTAAGCATGCAGACTAAAGAATTCACTGCCAAGATCAAAACGGTGGGTGATCCTGCAGAAGGTACGTTCGAAGCTTATGCGTCGACTTACGACACGGACACAGGCGGCGATAAAGTCGTGCCTGGCGCTTTCCAGCGTACTCTGTCTGAGTGGGCGGCTAAAGGAAAGAACCCGCCGCTTCTATGGACTCACGATATTAAAGATCCGTTTTCGTTTATCGGGGATATTACCGATATTAAAGAGACGGATAAAGGCCTCAACGTCAAAGGCAAGTTTGACTTGTCCGGCGACAATCCTAAAGCTATCCAGGTTCATAAACTGGTAAAGGGCGGCCGTGTTGGTGAGCTGTCGTTTATGTACTCGGTCAAAGACCAAGAGTACGTAGGCGATCAGAAAGACAACCAATACGATGGCGCACAGGTGTTGCTGAAAGATCTGGACCTTCATGAGGTTACAGTTTGTGCCTTGGGCATGAACCGCGCCACTCATTTTGTCGATGTTAAGGACGCAGATAGGCCAGGCGTTCACGATGATTTGGCAGCCGAGGCTGTCGAAAAGCAGACATCTCCAGAAGATGTCGAGACGAAAGCTGGCCGCACCATTTCAGGTGCAACGGCTTCAAAGATTCAAGCGGCTTTGCAAAGTATCCAAGATGCTTTGGAGACGCTAGAAACAGTCCTCGGAGTAAATGACTCCGATGATGCACCAAGCTCGAACAGCGGAAAGTCCCAAGAGAACCAGCCGACGAACGTAGACGAGGAGTCAGAAGTCAAGGCGGAAGCCGATGAACCGAAGACCAAGTCCCACGAAGAGTCCGTCCGTTCTGTACCGGCACTCCGAACAATCGAAGCTGAATTGTTCGCATTGGAACTACCGTAAAGGAAAAGTATGAACCTCAAGGAACAGAGGGCTGAGGCTCTCAAGAACGCAGGCGCTATTATGGCCGGCGCTAAGGCTGCTGGACGCACTGAGCTTAGTGACGAAGAGTACGCCAAGATTAACGAGTACAAAGAAGAGGTTAAGTCCCTCGATGTCAAGCTGGCGAAGGCCGGTGAGCACGAGACCCTTATGAAGGAGCTTGGCGCGCTGGGCGAGTCTGAAGAGATCGTCGAGACCAAGACTGCTGCACCGCTGGTTGCCAAGGTTACCGAGCGTCCGCAGGCCAAGTCGCTGGGCGAGCACTTCGTCACCAGCCGGGCCTACGAAGTCGCCCGTGAGCGGGTTGCTAACGAGCAGGTCAACGTGTCGGCTACCGAGTTTGAGGGCGGGCAGAAAGCTGCCCCGTTCTTCACCTCTAATACCGCTGGCTTGGTTGAGACGCAGTATGGGCGGGTCGTTCCGACCAACCTGCAGCGCCCCACCATCGCTGACCTTATGCCCAACGGTCAGCTGGATAACAAGACCCTGACCTACTGGGTTCAGGGTGCTATGGCCACCGGTGCTAGCTCCTTCCCCGGCATCACCGCTGAAGGTGGCTTGAAGCCGGAACTCGGATTCTCGTTCGCTCCGGTTGTGGAGTCTCTCCGCAAGATCGCGGGCTGGACTCAGGTCTCTGACGAGGCGCTGACTGACACCCCGTATATGACCTCGGTCATCAACAACCAGCTTCTTCTGCGCTTGGCTCTGGCCGAAGAGCAGCAGCTGCTAAACGGTGCTTCTGGCGGAACCGGCATCACCGGTCTTCTGAACCGCACCGGCGTGCAGACGGGGACCGGCGCCTCCGCGGCTTCCGGCGCCCTGACCACGTTGGACGCTATTTATCACGCGTCCACGCAGATTCAAACCGCTGTGTTCTTCCAGCCTGATGGCATTGTTATCTCGCCGAACACCTACGAGAAACTGCGTCTGGCTAAGGACCTGAACAACCAGTACTTCGGCGGAGGCCCCTTCACCGGCGCCTACGGCGTTGGTGGTCCAGAGGGCGGATTCAACCACGCTCCGGGTCTGTGGACGTGGAACACCGTGGTTACGACCGCTATCTCAGACAACACCATCCTGGTGGGTAATTTCTCCACCGGTGCGGCTGTGTGGCGGGCGGGCGGCGTTCGCGTCGACTCGACGAACCTGGATCAGGACGACTTCATTAATAACCGGGTGAAGATCCGGGCTGAAGAGCGTCTGCTGCTGCAGGTTGAGTACCCCGCAGCGTTTGTCAAGATCTCTCTTTCGTAATCTCCTTGTGGCGCCAGCGTCGGCCACAAACCTACGTTGGCGCCACTCTTATTACAAGGAGCTTACATGACCGTTTACGCAACGCCAAGTGATTTGGCCACGTATATGCGCAAGGCAGTTGATACCGCTAACGCCGAAATGATGCTGGCGGGCGCCTCTTCGCTAATCCAGCAATACTTAGGTTGGGATGTCGCATCCGGCACCGTCACCGAACGGGTAGATACCGCCGGTGGGAGCACGCTGTTTCTGCGAACACTCAGACTGAACAGCGTTACTTCTATCACCGATGCCTCCGGCAACACGACCGTAGCCTCTGGTTATACCTGGTCTGAAAAAGGCATGTTACACATGGGCCCCGAGCTTTGGGGCTGGTTTAGATCTTGCTGGGATAATGGCTGGAGTTGGCTTTATTGGGGCAGTGATCCCACGTGGGGCGGCTCTGGTGTTAGCCAGACTAGATGGCATAGCGGTTTTGGGGCGTACACCGTGGTGTACGACTCAGGTTATCCTGTCGTCCCGCCGGATATCGTCTTAGCTGCTTGTTCTATGGTAGCCAGAGCGTTGACTGTGCCTCCTGGTACGCAGCAAGAAATCTCTACAGCAGGTGGGCGTACAGAATCTGCTAGGTACTTCGATATCGCTGGTTTTGGTATCGCTGATACCGAGAAGTATATTCTTGCACGTTACGCGCTGCCTCAGAGATTGAATTAGTAGCTATGAGAACGTCAACTAGCCTAACTCAGTTTATTATGTACGAGACGATTATAGGAGTAAAGCGCGTGCCGGGAGCTAAAGACGCTTTCGGTATTCCTGCGGTTACCACGTCTTCGGCGTCTATTCCCGGTTGTTCTGTGCAGCCGCTAACCACCGATGAGCTGATAGCCGGGGGCGACGAAATCTCGGCCACATGGCGTTTATTTGCTCCGGGTTCATTTGATCTCACTGTTTATGATTACTTCATCGCTGCTGTTGGTCATCTAGAAATCCAAGGCGATCCGCTGCTGTGGCCGGATGACGACGATGGGCACGTTGAGGCGCTGGCGAAACGGTGGCAGGGATGAGCGAACTATTCACGAAGCCAAGCGATGCTTGGTTTAGAAAACTGCTTAAATCTCCTATCGTTGATAGAGCATGTGAACGAGTAGCTGCAGCTGGTGTAGATTACGCAAAGTCGATAGCCCGTCGGGATACCGGTGCCTACGCCGAATCTATTCATGCTGAGCGACATGAAGAAAATGACCGCGTGACGTGGTGGATCGTGGCATCAGATCGCAAATCCCAGTGGATCGAGTACGGTACAGAGAATCTGCCGAAAGACAGAACTCTAGGCCGCACCGAGGATTATTTGCGAGGTCACAATGCCGGTTAAAACCTTCGCTAATATTCAAGCCATCTTAGTTACGTATCTAGCTACGCTAACCGGCATTGCAGCAGTCTCTACGAAAACAGGCACCTTGGTGGCTAGCGGCATGCCGTTTGTCCGCGTGCAACGTATAGGCGGATCGGATGACTGGTTTAACGACGATGCCCGCGTGGACATAGATGTGTTCGCTTCAACAGAATTAGCCGCTTGGCAGTACTCAGATAACGTGCGCCAGGCGATGATCGGAATGAGTGGCCATGATTTCTCCGGTCGCACAATAGATCATGTAGAAACCACAGTAGCTCCGTCCTGGCGCGATTATCAAAATGAGCTAGTACAACGCTACGTGGCCACTTATACAATTACTTCGAGACTCGCCTAGGAAAGGGTGAATCACTTTGTCTACTTGGCAGAGCGCGTTATTCAATAACGAGAACAGTACGCGCATCAGAAAAATGCTCTTCGGCAGCGTCGTTTTGCAGGATTACCAAGCTTCGGCTGCTTCTGCTTACGCCGCTACTGGTTATACCCCATTCGGAGCTTCAGATGGCTCCTTCGCTACCGGTTCGCCTGGCGTCTCTGGCGCCCCGGGCAGCTGGTTTGATCTTGGTTATACGTCAGCGGACGGCGCCAAGTTCTCTAGGGCTGTCTCCGGCGATGACGTCCTTGGTTGGCAGAGCCGTTTTGTGCTCCGCCATGACGTTACTTCGGATGTCCTGACGGTTGCGTTTACGCAGCTTGAGACCAAGCCGTCGGTGTTGTCGCTGTATTACAACAACCTATTCTCGGCGAACGCCTCGCTGACCGCCTCAGCAGGCATCAACATCACGAGGCCGGCGGCTCAGACCGTCTATCGTACCGCTATTTTCTACGGTGCAGATGGCACGGGCACACAGGCTAACTACTGCGCTGTTATGCTGCCTTACTGCGCTGTTACTGATGTCGGCGAAGTTGACTTTAACGCTGGAACCGAGACTAATTATCCGTTCACTATGACCGCGTTCGTCGATCAGTATATGCTGTCTGATTGCCGAGTTTGGTTCGATGGTCCGGGCTGGCGTGCTGGCTCAACCACTAACCCATAATAGAGTAGCTAGGCCCTCGCCGGACTAAACCGGCGAGGGTGTTTTACCTCTGGGAGGAAACAGAAATGACCAAGCCAAACAAACGACGTTTTAAGCTAGATGAAATGCGGCAGCAGGCTGCCGAAGCTTTGAAGACCGACCCCGGCTACGAGATTGAGCTAGAAGACGGTGTGGTTGTGTTTATTCCGCATCCGCTGTTCGCAGACGACCGCGTAAGCGAAGAGGTCGAGAAGGCGACTAACGCAGTAGAGATTGCTGCCGCTGTTTTAGGTGAAGAGGAGCACGCTAAGTTCCTCGCCGCGGGTGGACGTTCTTCTGATGTATCGCTAGCGTGGGCTCTTATGCAGCACGAGAGCGAAGATAAGTTGGCTGACGGCCGCCCTACACGATAAGAGAACTGCTGGGAGAACATCCCGAGGAAATAGAAGCAGATCTCATAAGGTATTATAATAAAGACGCTATCGCGGAGTATTGGCGAGGGGAGATGTCTCTTCGCCAGCTCCGCGTTTTGATAGCACATCTTCCCCTAGGCTCCGCTGTTGTTACGGCGGAGATAGGCAACGATTGGGGCTCAGCTGAACATCTTTTCAGGCGGTTCATAGATGAATTCAGAATATTCAGACGCGAATTTGCCATGACCAACGGTGTCACAGAAGCCAAGCTAGGTAAGTTTGAGCCTACCGAGATACCTGGTCAGAAGACGTCAGAAGAAGACAATCAAGCGGCCGAGGTTTACCAGATGTTCAAAGAAATGCGAGAGCGCGGGAAGGTGGCCTAAGTGGCTATAGAAACTCAAGGCGTAGTTATCCCCGTGTTTCCGTCGGCTAAAGGGTTCTTCAACACGTTGCAGAAGACTGTTGTGCCCGATGCTAAGAAAGCCGGCCAGCAGGCTGGTAAAGAAGTAAGCACCGAGATAGAAAAGTACATGGTACGGATGCAACACAACCGCGCCAACTGGATTAAGGTGCACGCCACAGCAGAAGTCAAGGTAGACGAGAAAGCAGCGCGTAAGGCTGGAGATAGGGCTGGCAGGGCTGTCAGCGAAGGTGCTAAGAAGCATGTGCACAGTCTTACCAGCATGTTCGCTGGCGCCTTTGCTGGAGTTTTCGCGGCCAGTTCGGCTATCTCTTTCTTCAAGAACTCTATAGCCGAAGGCACCGATCAACTTAAACTGAACAAGCAGACAGAGGCTGTCATCAAGTCTACAGGCCAAGCGGCCGGAGTAACAGCCAAACACGTAGCAGACTTATCTAACAAGCTGTCTTTGCAGGCTGGCGTAGCTGATGACGATGTCCAAGCTATTCAGAACATGCTGTTGACGTTCAAAGGCATCAAGAATACCAAGACAGACAAAGTATTCGATCAGACTACGGCCGCAGCACTAGACATGGCTACTGCTATGAAGATAGGTGGCCGGCAAGCTGCTTTGCAGCTGGGCAAAGCGTTAAACGACCCTATCAAGGGCGTAACTAGGTTGCAGCGTGTCGGCGTTACTTTCACCGATGGCCAAAAAGAACAAATCAAGAACTACGTCAAACTAGGCCAGACAGCCAAAGCGCAAGGCGTTATTCTGCACGAGGTGCAGAGCGAATTCGGCGGGTCGGCTGCTGCGGTAGCTACGCCTGCTGATAAAATGCGCACAGCGTGGCACGCTTTGCAAGAGCAAGTTGGTTTGGTGCTGTTGCCTCAACTAGGCAAGCTAGCCAACTTCACTACAAATACGCTACTCCCGGCGTTTAGCCGTTTTGTTGTATTCATTCAATCGAACTGGCCTCAGATATCCTCGCTTATTCACACAGCCATGGATCCAGTGATAGCTATTCTAAAAGCGGTAATAGGCTTTCTTAGGGATAACCAGAAAGCGTTTTTAGCGTTCGGCAAAGTTTTGTTACAGGTAGCGCCTTATGTCATTGCTTTGGTCGTAGCGGTCAAACTGTTTGCTGCTGCGCAGCTATTGCTTAACGCTGTTTTGTCTGCGAACCCGTTGCTACTGGTGGTAACAGCGTTGGCGGCTTTTACTCTGGGCGTGATATACGCCTATAAGCATGTCAAGATATTCAGAACAACAATAGACGGGGTTTTCAACTACGTGCGCCAGCATTGGCGCGGCATTTTACAGATCATACTTCTGCCGCTAGCAGTATTCCCCGTTCTTGTCTGGAAATACATAAGCCCTATTAAAGGCTTCTTCACTAATGTGTTTAACGCCATTACACGCACGGGACGTAGTGTGGGGTACTTCTTCTCTCACACCTTCCCAGGATATTTCGTAACGGCATATCACAGCGTAGTAAATAGTTTCTCTGCGCTTGACCGCTGGTTCTCTGGGTTCTCTGAGAGAATCCGTGGCTATTTCCGCGGGGCTAAAAACTGGCTTGTGTCGCATGGCCGCGACATCATCAACGGCCTAGGCGACGGCATTAAGAGCGCTGCTTCTAACGCAGTAAGCTGGATAGAAAGCCCGCTTAACGCTATTCTAGGCTTGCTGCACCACTTTATTAACATGGTTAACTCAGGCCTGGGCAAAATCGGCGTCAATATCCCCAACGTGCCTTCGCACATAGGCGCTAAGAACGGGGCTGTTCTTCACTTTGCGGATGGCGGCGTTACGCCTGGGTACACCCCAGGACGCGACGTACATCAATTCTACTCGCCCACAGGCGGCTCTTTGTCGCTGTCCGGCGGAGAAGCTGTTATGCGTCCTGAATGGACTAGAGCCGTTGGCGGCGCTCCTGCTGTGAAGCGGATGAACGACGCTGCACGACTGGGCGGTGCTGGCGGGGCTATCGCAGCTACTCTTCCAACCGCTAAAGCCATGGGTTTGTCCCAAAGGAAATTCTTCTTTGGCGGCGTTATCAAGGACTTTGGCAAAGCCGGTAAATTTGTCGGCGGCAAGGTCAAGGCCGGCGCAGAAATCACCGCCCACGCTGCTAAGATGATTGTCGAAAAGACGATCAACAGCGTTGTCGGTGTGGCTGCGGGGGCCGCGCACAAGGTCGCTAATCAGTTACCTGGCGGGTTTACCCGTGATCTAGGTAACGCCATAGTCACGCAGGTCGCTGACGCTATCAAAATAGGTGGCGGGCACGACGCTAGCAAGCTCAAAGGCGTGTCTAAGACGGGGGCTGTTGGCGGCGTAGGTAGCGCTAAGTTCACCGGCACCGGTAGCGTGTACGCTTGGATTGTCAAAGCGTTGCAGGTTATGGGTATGAGTCGAAATCCTGCTTTGATCGCCGGCATAGGTCGCTTGATCTCCTCGGAGTCTGGCGGCAACCCTAACGCCATCAACCTGTGGGACTCTAACGCCAAAGCGGGACATCCGTCTAAGGGTCTGATGCAGACCATTCCCACGACATTCGCGGCGTATGTGTGGCCAGCTCTTCGAGGGCGCTCTATTTACGACCCTGTGGCTAATATCACCGCTGGTGTTCGCTACGCTATCGCTAACTACGGAATCGGCATGTTGATGGGCGGAGGTCGCCATACTGGCTCCGGCGCCTATCAAGGCTACGCCAGAGGCGGTCTTGTTCCCGGATTCGGAAACAGAGACAGCGTGCCGGCTATGTTAACGCCCGGCGAAGTAGTCATACCCAAGAATGTTGTCCAGCATTTCGCTGGCGGCGGGGTTGTTGGCTCTTCTAGCGCCTTTGCTGGTGTCAGATCGCTATCCGCTGACGACATAGGCGAGGCTGTTGCCGCTGCTCTAGAAGGCGGCACGTTGAGGGTCGACCCTGCTGGGTTCATCAAGATAGTAACAGATGGTCAAAAGCGCAACGTGCGCAGGTAGAGGGAGGCATCACGAATGGCTGTAAATACTCTGGTGTGGCAACTAGGCACGCCGGCATCCGGCTCGTTCGTGACGCTTCCTGAGCCTGACGCAGGAAGCATAGACAGGACACTAGTCAAGATCGGCGGCCAGCACACCTCTATAGCGGGGTCACAGACCAGCGACGTATTCGCGTTTAAGCGTGGATGGACGCTTGGGTGGTCTGTATTAAACCAAGGCACCGCTGGGCAGACATTGTATAAAACAATCCTTCAGTACTGGGACCCTTCTACGGTGACAGCGGGCGCTATTTCTTACAGAGGAATAGGCCCGTTCACCTTGAACGACCCCTTGCTGCCTTACCAAGCAACGGTGAATATCTTAAGCGTTACCGATGCAACAAACGTGAGAAATAATCATTCCGTTGTGATGACGCTGCAGGAGGTCTAGATATGCAGGGCAGTCCGTCCCTCACCCAGGCCGCCTCTGGCGCTGCACGACAGATCGCCGCGACTGTTAGCGTCGATAAACTCCGTAACGGCTCTTACACCGACATCACCGCTTACTGCTCGGCGTTCACTATCGACAGGTCGTTGACGACAGATGTTCCCACGGCAGCCAGACAGGTTACCGGCTACGCCGTTAGCCAGTTGTCGTTGCAAGCCAACGGCGATCCGACGGACAACGCTAAAGACGCTCCGTACGCTTGGTCTCCGTACAACACAGCATCGGGTAGGCCGCTCTCTGGGGCATCTGGCCGCATCGAAACTCCGATCAAAGTTAAAGCCGGCATGACGAACGCCACGGGCTCTGTGGAGACGGTAGACGTTTTTAACGGCTACATTCGCTCTATCGATGTAGACTCAGCAGGCGGAACAGCGTCGATCACCGGGCTAGATGGCTCGGATCGTATGCGTTCACAGGTCGCTATTCCTATGTTCGTCGCCGATCAAACAAACACGCTAACCAACACTCCGCAGAGTCAAGGGTTGACTAGCGCCTGGGTTCTTGATTACCTGTTCCGTGCTAACGGAAAGTACTCCACACCGCGGCCCCGGGCTCAAGGTGCTTTTATATCAGTTCCAGGTCATGGGTCTATGAACACAGACTATTTTGCACCAGGAACCGACGGTCACGGCACTCTTGTAGAAGCGTGGGATGCAGCGAGCGAAGACTACACTAAAGCTTCAGGCGCCACTTCTGTTATTTCATATATACAAGATACAGGTAACGACGGCAGGACAGGCAAAACCAAGTTCAAATTTGGCCAGTGCGCCGACCCCCAAAAGGGCGTTCACGCTATGTGGAACATCACAGGCGCAGACATAACAATAGCGGCCAACAGCAACAGCTGGTTAAGCATAGAAGCTTGGGTAGATCTGTCTAATCCGCTAGGCGTGGCTTCAGGATCTCCTTTGTGGGCCGTAAAAACCCCCGTTTACGACGGAGGAGTCGCAAGTCCCTCCAAAGATATTGTAGTGGGTTTTGCTGGAGATGGTAGACCTTTTATCAAGATAGGCACCGGCGCGTCGGCTGGAACACCTGTTTACGGCACAGCCCCGTCAGGAACCAAAACCTGGCTCTATTCGCTTATCAGCATATTCACCACAGCGACTGCCGCGTCTGCTACGTTCCTTCTTAATGGCACAGCGCCGACGACAGGCAACGGTAGGATTATTTCCTCGGCAGCTACGTATACCGCAGGCCATACGTGGACTATCAGCAGTGCTGTAATAGGCTCCTTCGAGGGTTCGGGCGGCGGCCCTGGAGCTAGGGCACGGTGGGAGGGCCTACAGCTAACCACCGAGTCATCAGGTACAGCGATCGCTGCTACTAACTTCGGTTTTGTACCCGAAGCTAAAATAGAGCCGTCGCTCAATAACCTAGTCCTTGTTCCGTTTACGGCAGAAACACAAGACTCGTGGTCTGTGTCTCAAGAAATAACTGGAGCGGAGTTCGGTACGCTGTTCTTTGATGAAGCAGGTATTCTGAATTTTTGGAATAGAAACCATTTTAGGTTTGCCTCGGGAGCTAGCGGCGTAGGAACTCCTGTTTCTTCGGTTACGTCCACACGCAACCTAGAATCTTTGACTTCTACAGAAGCGGTAGACGCTGTTTCTAATCACATTGTGTTAACGTCTAGTCCTCCTCAGATACAGCCGGCAGGGTGGGTTTATCAGCTAGGTAATAAAATAGGCTTGCACTCTAATACTTCGTATGAATTTACAGCGAATTTTGCGAACCCCGCTATAAACGTTCCTGTAGGCAGCGCTTCATTTATGCCCCTTGGCGGCGCGTCTGGGGCTAACTATTATAGGGCGTGTAGGACACCAGACGGCTCCGGCGCGCAAGTCTCAAACATGGTCGTTACTATTACTGCTGCCTACACGCAATCAGCATCAGTATTTATTAGCAACCCTAACAACTTTCCTGTGTATATGGTTGGCCCAGCTAATGATTCAGCGGGCAATCCGTTTCCATCTAATAACGTAGGTGTGCCTTTTCTGTGGATCTGGGGGCAGTCGATAACGCAAGATACGGCTTCAACGATATCTAGCGCGGGCGCTACGGGAACATCTACAAGCACGGCCACTGTATTCGATGTGAGCGATGCTCACTCTATCGCGTTGTACGGCGAACAGAAATACGACGTTCCGACATCGAACTATCTGCAAGATACTCTGTCTTTGCAAAGCACCGTATCCGATATGCTAGACACCCTAGCTTATCCGTATCCGGTATTAAGCAACGTCACTATATCGGCTATACCGGGTTTGCAAATAGGTGATCGTATCACGTTGAACGACCCAACAGGGGCTTTGATTGCTGACGATTTCTTTATCGTAGGCATCTCATCCTCGGTTGATCCGACAGCGGGCTACACGCAGTCGTTGACGCTTAGGTCTGCTAACGGGCCGAACTCGTTTATTCTCGATGACGCTGTACGCGGCGCGTTGAACTCAACCTATGTACTGAATGGGACGTTCTAAGTATGGCTACTTATACTCCAGGTCAAACGCTGACCGCTGCTATTATGCAGGCATTGGATGACCGTGTAACGGTTCTTGAATCGACCACGTCATCAACGACTGCTGGCTTGCCAGTACACGGCCAGGCCACGGGCACCACGTCCGCGGCTGGTCGTTTGACGTTCGCACACAGCCTCGGCTCGACGCCTACGTGCTGGTCGTTTTCGATGAACTCCGGTGGTGCGGCGGCCACCACGTACGTGGGCGCGATGCTTACCAACGGCAACCCTAATATCACAATTCAGGTTTGTACTATTACCGGCGTTGTTACTAACGCTGTTTCTGTCACAGTCAACTACATACTCTACCCGTAGAAAAGGCCGACTTGGGGGTTGAGATAATCGAGGAGGTGTTATGAAAAAGGCTTGGAAAGATTCGTGGATTCTTGGCCCAACAGCAGTTATCGCTTTAGCTTTCTTGGCGTTCGGCGTCACTATGCTGCTGCAGCCGGAGAGATACCACAACACGCCTTCTTACGCAAATCTCATTAAGTTAGTCGGTTTGCCGTGGTGGGGCAGTTTATACGTTCTCGCTTCTGTTTTGTTGTGGGCGTACCTTGTACGATATAAACGCACTACCGTGACTAAGCGAGAAGTAAAGCTGAGCGACATGTGGCTACCTGTCGTAGCTCACACGGTTGCCGGCGTTCTTAGTACGGTGTGGTTATTGGCTTTTGTCATCCGATACGCAACAGACTCGGGTACGACTATCGTTAACGTGGTTAGTTGGTCTGTGTTTACGCTGCTGCTTACGGTGTCCGCGCTGCACGTAGACGAAGCGGTATACGGAACGGAGTTAACAGAGTGAGTCCGCAAGACATTACCGCTTTGGTAGGCGCTCTTATAGCTCTTATCGGATCTATTCTTATCCCTCTAGCCCTAGCACGACACACCGCCAGAAAAGAAGCTCTAAAACAAGCTGCTGAAGACAAAGCATCAGAACACAGCACCGATGTTATATCTTGGCAGGCTATCAACCTAGCTATATCGCGTGAGCGAGATAGTCTCCGTGATCGTTTAACCGAAAGCGAAGCGAAGTACTATAACCAGGTTGAGCAGGCCAAAATGAAGAACGATGATGAACTAACCAAAATGAAAGCGAAGTACGACAGCTTACTCGCTAAACAGGCAGAAAAGTATGACGGGTTGCTAGCCAAAGCCAACTCTCAGATACAGGATCTACAAAAACAGATCATGTCTCTATCCGCTTTGTTGGCGCGCACAGAAGCGGGAGGCAAAACAAGTGGCGGTCCACGTGCCGAGCCATGAGCCCAGAACTGATAGCCGCTGTGTTTTTGATAGTGTCATACATAGGCTTCACGACACAGATGGTGTCGCTGCTTCGTATCATCAAGCACCCTCTCGGCAACTCTAATCAACCCGTTTATCATAGCCTGATACGAACAGCCGGCTGCCGAGTGGCGGCTGCTGTTTTGTATATCTTCATCGGGACCAACGCGTTGTTCTTTGGCATCGATGTGCCTGTAGTCACCTTGGGTACGTTTTGCGCTATCCAAGTTATGTGGATGTTTAACAGCTTGATAGACGTTCAACTGAAACACAAAATATCGGGAGGAAACCATGGCGGAAGGGCTTGACTACTCATACGGCCGCCCAAGCGTCCCAGCGATGAAGGCGGCGGGCATCGGCTTCGCCGTGAGGTACCTGAGCGGCAGTGATAAGGGCCTGAGCGTCGCTGAGAAGAACGATCTGCACGCCGCGGGTATAGACGTAGGCCTCGTGTACGAAGGGGCGGCAGGCGACGCTCTAGGGGGTCGCAACGCTGGCTTGAGGAGCGGCGCGGCGGCCACTCGGTTCGCGGAGGCTCTCGGAGCGCCCAAAGACGTCGTTATCTACTTCACCGTTGACTTCGATGCTACGGCTAGTCAGATTCCGACGATCCAGGCGTATCTAATCGCCTGCGCTCAGGCTTGTACATACATAGCCGGGGCCTATGGCAACCACAGAGTGCTGGCAGGGCGGCCGGGCTCGGTGCCGTTCGCGTGGTCAACCTATGCTTGGGCCGGCGGTTCGGGGCCAGCGCCCGGGGCGCATCTCTACCAGTACGAGAACAACATCTCTCTGTTCGGCGCTAACGTCGATCGCGTTCGTTCGTTGAAAGACGTATGGGGCCAGTGGTACGCCACGAAGCCGCCGACGGATCTGTTGACGTGGTCTGCGACGCATTCCACCGAGTTCAAGGCGGCTGTTGCTGCTGGTTTCAGTGGCTAGGATTTACCGCCACGCCGTAGTCGATTACGCCAAGATCGCACAGGATCGTGGCTGGGGCCCGGGCTGGCCTGTAGACCGCACCAGCGACATGACGTCGTTTAGCGTCGCTACTCAGTGGATCGGCAACACGGCCGGCGACCATAAAACGAAAACCCCAGGGGCACAGAACTTCGTCTTGCATAAAGGTGTCTCTGAGCTAGTACATCGCTTGCTCGATGAGGTGCAGGCTCGCGGGTACCCGCTGGTAGCAGGTTGGTGTTGGGGCTACGGAAATCGCCCTATCTCCGGGACGAACATACCGTCGAATCATAGTTGGGGTCTAGCGATCGATCTCAACGCACCAGACAACCCTTACACAACGCCGCGGGTTACCGATATGCCTCAGTGGCTACCAAACTTGATGGCGATGTACGGGTTCGCGTGGGGCGGCGATTACACCGACCAGCAAGACTCGATGCACTACGAATTCATGGGCACACCGCAAGACGCGGTCAACGCTTTAGCGGCCTACGTTTTATACACAGAAAATCAACTAAGCTTGGGAGCATGGATGGCTGACAACGCCGCGACGGTGAAAGCGCTAGTCGCACAGGTAGTAACAGAAAAAGGTCTAGCGAGCGTGGCAGACGTAAAGGCCGCGATCGGGGCAGCGCGAGAAGGATACGCACACAGGATTACGAGTTGGGTCCGCGGCCCGGGCGGCCTTGTTGGGCTCGGAAACCACTTAACCGCTAACTCAGCCCGCGTGGAAAGCACGCACGATGAGCTGCGCGTGGTTCACGCTGAGTTGGATGCTGTCAAAACCGCTGTCGAAGACTTGGCAAAAGTCTTAGCTGCAATCAAAGCGAAGGTAGGTGCCTAATGGCTCAGCTACATTCTGAACTTCATCCGAAACTCAAAGGTGGCTTGCTCGGTGCCGGCGCCGGTGGTGTCGTCGGTGTTCTCGCTGACTTCATCCTCAGCCAGATTTCGAGCGTCGTCACCGTCCCAGACGCCTATCAGAGCGTCATCTACGCCGCGGTGGTGTTCGGCGCTACTACGCTCGGACATCTCATCTTCGGCTACCTGAGCCGCTGGGAGCCGGCTCTCTCGACCGACGTCGGCGTGCTGCTCGGCCGGGTCGAGCACGCTGTTGACTCCACCAAAGTAGCGGCTGATGTCTCGGCGGCTGTCTCTGCCGAACTGAACAAAAAGTTTGCCGAGTACGAAGCCAAGGCGCAAGACGTGCTCTTCGGCGCATCGGACGGCTTGAAGCCTCCGCCCGAGGATAATCTCGAAGCTCCTCCGCTTTAAACACAGCTAGGCAGGTCACAATCCTTTGGCTCCTCCCACCAAGGATTGTGACCTGCCTTTTTTCGTTTATCGACCGTAAAGTTCTCGGCTCTCTACGGGCGAGCTACTACAGCCAACTAGTTCCTTCTTTCCAAGTAACTCCTCGCATGTGGCACCTCCTAGTCAGGATTAACGAACGCTGGGTCGTAGCCGTCTGTGATGAACGCGGCGGTAAGATCGATTCGGTACATGTGCTGACGACCGTTCCAGATATCGACCTGCAACGAGGTGCCCTCGCGGATACCTACATGGAAGACGGTTGAGCCACTGAAGACGCGGACACCGGGGACTTGCTGGAACGGCCCGCCAGTACCCTTGAACAACGTGACTTCGGTGCCGGGCGCCCAGCCGACTAGCTTGATCCCGTAGGTCAGCTCATCGATGGAGCGGTAATAGCCCAGATGATGCGGCTTCGTAGAAGCGTTGGCGGCTACGCTCGTAACAGCGATACCGGCAAACGCAGCAGCAGCGACTAGCTTAGCGAACATAGCTCATCCTTTTGCGTAGTTAGAAGCGGTGACAGAGGTCCAGGCTGTGCCGTCGTAGTAAGTCAACTCGCCGTTGTGCTCGAACCAACCAGCGGCAGGCGGGGGCACTTCCGATGTGGGCAACAATGTCGCGACATACGCGTTAAACTCGACTACAAACCGCTGAGCTGCTCGGGTTGCTAGAACACTTTTTCCATCAAAGCGGCGAGTCAACAAAAACCCACCAGGCCCTGTTACGGTGATCATGCCGAATTTATTAAACGAGCCGCCACACTGAGCTTCGGCGTGAAATCCAGGATTCAGCGACACTGTCTTCGTACGCGTACCGTACTTAAGCTGTCCGTCTTCAACCTTGACATGGGCTCCGAACGGCATCTTGATCGACACTGTGTTCTCCTTGGTCGGTTTGGTGAAACCAACTTTACACAGTCTTGCCAGGTTTGTCAACAACATGCTTCCACTTTTTTACTTCATCGAACCAGCCTCGCGAATAGTCTAAAAGGTACTGTAAGACTTCTTCGCCCTGTTTGTCTGGTTCATCCTCGGTGTAGCCGCGGTTAAGGTCGAAGTCTTGCTTACCGTGCTCGTACCCGGTCATGCTTTCTTCAGCTCCACAAATCGATGAGGTTTGTCAGGATGTCCGCCGCAACCGACGCGGACAGGGACGTCTTTGAGAAATCCGATAGTTCCGACAGGGCCACAGATAGTGCAGGCATAGTAGTCGTAGCGGTCTGGGGTGTAGCGAGCTGCCCTGACCGACGACATCTTATCGCTCTTCGTAGTCATAGTCATCATCGTAGTAACCATCGAAAACGAACCTAGTCCAGTCGGGGTCCTCTTCTGCAAGCTGACGCCGTTGGTCGCGGTAGTAGCGATCATCGTCGCTTGGGGTGTTCTTCTCTTTAGTGACTTTGTTCATCGATGATCTCCTGAGTAAGCCAGTCTTCGATGTACTGGCGACCTTCCTCGGACTCTCGCAGGTCTGACACAAACGATCGGACGTAGCGCAGCGCAGCAGCGTAGCCGTCCTCGAAACCGTGTTGGTAACGCTGCGAGACGATGGCGGCTGTGAAGTCAGCCATGCGAACACCCACAGACCCGGCGAGTGTGGATCTTGTACGCGGTTGGGTGAAGAACAACCGATGTCACGGTTTGGTGACATGTGTCGCATTTGCCAGGTTCGGCAGCCTGTCGCGGCGCGTTCACCCAGTTAAGAAATGTCTGCTCAGCGTAGCTCATCTTACTTTGCCTCCGACTTGTATTCGCACGTTGGGCACAGCAGCTCTAGGCGAAAGCTGTCAAGCTTTGCGCCGCACCAACGACAGAAGAACTCTTGCTTTGCTTTGCGCCTAAAGATCCTCTTCACCGTCGTTCCAATCCAGTCGCCCTGCAAGATAGCCCTCGCGCCACAGCACCCATGTCTCTGAGCCGCTGAGATACGGGTTGTCGAAGTAGAGATGAGGCGGGTGCACAGCGTGGGCTCCGTTCCAACCGGTCAGCCACGCTTCCCGGGCGGTTGTCTCGAACCAGTCTTTCGTCATACACCCCACCTTACTCTAGTTTCTTAGCTTGTCAAGTGTGCCCAGCTACGACCGGACGTAACGTCCCAAACCGTGCCACGGGCGACATCGAAGCCCTCCGCGATAGCGGTGTGAGCGACGCCTGCGTTGTCCAGGCGCAGGATGGCCAGCACCTCGGCAGCGCTCAGCTTGCTTTGGTGGTTCTTCTCACCGGGCTTGCCGGTGTACTGCGCAAACAGAGTGTTGATACTCATGCTGTTGTCTCCTTATTAGTTGTTACGCAGCTCGAATTGTTCGATTGCTGCTTCCCAATTTTCTAGTCTGTGAACTAGTTTGTATGCCTTGACGTAATCCTCGGCGGCTTTATCATGATCGAATACCGCCAGCACATCGCTCGGCATTTCTTCGTAAACCCTCGTAACCACGTACACGTTGAAAGGTCGAACAGCTTTCCACGCTGGACCAACGATCCTAGCTGAGGTGTCGTGCCGCATGCCGTAATTAATTTCCCACTCCCGAGGATCGTAATCGTCGGTGGGCTCGGTAAAGGAGTCCGCTGTTTTCTTCTTCATGCAGTCAACTCTTTGTGTTTAGGGTCCCAAAACGAAAGTGATTCACATACAAACCGTATGCGCTCCTCTAGAGTACCTCCGGGGATCTCGAAGCTATCGAGGATAGCCTGGCAAGCTGTGAAACTAGACGTCAGTGCTTCGATCATGACTTGATCATCCTGCGCGAACAATTTAAGCGAGTCCTCGCTGTACGTATAGGGTCGGTGCGCATAGGGCGATACGTACGGGGCCCTAGCCACTGTAAGAGCCTCCACCCATCAGGACGCTGAGGAGGTACATCGCTTGAGGATCGCCGAAACCGGCCTCCTTCAACTCGCTGTACGCCTCAAACAGGTCTTCGCAGTTCTTCTTCATCGTGGCTTTACCGCCGGCAAGCATCTTTTTCAGCTCTTTGTCGATGTCAAAACCGTCGTTGTCATCGTCACTCATGCTTGCTCCACCACCTAGGGCCATATTGGACACGATACGTAGCCGCTAGAAACAGCAATGTGGCAAACACAGCTGCGACATTAACGCCTATTATTTCAAGAACCGTCATCGTCGTCATACCTTTCTGATAGTCGCCGTTTCATTTCCACGGAGCGTGTGTGCATCTTGGTCAGCTCGTAGTAAGCGAACCACTTCTCACCCAGCCACGTGGTGAAATAGCCGGCTGCGAGCAACGAACCCACGCCGAACAGAATAGCGGCGAACGTATACAGCGTTGTCACTCTAGGTTCCTCCAATACTTTTCTAGACCAGGAAACTCCTCGGCGATTTCCAGCTCCAACCGAGCCAGTGTCTCTCGCTCTGCTTTGATAAGACGCTTGATCTCGTGATGGATCGAACGTTGTCCCCAAGCCCACAAGCCGACAAACAGCGTAATCAAGGCCGGGATCATAATAAGAAGCCACAACATCAGGGCCTCCGCGAATCTCGGTGAGCGACGCCTCGGGTATCGCTCCAGTGTGCGGGGAGGCGTAGCGATGGCTGCAACCTGCGAGCGATGTCCGGCCTGTCCTCTCTGTAAGCTTTCCTTGCCAAAGCGTGTACAGACACGTTGTAGGCGGCTGCCAGGTGGCCGGGGTTGCGACCTCTATCGAGGACTAGGTCGATATCCTCCCACAGGATGTCGCGGCGCGGCCTAGACACCGGGACTCCTTTTATTCTCTGGGTTTCGCTTGAACAAGTAGACGCCGTTTAAAGATGATCCTTGAAAAAATCGCTCATACGTGGCGCTTACTAGTTCGTAGCCCTCATCTTCAATATCATCTAACAGACCCTCCGGCCTCGTAACGTTCTCTTGAACTTCAAGGTACCGAAAGCCTTCGTTGTAGCTGTCCCTTGCCCGCAATGCGTGCGAGTCTGTCATAGTCTTGTCCTTAGGTTAGCTAGGATGTTGTCCATTAGAGTGATAGCACCTTTTCCCACACAGTGGACGAAGGCAGCTCGGTGCCGTCTGTCAACGTGACCACGCCAGGCGTGATCTGTCGGACAATCTGGAAGAATCGCCCCGTATCGTGCGGTCGTACCATATCTCCGACTCTTAGCAACTTCGTTGCCGTAATGACGCTCTCCACAGTGTGCGCTCCTTCTAGGTTGGTGCAAGCCAGTTGAGGAGTTTGTCATCCCCAACTGGCCCGGTAAGACCACTATATCCGACTCATGTCGTGTGTCAAGGGGTTTGGAAAATTAAGCAGCCTTGAGCGTAGAGCCATCGATCCGCTTCGTGTCCGTGAGCCACGCTCCGCAACCGTTGCAGCGATAGCGCTGGTACGCAGACACCCCGGTGTATTTGAAGCCGCGACGCTGGAGACTAGTGCCTCCACAGGCCGTACAGCCATCTACAACACCGTCGACCAGGGCCCGGTTTGGGTGATTTTTCACCCACGGCTGCCAACGCTGGTAAAGATCCCACATGGCGCTAACATCCCTTTTGTTATAGATTTCCATCTTACTCCAGGCAGCCTGGTCGCCGGCCATGCAACGAGTCCACAGCTCGATGCCCCCGGTCTCCTCTTTGCCGGCCATACCAAGATGATCTAGGATGTACTTCAGCTTGTTAGAGATGTGCAGAAAATTCTGCCTAGCTACTGTCAACAAATCGATGTGTAAAACAGGGCTAGCCGGGCCAAGTCCAGCTTCGTCAAACTCGCGGTTTAGGTGGCGGTAGTCGAAATGCTTCGAGTTATAGCCAGTCAGCACGTCGGCCTCGTCTAACAGATCCCATGCTTTCTTAACCATCTTCTTGTGTGTCATTTCGTTCTCGGAGTAAAAGTCAACCGTCGACTTCGTGCTCTCCCATGACGCGGCAAAACAGAATACTCTGCTGGGTTTGATAATCATATCTACGCCGATGTTCTGGTTAAACAAACCCCAAGCATGAACCACTGGCGGCGTATTCTCTATATCGAGCGCCAACACCTTAATTGGAATCACCTTCTCTGTCTATGTCTCCCACTATCACAGACACTGTGTATGTGCTGGGAAACGTGGGGTCTTTGATGACGGCAAAGCGGTGTGCCTGTATGACCGTAGCCTCCGGGTCTGCATCGAGGTCACGAGCCATAGCGCCTACCAACGACGCGATGTCCTCGCGGCTAGGAAGGCCAGCGTCGCCGGCCGACCAACCTTGATTAGCAAACAGCCGAGGCAGGTCCAGCTCAAGTCTTAGCGTCGTCACGGTGCACCTCGCAGACGAACCTGATAGTAGTTCGTCCATCGCGAGACACCGTCTCTTTAGTAGCCGGCGTCCTGCCACACTTGTAACAGCTATTCCTGGCCAACGGAATCCCCCTCATCGTAGATGATCATGTTAAGCGTGCGTGCTACGTGGTATTCAAGTTGAGCGCCGTTGCTGTGGTGCCAGCCTTTCAACAGATATATGGCGTCACACTCTAGAAGCTGACCTAAGTCCATCCGGAGATACTGCGCCCACGTCCAACCTTTGATAATCCCCTTGGTGGCTGGATTAACGACCTCCACACCTTGGGCGAGCAGCAGCTTTTCTGCTTTGTTGAACTTCGGGAAGTTGTGGCGAGGTAGCCCCGTCATAGGGCCCGAAATATAAACCCTCACTTCGGCACGTTCCCGGTCTCTTGGCACGCTATCGCTAAAAGACGCCACGCAGCGTGAACCAACGGATGCGCAGAGCTACTATCGTCGACTAGCTCGCCTTTCTTCCATTTCATGATATGAGAGAACACAGCGGCCTCGTGTGAGGTGTCCTCGTACCACGGCGGCTTATCCCCGCTCTGGCGCTTCTTCGACCCATCGCCAGTCGCTTTAGCCAATTCATCGACGAAGCGGTCTAGGACATCATCTCGTTCAGCTTCCCATTCATCGTCAATCGGCGGCGAAACTACTGGTCCGTCAACGGTCCACGTGCCGTATTTTATAAGGTCAACGGCCAGCAATTCATCCTCCTCGTACTCGCCGCTGCAGCCGTCTTCCCAGTCGACCTCGAAAGCCGCCGGCATCGTACCCTTAGCAGGTACGTACTGCGTAATAGTCCCCTCGCCGTGCTCGTGGTTCAGATAGACTTTGCTATACACGCTCATCGAACCCTCGCATTCTGCTTCTGGCGTCGCTCTATTTCGCGCAGAAGGATATCAGGCAAACCACGAGCCCAGCTTTTTACAGCAACGCTGATATCGTAGCCCCTAACCATATTGAGCTTAAATAGTTCATCTAGCTCTTGTTCGAAAGTCATTATTTCAAAACCCTTCTAGCCGGAGGATCTAAGAGATATTGAGTAGCGCGGCGAGCTGTTTCCACATCGTCCCGCCACAGCCCTAGCGTGTCATTACAGGATTTACATAGTAGGCCACGTATCGATTTACGAGCGCCCAATAGAAGCTCTCGCTGATGATCATGGTCTACCGATAATCTTCGACGGCCTGCTTTGCGTCGACAGATATAGCAGCCTCCCCCTTGCTCCTCTAGAATCAGGAAATATTCTTCATCAGTAATCTGATAAGTTTTGAGTATCCGAGCCGCCCACGCTTTCTGTGAGGCGGCTTTTTTCTTTGCCTTCGAGCCCTGGCAGGTTTTGCACAGCCTTCCATCGCCTATAAATTTCGGTCCGTCGCAGCCGTGGCAAGCGTTAGGCGCTAGTCTAGGCATCTCCACCCCATCTCGCTCCGATAACTTCGGCACTAGCCCGAATAGGCACTCCTCTGAATTCGGTGGTCATGCAGAGTTCTAGCGCTTTCTTAGCATCGTCTATTAAGGCAACAGGAACGTCTAGAATGATTTCATCATGGTGAGCCATGTAGAAGTACTCGCCCCATCCTTCATCGTAGAGTCGTCGCACCATCTGTCGCAGAAGATCGGCGCCCGTCGATTGCACAATAAAGTTTAGGTTTGCGTACCCTCGACCAGGCTCGGCTGGAATACGTCGACCGAAATCGTTGATAACAACATCGAGTTCTTCAAGGCTCCGTCCAAACGCGACAAGCTGTGAATACGATGATCGATAAGCTTTTAGCAACTTCTGAGCCAACGCCAATGGAATATTGGCCTGCGTCGAGATAGCTTGAGCACCTGCGCCGTATTGAGCAGCGAAGTTAGTTATCTTCGCGTAGTTTCTCTGTTCATCGGTGAATCCAGGGCCGAAAGCGGCTTCCGACGTAATATCGTGCATCGACTTACCGGAGAACACCACGTCTAGCAGATTAGGATCACGGCTGTACGCAGCAGCGAGACAGACTTCGACTTGGTCTAGGTCAGCCCCTACCAGAATGTTGTCAGCCAAGAAGCATCGCCGCATTCGCTTATCACGCTTATTGATCGTTTGTATTGCGGGATTTACGGCGCTCCAGCGCCCCGTCTTAGCTTGCAGGGTTTTGATCTCAGGATGCACACGATCACTAGAGTCTTTGGAGCGGAGGCAGCTAGCGAGGATAGCGGCTTTATTCGAGTTAGCTGACACCGACAGCTTAGCTCGCAGCACATCGCCCACCTTGGGCACGTCGCCGAATTCGTTCACCAGCCGAGGCAACGCTTTCTTATCGAGCGACAGCCTCCCTGTCTCGGTCTCAGCGCCGCTAACTCCGTGCTCCTCTAGCCACGCTGCCAGCTTAGGTGACCTAGCTTTGAAACCTGAGATCTCCCCTATCTCGGCCTCGGCATCAGCGATTGCTTTCTCTACGTCGTCTAGGAACGACTGCGTGTGTGCGACGTCGATCTTGATTCCTTTGTACTGCCACTCGGTAGCTCGACGATGCAGCCACAGGTCACCGATAGCCAGCTCGAAGAAACCATGAATCTTCGGTGCCATGAGAGACCACAACCGGCGGACGTAGATAGCATCTAGCCCGGCGTACACCAGATATTCTTCGTTGTCTAGCGGTACGTTGTTAAAGCCGTAGGCACGGAGCTTCTGGCCTGTCAAGTGACGCTGAGATGGTGTGCCGTCTTTCTTCAGCTTAACCGAACCGTCCCGGTTATGCATCGTTTCCAGCGGAGCCATCGACTTAAACACATCGTTAAGCGCGGTCTCGCCTTTGACCAACCCATCATCGATGTACTCAAACGTCAGATGCTTGATGCCGTGATTCCTGGTTTCACCCGGTTCTAGCAAACACGCTAACACGTAGGTATCGAGATGGCGGTCTCCTAGGATGATACCGAATTCTCGACGTACCCAGAGCGCATCGTACAGCGTATGGGTGACGAACTTTTTAGACTCGTCTCCTAGGATTTGCATAAGCCACGCTTTTTGGAAGACGTTGGTGGGATTGAAGACGTAAGCCTCGTGAGCATTGCCTATCTGCACCAAACGAAGCTTAGCGTCATCATCGAATACGCCCTGGTCGGTGATAGCAGATGTCTCGACGTCTAGACCAAATATGGTGTCGGATTCAATGAACCCTATCAAAGAATCTACGTAGCTAGCATCGGGGAAGGCGTAGATCTTGACAGGGTTTCCGTCGACTACTCTATCGAAACTGATCACAAGTCGGTCCTCCCCCACAATGTGCGTAAGAAGTTTTCGTAGAATTCTGTGTTAACGACTGGTCGCTGGTTTTCTGGGAAACGACGATGGCGCATAGCTTGTTCGAATTGTATGTCTTCTACTACCGTTTCATCTACGGCGAGCCAAAACTCAGCCTCCTTGCAGAGTGCTTTATCTTTGTAGAGCTTCGCCCTTTGCACTTGGTGACTCATCTTTAATGTGTTCATGACGTGAACTGAGGCATCAGCGGGTACAGGACCCGGGCTAGCTTATCTACGGCGATCTCCTCGTGTCCGTCGAACACGTGCCAGGCTAGGTCTCGCACAGATTCCGGCAGCTCCGGCACAACGCCATTCTGAAAATAGTCGCAGAGATCCGCTGTCAATATATGCAAGACTTCGTGCAGAAGACAATACCCCGCCTCTTCGTCGGTCTCGATCTCATCCCAATCCGAGCCAAGAAAGATAACAGCGGTTCTGATTTTCGGGGTAGGATGAATCTCCGCGCGTGTATGTCCTTGATCTTGGTATGTGTCTGCTACCGCGATGCTCCAATCAAGTTGAAACAGCGTCAGCAGCTTTACGAGGTAGCGTTTAACGGCTTTCAACTCTTTAGCCGGAACCGAGGCAGCCATCTTAATCATCACTCCCTAGCAACCACAGAATCAGCGCCATCGTGGCTGCGGACAACGCTGCACCAACTAGACTTAGACTAACTAGAGCTAGTATAGGGTGCTTAGAAAGGACATACATCGCTTTCCTCTATTCTCCTCGGTGAGGGTGCAAACCAGTCCTCACGCCCTAGCATACCACAAAGGTGCTCTCCGACGACAGCGGCGTTATCGCCCCGTTTGATGGCTATTGCACCTCGTTCGTTAGGGCGGCCATCGATGGAAACCTGGTACGTCGGTTGACCGACTAGCACGTAGGCAGCCTCTCCCCGGGCTGACAACGCTCTTGGTTCAAACCGACGTACCAGGCCGCATTTGTCGTCATCCAGCGCTGTTAAGACGTTGGCATGACAGTCCTGACACGTGGTAGGTCGCAATCTACGCGATACTCGATCTTCGTTGAAAGCTCCGATGTCTTTGAGATGTTGCTCTAACCATCTAGACCAAGTCATGGAAATCCCAACTCTTCGCCGTTACCGCGTGCATATACGAATTGCGATCACCTTGTTTAACCGCCACGAAACCGCCCGTTTTCAACTTAGCCAACGCTGACTTGACAGCTCGTTCGCCTCTGTCACCCGGTCGAGCCGTGGTGATCGCGGCTAGCGTGCAGCCTGGATTAGCTTGTATGTAGTTGTACACATCGGACAGTTCCGCGTTTGCTAGGGATTCTCTGATTTCTGTCTTCTGCGACGGCCTGATAAACATCTTCACTGCGTCCTCTGTGGACTCGATAACGACGGTGCCCGCGTGCTTGGCGTCGTCGCTGACAGCCCTGACGTAGCCCGGCCTGTCTTTGTCCACGGTGAGCGCCAGCTCTCCGGTCATCCCTCGGCCAAACGGTTTCACGATCTCGACCCGGAAGACAGCCCCCGACATCATAGCTCGTTTAGCCTGAGCACCGATACCTCCTTTACCTCTGGCATCCTTCGACTTCGGTACGTGGTCTACCGTGATAACCGTAGAGCCGAACGCGGTGAGCCGCTTCAACAGCTGATGCGTAAACCTCGTAGCGTCGCTGTTGCTCTCTAGCTCCAGCCCCATCAGCGTCATAGCGGCGTTGACACCATCAAGCACCACGACAGCAGGTTTGCTTTGTTGAAGCGACAGCCGGAGGTCTTCGGCGGCCTGCTCGTGCAGCGGTTCATCGGGGGACACATAAGAGAAACGCTCTGTCAAGAGAGTATCGCTGGCGCCCATAAATCGAAAACGTTCGATCACCGAAAACTCGTTATCTTCGAAATCGAGGTACTGTACGTTCTCGCCGTTTGACATCGCCTGGTACACAGCCAGCATCGCGCACCATGACTTACCACTCTCGGATTCTCCGATGAAGCCGTTGGTCTGTCCCGGGTAGAGTAGCGCCTTCCCATCATCGCGGATCAAGTAGCGAGGCTTGTTGGACTCCTCTACTTCCCCGGTGATCGCTGCTGTCAGATTCTTGGGCCACCAGGACGTGTGTTCGTCGTCGTTAAGTAGCACAGATGTCTCAGTATTGATACCTTCGGGGCTTGTGGGTACCAAGCCGGCGAACGGCTCCCGGCAAGGATCGCCCCAACCGGCATCAGCGTCGACAGAGAACTTCTCGACTCCACCATGTACGAGCCTGGCCCATTCACGCTCAGCGTCGCCCGGTTGGCGATCGCCCTCTACGTGACCTAGGAACTCCTTCCGCAACTCCTCCAGCGCCTGCTCAGCGCCTTCGTGACCGTCTGCAGCGAGGCTGATGATACGCGCCGATACCCGTAGTGCAGTATCGTGGCGGCCTCCTTCCTCTAGCTCCTCGATACCTGTCTTCGTGGCGTGTCGGATAGCAGCACAAGGGATGCCTTCGCCGTGGGCGTTTAGCCACGACTCCGCCTCGCCTTCGTGCAGCTCCGGAACAACCGTACCCACGTCGGGGCCTAGTGAGTACGCTTTGATCCACGCGTCAGGCAGCGCTGGTATATCCTCGACGTTCGGCGGGGCCGTCGATACGGCGCCCTCTGGCGTGTACCACCTGTATGTGTTTCCTGTCGTGGGATGGATAGATGGTGGGGCCAAAATAAAGCGATGACGACGTTGGATCACGTCAGTGCAAGGCCCTATTTCACCTTTCCAACGTAAGCCTTCAGGCACTTTGTACAAAGAAATAGCGCTGATCGAGGGGTCGCGGCTTGTTACTTTCCATGTACGAGGCAAAGCACCGTGTTCGATCTCTGCAGCCGCTAACGTGAGGTCGCCTCTTTTATCTTGGTACGTATCAGCGTCCAATCCAAGAATATCCGGAGGCAATCGAATAGCTATATTGCCGTCAGCTCGGACTACAGACCATTCTTTAATCTGCTGCAATGAAGGATCTTGTCCGCGCTGGCCCGTAAAGCCTCGTGGTACTGGACTTTTAGACCTAGGCGGCAAGGGGAGTAACCCCCGCCAGTTTGCTGCAAAAAGCGATGGGGCGGCCTCTGCATAGGGATTCATCGCGCAGCTTCCATTCTTTTATTAGCTATTCGCCACTCCATTATAGTTCTACGTTGTTTTCTAGAATTGCATGATTTACACGCAGCCACTAGATTACCCACCGTATGATTTCCTCCTCTGATAAGAGGTACAACATGGTCTAACGTTCTAGCAGTAGCACCACAATAAAAACACAAAGCCTCAGTCAACCTTCTAATTTCTTTGGGCAACAGCAAACCTTGTTTAGCGTCGCGCAGTCTTTGCTGATACCGGTTGCCGTACTTAGCGCCTTCGCCCGGGTGGTTTATTCTCCATAACTGAGACTGCCTACGTCGTATCTCTCTACGATGCGCTTGGTCTTCGTATACTTGGTTGTAGTGCGTGTGGCATAGGTCTTTTCCGTAGTGTGCAGACTCACAATGTTCTAATTTGCAAATCTTAACAACAACTCTAGCAGGAATCGTTTTTAAATCCCTCAACTGATGCATCTGATACTGGCAAGGCCTACAAAAGCCTATTTGCGTGCAGCCCACGTTGCCGCAGCCTAAACATTCTGTTTGTTTTATGCTGGCTTTGTATTTTTCTATGTAACTAACAGCCTTGTCTTTATTGGCCTCACGCCAAGTTCTAGTTTGATTAGCTCGCTTTTCTTTGTTTTGTTGGTAATGATGCTGGCTGTAGTGATTTCGACAAAAACCTTTGGCATGAAGAGGCTCAGGACACTTAGAACACATATCCATAATTAGTGCCTCCTTTTTAGGTTTCAATAATGGCTAGATTCCGTTGTGAACAGAACCTAGCCATTATCAGAGTTGCTACTTTTTCTGAGGTGTTGACAGCGTGAAAGCGCATCCCACGGTTACCAAGCCTGCCACGATCCACAGCAACAGCGATAAACTGCCATGCGTGTTGTACGCGCCTACCGTGATCACAGCGATTTCAAACAAAGACAAAAAGAAGCTAATAAACGTTGTTATGTTCATCGGATCTCGTCCACGAAACCGAGCTTCAATGCCTCGGAGCTATCCATAAACCAGTCTTTACGCTTCCACTTGGTATCGAGCTGCCTCGCGGTTAGGTGAGTCCTTCCTACGAAGATGTTCATAACCCGCTTGGTCAGGATCTTGGCGAGGTCGACTGTGTCTTCCACTTCACCAATCTTGCCGTTAGCTCCGAAGCTGATTTCGTGAACCAACAGCACCGACTCGCTGCCGATAACCCTGACGTCGCCGGCCTGTAGCAGGATACCGGCCATAGACGCGGCCATGCCGCGAGCCACGGTAACGATAAGATGTCCGGCCGCACGAAGGCTAATCAAGAAATCATACAGCGCGAAACCGTCGATAACAGAGCCGCCTCCTGAGTTGAATACGATCTCTATCTCGCACTCCGGAGCCAGACGAGACCACTCTGATAGCTTAGCGATGCAGGCGTTGACCGTGGTTTCGGACACCTTACCACCAAACTGATAGACATGGTGGTACTCGTCCTTAGCTTGTTCTTTGTTAAACAAAGACTCAGCCTTCTGTGCTTCAATCTCTGCTGTCCTCGCCTCGGCGGCTGCCTTCTGTGACTCAGCCTGGTCTTTGTTGGTTTTCGAGGTGTTCTGAACAAGCCCGCGTTCGCCTTCTAGCGTCAACTCGACTTGTTCGGCGTTAGCACGGGCCAGTCTAGCCTCCGCGTCAAGCTTACGGATCGTAGCCAGCTGAACCTCATCCAGCGCCATTAGGCCAACCCAGCGGCTTCAAGGGCTGCCTGTTGTGCAGCGGTCAGGCCGTTGGTCTTCGTCTCCTCAACCGAGGCCCACGGGTCAGACAGGAAATCCTCGCTCGCGTTGGGCGCGATGTACGTCGCCGAGTACTCCTTGGGCGCGTTGAACGCTTTGTTCGTCTTCTCCCCGTCACCGGTGTAGGTCACCGACAGCTTCCCGCCGACCTCGAGCGACTTAGCGCCGGCCTTTTTGACAGCGTCGCGGATAGCGGCGGTCAGGTTCTTTCCCTTGACGTACAGCGCGCGAACGCCGTCGTCATCCGGATCGTTCAGGTCCGGGTTACCAGTTTGCAGCTTGACGATAAGCTGCAGCATCGGCTGGCCGTTGCTCCACTCCTTCAGCGAGCCGTCAGCCGGATCGGTCTGCTGAGACTGCGTTGGCCGGTCGGTGATCGTGCCGGACACGGTGGTGCCGACCGTCGGGAACTTAGCGGACGACGTAGCCGAGCCAAACAAGAATTGCGATGAGTCATCTTTGTTAGCCATTATTGTTTCTCCTCTTAATAAGTTAGCGTTGTTTGCTGCACTGCTGTACGAGCGTCGTTTACCAGGCTGTATGCGTCTGCGTACTGCTTGGCTTTCTTTCTGTCTACGAACGCTTTCAACACCTTCGAGTCGTCGTAATCCGCTTCGTGCGTGACGATGTAAATCACTTCAGGACGTCCACCTACCTCGGCTGCCAAAGGAGCCCCGGCTGACGCGTACACGAGGTTTCCTTGTCCTGCTGCGCGCAAAGCGTCTGTCAACGGTGCCGGCGTTTCTAGAACGCTGCCACCATCATCAAGCCATGTGTCTACCATCTATTTCACCTCCTCTAAATTAAACCGTCGAATCCGCTAGAGACGCCCACGCCAGGGCACCCTTCTTCCCACGAATCAGCGTCTGAGCGTTGGAACGGACATGACTGACAGAAATCATCCGCCATCTTGAGCTTGGGGATGACGTTGTCCCATCCTGCTACCCTGCCAGCCCTAGCGATTCTGTCAGCCTTATCGATAGCGTCGATAGCTATCTGTGGGTTGTACGGCGTCGAGTCCCAGATGTGATCGCGTAAGTCTCCTGCACTCGGTAAGATCAAAAGCGCTACATTCTCAACGCGATACCCCGCATTCTCGTAGCCGTAGCCGTATAGCGCACGCTGGATGTTGTATTGCTCGGCGGTGCGTCGAGCATGATGCTTCATGGAGTTTGGGCCACAGACCTTAAAATCGATTACGGTGTATGACTTTTTGTGATACAGGTCCGCGCACCCATCAAACACCTCGCCATCGATGAAACCGGGCTGCACCCGCTTCTCTGTGATGAAATCACTGTCTTCGCTAAACACCTCCTCTAACCAAGCATGAACAGCGGTGCCAACGGTGGCTTTCCAATTAGCCGTGGGTTTGCGGACAGGTGGAAACTGCGCCAGCTTGTACCCGAGTTTTCTAGAACAGGGAGTTCCGGCCTCGCTCGGTCCTAATTTTACTTGTTGACTACGAGGATGGTTAAGAATCGCTGATTCTATTTTGTTGATCAGCAAGGCTTCTACGTTACTCGTTGTACACCTCCTTAGGTAGCGGCAAACCTTCTATTTCTAGGTTGAACATGCCGTGGCCTATTTTATCGCCGTACGACCACACACTCTTGGTGCCGTAGCACATCACATACTCAGCACGAGCTAGGCCGTGAGCTTTGCCGCACAGCCAACAGGCTTCCTCTCTGTGCGACACCTCGCAGCTTGAGCAGATCATAGCTGCAGACACCTGTGCTGGTCTACTAACCATTCAAGGTCTTCTGGCCACAGAGCATCAACGTCCCGCGCTAAGTCTTGCTCAGCCTCGTATAGCTTTTGTCGTCGGGCGCCTTCAGCGTAGCCTAATCTGACCCAAAAATACGCTAGTATAAACGGCAACAGTAAACCGAAGACGAATAGCTGCCCAGCAATCGTCACGTCCACAGTCTCCCTAGGTTAGCAGCGACCCAGTACAGGGCCTCTTGCGCATCGCGTTCTAGCACAGCGTAGCGCTCCATGAAATCGTCTGCTGGCAGTTCATCATCCCAGCGGGAATAAGCCAACAGCGCGTTAGCGTACAGCTCCGCTTCTTCGCGAGGCGGGAACTCGTGATGCGACGTCGCTGCTACTTGCAGAAGCTGCTCTCCTAATTGCTTTGTCAGCGAGTAGTCGAGACACCATACGCTAGCGTCGTCCCAGCCTCGGGTTAGTCGCTGCCACGCATGTCGTGTGCTCCAGCGTATCTGCCTGATACGGCTAGGCACACGCCTCGCGTAGACCCAGAGAGCGAAGACGCCGTGCTTGCGCCACTGATACGTCCTGGGATGCAGCTTCCATTCCTCGTACTCGGCTTCGACCTCGGCGCTCAGCTCCTCCCACGTTTTATTAGCCATAGTACGTAAACAGCAGAAGTTGGACTAGGCGCGGACCTTCGTAACCGATAGCGGTCAGCGTCTTGAATATAACGTTCAATTCTGCGTTATTAGGCGCCCTAAGCGTTTCTGGGTCAACCCTGCCTACGCTGTATTTCACGCGGTTAAACGAACGTCGTAGTACTAGCGCGTAGCTGACAGTGCCGTAGGCGTTACCATACTCCTCGATGCTTACAGGAACGGCCGCATGAAGTTTCTTGTACCACGCGTCTCTGATGTCCCCATGTTCGCTCTTCGGGTAGTCATCCCAGGAGAACTCTTTACTTGACCACGGCGGCTTTTCCGAGAAACCGAATACCTTATCGAAATCGATATCACTAAGGTCTGGCTCGTCGTAGTCGATTTGAAGCGATTCGTGCAGCTCTCCGTATTCGTCAGCAAGATTTACACCCCAAGCTATGTGTGCTGTGCTACTATCTCCCATGTCAATCTCCTTTAGCCATGATGAAACGACTTAAACATCTCCCACAGAACGCCTAGCTCATCGTGGTTAGCGTCTTTCTCCGCGTCCTTATAGCCACGTTTCCAACCGTCCCACCATTCGGCTCGTGGCTCGGCGGTGTCATCGGGATAGACGTTGAACGCGTCGCCGTAATTCTCCGGATGCTCGTCAATCGTCACAGCTTCACGACCTTGAACGACCCGAAGTTGGCGTACCGACGGTCCGGGATGTTGCCGCCGTACAACGCCGGTCGAGGAATCAGGAACAACTGGTCATCGTAGATCGTGCCCAGCCTCGGAACGATCGTCTGAGACGGGCCCACGCCGTTGATCTTGCGGCAGGGCAA
>Ga0137418_10000155_pt1 | contig 52349 bp, 38 predicted proteins | sample CZODoug3_1_2_16f_FD_122242 | JGI IMG/M metagenome (GOLD analysis project Ga0137418, IMG submission 122242) | Vadose zone soil fungal communities from Angelo Coast Range Reserve, California, USA - CZODoug3_1_2_16fungal (Hybrid Assembly) | ecosystem: Environmental > Terrestrial > Soil > Vadose...
TTTGTAAGTTGCTGATTCTAAAAGATTGGTCGGGGCGAATGGATTTGAACCATCGACCTCCTGGTCCCGAACCAGGCGCGCTAGCCAGGCTGCGCTACGCCCCGACGGATAAGCCTGGGAGAAGACTTCCGCCCCAAGCGGGATTCTCAGATTAACACAGCTCCAATGCTGCCGGCTAGACCGACACGGTCTCAGGCATGATATTTCCAAGCCACGAGAGCCGTCGGCGGCTCGCTCTATCCCCGGGCGAACAGAGACAGCTCATTGCTCACGAGCCATGTGAGCCGTCACGGGCAGTGAAAAACATCGCCGCCGGAAGTCGAATGCCTTCCGGCGGCGGGTTGAAGTCAACACACGGCCGACTACTAGAACTAGAACGAAAACCGCAAGCCGATCTGCATCACGCGTGGGGTCCCCTGTATCTTCGTGAAGTTCGACCAATCCGGCGGCGGCTGAAGGTTGTTTAGTTTGGTATCCGGATCGACGGCCAGATTGCTGAGATTTGCGTCGGCCCCAGTCAAATGCTGTGTATTGGTCACATTGAACACTTCCCACCGAAGTGCCAGTTGCTGTTTTTCGCTCCAGGGCATCGTGAAGATTTTGCTCAGCCCCATATCGGCAACCCAATAGCCCGGCGCGCGCAGTATGTTGCGCTGACCAGTCTCTCCGGGATAGGAGGGGCGGTAGCTCTGATAGGCGGCAAGCGTGTTGCACCCAAAAAGCTTCGGCGGAGTGTTCGCATCGCCGCGCGTCGGGCAGGTCGGGACAGGTATAACCTGCGTCACGTTGCTTTGAACTTCCCAGTTTGTGGACCACTGCCCCGTATCATAGGGCTGGCCATTCGGTAGCCCGGTGTTCCACCGGAAGATACCCGAAAGTTGCCACCCTCCGACGACGGCATCCAGACCGCGATTCATATTGCTTCCGAAGCGCTTCCCCCGCCCAATAGGCATCTGATAGATCGCGTTCGCGTTAATGATGTGCCGGATGTCGAAGTCGGAGTTGGCGTAGTTATCGTTCGGGCGAATGGCATTCTCAATAAATGCACCGCCAAAGGTAGTGCTGGTCTGGAGTCCCGAGGCGTTATCCAGGGAGTGCGAGTAAGTGTAATTGAAATCCCACTGCAGGTTGTGAATCCGCTGCTTAAGGGAAACCGAGAAGCCGTGATAATTCGACTTGGCGATCGTTCCCCAAGCCGAAAGCGCGCCGTATTGCGGATCGAAGAAATATGGCACGGGGTTGGCTTGACCAAGCGTCTGGCCTGCATAGTTCTCGATTTCGTCCTGTATGTCTGTCCAGTCATTAGCCCAGAACTCGAAGCCCTCCGCGTAGACCGCTTGCGTGTTCGTAGCGTTTGCTGGAAGGGAGTAGCCGTTGGCAGCCGTAGTTGCGGCGTAGCCCGCTGGAAGAATATTCTCGAAGTATGGAATGGGCTTAACGTTAGCCGGATCGGTTCCTAACTGCCGCTGCTTTTCCAGAATTGTCGCAGCTGTATACCAGTCCATTCCGCTCTTCGGATCGCGCAAGTTATTCAGCGCCATCACGTCGCGAGTAGCAAGAAGATTCCGCGCCAGGCGGCCTACATAGGAGGCCTGGAATAGCATTCCTCCTCGGAATTCACGTTCAAACGTCAGATTAAACTGGTAGTGGTTCGGCGCTTGCAGGGCCGTGTCGATTCCGCTTTCAATCCGGCGGCTGAAGTCCACCGGTTGCTGCCGCGGAAACGAGACCGAAGTCGGATACGCAACCCCGGGCGGCGGCGGCAAGGTCCGGATATCCTGATTGAATCCCGTGAACAACGGCGCGGGTTTCGTCGTCAGGTTATATGTGTTCGCCGAAATCGCGACATTGGAGGTGTAGCCCAGCCTGTTGTTCAGGTCAAACTGCGAGGCCAGCGCTTCGCCGTAGTAGTCGTTCATCAGCGCAAACCCCGCCCGGATCACCGACTTGCCCTTATTCCCGAACAAGCCCTGCCACAATCCGCCCCCCGAAGGTGACCAGGCTATCGAGACGCGCGGCTGAAAGTTGTTTTTGTCCCAGTTGTACAAGTTTCCTTTGCCGTTCCCACCTGCCAGTAGCAGAGTGAGCGGCTGAATATACGGGGTACCGGCGTTTGCGCCTGCGATGCGCCGTCTCAGGAATTCATCGGTCGGAATATCGGTCACCACTCCGAATCCGTGCGTCTCCTTCACCGGGCTGCTGATCGTGTAGCGGAGCCCGACGTTCAAGGTCAAACTCGGGCGAATTTTCCACGAGTCCTGAACGTAGCCGTCGTAAGCATTTGTGGTGAATGACCGGTTCGTGGGCGTCCCGGAAGGAAGAAGCGACCCATCTTGCCCGAATGTGAATCGCGCGGAATAAGACGTATACCTGCCGATCAGCGCCGCCCCGGCTGCATCCACGCCATTTTGGTTGCTGGCTATCTGAATGTACTGATTGGGTGCCGTAAGCAGGAGGTTGTTGCCGATATAAGTGTCCAGGGGGTCCGTGACCGCGGTACCAGCTGGCGAATAAAAGAAAAAGTTAGAGCTGGCCGAGTCGAACGCATTGGTAAAGCCGGTGCGGTTATTCTTCACCAGCCGTACGTTCGCTCCAAATTTTATCGTGTGACTTCCCTTGATCCAGACAAGATCATCCACAATGTTGTGGACCGGCGTGGTGCGCGACGTCGTCCGGTTGAAATTTGTGGGAGAGAAGACTCCGCGGAAGGTAATGGCGTTCTGGTTGCTGTCCCCTTGCTGGCTGAAACCCTGCCGCGTCAACCCATAACGGAAACTGTTCACCAAATGCTGGCCGATCGTCCAGTTGTGGCTTGCCAATGCTCCCCAGGGATGCGCCCACAAAACAGGCGAGGGAGTGTCCGGAAATGCGGGAAGTACGGTGGTCCCATCGTGGTCGTAATAAGTGTTCACTCTGAAAAATGCAGTCATCTTGCTGCTAATGTTCCAATCGACCCTGGCGAGATTCGAGTTCAATCTTACCGGCGTTGAGGCATTAAATCGGAATCCACCCGTCATGATTCCATCGCCGATCGAACTATCATTTGCGGGGTACTTGGTTGCCGCATCTTTGAGGGCCTGAATGGAAATTGGGTTTGTGTGCACCGTACTCCAGGCTTGGTCGAGTTGAGGAGTGGTAAGGGTGAAGTCTTGCGGCGCCTCGCATGTATCCGGACCTGTAGCGTTAACGGTGCAGCGCTGGGCGTTGACGACGAGCTTGCCCTGTCCTAATCCGGCGAGAGGCACCAGAGACGTAATAGAAGTGGCGCTGGCGTCGCGCCTCGCCTCATAGCTGTAAAAGAAAAATAACTTGTCCTTCACGATTGGTCCGCCCAGCGTTCCGCCAAACAGGTTGCGAATCAGTGTTGGGCGATCTACCCCGCTAAGTTTGTTGAAGAAGTCATTCGCCGTGAAAATCGTGTTGCGGTGGAATTCAAACGCTGACCCGTGCCACGAATTCGAGCCGCTCTTGGTCACCAGATTGATTTGCGCCGCGGACGACCGCCCCTCATCGGCGTTGGCTCCCACCGTGACCACGCGAAACTCTTCGATGGCTTCGGCATTCAAGCGCAGCACCGGCTTGCTGACATCGCTGGTTTCCGCGTCGTTAATGTCCACACCATCCAATGTAACGTTCGACTGATCGCTTCGCCCCCCGGCCACAGTTCCGTCCGGAGTTACTTGGGCTTGCAGCGTCAAAAGTGCGAGGACGTTACGCGATTCCATAGGCAGTTGCGTGATTTGTTCCGAAACGAAGTTGTTGCCCAGTGTCGCATCTTGTGTGTTCACTTGCACTGCGGCCTCGGCGGCCTCAACAACAACGGTGGAGCTCAATTGCCCGATCTCCAATTTCGCCGCAACATCTGTCACGTTTGACACTAGTGCTCGCACAGGGCGCAACACTAGTTTTTGGAAGCCCTTGGCCTCTACTATTATTTCGTAATCGCCTACCGGAATGAGTTCAAATGAAAACGCCCCCGACGTCGTCGTGACCGCAGTCCGTTTGGCATTCGTCTCCAGACTGATGAGCGTCACGGTTGCGCCAGAAACCAGCGCCTCGGATGGATCCTTTACGCTTCCGCGAATGGTCGATGCCCCCGTCTGGCCCCAGCCCTCTGTTGCGAAAAATAGCGCGCATATCAACACCCCGAAACCGGCCATAAGAATTGAACGCTTCATAAACAACTCCTTTCGCGCACCTTCATGGGTTATGAAAACAACAAGCAGGGATGCCAAACGGGCGGAAAGCCCCGGCAATATGCCGAAGCGAGCTTATCTAACCGAAATGAAAATTTTCCCCGGGCAACCCAGCCACCACTTTGAGCTCACGGCTAGAATTCGTAGCGGAATGCGAACTGCATTACGCGCGGGTTGGTCAGCAGTCCGGTGTAATTGCCAAAGGTGGAAGAGATATCCAACTCCGGCGCGATGGACTGTACATCGAAGCGGTTGGTGTTGGTGATGTTGAAGACTTCCCAGCGGAGCTGGAGGCTTTGTTTCTCGGACCAAGGCATGTGGAAGCGCTTCGAAAGGCCCATGTCGACGTTGAAGAAACCGTCGCCGCGAACCTGGTTGCGTGCTCCGGAGTCTCCCGGGAACGGGTTGGTGAAGGAATTGATGGCGCCGGTACCATTCTTGAAGACGCTAACGATCGCGTTCCCGCTCGAATCGGTGGTCTTGAATCTCCCAGTGTTCACGCCTCCGGTCAGGAAGGCGTTGCCTCCCAATTGCCAGTTGGTCGGCCACTGGAAGCCATTGAACACATTGAAGGGGAGGCCACTGGTCATTCGGAACAGGCCTGAGACCTGCCAGCCGCCAATGATGGCATCGAGAGCCCCGTGAGCATTCCCGCCGATGAGTTTGCCCTTGCCAAAAGGAAGCTCGGCAATCCAGTTGGCGTTGAATTGGTGTCTCGCGTCGTAGTCGGACACCCCGCGCATGGCGTTCGGCTTCCAAGAGTTGATGACTTGCCCGCCGAGCCCGCCCCATGCGCCAATGCGCGTGGCGTCGGACATGATGTCGATGGACTTGGAAAAGGTATAGTTGAAGTCAAATTGCACACCGTGTTCCATCCGGTGGCGGAAGTTGACCTGCAGAGCATGATAGTTGGCGTTCGTATTTGAACGCCAGGCATAGAGCGAAGAGTATTGTGAATTGAAATAAGAATTCGGTCCGCCCTTTGGAAAATAGAAGTTACATGCCGGGTGTCCAGTCGACCCACACTGAGGGTCGTCGGTCCCGTCTTCCAGTCCGAGCAGGTCCAAGACAAATAGAGCTGTCGTCTCATTCAAATTGAAACAAGAAAACAGATCGTAGTTCGCCTTCAGAGGATCCGTTGTGGAGCCGCCGCTGCAGAAAAGCGAGTAGGTTCCACCGGGCTTCAGCGGCTGTGTCATGTTTGTCCAATAAGCTGCCGTGGGGCCAACCATTGCCGGTGTGATCGAGCTTGTGGGCACCCCCTGCCGATATAGCTTTGCCAAGGCCGTGGCTGCCGCGAAGTAGTCTGCCTTCGAGCTTTGATCAACCAAATCAAGGGGCATCGCCAAGTCTGATTGTGCCAGCAGCCGATGCGAGAGTCGCCCGACGTAGGAAACTTCAAAGGCAAATCCCTTGGGCAACTGCCGACCGACGGAAAAGTCGAGTGTATAGGAGTAGGGCGTTTTGAGGCTGTTGTCCAAGCCCCAGGTGATGGCGAATCCACCAGTATCGAGCGTACTCGGGAAGGTCTGCGGAAATTGTCCCGGAGGCGCGGGAAGGAGCATTAGATGTCCGTCACAACCAGCTGCTGGATTATTGATAGCGTTGGTAGGAATGACATGCATATCTGTCAAACGTGGTGCACAAGCAGCAGTCTCAATCCCGGCTGGATTCGACAATCCGGTGGCCAAGCCGAACGATCCGCTGGAATCAAACGTGTCCAGCAGGCCGGAACCAATGCGGTCATAGACGACGCTGACGCCGCCACGAACCGTGGTCTTGCCACCGTCGCCAAAGAGACTCCGCATCAGGCCGTCGTTGCCTTTTGGCGACCAAGCAAAGGCAAGCCGAGGACCGAAGTCGTGCTTGTCCCAATTGTAGAGGCCCGGTTTTCCACCGTTGGCCGGACCGCCAAGGCCAAAGGAAACGAGGGGATCTTGATTAGATGGAATTCCTTTTGCCATGTTCTCGCCACGCTGATTGAACCATTGCCCCATGTTCAGCGGTTTTCCCGAAGAATCCGTGGTCGCAACCTGAAGCCCGTTGGTCTCCCATGGTGGAGAGAAAAGCGAATAGCGAAGACCAAAGGTTACGGTCAGATTGGGCTTCATTTTCCAGGAATCCTGGGCGTACATCTCGTAACCGTCAAAAGCGAAGTGCCGCGAAACGGGTGCACCCTGCGGTAACACACTCCCATTCTTCAGGTAGTTGTACGTCGCGTCGTCTTCCGTGACCATTCCGAGAAGGGCCATCATTGGAAAGTCATAAGAATTGGCGAAGGAACCATCCCCAGCTGGAAGTGAGTTGTTCGCAGGGCTGAATGGAGAGTTTTTGACCAGCATCCCCGAGACATCCAGCCATGAGGCGTTGGCAGCTCCGTCGCTGAACGAATTCAAAGTGTTTTGCCGTGGATTGCGAATAAACGTGAGCGAGCCACCGAACTGCAGGGAATGGCGGCCGCGGGTCCAGGACAGATCGTCTGCAAACGTATTATTCGGCCGCGTAAAGGCGGAAGTCCGCGTAACACCCTGGGTTATGCCGCGCAGGATAATATACTGTTGATTGGAATCTCCGATGTTCCCGACGCTTTCGCGGATATACCCGTAACGGAAACTGTTGACCAGACTGTTCGTAATGACGCCGGAATAGTTGACGACAAACCCTTTGTTGAAATTGACGAGGCTGTGCTCCGCCGCTGTGTAATTAAACAGGCTGCCGGTGCCAGTAACGTCGAGGTAGGTTGCCTGGGGATTGGACTCATTGGCCAGCGCTCCACTCCAGGAAATGCGCTGCTTGCCATCCCTCGTGATGTTGTAGTCGGCCTTGGCGATGTACCAGTTTCTGGTGTCTTTGATCGGAGACCGGAAACGATACCCGGAGTAATTTAACCCGTCGCCAACAGAGCCATCATTCGCGTGCGGGAAGCTGTTGAGATAGGCCAACGTCGCCGGATTGGCACCGAGGTGCTGCGGGTCCATCGCCTTAATCTGAGTGTTGCTGACTGCGTTATAACCCGCCGGAACGTCATACTTCGTGCCGCTAATTCCGCTCACCGCACCTGTCCCTCCCGGGCAAGCGCCAGTGTTCAGACTGCCGTCGGAATTAAGTTGGCACAGATAGTAGACGACCCCATCCCTCAGGCTGTCACTCGGTATCGTGCGCACTGCGCTGGTCTCCTCAATGCGCCGGGTACCCTCATAATTCAAGAAGAAGTAGAAACGGTCTTTGATGAACGGCCCGCCAAGGGAAGCCCCGAAAACGTTGCGAATGAGTTTCGGTGCCTGATTGCATTCTTTTGCGGTCAGCGGTGTTCCATTACCGAGACAGCCCTGGATCTGCGCAGCCTTCACGAAATAATCGTTGGCACTGGTATACGTGTTCCGGTTGTATTCGTAGGCGGAACCGTGAAACTGGTTGGTTCCGCTCTTGGTAACCAAAGCGACCTGAGCGCCGGAAGAGCTGCCCTGATCGGCATTGTAGCCCGTCGTTGTGACGCGGAATTCCTGCACGGAGTCCGGTGTGACGGGCAGGATGGAAGTGAAGGCATGGCCTCCCGCGTCATTCACCGCAATGCCGTCGAGCGTCACATTGCTCTGATCGCTGCGCGCGCCATTGACTGCGCCGTTTCTCGTGTCGGTATCAACTAGGATATCGGAGCGGTTGCCGGTATAGAGTACGCCGGCCTGGAGGCTGAGAAGATCCGGAACGTTGCGGCCCTCAAGGGGAAGTTCTTTCACCTGATTTTCATTGAAGGCGATGCCCAGCGATGCGTCGGTCGTGTTCAAGGTCACTGCCGAAGCAGACACTTCAACGACCTCACTGGTGGTTCCAATTTCCAGGGTGATATTTACGGTTGCAGGCAAGTTCACCTGCAGCTGAAGAGATTTTTGCTCGAATTTGCGGAATCCGGCTTTTTCGACGGTCAGGGTATAGCCGCCAGGAGCAAGCGCGGGAAACTCATATTCTCCCGTCTGACTGGTCATCAACTCACGCTGCAAAGCCTGGGCGGCATTCGCCAGCGTGACTTTCGCTCCGCCAACAGCAGCGCCGGTCTTATCGATAACCGTGCCCCGCAAAGAGGTGGTGCCGACCTGCGCAGACGCGCTGATTGTGACGAACAAACAAACCAACAGGATTGCGAAAAACACCTTCCCTAATTTAGAAGACTTCATAAACAGCTCCTTTAGCGCACCTTCATGCATTGGGCATAAAATTTACGCGGGGAAGCCATATCAATAGGGGAGGCGTCGGCAGTTTGCCGTAGCGCGAGCATCTAAACGAAATGAAAATTTTCCCCGGGCAACCCAGCCACCACTTAACCGAGCTAAGGTTGAGATAACTTTTAGGCCAAAATGAGGAGAGATGTCAAGAAAACTTATTCTAAATCGTTTATTAAATCCGATTAATTCGTGGTTTAAATCGATTAGAGAGACGTCGGTACCCGCACTCTCCAGTAATCTTATCCGAGACGTACCAGCTTCGCTTCGGTAATGGCAGCGATGGCCCGGATCGGCCCTAGTACCGATGCGGGGACTTCGCCATCGACGCAGACCAGCGAAACGGCGTCTGCGCCGCGCTGCGCTTCGCGGCGGCCTAAAGCGAAAGTTGCGATATTCACGCCCAGCTTGCCGAGAGTGGTGCCGATCTGGCCGATGACGCCGGGTTCGTCGCGGTTTCTCAAATAGAGAATGGTGCCTTCGAGCTGGGCCTCCAACGGAATGCCTTCGATCTGCAGGACGCGGGGCGAACCGTCGTGGAGGACTGTACCTTCAGCGGTAAAGCCCGCGGCAGAACCGGTTTTTTCCGGCAACGCGGAGACTTCCAGGGTGTTGGGGAAGCCATGTTCACGCTTGCGAGTTTCTTCCACGACCGTCAAACCTCTTGAAGCCGCCACCGCTGGCGCATTGACTACGTTCACTTTTTCATCGAGGACCGCATTCAGCGCGCCGGCGAGCACCGCGCTACGCAGCAGATGCGTTCCGACGTCGGCCACTTCGCCGGCGTAGCGGATGCGAATGCGTGCGGGGCGGGACTCCGCCGCTTGCGAGACCAGCGAGCCGAGCCGCTCAGCCAGTTCCAGGTATGGCCGCACTCGACGGTATTGGTCAGGGGACAGCGCCGGAAGATTCACGGCGTTCCGAATCACGCCTTCCACGAGGTAGTCGCGGATTTGCAACGCAACCTGCGTCCCCAGTTCTTCCTGCGCTTCGGCCGTGGAACCAGCCACGTGTGGCGTAGTGATCACGTTTGGAAGGCCGATTAGCGGGCAATTCTTCGGGGGCTCCTCAGCAAACACGTCGAGGGCGGCGCCGGCAACCTGGCCGCTCTTAATGGCCTCGGCAAGGTCGGCTTCGTTGATGAGCTCGCCGCGGGCGGCGTTGACGATGCGCACGCCTTTTTTCATTTTGGCGATGGAGGCGGCGTTGATCATGTCGCGCGTTTGCGGGCTTACGGCGGTGTGCAGGGAGATAAAATCGCATTCGGCGAGGAGTTGGTCGAGGGGAACGAGTTCGACGGAAAGTTCTCGCGCCGCTGCTTCGCTGATGAAGGGATCGTAGGCCACCACGCGCATATCGAAAGCTTCCGCGCGGGACGCCACTTCGCTGCCGATGCGGCCTAGGCCGACGAGCCCTAGAGTTTTGCCGCGCACTTCAGCGCCGGAAGAAGATTTTTCCCAGCGGCCTTCGCGCATGGCGGCATCAAATTTTGGGACCTGTCTAACGAGGGCTAACAGCAGCGCGAAAGTATGTTCGGCAACGCTGACGGAACTCCCGCCAGGCGTGCTCATGACCAGGACACCGCGCTTGGTGGCTTCGTCGAGATCGATATTGTCGACGCCAACGCCGGCACGACCGACGACACGCAGTTTTTTGGCTCGGTCGAGCAATTCGGCGGTGACTTTGGTCGCGCTGCGCACGATCAAGGCATCCGCATCGGGGAGCTCCGCGTTGAGCGTGTCCTTGGAGGGCTGCACGATGTTCCAACCGCGCTGCTCTTGGAGCAGTTGCACGCCGCGGTCGCTGATCTTGTCCGCTACGATTACTTTCATGAGCCCCGTCGTCTCCAGCAGGTTTTCCCGCAAAGTGTAAGTAATCCAAGTTAGCGAGCCCGTCGCGCGCTGTCAAATAACGATAGCTGGCATTGTGCCAAGTTCGCGGCGAACCATTCCTTCGCGGGCGATTTCCCGGTCTGCTATATTCAATGGCGTGAGGAACCCAAGATGAGTCTTGCTGAGAAAATTCAGAAAGATCTGGTGGATGCCATGCGCGCAAAGGAGGAACTACGCCTTAGCGTGCTGCGGGGAATCAAGGCGGCCATCAAGCACAAAGAAGTCGAAAAAATGCGCGCCATGGACGAGACGGAATCCATCCAGATATTGCAAACGCTCGTAAAACAGCGCAAGGAATCGATCGAGCAATTCACGAAGGGCAACCGCCCGGAACTCGCGGAAAAAGAAACCAAGGAACTCGCCATCATCGAATCGTATCTGCCAGCCGGCGCCAGCGAGGCGGAGATGGATGCGGCAATCAGCAAGGCGATTGCTGAAACCGGCGCGAATTCCATCAAGCAGATGGGCGCGGTGGTGAAAGGCGCCAAGGCGGCGCTGGAAGGCAAGACGGTTGACGGCAAACTGCTGAGCGACCGCGTGCGCGAGCGTCTTGCGAAACTGGGCTGAGAATTCGCAGCATTCATTGAGCATGCCTCTCCCGGAAACCATCGCGATGCGCTTCACAGAAGAAGACGCGGGGTACGTGACCGTGCGTCCGGTGGTGAAGCAGACCTTTCGGCTTGGTGAACTTGCGGACATGGTCGTCAGCGTGACGGGGAAGAGCGTCGCGCGGGTGCAGCAGATTTTTCGAGCGGGAACAGTTGTGTATAACGGGTATCGCTATTGGTGGGAAGGATTTACTGCCAACGAAATTGAGATTGCCGGTCTTCTCAGCGTTTTCCCTGATGACGATCCCGCGCTGCTTTTCAATCCGGACCGGGTGACTGCGCTGTCCCTCGAAATCGGTGGCGGCACCCAGCGTGCATTGGTGGACATTGCGCGCTCCGAAGCCTCTGGAAGGAAGCTATTCCACAAGCAGAGTCCTTGGCAAATTTTGCTCGGCACCGCGAAAAACTCAATCCCGCGCTACGAGAAGTATTCGCATGCGGAGCGCGCTGATGTCTATCGAGTCCAACTTTCCTTTGAGATGGCGACTGTCCTCTTGAAACAAGCGGCAGCCGTTTCTTCTCGTGGCCTGCGAAAAAAATTGACGGCGCCGCAGCCTCCCGCCGCCATCTTATTCTTTATCCCGCGAACAAAAGCTACCGGGGCGGAAACCGCGCCCTAGAACAGGACTCGCAATGGCGTTGCCTTCACATCTCGACACTCGCAACGCGCATGCGCTCGCCTTGCTACGCATCGGCGTGGGCCTGCTGTTCTTGATCTTCGGCCAGTACAAAGTTTTCGGCACCGCCTTCACACTTCACGGCGGCTTCCAATCCTGGATTAACAAATTCCTCGAAGGCGGAGCCTACCCGTTCATGGTGCCCGTTCTCCGCGAATTTGTCTTGCCGCATGCCACGGCGATTGCTTTCCTTGTGGCTTACGGCGAATTCGCAATCGGACTAGGGCTCACCGCCGGCGTGTTGGTGCGTTCGGCCAGCTTCGGCGGCTTGATTCTGATGCTCACCATGCTTTTTTCTTCCGATTATCCCGGCGCGGGCGCGCCCTTCTGGCAATACTTCGGAGCAAGCCTGAGCCACTCCGTATTTGCTCTCTGTTTTGCTGCGTTCCTGCTCGGACGCCCGGACTCTGTCTGGTCTGTTGCGGCCCTGCGAAGAACTCGCGCGGGCGGCGACGGGGAGAAAAACTAGTGCCCAACAGGCTTTAGCACGGCATTATTCCGTTCGTCACCTGCGATGATGCGATACAACTTCTTCAGATCATCCACTTTGCTGAGCGGCACGCTCAGCTCTTTCACTTCAAAAGTCCGCGAATACTTCAGGGTGTTGCCGTTCACTTCCGTCTTGCTGTGATAGCTTGCGAAGCTGTAGTCCGCGTTCACTGGTGGCGGCAGGTCGTCCACCTCATAGCCGGGCGGCATCGTAATTTCAAACGTATCTACATCCCGCTCCGGACCAGGCAATTCCACTGGAAACAGCCGCGGCTCCTTGGTCTCCAGGAGATCGCTCGACCGGCTTCCGAGGACTCGCGGGCGCACCAGCATCAGATTGCCTGCCGTCTTGGCGTAGTTCTCTGCCACAAACGAATACTGGTAACCAAAGGGCTGATCCGTCTGGTTTAGGTTCAGGATGGTCGCCTTGGTGAGTTGAAAGGTTGAAAGAGAATGCGAAACGAGGCTCTCAATCGGCTTGATCTTGTCTGTTTCTTTTGTGACGGATTTCAAGGCCATCCTTTGCCACATGCCCGAATCGCCAAGGCGACTCTCCACGATTTCGCCAGTTAAAGTGCCTCGCGGGCTCAACGTCAATTTCGCAACGCGTTGAACGCCATTCAGCGCTCCCGGCAACTGGGGAAGTTTCACCAGCTCACCACCGTCCGGCGTTACCAGTAAACCATGATTCGCTTGCAACTCCCCGCGCAGCTGGCCGAACGGCGTGAATTCGTCGGTGGGATCAAAAATCAGTAGGCGGCCCAGCTTCGGGTGTTCGATGACCGCAACAGCGGATTTGTCTTTCACTTCGTTAGGCAGTTGCACAGCCAGAATCTCATGGTTAAACCACCCGATCATCGGGGGACGCTCGGGGGCAGCTCCTCCCCTCTCGGTATTGATCGAGATGTAGAACGACTCGATGCCAACTTCGTGCAGCATCGAACTCATGAGCGTGGCCTTATCTTTGCAATCTCCGTAGCGATGCGTGAAGATTTCGGGGGCGGGGTGCGGCTGCCAGCCTCCAATTCCCAGTTCGATGGCCACATACCGTACATCTCCCTGAACAAACTTGGCTAACGCCTGCATCTTCGCCAGTTGGGTCGTCGCGGAAGCCGTGAGAGCGGCCACCTTTTGCTTGATTTCGGGAGAGGCATCTCGCCGCCCCTGTTCAAGCCCTGCTTCCCAATAGCCCATCTCTTTCCAATTCTGAAACCCCTTAGTTGTTCCTCCCCCTGGTGGCACAAATGCAACTACCAGGACTCCGGCGATCCCCCGCCATGGCGGCATATCGTCCTCGCGCCTGATTCCTTTAACGTCACTGACGACCCACTGCACCTGATTTCCAGCCTGTGCCGGCTTGGCTTCTGGGTAGTTTATCCACGTAGCTTTGTATTCCCAGCTAGGGGGAAGCTGCAGAGTGTAATGGGATTCTCGGACGGGATTCGATCCTTGAAAGTACCAAACATCTTGCAGGACGAATGGCTGCTCTTCCTCTTCATACTCATAGCCCACAATATTCCCAGGATCGGCAGCAGGAATGCGCAGGAGTTTGTCTTTAACGTCGGATACCAGCTCGCTCCCTTCAATTTTCGGCAGGGAAATCTCGATGGCTTCCTTATCCTTTACTTCATAGTCCTTGCCCTGCGCCGGGATACACCAGCCGCGCATGCCCGTGATCTTTGAGCGAGAGTTGAAGGATGCGCCCACCGTGCCGTATTCGCGACCGCCTGGCCGAAGAATTTTGAATGCTTCCCGGACGGTGGTCTTGATCTTGTCCGCGGATTGAACCGTGACGTTTCGCTCGGAGTAAAGCAGCACTACGTCTGTTTTCTCATCGTGAGCCGGCAACGGCGCATTTACCAGCGCGTGCATCCATGCCGGCGCGTCTCCTGCGGAGGAATTTACCGCTCCGGCCAGGCAGCCCAGCACACAGCATGTGAGATGGATCAGAATACGCCGCATCTCAATTACTCGCCGCCGCTGCGCCCGGCTGCAGAACTACCTGCTGTTCATCTCCGGTCCGCACAATCTGAAAGAAGTTCCGCAGCGTCGGATAAAGCTTCGCCTCCACAATTAAAAGATCCATATTCAGCAAGCGGGTTAAGTGGAGTGTGCCTTTGCCTTTGTTGTTTTCAACCTTCAGGCTGTACACGGCAGCTTTGGCATCCAGGTCCTGCGCGGGGGGTAGACTGCTCACCTGCCAGCCGAGCGGCAGGTCAATGGTCACGTCGTCCAACTTAGATGACGGGTACGAAAAATAAATCGCATGCACGCGGTCGGAATGTTCAAACGCGTGCTTTTCTGGCGCCCCAAACAGCCCTACAGGCATGAGGGCCCGTTTTCCGGCTCCCGAGACCCATCCGGATACCTTCATATCGAACTCCGCTACCAGGGTCGGTGTTGAGCCGGCCCAGTCCGGCTTGTTGGTCAAGTCCACGTCGGTTCCCACCGGGATGTACTCCTTCACTTGGTCTTCAAGAAATTTCTGCCGGTTGGTTCCATCTTCGTTGCGTTCATCGATTCTCCGCCATAGCGCCTCTAATCCGGAATAGGTGATCGTCAGCTTGCCTTCCAGCAATCCTGTTTCCGTCAGTTTCAGATCGGCTTTCCGCACGATGCGGGAATCGGAGGCTGGTGGCAGCGTGGTCATTACCCAGCTTCCTCCGTTCTTATCAAGACGGAGTCCTCTGACACCGGTTTCAGGCCACGAAAGCAATCCAAACGGAGCAAAAGCCGTTGCCGGATCGCAGTACACATCTTTTCCGTTCACCTTCACCAGCACCACATCTCCGTTCAATTGATTCAAATTCATCATCTGCGGGTTGAAAAAATACTCGCTGCGCGAGGATATGTAGACGCAGTAAGCCTCAAATCCCGCCGCCCTCGCCAAGGCCAAAAATAGCCAGTTGATCTGTCGGCCATTTCCATATCCGCGCTTCCAAAGATCTTCTACGTTATTGATATCCTTTTGCTTTTCCCGCTTTTGTTCCTGTTCCGTTTTCTCGTTCTCCCAGGAAGTGTTGCGTAATTTCTGCACCTTCGCGTATATCTTTTCCAGCTTTACTTCCGGCCTATCATTGGGAGCCACGATTTCCGCTACGGCCTGCTCCATTGCTTTTCGCTTTCCGATAAAACTCTCCACCTGATCGTCAAGCTTCTTCCCTGCTTTCTGCCAGAATTTGTCCGGCTCCTTTTCTGCAAAAGCCTCGCTGTAGACAAAATCAATTCGATATTTCAGCTCGTTTTGAGGCGGCATGTAGTCTTCAATCTGAAATGCGGGAATATTCTGCGATTCCAGGCGGACGAAACCGGCATCCTCCTTCGGCGCGGCGGTTCCCGCCGGCAGCCCGGCCGGCCAGCTCCAGCGAATCGGGAAATCGGAACTCGGTTTTAGGCTGAATTTTCCGTGCTTGGTGAAGAGCTCTTCGCTTAGGATCCAGTGGGAGTCGTAGACGTAACCTTCACGCAGGTCATACGTGTAGTGATACTCAATGATGCTGCCCACCTGAACATCCGGTAATGTAAAAGTTTTCGCCAGATATTTTAGGCCCTTCGCTTTTACGATGGTCTTGTCAAAGGCCTTCCCCTCGAAGTTCACGATCGAGCCATCCGGTCGGATTGTCCGGGCCTTAATACCGTGGACGTCTCCCTGTTCCTTAAAAAAGGGTATCTCCACGTCGGCGTACTTTCGGCCTTCTTCTGTAAGGATCTTGATCCTGGCGTAGTTGAATTCGTGGGGCGTCCGGCTGCTGTCGTCCCTATCCACCTGACGGTACAAATAGACCGCGGGCGCTCCAGGTGCTTCCGGCACGCTAGTCATCTTCAGCTCTTCTTGCGAGATCGGCTGCCACTCGTCCCCAGCACTGACGGTTTTTGCCTGCCGGACACCAGCGACAGCCAACAAAAGCAAAACAAGGACGAACAAGCGAGGATAGTTCACGATGGTTCTCCCGTTTGGAAATGGCAGGAAAGCAGAATTCGTGGGACTGCAGGAATGGCAGCGAAGCCCGTACCTCGGGGAACCGACCGCTGGGCGGCCACTGGTCGTATTGACGGATTCGCGGTTGTCCGCGATCTGAGAAAGTCCCGTCCCATGGGCTGTGTTGCCGACCTGAGCAACGTACTACCGCGGGACAATACAAGGACGCTACCCCCCTGTCAATAGTCCCAAATGCTCATTTCCCCTTTCTCAACCGAGGATTCTCTTTCACCCCCCCGCCCACCTGCGGCATAATCCCCCCGCATAGGCCACATTGGCATGCGATGCCGCAACGGGGGAGGATTCTTTGAGCGAACAAACTGGTGGGCGCGAACGGGCATGGAGTTCCACAGCACCCCCGGGTGAATTCCGCACCTACATTTCTGCCGAAGAAACCCCAAAAGAATTCACTGTTCGGGCGGTCATTCTTGGCGCGCTCTTCGGTTTGCTCTTCGGCGCGGTTACCGTCTATGTCGGCTTGCGCGCCGGCCTCACGGTTTCCGCTTCCATCCCCATTTCCGTGCTTTCCATCAGCATTCTTCGCGCCTTCGGCCGCTCCACCATCCTTGAAAACAATATCGTACAGACCACCGGCTCGGCCGGCGAATCGCTTGCCGCAGGGGTCATGTTCACCATCCCCGCACTGATCTTTCTCGGCTTCGGATCAGAATTCACATTCTGGCGAATTTTCCCACTGGCGCTGCTCGGTGGATGGCTCGGCGTCCTCTTCATGGTGCCCCTGCGGCGCCAGCTCATCGTCAAGGAGCATGGCAACCTCGCATTTCCCGAAGGTACTGCTTGTGCCGATGTGCTGGTCGCTGGCGAGCGTGGCGGCTCCTTCGCGGGACGCGTTTTCTGGGGGCTAGGCCTCGGCGGCGCTTACACCTTTCTCATGAACACCGTCCAGGCCTGGACATCACAGCCGGAGGCACGGCCCAGTTGGTTCCCCGGAGCGAGTTTTCGGGCGGCCGTCACCAGCGAATATCTGGGAGTCGGCTACATTATCGGACCTCGCGTCTCCGGCATCCTCTTCGCCGGTGGCATCGTTTCCTGGCTGGTGATGATGCCGGCAATCAAGTTTTACGGACAGCTTGCCGGCAACACGCCGATTTATCCGTCTACCATTCCCATTCCGCTTATGACGCCAGATGACATCTGGCGCAGTTACATCCGTCCGATGGGCGCAGGCGCCGTCGCCGCCGCGGGATTGATCACCCTGTTGCGCACGCTCCCGACCATCATTTCGGCGCTTCGCGCCGGCTTGAAAGACGTTCGCGCCGAGGGCGCTGGCCAATCGACGGCTTCCAGCCGCATCGACCGTGACGTCCCCATGCGCTGGGTGATTTTGGGTTCGATCCTCATCATCGCCATGATGTGGGTGTTGCTGACCTTCCATCCGATGAAGGGAGCTGGCACTTACTGGTGGCAAAATCTTTTTGCTGGTATTTTTGTGGTGGTCTTTGGGTTTTTATTTGTAACTGTTGCGGGGCGCATCAGCGGCCTCCTCGGCAATTCTTCAAATCCCATCAGCGGCATGAGCATCGCCACTCTGATGGCCACCTGCGCGATTTTCCTGCTCGCGGGATGGACCGAACCGAACTACGCCGTGCTCGCACTCATGATTGGTGGTGTGGTTTGCATCGCGGCCGCGATCGCCGGAGCCACTTCGCAGGATCTGAAGACCGGCTACCTAGTCGGTGCCACGCCATTCTGGCAGCAGATGGGACTTCTTGTTGGCGTCACCGTTTCGACGGCCGCCATCGCGATCACTCTCAATCTAATGAACACGGGACTCGAGAAATACATTCCCACGCAAATTCCGGTAAATATCCAGGACCTGCCTACCGGGGTCAAGGTTGAAAATCCGGCTTTCCTCTATCACGGAAAGACTTTTGTCTTGATCAATTCACTGGGCTCGCAGAGAATCCCCGACGGACAGTACCTCTACGACCCGGGAACCAATCAAATTGAAATCCAATGGGCTCGAGGCATCGGAAGCGACAAAGCTCCTGCCCCGCAAGCTCGATTGATGGCCACCGTCATTAACGGAATTTTGAACCAGCGTTTGCCATGGCGTCTGGTGCTGATGGGCGTTGCGCTGGTGATCGCCGTTGAAATCCTCGGCGTCCGCTCCCTGGCCTTTGCCACTGGATCGTATCTTTCCATTGCCACCACGGGCGCGATGTTTGCCGGAGGCCTCGTCAGAGCACTAGTCGAAGCGACCACGGAGAAAAAAGATGATAGCGAGGCCAGCCCCGGCGCGCTCTATTCCAGCGGTTTAATCGCTGCTGGCGGCGTGTTCGGGCTGCTCGGCATCATCATCGCTCTTTTGCAGGACCCGGAGATTTCCAATCGTGTGCCGCATTGGCTCACAGCTGTTCTCGGCCTCCCATGGCGAGCTGATTTTTTCGCCTTCGGCCCCAAGATCATGGGACCGTTAGCCACCAGCAACCTCTTCGGCATTTTCATGTTCGCCCTTCTCGCGGCCTCGCTCTTCTATTTCGCCCGCAAGAAGTTGAACTAGTCGATCGCAATACCCACTTTGACGCCCGAGTTTAGCCGCCGTACACTTCTTCTATGGGTACGAGAGTAGGTGCGCGGCGCTACAATTTCGACTGGCGCAGTTTTATTACCCCAGGCGTAAAACTCCTCGTGTTGGTCTGCGCGGGTGTTTTCCTTTTGCAGACTCTACTGGCCCTGCTCGCTCCTCCTTCGGCAACCATCTGGCTCCTCAAATGGTTTGCCCTAATCCCTGAAGCCGTAACGCACCACATACCTCCACGTATCTGGCAGCCCTTCACTTACATTTTTCTGCACGGCGGCCTCCTCCACCTGCTGATCAATATGCTCATGCTGTGGATGTTCGGCCGCGAGTTGGAACTTGTTTGGGGGAAGCGCAAGTTTTTGAATTACTTCTGCATCTGCGGCGTGGGCGCCGGGGTCATCGAGCTCATCGTCAAGACCATTCCCGTTTTCTTTGGCAGCTTGCCGTCGGTCATTCCTACGATTGGCGCCTCAGGCGCTATTTTTGGCATTCTGATGGCCAATGCAGTGCTCTTCCCGGACCGCCGCATCTGGCTGATTCCCCTTCCTGTCACAATTCCGATGCGTCCCTATGTGGCAGTGATGGGAGCTATCGAATTCTTCGCCACGCTGGGGTCCGGCGGCGACAATGTCAGCCACGTCTGCCATCTCGGTGGCATGCTTGTTGGCTATCTCTATCTCCGGCGCGGTTCGTTTTTATACAGCGTCCGCAACACCGTCACCGACTGGCAGTACCGGCGCAATCGCAAGCGCTTCGAGGTTTACATCAACAAGCAAAAGAAGGAACCGCCCTCCCGCCCCGATAACTGGGTCAACTAGCGCAATCCCGTTCTTTGTTTTCAGTAGATTGCCGCGATCCAGTCCTACTTTGCCAGCTCTCTTCAGCGTCCCTTCGTAGGTTTTGCCAGGTTTCTCTTGACTTTCCCTTATTTTTTGGTACACTTAACGATGTATAAAACTGCGCTCGGACTGCGGGAATCCTTTCCCGCTTTTCTTTTTCAGGGCCGCCCTTTCCTCCAGGTTGTACACATTCGCCCCTCTACCGGAAAATGGTCGACTCCTGCACAAATTCTGAGCAATGTAAGCCCCTTTAGAATCAACACTTCCGTAAGTGTTGATTCTAAAACAACTTAAAGTCCCTTTAAAATCAACACTTTTCAAAAACCTAGGGGGGTGGGGGGTGGCTCGTTGGGGGTACAGACCGGGCACATCCCTGACAGAACAGACCGGGTGCAACCCCAACACTGTGAATAAATGCCTGACGCTGGGAGGGAGGGTGCCGGAAAACCGCGCGGCCATTTCTCTAGCCCTCAAATCTGCGAGAGATTTGTTTCCGGAACTGATCATTGAAAACGGCTCACTGACAACTATTCTCTACGCTGGCCCGCCAATGACATGAAACTTCATGAAGTTCGTCGTTCCGCGAATACCCATCGGCGTGCCCGCCACAATCCCGATCACGTCGCCCTTGCGCACCAGCCGCTCTTCGAGCAGGCGTTTCTCCGCGACCTTCGCGAGCCCGTCCACTTTTTGTACATCTTGAATCATCCTGGGCAGCGCGCCCCAGATGAGCGCCATGCGCCGCCGCGTTTCCGCTTCCGGCGAGAATGCCACAATGGGCACCAGCGGCCGGTAGCGCGACACCAACCGCGCCGTGAACCCGCTGTGCGTAAACACCGCGATCAATTTCATGTGCAGTTCGCGCGAAGCGTGGCACACCAGTTCCGCAACGGTTTCCGCCACTTTTAATTGTTCCTGAGTCGCCGGCCGCGGAAATTCCCGGATGCTCGCTTCCGCTTCTTCGATGATCCGTGCCATCATTCCGACGGCTTCGACCGGATATTTTCCCGATGCGGTTTCCGCCGAAAGCATCACCGCATCGGAGCCATCGAAGATCGCGTTGGCCACATCGGAAGCTTCCGCGCGTGTCGGCCGCGGGTTCTCCGTCATGGATTCCAGCATCTGCGTCGCGGTAATCACAGGACGCCGGAATTCCCTGGCTCGCGAAATAATCGTTTTCTGAACCACGGGCACGCGCTCCGGATTCATCTCCACGCCCAGATCGCCGCGCGCCACCATCACGCCGTCGGCGGCCCGCAGAATCGCATCCAGATTTTCTATCGCTTCCGGCTTCTCCAGCTTGGCGATCACCGGAGTGTCTTTCCCCGCTCGCCGAATCAGCTGTTTCGCCAGCAGCACGTCTTCCGGTCGGCGCACAAAACTCACGGCAATGTAGTCCGCGCCATGTTTGAGAGCGAAGGCCAGATCGGCGCGGTCTTTCGGTGTCAGTGCGGGCACGCGCAGCTTCACTCCGGGCAGATTGATGCCCTTGTGTTCGCCAAGCGCCCCGCCGTTCACGACCTCGCAAATCACCTCACGGCCGCTGATCTTTTCCACTCGCAACTCAATCAATCCGTCCGATAAGAGGATGCGATCGCCGCGGTGAACTTCCCTCGGCAGCGGCGTAAACACCGTATTCACTCGTGTCGAATCGCCAAGCACTTTTGCGGTCGTAATTACGAAACGCTGCCCGGTGCGCAACATGACCGGCCCGCCGCCTGCCAGCGGCCCCGTCCGGATCTTCGGTCCCTGCAGGTCGGCGAGAATCGCGATCGGCTTTTCGTGCTCGACCGCGGCAGCCCTCAGCGTCGAAATGTTTTTCGCGTGCTCCTCGTGAGTGCCGTGCGAAAAATTCAGACGCGCCACGTCCATCCCCGCCTCTAGCAGGCGGTCGATCATCTTCGGCGAACGGCTTGCCGGCCCGATGGTGCACACAATCTTGGAGTGACGGAAACCCATGCGTCTCCTGACGGCATTGATTCTAGACTGCTTTCCTTCTGTACGGGAAGGGTGTGAAATGTCGACTGTCTTTTCTGGCTTCTCTCGATTTGAATCTCTTCTTCTCTAGTGCGCCACTGCAAATTCCGAAACGATCTTCGCCAGCACACCCACGCCCTTGTCGAACGAGGCGAGCGGGATTCTCTCGTCGTCGCCGTGCATCCGCTTCAAATCCTCCTGCGCCAGCGGAAACGGCACCAGTCCGTACGCTTGTACCTGGTGCAGCCGCAACTGCGCCGAATCCGTCAGCCACGTCGATTGAAACGGCAGCGCCGGCGCGCCCCCGAATTCCTGGGCCACCACCTTCGAAATCACGCCATAAAAATCCGATTCCAGCGACGAAGACGGCGCCGCAAGTCCTGCGTTCGGCTGCAGCTCCAGCTTTACCTGCGGATCGTTCACCAGCTTGTTCAAATCGTTCAACACTCTATCAATCGTGTCTCCCGGCAGAAGCCGCACGTTCAGGTTTGCCCGCGCTTCTGCCGGAATCACGTTGTTCGCCACCCCGGCGGTCAGCACCGTCGGCGCAATCGTGTCCCGCATCATCGAATTCCAAAGCGGGCTGGCATCGGAAATCACCCGTTGCGCATGCTCACCGCGGTCCGGCGTTTCCATGGAGCGCATCCACTTTCCAATGTCGTCATCTTCCACAGCCGCCAACCCTTCGAAGTATCTCCGCACAATCGAGGTGAACCGCACCGGCGCTGAGTAATTACCGATTTTCGCGACCGCTGCCGCCAGGTGTACCACCGGATTGTCTTTCGTCGGCTGCGAAGCGTGGCCCGAAGTTCCCCGCGCAATCACGGCAATGTTATAGGCCACCTTTTCATCCGCCTGCACGCCGGTGTACTGCACTTTTCCGTTTTTCACGAAAACGTTTCCGCCTTCGTTAATGGCGAATCCGGCCGCAAACTTATCCCAGTGCTTCGCAATCAGATTTCGAATACTGGCTTCACCGCTGGTTTCCTCATCATCCGTGGCCAGAAAGATCACATCGCGGTTCAGCCGCGCCATGGAACGCTTCAACGAAATGAATACCGCCAGGTTCGCCGCCAGCATCCCTTTGTCATCAATCGCCCCGCGCCCGTACAAATATCCATCCTTGACTACCGCGCCGAAGGGATCGACGCTCCACCGTGATTTATCCACTGGCACGGTATCCAGGTGCGCCACCAGAAGCAGCGCCTTTGAAGGATCCGCCATCGCCGCGCTCCGGAGACGAGCGACCACCGCACTCCGTCCCGGCGCCGTGTCTAGAAGTTCCGCCTGGATCCCTTCCTTCGCCAGAATCCCGGAGACGTACATCGCCGCGATCTGCTCGTTTCCGGGCGGGTTCGACGTGTTGATCTTGATGAGGTCCGCCAGCCAGCCTTCAGCTTCCTTCGCAATCGCCGACATATCCCCAGCCGGCATTGGGATTGGCGAATTCCCTGGAATTCCCGGCCTCTCAGCTTGCGCGACCTGCGCCGAAACAGGGAAATTTGCTGCCAACAGCAGTGCCGCGGTTCCCGCCAACATCTGGACTATACGATTCCACTTCACGAATCCATCCTCCTCGATAGGCCTGCCGAAACTTTGCGCTCCCAGTAAACGTTTTGTCCCAGAAGTGCTTCATACTAACATGCAGGTGCGGGCGCTTAACTGGAGCTTTGCCCGTGCGTTGCGTAAATTCAAACGCTTGCCGGCGGCATGGTTGCTTTACAAGTAAGGGCGATCGCCCGTTTGAAGTTGTTCGATTGTCATTGAGGGGTGCGTGATGAAGGCCATTTTTTCGGTTGTGCTGCTCGCAATTTTCGCAACGGCGGTGGTCCTGCCGCTGGCTGAGAATTCTGTTTACGCCCAGGCGCCCACCGGCCCGCAAGGTGGCGCCCCTCCCCCCCCTCAACAGCAGCAGAACCCCTCTTCGCAGAAACCACCCACTGCCGCGCCGCAGCCTCCGCAAGGAGGTGTAACGATTGCCGTCGAAGTCCCCATCGTGACCCTCGAGGTGGTGGCCACGACGCAGCACGGCGACATTCTGACCGGCCTGAAAAAGGAAAATTTCCGCGTCCTCGATGAAGGCGTGCCTCAGACCATCACCAACTTCGGGCAGATCGATGCTCCCATCACCATGGTGGTTCTTATGGAATACAGCAACGTGGCCAACGGATGGTTTGCGGCCTACGCAAAATATTGGGCCGACGCCCTTTTTCCGAATCTCAAACCTCAGGATTGGGTGGCGCTGGTGACCTTCGACATGAACCATAGGCTCGACGTCGATTTCACCCAGAATAAAGATGAAGTTCGCAGCGCGATCTATCACCTCTACTTTCCAGGGTTCCGGGAATCCAACATCTTTGACGCTCTTCTGGACACCGTGGACCGTTTGAAGGACGTCAAAGGCAAGAAATCGATCCTGGTGCTTGCCAGCGGCATCGATACGTTTTCAAAGCATACTTTAGACCAGACGATGAAGCAGTTGCGGCAGAGCGATGTCACCATTTTCTGCGTTGGCGTGGCTAAACCTCTTATGAACAGGATAGAAGCTCGCGGTGGCAACGGCACAAGCTTGACCGTGCTCCAGGCGGAAAACCAGCTCAAGACTTTCTCTCAATTAACTGGTGGCTACGCGTGGTTTCCGCAGTTTGATGGGGAGATTCCGGGTGTCCTTCACGACGCGACGGCGCTGCTGCGTAATCAATATAGCCTCTCGTATTCGCCGTCGAGCGGCGCAAAGGATGGCAAATTCCACAAGGTAAGAGTGGAGTTGGTCGCACCCGACGGTGGCCCGCTGACGATCGTGGACCAAAAAGGAAAAAAACAAAAAAGTCTGGTCTACGCCCGCGAAGGGTATCAGGCCCCCAAAGACGGCGTCGGCGACTAAACAGAATGGAAATTTGAAATTAGAAAAAGTGCAGGGTCGCCGTCATTCGCGAATTTCCAGTTTCGATTTTCTAATTTCTATTTTCACATCAATAGCCGCGTGCCAAGTCCACGCGATTAAACAATTCTTGTCCGTCAAACCATCTTTCCAGCAGCTCGATCAATATCGACGCATGCCGGTCCCATAGCCGGTCGCTCACCCCGCTGGTGTGTGGCGTAATGAACAAATTCGGCGTCTTCCACAAAGGACTCTCCGCCGGCAACGGTTCCGTCTGCGCCACGTCCAGCGCCGCGCCGCCTAGCGCGCCACTTTCCAGCGCTTGCACCAGTGTCGTTTCATCCAGCAACGACCCGCGCCCCACATTGATCAGCCGCGCCCCGCGTTTCATCTTGGCAATTTCAGCCGCGCCAATCAGGTGTCTTGTCTCTGTCGTCTCCGGAGCGCAGATCAATACATAATCAGTAGCAGGCAGCGCTTCGTGTAATTGTGCTGCCGAAAAAAGTTTCTCCACGTGCGCCGGTTCGCCAGCGCCCGAACGCGTCACTCCCCAAACTTTCATCTCGAACGCTTTGGCCCGCTTCGCAACTTCCCTCCCGATCGATCCGTATCCAATGATGAGAAGAATCTTTCCATTCAGCTCCGTCAAATGCTGCGGCTTGTCCCAGATTTCCTGCTGCGCCCAGTTTGCCCGGTCCTGCCCCCGCACCGAGTCGGGAAAATTGCGCGCCAGCGCCAACAGCAAACCCATCGTGTGCTCCGCCATCGGCACGGAAAAAATTCCGCTCGGATTTGTTACCATGATTCCGGAATCCCGCAGCTCCGGATACATCAATTGCGCCACGCCTGCCGCCGTCGAGTGGATCCATTTCAGCTTCTTTGCGTCTTTCAATTGTTCCGCGCGCAGCGAATAGCCCACGAAAATATCCGCGTCGGGCAATTCCTCGGTCAACCGATCGTAGTTCGGCAAATGCACAACGCGCATTTCAGGCCACCGCTTGCGTATCGCCTCTGCCATCGCCGGCTTCGGCCTCCACTCCGTAAACGAATGCCAGACACAAATCACAAGTTTTGTTTCTGCAGGTGTCGTGCGGTTCATGGTCGAATTATGAGAGGATGCGCAAATCCGTGCCGGTCATATCCGTGGGCCGAGGCTGCCCCAAGGCACTGAGCATCGTGGGCGCAATGTCACGCAGAGAGCCGTCTGGCTTCAATTGCAGCTTGTCATCGTCGCTCACCAGGATGAGTGGCACGGGATTTGTCGTGTGGTAGGTGTGTGCTCCTCCGGTCGCCGGATCGATCATGGTCTCAGCATTCCCATGATCGGCGGTGATAATCCAGACACCACCGCGAGGTTTCAACGCTTGATAAATCTGCCCCAGGCCGGCGTCCACCGCTTCCACCGCCTTGATCGCCGCTTCCAGTTTTCCCGAATGTCCCACCATGTCGGCATTCGCATAATTCATGATAACGGCGTCGAATTCGCCCTTCTCGATCGCTTTCACCACCGTGTCCGTAATTCCCGCCGCGGACATTTCCGGCTTCAAATCGTAGGTCGCCACTTTCGGCGAAGGCACCAGAATCCGTTCTTCGCCAGCGAACGGTTTCTCCACGCCACCATTGAAAAAATAGGTTACGTGTGCGTACTTTTCCGTCTCCGCAGTCCGCAAGTTCTTGTATTGCAGCTCGGCAAAGACTTGGGCCAGGATGTGTTCCAGTTTTTCCGGCGCAATCACGAACTTCAGCCAAGGCCAGTTCTTGTCGTATTGCGTCATCCCAACGTAAAACAAATTCTTCGGCCGGTTCGCATCCACAAACTTGTCAAAGTCCGGCGCCGCCAGGGCGTAAGTCATCTGGCGGGCGCGATCCGCGCGAAAATTAAAGAAAATCACCGCATCATCGTCGTGGATTGCCCCTACTGGAGTAGCAGGGGCGGCGCTTCCCTTCGTAACTACAATCGGCTTGATGAATTCATCGGTGACGTCCGCTTCATAGCTCCGCTGTAGCGCCGCAATGGGATCATCCGTCCGTGTCTCCGCTTGGCCATGAACCAGCGCGCGGTAGGCCAGCTCGACGCGTTCCCAGCGATTGTCGCGGTCCATCGCGTAGTAGCGCCCGACAAGTGTGGCAATCTCGCCGATGCCCAATTCGCGCATCTTCTGCTGCAATTGCCGCGCGTAGTCGCGCCCGCTGTTCGGCGGCGTGTCGCGCCCATCCATGAAACAGTGGACAAACACTTTTTCTACTTTTTGCTGCTTGGCCATTTCGAGCAGGGCAAACAAATGTTGAATGTGCGAGTGCACGCCGCCGTCGCTGAGCAAACCGACAAAATGCAGTTGTCGTGCGCGCCCGCGCTCCATCGCTTGCTGAAACAGCGGCACGTTCTGTAATTGCTTGTTGGCAATCATCAAATCGATCCGCGTGATGTCCATGTGCACGATGCGGCCCGCGCCCATGTTCATGTGCCCCACTTCGCTGTTGCCCATTTGCCCATCGGGCAATCCCACGAACGGCCCGGACGTATGAATCAAGGTATTCGGAAATTTCTGGATCAGCTCGTCGTACGCCGGCTTCTTCGCCAGCGCAATGGCATTCCCCTTCGCCTCCGCGCGGTATCCCCATCCATCCAGCACCGTCAACAAAATCGGCTTCGGTCGTTTGCTCATAACTCCCCAGAAATACGTTGCACAATCAACATCTCATCACTTCATTGGCTCAAATTGTGGCCGGTTTCGGCCGTACAAGCTCCGCTCCTTTGAGACAGTCTCGATCTCGAAATACTTCTGTAAGAAATCGTGGTCAATCGTCTGCTCGTACTTTCCTTCTTCATTGACAAGCCAAATGCGGTCTAACCCGTCTTTCCAACCGTAGTAACCAATGCGGAATCGCCGACCGATGTTTTCCCGCCATCTCTTCGATGGCGATGCTTTTACTCGCACTGTCGAGCAAGGGGGAATTGGTGTCCGAAACGCGTACTTCTTATGGGGCCTCAGCGTAAAGGGAATCCACGATCCATTTGTCCTGCGCCGTTTGATGGATTTCATCTCGTCCCCTATTCTCAGACGCCCGCAAACTCCCGGAGTGCCGAGAGCAGTCGCTCCACTTCTTCGGCGGTGTTGTAATGGACGAGGCCGACTCGCAAGACGCCGCCGTGTTGCTCGACACCGAGGCGCTCGGAAAGATTCAGGGCGTAGAAATTGCCGTCCCAGGTGAAGATTCCGCGCTTGCCGAGGAACGTCGCGATTTCCGTTGGGTTGTGATCGCCGAGGCGAAAAGACAGCGTCGAGCAACGTTCGTCGAATCGCGCCGAGTCGGTGATGCCTAAGATTCGAATTCCGGGAATGGTTTGCAATCCCACCATCAACCGGGTCAGCAATCCGGTTTCGTATTCGTGTGTCGCGCGGTAGGCTGCTTGCAACGCTTCGCGGCGGGTCTTCACGCTGGGGTCGCAATGGCGCCCTAAGTCCGCAAGATAATCCACGGCCGCGCCAATGCCGGCGATTAACTCCTGCACCTGCGTCCCGGTTTCCCAGCATTCGGGGGAAGTGTTCGTTGCGGGACGGACCTTGTACGGTTTGAACTTCTCCAGGTGCTCGCGTTTCCCGTACAGCGTGCCCATGTGCGGACCGAAGAATTTGTACGGCGAGCAAACCAGAAAATCGCAATCCAAAGCCTTCACATCGATCAGGCCGTGAGGAGCGTAGTGGACGGCATCAATGAACATCAGAGCGCCCGCGGCGTGGGCCAGCTTGGTGATTTCGGAAACTGGATTGATCGTGCCGACCATGTTGGAGGCGTATCCTACGGCGACCAGCTTCGTTTTGGAGGTAATCTTTCGCTTCAGATCATCCATATCCAGCGTGCAATCCGCTTCGCGAATGTCCACTTGCTGAATGGCCACGCCTTTTTCTTCCAACGCACGCCAGGGCGCCACGTTGGCGTCGTGATCCAACGTGGTCACGACGATTTCATCGCCGGGTTTTAGTTCCCTGCCGATCGCTCGCGCGAGCGCAAACGTGATGGTGGTCATGTTCTGACCGAAGACCACCTCATTCGAAGAACAATTGAAAAAATCCGCCATCGCCGCCCGCGTTGAAAGAATCATTTCATCGTTGCGCCGGCTGGTGAGAAACGCGCCGCAGGTATTCGCATTGGCGCCCAGAAAATAATATTGCACGGCGTCCATAACCTGCTTGGGTACTTGCGTGCCCGCCGGCCCGTCCAGAAAGGCGGAGCCGTGGTGGTTGTACTGTAGACTCAGCGATGGAAATTGTTCCCTCACCCAGGCGATATCAAATGATTTTGTTTCGGAACTGTGCATCACTGGTGTGCTCATGGTCTCTTTCCCAACCGCGAATGGTTGTGATCTCAGGTCCGATAGTTTCTCACACGTGATGCGTTCCTTGTAAGGCATGGCATCCAAATTGGGAACACATTTTCCCGGGCACCTTGTCCGTGCCGAATTTACCCCGGTTCGCCCGTGATACGATGGTTGTGGTTGTTCCTCACTCATGCCGCTTTGGCGCCGGCTATAAATCAAATGAGCGGCCTGATGCAGGCCGGCTTCGCGCCACGTTTCTCCTTGAGGTGAATCGTGCCTGAGACTACCCCGCCGACCGAGCGCACGCTTGTGGTGCGTGAACCGCATCGCGGCGCGTACGATCGCGAAACCATCGACAAGATCCTCGACGAAGGCTACGTCTGCCACGTCGGATTCACAGCCGACGGCCAGACCTACGTAATTCCCACGCTTTTCGCGCGCATTGGCGACGCGATTTATTTCCACGGCTCCGCCGCTAGCCGCATGTTGCGCAACATCAGTGGGGGAATTCCTGTCTGCGTCACGGTGACTCTCACCGACGGATTCGTGCTCGCACGCTCCGTCTTCAATCACTCCATGAACTACCGCTCGGTCGTGGCGCTCGGCAAGGCTACCCTCGTCGACGCGCCCGAAGAGAAGCTTGAAGCGCTGCGTGCGTTTACAGAAAAAATAATTTCCGGCCGCTGGAACGATGCGCGGCAGCCAACTGAAAAAGAATTAAAAGCCACGAGCATACTGCGCCTGCCGCTCACGGAAGTTTCCGCCAAGATCCGAAGCGGTCCCGTGGAAGATGACGCGGAAGACTACGCGCTGCCGGTCTGGGCAGGAATTATTCCGCTTTCACTCACACCCAATGCGCCGATCCGTGACGAGCGGTGCGATCCATCGATTCCTACGCCCGCCTACGCTGCGCAGTACAAGCGGTGAATCATGGCAGACTTCACTCCTGCAGCGATTAAGCCGACCGTTGCGATCGCCGCTCTCGAAGCGCTGGATATTCGCGTAGGCACCATCGAGCGCGTCGAGGAAATTCCGCGTTCCGACAAACTCATGAGGTTGACCGTAAATTTCGGCGACCATTCGCGAACGATTTTGGCAGGCATCAAAAAAGAGCGGGAAAATCCGCGTGAAATCGAAGGACGCCAGGCCCTTTTTATTGTGAATCTCGAACCGCGCAAAATGGCCGGTGAGATTTCCGAAGGCATGTTGTTCGACATTGGCTATGCCGATGGGGTCACGCCGGTTCTCTCTGTTCCGGAACGGCCGGTACGGAACGGCACGCGCGCCGGATAAGAATTATCCCTGCACGGCGCGCAGAAAATCGGCGAGCAGGCCGTAGGCGGTCGCTTCGACTCCCGGATTGTGCTCGACAATCGAAAAGCTGAATACATCCAGGTCAAAACGAATCGCTGAACTCGTGCCTTCCAGATTCGCGAGCGGGTCGGAAGCAAGGAGCAGTTCCGGCTGCACAGTGCAAGCCGCGCCGTCGCCGCGGCGTTCCGCGCGGCAAACAAGTTTGTAACGCATCCCCGCACCGCGCACCGAGCGAATTTTTTCTTCGCTGAGATCGCGGATGCCGGTGCGCTGCACGTGATCGAGGTTTACAGGCACACCCATCAACACAATGGCGAGCGCGGCGACTTTGATCGCAGCATCCCAGCCGTCGAGGTCCGCCGCCGGATCCGTTTCCGCCACGCCCATGGCTTGCGCGCGTTTCACCGCTTCGTCGAGCGAGCGGCCTTTTTCAATTTCTGTAAGAACCACGTTGGTGGTGGAATTCAGCACGCCGGAGAATCCCTGCAGAACCGTGGCGGGCAAACCCAGGGGGAACAGCGAAAAAATCGGCACGCCGTCCATGACTGTGGCTTCGTAGGAAAAGCTTTTCTTTTTTTCGTGGGCGAGTGCCGTGAGTTCGCGAAAAGCATGCACGATCGGCCCTTTATTCGCGGTGATCGCATGCGCTCCGAGTTCGAGAGCAACCTTCAAGTGTTCGATGGCAGGCTGACCCGTTTGCGCGTCAAGCGAACTGGCTTCAAACAAAACGTCCGCACGCGATCTTTCGAGCCATTCGCGAACGTCACGGCAGGGCTGGGGCGGGGGAGCAGGCCAATGGGCATTCAGGATGGCGAGTGGATTTAACCCTTCGGGGTCGGCGACCCAGCCGGCGCGGCGGGTCGCTACACCGGTCAGCCGCCAGCGTACGTCATAGCGGCGGCGCAGCTCGGTTTCCTTGGAGACCAGCAAACGCAGCAGCTCACGGCCGACGTTGCCGAATCCAACGATCGCGAGGTTATAAGAAGGGATGGCTACACTCTTTCCAGGTCAGTGTGCGGTCGCAGCCATCAGTTTTGCGGCGGCGGAAGAAATCAGCGCGGCCTCATCTTGCAGCACACTTGCGACGACGATGATCGCTTCGTCGGCCTCTTTCCATTTTTTTAGCTCGATGGATTCGCGGACGGCGGGGACCGTCTTGACGCCGTAACCGGTGTAAAAACCGGGAGCGTAAAGCTGGTGCTTGAACCACGGGCGATTGGGAAGGCCCTCGGCGTTAGTGAGTTTGCGCTCACTGTCGATGAGCATTTTGTTGACCGCAGCGAGGGAGGCAGAAGAGAGTGCGGCGCCGCCATTGGCGTTGGCTTGTTCGAGAGCTTTTCGATATTCCCCAGCGCTGCGATTGATGGCATCCACGGCGTTTTCCATCGGAGCGAAATTAAGGTGCGGGGGGACGGCTTCGACGGACGGAGGAACCAAAGGCTTCTTTGGATCATCGGTGGCCTTAAAAACTCCTTCCTCGATTTCCTTGTTGCGCTCTTTGATGTCATCCTGCATTTTTTGCGAAAGAGTTTTCAACTCCTTCAAGTAGGTTTGCACCGTGTCGGATAGATTTCCAAACTCGAAGGGAAGCAAATCGGCGTCCGCCAAACGCATGATGGCGGTGCCCCCGGTTTGTGCAAGGGCGCGGCCGTACACAAAATCGGTATCGCTGAAATGCGTGTACCAGTAGAAATCGTCGTAGATAGAGTGGTAGATGCCGCCTTCATCTTCGCCGCCGAAGCCGATGTTGAGGGAAGCAACACCGTCGTGCTGCAAAAACGCGGTGTAGTCCGACCCGGAGCCGAGGGCCGGAATGCGCAAATCGGGGCGCTTGCGAATCTCCTCACGCTGCTCGGGAGTCTTGGCGTTGGCAATTTCGTGAAGGCGCTGGCGCTTCCAGGCGCTCAATTTCGTTTCCGGATCGGAAATGTCGTGCGCGATATCGTTGCTGAATTTCTCTAGTGTGTGCGAGCCTTCGACACCAAGGTAGCCGCGGCCATTGCCATCGGAATTGATGTACGCAACGCCGTGGGCGCGCAATTCGTCGTAGTGCTGCTCGGCCCACTCGGTGGAACCAAGGAGCCCGGGCTCTTCACCATCCCACGCGCAATAAATGATGGTGCGCTTGGGTTTCCAGCCGGACTTGACGAGCTCGCCCAACGCGCGGGCTTCCTCCATCAGGGCCACTTGCCCGGAGATGGGATCTTCCGCGCCGTTCACCCAACCATCATGATGATTGCCGCGAATCACCCACTCATCGGGAAACGTTGCGCCAGGAATTTTTCCGATGACGTCGTAAAGGGGCTTGATGTCCCAGTTCGATTTCACCTTGAGGTGAACTTTCGCAAGGCCGGGGCCGACGTGATAGGTGATGCCGAGGCCGCCGCGCCATCCGTCAGGAGCTACGCGGCCAGTCAACGCCGCAAGCAGAGGCTGCGCGTCGGCATAGGAAATTGGCAGCACTGGGATTTTCGTGATCGTTGGGGCGTCTTCGATTTTCAGGCGCTTGGCATCTTTGGTGGCACCCACTCCAGGCGTGAGTGGGTCCCCAGGATAGAACGGCATATCCGCGACACTGCCTCGCTGGACTCCATCCAGCGGGCGAAAGGGTCCGGCAGGGAAAGTTTCTCCCCGGACAAAGCCGTCTTCATGCGGGTCGGAGTATATGAGGCAGCCGAGAGCGCCGTGTTCGGCGGCCACTTTAGGCTTGATGCCGCGCCAGGAGTGGTAGTAGCGGGCGATGACAATTTTGCCTTTTACCGAAATGCCCATGCGGTCGAGCTGTTCGTAGTCTTCGGGAATTCCGTAGTTGACATAGACGAGAGGAGCGGTGACGTCTCCGTCGATGGAGTACGCATTGTAGCTGGGAAGCTGCTCGGACTTCTGATCTGACGTAGGGTCTTGGGACAGCGCCGGCTCCTCAAGCTTGGCGACAAACTTCGGGCCGCCTTCGACAAGTTCGACGAGGCGTTCTTTGGGCGTGGGAAAGAGGACGTCAAACTGTTCGATGTGCGTATCGAGACCGAACTCCTTAAACTTCGAGGCAATCCATTCGGCGTTAGCCTTGTCGGCCTGCGACCCAACATGGTGCGGGTGGGCCGAGAGTTTTTGCATGTAAGCACGCAGATTGTCGGGGCTGGGAATGGCGCGGAGCTTTTCTTCCCACTGCCGTTCGGTGCGGGAAGATTCGGTAGAGTAGCCGAAGAGAGGCTGCTCGTCGGCGGCAACATGGCTGCCGATGGGAGCAAGCGAGATTCCTACAAAGAGAATGGATGCGATTGCGGCAGTACGGTTCATTGTTCCCCCAGAACGAGGAGGTATTTTGCCTGAAGAAGGGGGGATTGGAAATAAAGGAATGCAAACACGCGATGAGAAGCCCTCACACTCTTTAGCCAATCACTTTGGACATGAGGACATAGTGGCAGGGAACCTTAACGTGGACATCGGGGGCGAAAGGGGTAGTGCCGGTTTCGAGGTAGCCAAGATGGCGATAGAAGGCGGGGAGGGGTGTGCGTGCACTGATAACGCGAAGGTCGATGGCGCGGCAACCCGCGTCGCGAAAGCAGCTCTCGGCGGCATCCATTAATTTTCGGCCGAGGCCGGTGCCCTGGCGCGTGGGGTCGACGCCGAGCAGGCCCAAGTAGCCGCGGTCGCCACGAAGTTCGACATAAACGCAACCGGCGAGGCCTGCGGTATCATCGGCAACGAGAAATTTACCTTTGGCCATGTAGGAGCGAACGCCTTCGGCGTCGATGCGGTCGCCATCGATAAAGGGAAGTTCGACGCGGAAAGCAGAATTGATCAAGCGGACGAGGGCTTCCGTGTCCAAGAGGGAGGCCACGCGGAAGTTCGAGGGATAATCCTGGAAAGCTTTGTTGGCGGCATCCTCCATAGGAGCAACGGCATTCTAACCTGTAGCTGGATGAATTCCAGCTTGGGAGAGTTCGATTTGTAGAGTCAATCTTCTTCCATTCGATGGCGCATGGAAGCTGCTGTTAGAATCGGCGAAGGGAAAGGTCCGTGAAACAAGAAAAACTACTAAGACTGCGTGCTGCAATTTGGGCATTCGTGCTGATGGCCGCAGCAGCGTCAGTAGCGCAAGTCAACTCCAGAGGAACTGCCGCGAGACAGGAGTTTTTGAAGAAACTGGTCGCGGCGGCGGTGGAGAGATCGCGTCACACGGTGAGGTATGACCCGGCTTATGTGCGAATTCCCTATCCCGCGGGCGACGTTCCGGCTGATACAGGGGTGTGCACGGATGAAATTATTCGGGCGTATCGCGGGGTGGGTATCGATTTACAGAAAGAAGTACACGTGGACATGGAGCAGAATTTTTCGGCGTATCCCAAGAGGTGGCGAGGGCTTTCGGCGCATACCGACGCGAACATCGATCACCGGCGGGTGCCGAACCTGATGGTGTTCTTCAGCCGGAAGGGAGAGAAGTTGGCGATGACGGAGCGTGCGGAGGACTATTCTCCGGGCGAGATGGTGACTTGGGACCTGGGTGGAAATGTGCCGCACATTGGAATTGTGGTGGATCAGAAATCGCCGAGAGGCGGGCGCTTCATGATTTTGCATAACATCGGGCGGGGGCCAAAGATCGAGGACGTATTGTTCAGCTGGAAGATTACGGGGCATTACCGGTATCTTGGACCTTCCAAACTTTAGAAGCGCTTGCGGCCTGAAGGGCGTCGCTACGGTTTAGCGTCTTTGCGGGGCGCAGGTTTGGCAGTGGATGGCTTGGGTGACCAGAAATTGGGATCGCCATCGGAAAAATCTTTGGAGACGTGCGACGTTTCGGGGCTTATGAAATATAAGTTACTCTCGGTGCTGGCGTAAGCATCCTTCGCAATCTGTTCCATGCGTTGAGCGGCTTCTTCGCCTTCCGCTTCGCGAAGCCTTCTCCTCCAATCGAGCAGGTCGTCGTTTTGCTTGAGCGCGTGCATGGGGACAAAAACCAAGAAAGTGGGCGACGGCATGCCCACGTTCACCTGATAAACGACCCAAGGCGTATCCGCCTTGATTTTTTCGTAGGCGCCGCCGAGGATCTTGAAGGCCTCGACGAAATCACTTTCGTGGCCGGGATGGAGCTGGACTTCCAGGACGCGGAGAAAGCGTGCCTTGGAAAAATCGATGGACTGTGGGCGGAAACCGAGATCGTCGCGGCGTACGGCGATGATGGTCCTTTCGCTGGAAACCAGCGCCTTAAGTTCCTGCTGCAAGCGGGCGAGCTCCGCATGAGTGGCGAAAATCCGGGCCCAGTCGGTGAAGGCGACATCTATGTGTTCGAAGGAATCGAAAGGATCGAAAAATAGCGCCCCGGGCGGACCGGAGATGGATTCGAGATCGATCCAGGAGTTGGGAACGCTCAAGCGGTCGCAAGCGCGTGAGATGGCGACTTCTAATTTTTGACGTTCGCCGGTTTTGGCGGACTTGAACTCTTGATGCACAAGCAAGAGCACTTTCGGCGGCGTGCCCGCGAGGTTTGGAAAGTCTTCGACTTGCGCGGAGGCAATGGAGGAGCAGGCGGATACGAGGAGCGCAGTCGACAGGATCAGGCGATGGTTCTTCATAGCACTGCCCTCCGGAGTTTTCTGGCAATTCCGAACGTGGGCCTAGCTCAAGGCGGCTTTGCCGTTGAAGCGGGCGGCGGAGCCTAGTTCCTCTTCGATGCGCAAGAGTTGATTGTATTTGGCGATGCGGTCGGTGCGGCTGGCGGAGCCGGTCTTGATCTGGCCAGCGGCGGTGGCGACGGCGAGATCGGCGATGAAGGTGTCTTCAGTTTCACCGGAGCGGTGGGAAATGATGGAGTTGTAACCAGCCTTGCGGGCGAGTTCGATGGCGTCGATAGTTTCGGTGACGGTGCCGATTTGATTGAGTTTAATGAGGATGGCATTGGCAATGCCTTCGTTGATTCCGCGAGAGAGGCGTGTGGTGTTGGTGACGAAGAGATCGTCGCCGACCAGCTGAATTTTTTTCTTGGATGATTTGCTGCCGATGCTTTGCGTCAGGGATTTCCAGCCGGCCCAGTCGTCCTCCGCCATGCCGTCTTCGATGGAGACGATGGGATATTTTTCCACCCAGGCAGTCCAATAGGCGGCCATTTGCGCTGAGGAGTGCGTGGACTTATCCGATTTCTTGAAAACATAGTTGCCGCTGGATTTGTCGTAGAACTCGCTGGAAGCGGGATCGAGCGCGATGCTCACCTGCTCGCCGGGTTTGTAGCCGGCGGCGGTGATGGCCTCGAGCACGATCTGAATGGCTTCTTCGTTGGACTTGCAACTCGGCGCAAAGCCGCCTTCGTCACCCACGGCGGTCGAATAGCCATGCTTTTTCAGTGCAGTCTTCAGTGCGTGGAAGATTTCCACTCCCCAGCGCAGCGCTTCCGAGAAACTCGGAGCACCGACGGGCATGACCATGAATTCCTGGAAGTCCACAGAGCTGTCGGCGTGCGCACCGCCGTTGAGAATGTTCATCATCGGGCTAGGGAGAAGATTCGCGGAGATCACGGTGGAATAGCGCGAAAGGTACTTGTAGAGGGGTTGTTTGAGAGCAATAGCCGCCGCGCGGGCAGCGGCCATGGATACGGCGAGGATGGCGTTGGCGCCGAGGCGCGATTTGGTGGGGGTACTGTCGAGGGAAATCATTTTGTGGTCAAGCGCGCGCTGGTCGGCGGCATCGAAAGTGGCGATGGATTTGGCGATTTCGTTGTTGGCATTGGCTACGGCTTTGAGGACACCCTTGCCGAGATATTTCGATTTGTCACCGTCACGGAGCTCTAAGGCTTCGTGTTCGCCAGTGGAGGCGCCGGAAGGCACGGCGGCGCGGCCAAGCGCTCCGCCATCGAGGATGACGTCGGCTTCGACGGTGGGATTGCCGCGCGAATCGATGACCTGGCGGGCATGTACTTTGACGATCTTGGTCGACATGATGGTCTGCTCTCCTGAGTGGATGCGAATCAATGATTTTACAGAAGAATGCCATGGAGTCACAGAGGCGCGGAGAAATGAGCTGAACTCAGGGATTTGGCCGGAGGGAGCGACCTACGCTGATTCGGGCTCTTCGATTAAGGATTCCTGGCGGACGACGATGACAATGCCGGAATCGGTGACGTGAAAGCGGCGTTTGTCGGCTTCGAGGTCATAGCCGATTTCGGTGCGCTCGGGAAGATTGACGTGGCGGTCGATGATGGCGCGGCGGATGCGCGAATGGCGGCCGACGTTTACGTGGTTATAGATGATGGAGTCGGAGACTTCGCTGTAACTGTTGACGCGGACATTGTTGCCAATGACTGATTTCTGGACGCGGCCTCCGGAGATGACGGAGCCTCCGGCGACGATGGAATCGAGGGCGACACCCATGCGCTCGGGGTCGGCAAAGACAAATTTGGCAGGGGGATACTGGTGCTGCCAGGTGCGAAGAGGCCAATTGTTGTCGTAAAGATTAAAGACCGGCGACACGCTGACGAGATCCATATTCGCCTCGTAGTAGGCATCGAGGGTTCCGACGTCGCGCCAGTAGAGCGCGTCCTTGGCGTTTTCATCGACAAAGTTGTAAGCGAAAACGCGGTGCTTCGAAATGATGCGTGGAAGAATGTCCTTACCAAAATCGTGGGAGGACTTGGGGTCCTCGGAATCGGCAAGAAGGATAGGAATGAGCAGTTGCGTGTTGAAAATGTAGATTCCCATGGAAGCATTGCAGTGGCCAGCGTGATGCGGCGACTCCTTGGGGACGGCGGGCTTCTCCTCGAAGCCGATGATGCGCCATTCCTTGTCGGTCTCAATGACGCCGAACTGCTTGGCGGCTTGGGGAGCGGGGATTTCAATGGTGCCAACAGTGACGTCGGCGCCGGAGTCGCAATGCTGCTGAAGCATGCGGCTGTAGTTCATCTTGTAGATATGATCGCCGGAGAGGATGAATACGAATTTGGAGCGCTCGCTGCCGATGGAGTAGATGTTCTGGTAGACGGCGTCGGCGGTGCCCTGATACCACTGCTGCGAAACGCGCATCTGGGGCGGAAGGACTTCGATGTAGTCGCCGAGGCCGGCGAGCGGCGACCAGCCGGCGCGGATGTGGCGGTTCAGGCTGAGGGCTTTGTACTGCGTGAGTATGAAAACGCGGCGGAGATTCGAATTGATGCAATTGGAGAGCGTGATGTCGATGATGCGATAGAGAGCGCCAAACGGAACGGCCGGCTTGGCGCGGTCGCGAGTCAAGGGCCACAGCCGTTCGCCCTGGCCTCCGGCAAGAAGTACAACGATGGCATCGCGCATATCGGACATTGGTTGCCCCCGCGCCGCGAATGGAGAAGCGGCTCATTCTAGCAAGATAAGCAGGGAAAAAGACAAGCGAGGTGGCGGCGGAGCCTGGGAGGGCGGAGTTGCGAAGAGGGCGGCTCCGCAAGGGCGCGCCGATGAAAATCGGCAGAAAGTCACATGATTATGCTTGTGGCAATAGGGTACCCGGATGGTTATGAGGTGGGTTCAGTACCACGATAGTTGATCGGAATATGCAAAGATTCCTTGACTTGCATAGCCTAAATTGATTAGAAGATGCCAGCGACCTTTCAGGGTGCACCCGCGAAGCGGCGAATACATGCGATAATCAGTATCAGGGGCGGTGCCCGCAGCAGGACACAGCCGGGCGTAGCTTGGCCGGCGAGAGGCACCGCAAGAAACCAATCCGAACCGGATTGGGGGTGAATTAATAAAGTGGCTGAAGTCATCATCCAAGAGAGTGAATCCCTGGAGAATGCCCTGCGGCGTTTTAAACGCAAGGTGCAACAGGAAGACATCATCAAGGAAATCAAGAAGCATAGCTTTTACATGAAACCCGGCGAGAAGCGCCGGGCCAAAGAAGCGCTTTCGCGGAAGCGACTGCGCAAGAAGCAGCGGCGGGAAGCGGATTAAGTTCAGGGGGCGGTCCCGGCAGGGCCGGGGCCGCCAATCCGTTTACGTCGCGGCTCAGCGCCGCACTTCCGAGAATCAGGCCCCCGTAAGGCAGGGAAGTTTGGGAACGTGTTTAAGCTTCGTGCCCTCAGGCCCAAGGGATCCGCGCCCGGCGTCCCCGGATACTGGTCTCCTCAAGCATCTAGGCTATCAGGTACAAAGTGCGCCCAAGCTCCTGCCCAGCACGGGACCAGGGGAGAGCGGCTCATGGAATACCACGATCGAGTACTGAAGTGTTCGGAGTGTAGCGCTGAATTCGTTTTTACCGCCGGCGAACAGATGTTTTTCGCCGACAAGGGCTTTAAGAACGAACCCAAGCGCTGCAAAGCTTGCAAAGCCAAACGAGCCGAGGGCGGAGGGGGAGGCGGGGGTCACGCTTCGCCAATGCGCTCGGAAACCAAGACAAACTGTTCGCAGTGCGGGAAGGAAACCACAGTTCCCTTCCGTCCCACGCAAGGGCGGCCGGTTTTTTGCCGGGAATGCTTCCAGCAGCGCAGGGCGATGGGAGCGGCGTAAAGCAATAGTCGAAATTAGCAGTCGAGACGCCGGAAAGATTAGCTCGAACGACGGAATACTTCGCTTGGGGCGGATTGGCCTATCCGTCCCATTTTTTTTGCTACGTACAGGCTAATGTGGCTTAGCACCGGCACGAAACTCCCGTCAGCGAGTGTCCAAATCGAGGTCAGCGCTGGTCTCAAGCGGACAGGTGCTTTTTTGAGCTGCCACGGGGTATGATACGAGGTTCGAAGTCCCCGACAAGACCACGAGACCCGGAGGGCCGCTCCATGGCTCACCGCTTCACCATCGGCGTCGAAGAAGAGTTCCAGATCATTGATCCCGCGACGTGCGAATTGCGTTCGCACGTCAGCCAGATCGTTTCCGCGGCCTCCCCGGACATTGCGGACCAAGTGAAGCCCGAACTGCACCAGTCCATCGTGGAGACCGGGACGCGCATCTGCGAGAACGTCAGCGACCTGCGCATCGAAATGCACCGCACGCGGGGAGAGTTGGTGGCGGCGGCCGAACGCACGGGTCTTCAGGTTGCAGCGGCAGGCACGCATCCTTTTTCCACTTGGATCGACCAAGTGATCTCTCCCGGGGAGCGGTACCAGCACATCATCGAAGAGATGGGCCAACTCGCGCGGTCGCTGCTGATCTTCGGGATGCACGTGCACGTGGCTATGCCGGACAAACAGACCACCATCGACATGATGAACGGCGTGCGGTACTTCCTGCCGCACCTGCTCTCGCTTTCGACCAGTTCTCCGTTTTGGATGGGGAGAAATACCGGGTTGAAGTCTTTTCGCACGACGGTGTTTCGTCGCTTCCCGCGAACCGGCATACCGGAGCAATTCGAATCGTGGAGCGCCTACGAAAACTTCGTGAATCTGCTGGTGAAGCTGAATTGCATCGACAACGGCAAGAAAATCTGGTGGGACGTGCGCCCGCATCCGACTTTTGGCACGCTAGAATTCCGCATGTTTGACGTGTCGACGCGAGTCGAGGAAGCCGTGGCCATCGCAGCGCTCGCGCAGGCCATCATCGTGAAGTTGCATCGCCTCTACCAGCATAACCAGAGTTGGCGCTTGTACCGGCGGGCGCTGATCGAAGAAAACAAATGGCGCGCGGCGCGTTACGGTATTGACGGAAAAATGATCGATTTCGGCAAAGAAGCCGAAGTGCCCATGCGCCAACTGATTCCCGAATTGCTGGAATTGGTGGATGACGTGGTGGATGACCTGGGCAGCCGCAGCGCCGTCGAATACGTGCACACGATTATGAATGAAGGCACCAGCGCGGACCGGCAATTGCGCGTGTATAAAGAGACGGGAGACTTGAAAGCGGTTGTCAAGCACCTGGTGGCCGAAACGCGCGGAGGCGTCACCGAGCCGCGCACTTCTTCAGCACGCGCCGTGAACTAACGGCGTTCGCAAGCGAAGCAGTTCCACAGGACCTGGACAGGAGCACGAAGATGAAAACCGTTGGCCTTCTCTGCGGGCGGGAATACAGCTTTCCTCCAGCATTTATCGAGCGCGTGAAGACGCTGGGCGCAAAGGATGGAGTGACGGCGGAATTCGTGAAGCTGGGCGGCACGCGAATGGGCGAGCCAGCGAAATATAGCGTTATCGTCGATCGCATTTCGCACGAAGTCGAATACTACCGCGGGTACCTAAAGCACGCCGTTCTTCAGGGAACTTACGTCATCAACAATCCGTTCTGGTGGACGGCTGACGACAAATATTTCAACTACTCCGTGGCCGCGAAGCTCGGGATCGCGATTCCCAAGACGGTGCTCCTTCCGCAAAAGGGTTATCCCAGCGACGTGGACATCACCGGGGAGTCGCTTCACAACCTGGAGTATCCGATGGATTGGGACGGTCTCCTGGATTACGTCGGGCGGCCGGCGATATTGAAGCCTTTTTCGGGCGGCGGCTGGAAGCACGTCTATAAGGTAAACAATAAAGAGGAACTCCTGGCGGCGTATGACAAGACTTCGCCGTATTGCATGACACTGCAGGAATTCATCAATTTCAACCAGTACGTGCGCTGCTTCACGTTCGGCAAGACGGAAATTGTCCCGGTTCATTATGATCCCAAGGAGCGCAAATACATCGTCGATCACCAATACCTTTCGGCGGAGCTGGGGGCGCGCGTCGTGAAAGATGCGCAGACCATCAACCAGGCGTTGGGCTACGAAATGAATACCATCGAATTCGCCGTCCAGGACGGAGTGCCTTATGCCATCGACTTCCTCAATCCCGCGCCGGATTTCGAGCGCGATCGCATCACGGAATTCTATTTCGAGCACGTGGTGGAAAAAATGGCGCGGCTGGTGATTGAGCGCGCGCTGAACGGCAAAGCTTCGCATCCCTGGCCGCGCTGGGAAGAGATGCTTGGCATCGGCGCAGCCGCCGGGTTTACAGGCGCCCCAAAGAGTGTTGCGGTCGGGCAAAAATCAGCGGCCGCACCAGCTTCCGGGTCGGCGCTGGGGTCGTAACGAAATGACCAGCGCCCCGACACCTTCGGCACTGCCCCATTCCCCGATGGAGGACTGGAACGCGCTATTGAAGAGCACGCTGCTGCGCGTGCCGGCGCTCCCGGAAGATTTGTTCAAGCGTCTCCGCAGCTCCAAGCTTACATTTGGCGACCGCGTTCACTGCCCTTTCCTTCGCCCGTTTTTTCTGTCTCCCGAAGACGAAGAGCGGGTAAGAACCGTAGCGGAAACGATCGCCGACCTCGGCGAGCGCATCACACTCGCCGCCCTGGATGACAAACAACTTTTCGCCCAATTGCACTTGCGGGAAGAAGAGGAACGTCTCGCGCGACTCCCGACTGGGTACGGGCGGGCGAGTACGGCTTCGCGGCTGGATGCGTTCTTGCTTCCGAACTCGCTGAAATTTACAGAGTATAACGGCGAATCACCAGCCGGCGCGGGTTATGCGGAAACGCTCGCTGACATTTTCCGTGAACTCCCGATGATGGGAAAGTTCGCGCAGATGTACGACGTTCACAGTTACCCGCTCAGCGCCAAACTCCTCGATGCCCTGGTGATGAGCTACCTGGACTGGGGCGGATCGTCCGCGAAGCCTCAGATTGCCATTGTGGACTGGAATGACGTGCCGACGGTGAACGAGTTTGAAATCCTGCAAGAACGCTTCGAACGGATGGGCATCCCCACGCTCATCGCCGATCCGCGCGAACTGGAGTGGGACGGCAAATCGCTGGCCGCGCGGGACATCAAGATCGATCTGGTCTACCGCCGCGTGCTCATCAACGACATCGTGGCCAAGCCCGCGGAGTGTTCCGCGCTGGTCAAAGCGTATTCGTCGAACGCCGTGTGCGTGGCGAATAACTTCCGCTGCAAGATTCCACATGTAAAGGCGTTTTTCGCAGTGCTCACCGATGAGCAAAATGGCTCACTCTTTTCCCACACTGAGCGTGAACTGATTCGAAAGCATATTCCCTGGACGCGTGTCGTCGCGGACGTAGGGACAGCGCATTATGGCCAGAGCATCGATTTGCTCGCTTTTATCCGCAAAGAGCGCGAGAACCTGGTGCTGAAGCCCAGCGATGAGTATGGCGGCTCTGGGGTAACTCTTGGCTGGGAAACCGGCGAGGCGGACTGGGACATAGCCATCGAGCGAGCGCTTTCGGCGAAAAACGGCGTGTGGATCGTCCAGGAACGGATCCCGATCCGCCGAGAGATTTTCCCGTACATCGCCGATGTCGGCAAAGTCGATTACCGCGACATGCTGGTGGATTTCGCGCCGTACTTGTTCCGCGGAAAACTTTGCGGCTTTCTCACGCGCCTTAGCGCCACCGGCCTCGCCAATGTGACCAGTGGCGGCGGCCAGGTGCCCGCGTTCCGCGTCTCCCCGCGTAGTTCGACAGCCAATTAATAAGGATAAATCTCCATCGGAAAGCGCGCACACGCGGCCCTTGTCCACTGTGGCAGTACTCCGACCGGCCGAACGGCCAGTTGAAAAAAGAAGGCTCCGCGATGAACGGTGCTAGAAAATTCGGTCAATTCAAGTAGAATTATTAGGATGAAGTTTGGTTTGCCACAAGCGGACTTGATGCCCGGCGCCCGGAACGCCGTGGAAACGTGTCTTGGTGTGCGTCCCGGCGAACACGTCGCTCTGATTGCCGATGAAGCCAGCCGCGCTGTCGCAGCCAGCATCGCCTCCGCACTGGACGACCGGCGCGCGCTCTATACCGGATTGCTCCTGGAAGATTTTGGACCGCGGCCCATGAGTGCTGCGCCCGCAGATGTGCTGGCGGCCCTGGAAACCGCGGATGTCGGCGTAATGTGCATGACGCCGCAGCCGGGCGAACTGGGCGCACGCATGGCCATCGTAAAAGTGGTCGAGCGCCGGCAGATTCGCTACGCGCACATGGTCGGCGTCACCCCCCAGATCATGCGGCAGGGTATGCGCACGGACTATCGCCTAGTGGACCGTTTGAGCGACAGCTTGCGCGAGCGCATGTTACGCGCTGAAACCCTCACCGTAAAATCCGGTGCCGGCACGGAATTTGCCGCCCATTTCGATCGCGGCCTCGACTGGGTAAAGACCAGCGGGCTAATCAGCCCGCGTTACTGGTCAAATCTTCCGGCCGGCGAAGTTTTCACCACTCCCGCGACGGTGGACGGGACATTCGTATGCGACGCAACCGCCGGCGACCACTTCAACGGAAAGTATGGGGACTTGCAATCCACTCCCATGACGTTACAAATCAAGGGCGCTCGCCTGGTTGGCGTGGAATGCGAACGCAAAGACCTTGAGCAGGAATTCTGGGAGTATTGCCACACGGACGAAAACAGCGACCGTGTCGGCGAGCTCGCCTTCGGCACCAATCTTGGACTTTCCGAGATGATCGGCGTTCTTCTACAGGATGAAAAATTTCCCGGCGTGCACATCGCGTTCGGGGATCCCTACGGCAGCCAGACCCACGCCGACTGGAAATCCAAAACGCACGTTGACGTGCTGACGCGCGAGTGCGACGTCTGGATCGATGATGACCAGGTCATTGAAAAAGGCCAATACCAGCTCGAACATCTCGGCCTAGTATAATTTATCCCCGCACCGAATCGTTTCTCCACACTCCCATCCCATGTATCCTTAGTGAGACTTTTGCATTGCCACCCCAAGACTTGGGCACGGCACTGTCCATTCAAAAGAGGCACCGTCTCTTGCAAGGAGTCAGCGATGCGCAATCAGATTGTCGGCACCACCATGCCGGTCCTTGAGTTTGTTCTCGACCCCAATGATTCCATCATCTCGGAGGCCGGCGAGCTTTCGTGGATGGGCAGCTCGATTCAGATGACCACGCACACACAATTGGGCGGCGGTGGAGGCATTCTCGGCGCGCTTAAGCGTGTTGTAGGCGGCGGAACGCTTTTCATGACCGAATATCGCGCCGTGGGCGCCCCGGGCGAACTCGCCTTTGCCACAAAACTCCCCGGACATATTGTTCCCGTCGAGGTCGGCGCCGGCCGCGAATACATGATTCACCGCCACGGCTTTCTTTGTTCCACGCCAAATGTCCAGATTGGCGTCGGTTTCCAGCAATCCCTGGGTGCGGGAATTTTCGGCGGAAGCGGGTTTGTGCTACAGCGTGTAAGCGGCCAAGGAACGGCGTGGATCGAGTTGTCCGGGGAACTGATTGTCAAGGACTTGCAGCCCGGCGAGACGCTTCGCGTTCATCCCGGGCACGTCGGCGCGTTCCAGTCCAGCGTGAATTTTGAAATCACCACGGTTCCAGGAATCAAGAACTTGATCTTCGGCGGCGACGGAATTTTTCTGGCCGTCCTGCGGGGACCGGGCCGCGTTTGGCTGCAGACGCTGCCTATCGCCAAACTGGCCCACAAACTGATGGAGTACATGCCCACGGAGCACACTGGGAGAACCACCCAAGGCAGCGTCATGGGAGGAATCGTTGGTTCCATCTTGGGAGACTCGGACTAACTAGCAACATCGAACAAGGCTGCTACGAACTCGACCCACCTAGGTTTGATCCGGCCACTTACTGACGGCCCTGTCCGCTGTTAGATTGAACCTGCCGATACTGTGTGATGATTTCTTGGGCTGCATCGCCGAGGTAGCGAAAAGGGTGACTGCGCGAGTTTAACTCCTCCTGAGAAGTTCGTGCAGTGAAAACTCCCTCGGTCGTGCGTACATAGAAGTAGACCTGTCCTCTACCTGGGAGCGGATACTCCGTCGTTTTTTGCATTCTTGGGAGGGACTCTTTGGCGAGATTTAAGAGCTTCTGACCAGCCGCGCGAATCGCGGCGTGCCCTTGCCCTCCGCCAAGCGATCCTCCGCCGCCGCTGAGATAAATGCTCACCGTTCCGTCAGCGACAGCCACGACAGTGGCCGTGCCATTGTTGACGCCCCAATCCATTAGTACGGCACATGGTTCAGTCGGAGCGGCTGTCGCGGGCAGGCCACATTTGTCGCGTGACAGTTTCAGGATTTGATCTCGCAAGCCCAGATAGACTTCTTTTCCGGAAGACGCGCTGGGGGTCTGGGAACGGTTACGCGCACGAATGACTCGGCTCGTTAGCGCGGCGAGAACCACAGCAGCTAAAATGATGCCAATCGCGAGTTTGACAGGCAGCGACACAGTATTGGAATGCTAGCGCAAAAATCTCAGAAGAGACGTGAAATATATTCGTGCATCTGGTGCTTCCAGTAGGGCCAGTCATGTCCGCCCTGCGGGCCCCAGTTGTCGAGCGAATGGCGAATCCCTTTGCTGGAGAGAACTTCCGAGAGGCGGTAGGTTGGTCCGCTGTTTTCCCACGGACCAGTACCGGTCGTAATGTGAATGTCGCAACTGGCAATCTGTTCGTAGAACCAGGGGTCACTTGCATTCGAAAGATAGTCGACGGGATTGTTGAAGTAGAAATTGTCGTCGTACATGCCGTCCATGAAGTTCCGCAGGTCGTATACGCCGGACATGGCGAAGCAGCGTTTGATGATGTCGGGATGCTTGAAGAGACTGTTCGCGGCATGGTAGGCGCCAAACGAAGCCCCCATGGTGGAGATGGCAATCTGCGACTGGCAATTGTTCCATATGAAAGGAACCACTTCTTCCCGTAGATAAGAATCGAAAACGGACTGGACATAGCTGCGATGAAACGGATGCGCGCCTTTGTTGTAGAAGCTCTGCCCATTGATCGAATTCACGGAGAAAAATTTGATCCTGCCAGCATCGATAAAATCGGCGAGCGCGCCGACCATGCTTTGGCCTTCAAGCTCCCACTCGTCGCCGGCGCTGGTCGGGAAACCCAGCAGCGGCGGGCCCCAGTGACCATACACGACTACGCCCAACTCTATGCCGAGCCGGTGAGAGTACCAGCGGTGATATTCACGTTTCATCGAGCCCCTCTTGATTGCTACGGGGAAAAGAGAGTATGCCAGCCGGAACAGATTCGGGCAATCCAGTGGCGCGCAGGGAGCAATCTTTACACCTTCTCGCAATATGAGAAGATATTCGGGAACACAGGTACCGTGAAAACCACGTAGCTCGCGCTTCCGTATTCGCCGCGGAAGCTGCTACTTTCTGAGAAACAGGAAACTATCGTGAAGAAAAAGAGCAAACCGGCCGCCAAAAAGAAAAGCAAAACCGTAAATCACGATAAGGCTTTGCGCGAGCACCTCGTCGCCGTGTTGAAGGGCGGCGAGGCCCATGTGCACTTCATGGATGCCCTTGACGGCTTCCCCGAAGCGAAACGGGGCTCATTCGTCGAAGGCTTGCCCCATACGGGCTGGCAATTGATGGAACACGTACGCATTGCGCAATGGGACATCCTGGAATTCAGCCGGAACCCAAAGCACGTCTCGCCGGGCTTCCCCGAGGGCTATTGGCCGAAGACGCCCGGACCGCCGGATGGCGCCGCGTGGGAAAAGAGCGTGCAAGGTTTCCAGCACGATCTTCAGGAAATGATTAAATTAGTTAAGAATCCGAAAACCGATTTGCATCGGGCGATCCCTCACGGAGAAGGCCAGACTATTTTGCGCGAGGCCCTATTGCTGGCGGACCACAACGCCTATCACCTTGGGCAATTGGTCGATATGCGGCGCGCTCTGGGCGCCTGGCCGGAATCATAAGCCATCGTGAATCGCGACAGCTGAGGGGATTCTGGAGCGCCTCTCAGTAGGGGGTCTTGTTCTCCTGCTGCTTCCAAGCCAAAAATATAGCGAGAGAATCCTCGCGCAGGATCTGCGTCATGGGAATGCGCCGCCCGCCAGGCGCGATCTTCAACTCCTCATAGATAAACGCGTCGTCAAACCCGGCGCTCGCGGCATCTGTCGCGGTTGCCGCGAAAAAAACGCGCGCGGGACGCGCCCAGTAAATCGCCCCCAGGCACATGGGACAAGGCTCGCACGTCGTATAAAGATCGCAATCCATCAGCTGAAAATCCGCGAGCGCCCGGCAAGCCTCGCGGATAGCCACGACTTCCGCATGCGCCGTGGGGTCGTTCGAGAGCGTCACCCGGTTCGTCCCTTCCGCAATAATACGGCCTTCTTTGACGATCAACGCGGCAAACGGCCCACCGCTTCCCGAGCGCACATTTTCCAGCGCCAGCGCGATGGCGCGCTTCATGAAGTCAGTGGACATGTCTGGTTGTTCTACCGTACTTCAGATTGTACTGTCCGCCATGAATTCGCAACGCGGCATTTTTCCGATGCGCGGAATTACTCAACTCCCGGTTCGCCGCAGGGGCGGGCTTCCGCTCCGGGCTTGCAAGTATTCGAATTGGCGGTAGGATGGTGCATTGGAATACACGGTTTTGCATCCATTTTCGTCCAGAGGCAGAGCGAGGGCGCATGATTCGAATCACTAATATTTCCAGCCGCGATCGCGAGTTGCCGAGCGGCCGCAGGGGTTTCCTGAAAGGCATGCTCGGTGCCGGTGCGTTTGTGCTGAGCGTTCGGCTGATGCCGGAAGAATTGTTTGGCGCGACGCCGAATACCACGGCCTCCGAGGCCATGACCAAGGCGCAGTTGCAGGCAGGCGTGTACCTGGCCATCGACACGGACGGGACCGCCTACATCATCGCGCATCGCTCGGAGATGGGCAGCGGGAGCCGCACTGCATTGCCACGCATCGTGGCGGACGAATTGGATGCGGACTGGACGCGCGTGAAGCTGGTCCAGGCCATAGGTGACGAGAAATATGGCGACCAGGATACCGATGGTTCGCATTCCGTGAGGGGTTCTTTCGATACCTTACGGGAGGCTGGGGCTACTGCCCGGTTGATGCTGGTGCGAGCAGCCGCAACGCAATGGGGCGTGCCGGCAGCGGAATGCTCCACGAATTCGCATACCGTCGTTCACAAGGCATCTGGAAAAAAACTGGGCTACGGAGAACTCGCCGCGGCGGCAGGAAAGCTGGAAGTTCCGAAGAAAGAAGAGATCAAGCTAAAGCCGCGAAGCGAATGGCGCTACATCGGCAAAGGGACCGCCAGCTACGACCTTAAAGATATGTGCACTGGGAAGGCTGCCTACGGTCAAGACGCGCACATGGAAGGGATGCTGTATGCCAGCGTCGCGCATCCGCCGGTCTTCGGAAGCAGTGTGAAATCGGTGGATGACAAGGCGGCGTTGGGCATCGCAGGCGTGAAACGGACGGAAACAATCGATTCGTTTAAACCGCCGATCGGATTCCAGGCCCTCGGCGGCGTGGCGGTTCTGGCCGATAACACCTGGTCAGCCATGCAGGGAAGGAAAAAGCTGAAGATCGAGTGGGAGAAGAGCGCCCACAGCGTTTGGAATTCGGACGCCTACAAAAAGGAATTGCAGGAAACGGCTCGCAAGCCGGGAAAGGTTGTGCGCGAAAACGGCAATGTGGACGAAGCCTTCGCCAAGGGCGGAAAAATCGTCGAGGCTGAATACTATGCGCCGTTGCTGGCGCATGCCTCGATGGAGCCGCCAGCCGCTCTGGCGATGTATCGCGACGGAAAAGTGGAGGCTTGGGCGGCGACGCAGAATCCGCAAGGTGCGCGGGATGCGATCGCGCAGGCTGTGGGTTTGAAGAAGGAGGATGTGACGGTACACGTCACGCTGCTCGGCGGTGGGTTTGGACGTAAGTCATTTCCCGATTTTGCGGTGGAAGCAGCAGTGCTCTCCAAAAAAACGGGAAAACCCGTCAAGGTGATCTGGAGCCGCGAAGACGACATCAAGTTCGACGTTTATCATTCCGTGGCGGCAATGTATATGAAGGCGGCGCTGGGGGCAGATGGAACACCCACGGCGTGGTTGCAGAGAACCGTGTTTCCGCCTATCGGATCGACATTCGACCCCAGCGCCACTTATTCCGACCCAGGTGAACTTGGGCTGGGCTTCACGGATGTTCCGTACGCCTTGCCAAGCTTTCGCGCTGAGAACGGGCCCGCAACGACACACACGCGGATCGGCTGGTTCCGGTCGGTGGCCAACATCTATCACGCGTTCGGCATTCAATCATTTGCGGATGAACTGGCGCATGCGGCCGGCAGAGATCCGGTGGATTATTTGCTGCAATTGCTGGGGCCAGACCGCGTGGTGCCTAGGAGCGAGCTCCCCAAAGAATTCCCGAATTACGACGGGGCATACGAACAGTACCCCATCGACACATCGAGGTTTCGCCGTGTTCTGACGCTGGCCGCGGAAAAGGCCGGCTGGGGAAAGCAGAAGCCGGGAAACGGCTTCGGAATCGGTGTGGCAATGCATCGCAGCTTCCTGACCTACGTCGCAACAGTGGTGCAAGTGCAGGTGGATGACGCGGGCAAGGTGCGTGTCAACCGCGTGGATACCGCTCTGGACGCTGGAACGATCGTAAATCCGGAAACGATTCGGCAACAGGTTGAAGGCGCCGCGGTGATGGGTACAAGCCTGGCTTTCTATGGAGAGATAACCGCGACCAACGGCGTAATCGACCAATCCAATTTTGATTCTTTCCAAATGGCCCGGATGAACAATTCGCCGCGGGAGACAAACGCCTATATCGTGCCGAGCGATGCGCCGCCTGCGGGAATTGGTGAACCCCCTCTTCCACCCTTTGCCCCCGCGCTCTGCAACGCGATTTTTGCCGCGACCGGAAAGCGCATCCGCGAATTGCCACTTTCAAAAGCAGGTCTTGCCTAAGGCTAGCCTGAATTGTCAGCCTTATTCCGTTTGGTCGAAGCAGCCCCTAGCGGGCCTCTTCGATTCCCGGATTTTAGGGTGTAACGGTAATCTGCTTGCCGCTGTAGTGCACGGCCTTGTCCGGTTTGTTTTCAGGCATGATGCTTGTTCTGTGGTTTTCCCGGACGAAAACAGCTTGAAAAGTCCGTTCGGCTGGTATTCCCGGAAATTCGCCTTTGCGTTCGCCTATGCCCAATGTCTGTTTCGCGTCATCACGATGGAATTGGATCGTGGCATAAACACCTTTTTCGTAGTTGTAGCCGTCATTTTCGTCCTCGTAGAGTGTGAAATCGCCATCCGCTCCGCGATAAATAGCCAAGAAGTGGGCACTGTTCCATGGCACTGGAAAAAACCTGTTTCGCAGATTTCTGCCTTAGCCGTCCTAGTGGTCAATGCCTCCCTGGCCTCAGGGCAATCGTGGTGCAATCCGAATAGAACTGCAGCCCTGCCCCAAAACTGTTCACAGTACCAGTAGTATTGGTATGTTTAGAACTCCTACCATTGCCCTAGCTTCTGGGCGAGTCAGAGATGCAATTTCTGCGGGTCCCCTCCCCCCGCCCCAGCTGACCAGCTGACTGAAGCCCCAAAGGAAATCAGAAAAGTGAAAACGAGTTTGAGGGGATGGTTGTGCGCGGCAAGCGCATTGATTTTGGTTTTCTCTGCAGCGCTCTTGAACGGCTGCTCGGGGTTAGTGACTGCAAACGGAACGACTGCCCATGTAGCCATCCAGGTGAATCCGACGAATGTCAACTTTGGCAGCGCCATTGTTGGCAAGAAAATCTCTCAGAGCGTTTCAGTTGCGAACACTGGCAATACGTCGGTCAACATCAGCCAGGCGAGTGTGTCGAACAGTCAGTTCTCTGTGTCGGGGCTAGCGATGCCGCTGTCCCTGCCCGCGGGCCAGTCCAGCAGCTTTCAAGTTTCATTCAATCCCAGTGCTTTAGGTAGTGTTACAGGAATTCTTACGCTCGCCACCGCTACGGGAATTTCATCCGAGCAGGTTGCACTCTCGGGAACTGCGACGCAAGCACCGCAACAGATTACTGTGAATCCAACGAGCCTCAGTTTGGGGACCGTTACTGTAGGAAGCACCGGTAAAGGTACGGCAACAATAAGCAATGTCGGCGGCTCCAGTCTGACCATTTCCCTAATCTCGGTCAGTGCGGGTCCGTTTGGTGTGTCCGGAATCGCTACTCCCGCCACAATTGCCCCTGGCACTAGCTCTACTTTGAATACGACTTATACGCCGACGATTGCGGGTAGTGATTCGGGCAACATAACAATTACCAGCAACGATCCACAGACACCGACTTCCATCGTCACTCTGTCAGGATCTGCTACGACAGCTCCAGTAGCGCCGACGATCACCACAGCGCCAGCAAGCCAGACAGTGACCGCCGGACAGACAGCCACCTTCACAGTCGTGGCCGCAGGAACTGCTCCGCTCAGTTACCAGTGGCAGAAGAACAGCGTGAACATCTCGGGAGCGACTTCCGCAAGCTACACAACGCCAGCAACGACGACTTCAGACAGCGGCTCGACATTCGCCGTGGTAGTGACCAACACCGCGGGTTCGGCGACGAGCAGTGCAGCGACATTGACGGTGAATGCTGATACGACGGCGCCTTCGGTGCCCGCAGGACTTTCAGCGACGGCGATCTCTTCTTCTCAGATTAATCTGTCGTGGACGGCTTCGACGGACAACGTGGGTGTGACGGGGTACAACATTTACCGCGCGGGAGTGAAGATCGGAACGGCGCCAAGCACGGCCTATCAGGATGCCGGACTCAACGCGTC
>Ga0137418_10000156_pt1 | contig 52259 bp, 38 predicted proteins | sample CZODoug3_1_2_16f_FD_122242 | JGI IMG/M metagenome (GOLD analysis project Ga0137418, IMG submission 122242) | Vadose zone soil fungal communities from Angelo Coast Range Reserve, California, USA - CZODoug3_1_2_16fungal (Hybrid Assembly) | ecosystem: Environmental > Terrestrial > Soil > Vadose...
AAGCTGAGGGGATATGCGGCAGCGGCCTTAGTCGAATTACCAGACGAAGGAACCGCGACCTTCACCACCCAGCGGTGTTTTGGTTTTTGCCTGGATTGCAGCGGGAAGAAGTTAGTAACTGAGGTTACTAAGCGACGCCCACGTGCAACCCAAGCCGTCTAGCGGCGGCCGGCATTGCGTTGGTGCGATATGTGTTTCGGTTCGCTGCAATGGGCGTCCTTTCTTGAAAGATATCTTGACGATGCCACGACTTTGAAATTTGCGCAAGAGGGAAAGAGAGGATTTTTGTAAGAATTTTGTTGTGACCGGATATTTCTTTCCCGCCCGGTGCTCACGACGCTGTCGCAGAGAGAGTTGCAGATCGGGACACGCCTGCCCCACGGCAGGCTGCTCACAATGGACCCCAGAATCGTGCTGGCTCGGGCTCCAGGACTGCCATCCTCAGGCCCATGGGCCCGAGACTTAGCCCTTCGGGCGAAGCGGATACGGAGTTCCGGACCACCAGGCATGATTCGTCCTTGCTGGTCTTTGCTCCCTCGGAAATCGGAGCGGCTTTCTCAGTTCGCTCCTCGTGGTCCTTCATCGCGGTTTGAAACCGAGGATCCCATCTCCAAGTCCCTTACCGAGTTCCGGATGTTTCTTAGGACCGAACCCAGCGGTGCGATTCCAAAAATCACGAGCGAGGGGTGCTTGGAAGAGCCCTTCGATATAGATTTCTCCGTAAGATTTCGAAAAAAATTAAGCCTACGATTGCAACCAAAGCAGGCGCTGGCAACTTTCCAAGGCCAGCGCCCGCCTCAAAACGACAGAGAAGCAAGCCGACGGTTACCCGACGATTACATCTGCCGCTGGGCCTGGTCTGCGTCTTCGGCCAGATCACGCAGGTAGTCAAAGAAAGCTTGTGACTGGCCCAACCGCGACCCAGGGAGCCGCCATGGGGGCGCTCAAGCCCCTGAAGGCCGACGGACTGGGTCCGTGGGGGCGGCGGATTTGACTCACTGGTGCTGGGAGCCTACGCGTGAGAGTGTTTTGCATGTGTCACAGAGTGGTTGGACGTGTGTAATAGATTTGTTTTCGTTGAGCAGAGTAGGGAGCAGATTTGCCAGTAGAATGTCTGCGGCCATTCATGGTGATAACTCCTTGACGGGTTGGTGTTTGCAGGCCGCTCGTCGACGGGGGTACGTGAGGGATGTGGCTTCCTTGTCAGCTGGGCGTCCCGGAGAGGTAAGCGCGCTTTCTTGAGGGCTCGGTGGGCGCCGACTTTTGCCGGCGGGCGTTGCGGAGTTTGCGGGGAGGCTATCTTTTGATAGCTTGTACACCCCCTCGATAAGACAGTTTCCAAAGGAGAGTCCCGGATTGAACTATCCCAAGGCCACGCTTTGTGTCCCGGTTTTGATTTTCTTCATGAGTTCCGCAGCGTCCGCGCAGATCGATGACGCGACCCGACAGCTTTCCCACGACATTTTCAAGGAATTGATTGAGATCAACACGACCGATTCGGTGGGCAGCGTTAGCGCGGCGGCGGAAGCCATGGCGAAGCGGTTTCGCGACGCGGGATTTCCAGAGAGCGAGCTGCGGGTGCTCGGGCCGAACGACCGCAAGAAGAATATGGTGGTCCGGCTGCGCGGGACCGGCAGGCACAAACCGGTGCTGTTGATCGGGCACCTCGATGTGGTGGAGGCGCGGCGCGAGGACTGGACGACCGATCCGTTCCAGTTTGTTGAGAAGGATGGCTTCTTCTACGGGCGTGGAACGCAGGACATGAAGAGCGGCGACGCTATCATGGTGACCACGCTTATCCGCATGAAGAAGGAAGGCTACGTGCCCGACCGCGACATCATTCTCGCGCTCACTGCGGATGAGGAGGGCGGAAAATCGAATGGCGTGGATTGGCTGCTCAACAAACACCGCGAGCTAATCGAGGCCGAATTCGTTCTCAATCACGACGGCGGCGGCATCACAACCGAACAGGGAAAGCCGGTGATGATGGAGGTCGACGCGACCGAGAAGTTGTACGCCGATTACCAGCTGAGCGTGACGAATCCGGGAGGACACAGTTCACTGCCGGTGCCGGACAACGCGATCTATCACCTGGCGAATGGATTGCTGCGGCTGGAGGGCTATGAGTTTCCGGTCGAACTGAATAACGTCACGCGGGCTTACTACCAGCGCATGGCGGAGATCGAGACGGGGCAGCGGGCTGAGGATATGAAGGCCATTCTAAAGACGCCGGCCGATCCGGCGGCGGTGCAGCGGCTGTCGAAGAGTCCGATTGATCACTCAAAGATGCGGACGACATGCGTGGCCACGCGGCTGGAGGCAGGCCACGCCAACAACGCGTTGCCGCAGATGGCGCGGGCCAACGTGAACTGCCGCATCGCGCCGGGCAAATCCTCCGAGGACATCCGGCAGAAGCTGGTCGAGGTGCTGGCAGACTCGAAGATTACGGTGAAGTATGTGGGGGCAATCGGGGAGGTCACGGATCGCGGGTCGGAGAAGCAATCGTATGCACCGCCGCCGCTGCGGCCGGATGTGTTTCAGCCGCTGGGCAAAGTGGTTAAGGAGATGTGGCCGGGAACGCCGGTAATTCCGACGATGTCCACGGGAGCGTCTGACGGCGTGTACACGAATGCAGCGGGATTGCCTACCTATGGCATCAGCGGGACGGCAATTGGCCGGGATGATATTCGCGCGCATGGGAAGGATGAGCGGTTGGGCGTGGCCTCGTTTTACAAGGGGGTGGATTTTTATTATCGGTATTTGAAGGCGGTGACTTCAGAGTAGGGCGGGACCGCGGCGCGGTTGATCAGCGTTTGTGGGACGAGAGATGCGCGCTCCACACGTTCTGCTTGACATTCGCTTTTTATTCGCTCACAATTCGCCTATGGCAATCACGCGGAGACAGAGAGAGCTGTACGACTTCATTTCGCGGTTTGTAGCCGAGAAGGGATATTCGCCCTCGTTTGAGGAGATCGCCGAGGGACTTGGGCTGAGTTCGCTCGCGACCGTGCACAAGCACGTGTCGAACCTCGAGAAGAAGGGGTTGCTCACGCGCGATTACAACCGCAGCCGGTCGATCGACCTGGTGGCGCCGAAGGGCAAGCTCAAGCAATCGATGGCGGTGAACACCGGGCTGGTGCTGCCGGTGGTCGGACGGATCGCGGCGGGGCGTCCGATTGAGGCGATGGAGCAGCGCGATGCGAACACCATTTCGTTGGCCGATTTCGTGCGCTCGAAGGAAGTGTTCGTGCTCGAGGTGCGCGGCGAGTCGATGCAAGACGAGCACATCATGGACGGGGACTATGTGCTGGTGGAGAAAGCGAAAGTTGCGCGCAACGGAGAGTTGGTCGTCGCCCTCGTGAATGGGGATGAGACAACGTTGAAGCGGTTTTATCGCGAGCAGGACAACATCCGATTGCAGCCCTCGAATGCGACCATGCAGCCGATCGTCGTGCCGGCAGTCGCGGTGGAGTTGCAGGGCAAGGTGATTGGGGTGTTGAGGAAGTACTAGAACCAGGTCTCAGGGCCAGGTCTCAAGCCTTGGGCCTAGGGTGTTCGGTGTTCGGTGTTCAGTGTTCGGTCTTGAATGTTGGGGCTAGACTCTGGTCCCGGGTTGGCGGTCGGAGTCGGCGCTCTTGTCTCCAGCCTCGTTTTCTCTAGCCAGAAATCCATCTCTAAAGACGTCGGGAGGTCGTGCATGTCGCGTCGACTGCTTGCGTTTCATGTTCTGGTCAGTTCGCTGGTGTGCTTGTTAAGCCGCGAGGTTTACGCGCAGGCGGCGAAGGCTTCCCCAGGAGCGCCCCCGAAGGTGCTGCTCCTCGTACACCAGCAGATGATTCCCGGGAAGGCGGGAGAGCGGCAGAGGCTGGAGGTGGAAACATCGCGGAGATTCGACGCGCTCAACGTTCCCATTACGTGGATCGAACTGGAGGCGGTGACCGGTCCACCGCAGGCGCTTTTCTTTGACCCGGCAAATTCGTTCGAAGAACTGGATCGGGCGGGGGCCATGCTGGGCGATACTTTCGCTGCGCACCCGGAACTAGCGCAGCTGCAGCAACAAATCGAAGAGCGGCTTGCCAGTTCGAAGACAGTCGTGGCGGTGCGGCGGGACGAACTTGGTCTGGGCACCGATCGCGTCGATCTTACCAAGGCGCGATACCTGCGAATCACCGTGGTGAGTTTGCGGCCCGGGCATGAACGCGATTTTGCGGCGGCCCAGAACATCCTCACCCTGGCGCTCAGCCGCAGCCATGCAGAAGCAGCATGGGTTGTCTATGAGGTGAACTCGGGCATGACGCAGCCCACCTTCCTGGTGGTGGAAGCGCTGCGATCATTACGGGATATCGACAAAGAACTGGACATGGCTCACACCATCCAGCAAACTCTTGCGGAGACCGAACAGAGGCATCTGGACCAGATTGCGCAGGAGGCTTACATGTCCGTCGAGAGGAACCTGTACGCCTTCCACCCGGATATGTCGCACGTCGCGAAGGAATTTGCGAGTGGGGATCCAGCATTCTGGACACCCGACAAGAAGTAGCAGAACCGTACCGGGCATTCTCTGACACGCTGGCGGCGGTACACGGTTGACACGCGGAGGCCAGCCTGCCGAAGCTCGATGACAGAAGTGCTGACGATGCGTCCAGCGAGGGGGAGCACTTCCCGTCCGCGGAGGTTTCCGGGGCCGGCAAGCGGATTCCAGCCCTCGACGCTCTGCGCGCGACTTCCATCACTCTCGTACTCCTAAACCATCTGGTGGGAACCCGCTATGACCCAGCCTGGCTGGCGCCTCTTGGCCAGTTCGGGCACTTCGGAGTGCGGGTTTTCTTTGTCGTCTCCGGCTACCTCATCACTTCCCTGCTGGTGAGGGAACTCGAACTATTCCCTTTATCTGTGGCAGATGCCCTTCCTGAACCAGTTCTCCAGGTCCGCGGGACGTCATTTCCATCGAATCTGGTGCTTGCATTTCTCGTCGCCCTGGCTTGCTACAAGCTGGTTGAACAGCCTTTTCTGAGACTGAAAGATCGCTTCCCATAACAGAGACGTGTCCCCCAGGCGGGTCGCTGCGGGGGTGCGAACAGCCGGGTCGACCGTTTGCCCCGTGCGCGCGACCACCTCAGCGGAAAAAGCAGTCCATTGCTTGGTTGCGAGTGACACCCGGGCGATTCTCGCTGCACAGCAAAACGCCCGACTCGGGAGCCGGGCGTTACCTAGGCTGGCTGGACGAAAGTCGATCAGCCGACGTGCTTGTCGAGGGCTTTCTGTATCTGTTCTTTCGGGACGTAGCCTACGATCTGTTCCTTGACCTGACCGTCCTTGAAGACGAGCAGGGTGGGAATGCCGCGAACACCGTAGCGCATCGGGGTAGCGGAGTTGCGGTCGACATCCATCTTGCCAACCTTCACCTTGCCCAAATACTCGGTCGCCAACTCGTCCACGATGGGCGCGATAGCGCGGCAAGGGCCGCACCAGGTGGCCCAGAAATCGATCAGCACTGGCTTGTCGGACTTCAATACATCGGCGTCGAAGTTTGCATCGGTGACTTCGACAATTGAGCTGCTTGCCATTGTTCCTCCCAGATACCTCGTTCCGGCCACCGGTTTTCTAAACTTGCCGGTCCTGGCACCGGTAATGAGTGCTCCCGTCTTGCGGGCAGTAGATTCTAACACTGCAATTAGATGCGCCACAGTGACGGAAGGTGCAGGGGTGCAGGGGATACAGGGGGAGACCTCAGTTCTCGGTTTTCGGGTCTAGGTTGGGACCAGGTCTGGGGTCTCGGGGCTTAAGGTCTTGGGTCTTGGGTCCTGGGTCCTGGGTCCAGGGTCCAGGGTTCTGGGTCCCGCGTTCCCAAGGAGTTACGCTCGTGGACTTTTTCAAAGGAGGTGGGAAGCTCCGGGGAGTCTGATCACCGTAGAGCGGGAACTGGGAACTGGAACTAAAAGCGTCCTGAACGATTCGGTCAGGACGCCTCGGCAGCCCTCCCCCAGAACTGCCAAACCACGAGTGGATAGTACGTCGAGGCTGGTTGGGTGTAAATGTCACCTTGGTAATTCTGGATCTTGATGCGTAACCGCTCGCCGTCTGACTGAAGTAACGAAATGTGAGCGCGCGGTTGGGGCTCCGTTATCCCGCCTATTTTTTGAAAGCAAAAGAGAAAAACCTTCGAAGCAGGATTCGCGCTGGCCCTCGGTTGCCACCAATCTTGCGCTGCCCGATTGAAATTCTTTGGCGGCTCGGTTGAGGCGGGCGAGAGAGTCCGAGACCGAAGCGGGAATGTTGCGGGCCGGCAAAAGCAGTCGCGGATGGAGTGCCACTTGCCCAGCGGGCCACGGAGCGGTTGTAGGCTGCGAAGCCGGGTTCGGTGCGTTGAAGAGGCGGATCGGGCCGTTAGAACGTATCGCCGGTAAAGAAGGCCGCGCTTGCGGATGAGAAGGCAGAGCAAATCCGGGCGTGTGGCCGAGTGTAAATAAATAGGATTTCAAACTGGCGACCCCGTCAATGGGTTCCCCACCGTGAACCCAGTGCGTGACGTGCCAGGGGTGGCCGCGTGCGCGTCCGGAAGAACTCGGGGGGATGGTTCCGCAGATCCGTTCGGGGAACGGGCGGGTCGCGAGAGAAGACGTTCGATTGGTCACGTGAGCATTGTTAGGAGTGAAGGGCGGGTCAAAGACCGAATGGGAGCGAGCCACGGAAGGGGCGGGAGAAACACGGCAGCCACCAACGGGGAGGGGCGGACCCAGCTGGAGTTTAGCGGCCCGGCCCCGGCGCGCCTGTCGATTCCCGCACGATCAGTTCCGGCTCGACCACGATCTCCCTGGGGCGAATGTCCGCATTCGCAATCCGTTCCAGTAACGACACCGCCGCGGCTTCACCCATTCGACGCAGCGGCTGACGCACAGTGGTCAACCGCGGATTTAGGTACGCCGCCGTTTGCACGTCGTCGAAACCGACCACCGAAATGTCCTGCGGAACGCGATGGCCCGCGTCACAGAAAGCCCGGATCGCCCCGATTGCCGACATGTCGTTGAATGCGAGCAGCGCACTGAATTGATGCCGGGTCTCAAGCAGCTTACCCGCGTACACCAATCCTTCCTCGGGAGTCGAAGGCTCCGGGTGCTTGCCGCCCCTCTGGAGTTGAGTTGTGAGTTCCGGTCGAACCTCGATGCCATGCGCCGACGCTGCGTCGCACACTCCGGCCCAGCGCGAGTTAGTGTCGGCGCTGCCCGGATGGCCCTTGAAGAACGCGATTCGCTTGTGCCCCAGCTTCGCCAGGTGCTCCAGCGCAAGCCAGCCGCCCCGGTGATTGTTCAGCGTGATGGCCGTCACGCGTTTCCTCCGTCCGTGCGGAGACACGGCCACCGTGGGCACGGCCAAAGCATGGTTCAAGGGGGTGTTCACCAGGATCAGGCCCTCCACGGCGCGATCCATCAACAGTCGCGGATACTCATCGATCAGGTCTTGCCGCCCGCGATGACTGACCACGAAATAAAAATACCCTTCCTGCAGTAACCGGTCTTCCACTCCGCTCATCACCAGGGCGGCGTAACCCTCGCTGATTTCCGGAACCACCACACCCACGGTGAAAGTCCGCTTCTTGCTCAGATGACGTGCATAGAAATTCGGCCGGTAGTCGAATTTCTTCGCGGCCCGCAAGACTTTGTCTTGCGTTTTCTGCGGAATGGAATTCGCTGCCGGGGATTTGTTGATCACCAACGACACGGTCGCCGGGGACAGATGCAGGTACTCGGCGAGGAATTTCAAGGTCACCGCCGCCGGCTCGGGGACGGAAGCGCGAGATCTCTGCGGTTTGTTCCTAGCCCGTGCCATTTCGACCGGGAGCATAACACTTCCACCGGGGGCATCACTAGGACCGAGAGGGTTCTAGCCCCCGGGGGGGCATCACAGACTGTTGGTCCAACAGGACGTGGAATGGGTCTCGCCTTTAGTAAAGCGCTTTACCGCAACAAATATACTTGACAACATTTCCTGTTCAGTGATACATGAAGTCCGCCCTGTAGTAAAGCGCTTTACTCGATCGCGGGCGGGCGCCTTTAGCCTGAACGGGCATGTATGAGCGTCATATTCAAAGCGGCGATTTTCCTTTCCTTCTGCCTCGCCTCGGGCGTGTGGCGGATGGCCCCAGCTGGAAGCGGTTCTGTGCCTGGGTGAAGTGGGCGGCAGTCTTGAGGCGAGCCGACCTGGAGTTGCGGGTCACACCAATCGGAGCCAGTGAAGCCTTCCTTTACCACGGTGATGCCGAGGTCGCCAGGCAGCCGATTCGTCGAAGGCAGGGCGTTCTGATGATTCTTGTCCAAATCCTAAAGGAAAGCTCGTCCCGGAGGAGCGTTGCGCGCAATGGCAAATTGTCCCGCGCAACTTCTCCAGCCATTCGGCGAGCGAAGGAGCTTGTATGCTTTCTCGGGTCATGGCCCTCGGCATGGCGCTGTTTCTGTTCACGGGAGCCCTATTCGCACAATCCGATCGCGCCTCGATTACCGGCTCGGTCAAAGACCCCAGCGGCGCAGTGGTCCCCGGGGTTCAGGCCACGGCCATCAACGTCGGGACCAACCTGCGCACCAGCAGCACCACCAACGAACTGGGCTTCTACACGATCACCAATCTTCCGATTGGCCACTACACGCTGACCTTCAGCCGTCAGGGATTCAGGAATTACGAGCAGAAGGGCCTCGTTCTTAACGTGCGCCAGGTCGCGCAGATTGATGCCGTCCTCCCCATCGGCACCACCGCTGAAACCATCGAAGTGACGGCCGACGCGACCTTGTTACAGACGCAGACCGCCGCCGTCAGCACCAACCTGACCAACGACGTCGTCAGTGCGCTTCCGCTGAACGTCTACGGCGGCCGCTCGTTGTCCTCCTTCATGTTCAGCTACGTCCCCGGAGTGGAAGGCAGCGACTATGACTCGCACATCGCCGGCAGCCTGAGCAAAACCAAGGAGGTCATGATCGACGGCACCTCGGCGGTGTCCCAGATTGGCGGCTACATCAGCGAATCCAGTCCGCCGTTTGAAGCCGTCGAGGAATTCCAGGTCTCCACCAGCGGCATCCGAGGCGATGAGGGCCACAGTGGCGGCGGCGTGTTCCGCTATAACCTGAAGTCGGGCACCAACGCCTGGCACGGCAGCGCGTTCGGCTTCATGCACAACGAACTTTTGGACGCCAACTCCGGGCGCAACAACTACCACAGCGTGGTGGATGTGGCCCGCGCCCAGGCTGCCGGCGACCCTGCCCGCGCTGCCTTCCTGAGCAAGCTGTACCGCCGGCCCGAAGATCGACTTTATGACTGGGGTGGCAGTTTCGGCGGTCCGGTCATCAAGGACAAGATGTTCTTCTACGCCTCCGCCGAACGCTACACCTTCGAAAACTACGGCCTGGGCGCCATGAACCAGACGGTGCCCACCACCGCCTTCTTGAATGGCGACTTCAGCGCCCTGCTGGACACAACCCAGCCACTGGGCGCCGATAGCGCAGGCAACCCCGTGTACAAGGGCGCGATCATCGATCCCCAGAGCGGCAATGTCTTTGTCGGCAACGTCATTCCGACCAGCCGCTTCAGCTCGGTGTCGCAAAAGATCGTCGACCTCTACAAGCAGTCCTACCAGCCGCTGGCGCCCGGCTTGACGCAGAACAACTCCATGCCGGTGAATCAGCCGGCGCCTCTGTACAAAATCGCCAGTTTCAGTATCAAACTGGATTACAATCTCTCCGACGCGCACCGTCTGAACGGGTCCTACATCTGGTCAGCGATTCCGCGTGTTCTGGCCGACCAGGGTGGCGTCTGGGCTCCCGGCTCAACCGATGGCGGGCCGCTGGCGAATGCCTACAATCACCGGACGACCGCGCCCTCGATCCGATTCAGTGATTCCTACACGATCTCGAACAATCTGCTCAACCTGTTCAACGTCACTTTCAACCGCTTCCGCAACCCCAGTTCTGCGGTGTCGCAGAAGGGCAATTGGCCGTCCACCCTCGGACTCGGCAGCACTGGAGCCGGGAACTTCCCGATCATCCGCTTCAACGGCATCAACAGTGACCGAGGCCGCACCGCCGCCGATGGTACGTTTGTGACCGAAAGCCCCCTGGGCAGCCAGTTCAACGACTTCTACGCTGGCAACACGGGCATCTTCAGCGACAACCTTTCCTGGGTGAAGGGCCGTCACACCTGGAAGTTCGGTGGGGAAGTCCGCTTCATGCAGTTCAACAGCCACGGCGACTATGGCGTGCCGCTGGTTGCATTTGATCCCGCTCAGACCGCCGGCACCTACGGCGGCAACACCGGTTTCGGCTTCGCCAGTTTCCTGTTGGGCGAAGTGAACCAGGCCTCTGTCAGCGAGCCGAACAACACCTACGGCCGCCGCAAGACCTTGTCCGTCTATGCCCAGGACGACATCAAGGTCACCTCCAAGCTGACCGTGAACCTCGACCTGCGTTGGGACTTCAACGGCCGCTATCACGAGAAATACGGCCGCTGGTCCAACTTCAACCCGACTTTGCTCAACCCGGTCACCGGTCAGGCCGGCGCGCTCGAGTTCGCGAAGAACGGCGGCGATTCCTTCGAACGTCAGCAGAACTTCCACAACTTTGCTCCGCACATCGGCGCTGCCTATCAGCTCACGCCCAAGACGGTGGTGCGCGGTTCATTCGGTGTGCGCTACGTGCCGCTGAATTTGAACACCTGGGGCGGCATCCCGTACGGCTTCAACCCGGGCTATGTCCTCAACAACCAGGTGCTGACGCCCTTCAACTGGGACGCTGGCTATCAAGGCACCGCCGTGGACATCGGCAAGGACCCCAACTTCACCCGCTGGGGCATGGTCAGCATCGATCCACGTTCGCTCCAGCTCGGCAACATCCAGGAATGGACAGCCGGTGTTCAACATGAATTGACCAAGGACCTGAGACTCGAGGCCAATGTCATCCAGAACCGCGGCTATCATCTGCAAAGCGGGTACCTGGGCGCCAACCAGGCGCGGCTGGCCGATTACACTGCGATGGTCAACGCCGGCCAGCAGTGGGCATGGGTTACCAAGCCCGGCTACAACAACTGGTCGGGCTTCGGATGGGCGGCCGTCCAGCCGTTCCCCACGGTCGCCATGACGTGGGGTCCGCTCTTCACCGTGGGCACTCCGCGCGGCAACTCCGATTATCAGTCGATGCAAATCGCCCTGACCCAGCGCACCTCGCATGGGCTTTCGTTGCAGGCCAGCTACAACTTTTCGTCCGCTCATGGTGACACTGACACCGCTTTTGAGGAACTATGGTGGGCGGGTCCGCTTCAGGACATCTATAACCTGGAAAAAGAAAGACACACCATCGCGTCCTTCGATCAGACCCATGTTGTCAAAGGCTATATCGTGTACGAACTGCCCTTCGGCAAAGGAAAATCACTTCTATCCGATGCCGGCGGAGCGCTCAATGCCCTGGTGGGAGGGTGGACCATCAACAGCGGCTTCCACTACAACAGCGGCACTCCACTGCGGATAACATCGACCAATTGGTACCCCGGCCTGAACAACGTCTATCCCGACCTGGTCGCGGGCTGCAACCTTCACAGCGGGAGCTTCAACGGTCAGATTGGCAGCACATACTTCAACCCGGCATGCTTCACCAATCCGACTTATGGAGAATTCGGGAATGCTCCCACCTACAATCCCAACGTCCGCGGCTTTGGTCTGGCCACCGAAGACATCGGCATCAATAAGTATTTCTCATTTGGCACCGACGGGCGCTTCAAACTGAATGTCCGCTACGACATGTTCAACGCCTTCAATCGGCACAGCTACGGCGACCCCAACACCGGGGTCGACGCGAATCTGGGCAAGATCGTGGACGGTGGCGGAACGCCCGGCCCACGCCAGGGCCAGCTTGGAGCCCGCTTCACCTTCTAGATCGCACGGCACGCGATGACCGGCGCGTGCGGGTGCAATTCCTTCGGGAATTGCACCCGACCTGTGGTTGCGGGCACGCATCGCCCACACGGTGCGGTGGTTCGCGAAATACTCTTTGCGATCCAAAACCCGATACGGAGCAAACACTTTTCGGGTGGCTGGGTCAATCCGTCGATAAGGTTGGTTCCAGCCCGCTGCGGCACAACAAAGGTGGGAGCGGCCGACGCACGATAACTTGCATTTCGCAAGTTACATTGATAAGGTATCGAAACGTGCCGGAGAAGAAGGCTAAGTCAACGCGTCGTTCCGGGTGCCCGGTGAGTATCTCGCTGGAGAGGATTGGGGATCGCTGGTCGCTTCTGGTCATCCGCGATCTGATGGTTCGCGGGTTCCGGACATTCAGGGAGTTCGAACAAGCGGGTGAGGGGATTGCTTCCAACATCCTGGCGGACCGTCTTCGGAAGCTCGAGGCATCGGGGATCATCACCGCCGAGCGGGAGGAGTCGGATGGACGAAGAGTGAACTACCGGCTGACGAAAAAGGGGATTGATCTGGCGCCGGTCCTTTTGGAGCTGCTCATCTGGGGGGCGCGGCACGAGGAGACGGGGGCCCCGTGCGCTGTCATCATGAACATGGAGGAGAGTCGCGAAGAAGTGCTGGCGGAAGTCCGGCGACGGTGGCGAGAACGGGACTCGACTCCGCTGTTGCCCAAGTTTGGGGACGGTGGCGGTGGTCGTCATCTGGCGCGAACCCGACGAGGCGCTTGACCCTCCGCATGCGGGTGTAAGGCAACGCGGGGTGCTGAAAGACCGTTCGGAACGGCGATTTCAAACACCGGTTGATTCTCGAATGGAATGGAAACGACCGGAAGGCACAACATTGCTGCAATCTACGCAAATCGCTCCGGTCTCGAAGAAGGCACTCTGGGCGGGACGCATCCTGAGCGCCGTGCCCGTATTGCTTCTGCTGTTGGACAGCGTCATGAAATTTCCGAAGCCAGCTCCGCTCGTGGAGGCATTCGCCCGGCTCGGACATCCTGAAAGGCGCGCGCTGGGCAGCGGCGTGGTCCGCTTGGGCTGTGTGGTCCTGTATGGGATTCCTCGTACAACCGTTCTGGACGCGAGCGGGCTGTCCGGCTGCCGGGGCGAAGGACGGCTGCGCGCGCTCCTCGCTCGCCGAAGTTAGGCTGCACGTTTGGGTGGAGCATAGGAGACCGGAGAGTAAAATGTCGGGACTCGACCGTCGGATGTTCCTGAAAACCGCAGCCGCTTCCGCGGCGGCGGTCTCGCCTACGGCGGTGGCCCTGCAGTTGCCGAAGGCCGAACCAAGGCAGCCATCGAAGTCGGGTGACACCGGAGGGAGGGAGCGGACCTTGAGCTCTGGGAGACTGTCGAGAACGAGACTCGGGCGTATGCACGAGGTCATGTCGGGTTACATCGATCGCGGCGAAGTGCCCGGGATGGTCACCCTGGTCAGCCGAGGGGACGAGGTGCATGTTGACGCGATGGGCATGAAGGCGCAGGGCGGTAAAGACCCGGTGCGGCGCGACACGATCTTCCGCATCTCGTCGATGACCAAGCCGATCACGGCTGCCGCGACCTTGATCCTGATCGAAGAATGCAAACTGCGGCTGGACGAACCCGTAGATCGAGTGCTGCCCGAACTGGCAAACCGCCAGGTCCTCAAGCGGCTGGACGGGCCGCTCGACGAAACTGTGCCTGCGAAGCGGCCGGTCACGGTGCGCGATCTGCTGACGTTCCGCATGGGCTTTGGCCAGATAATGGCGGCGCCCGATGCTTATCCGATCCTGAAAGCCGCCAACGAACTCGAGATCGGGATGGGGCCGCCAAGTCCGGCGACCATGCCCGCGCCGGACGAGTGGATCCGCCGCTTGGGGACGCTGCCTTTGGCGCATCAGCCGGGCGAACTGTGGATGTACAACACCGGGTCCGACGTGTTGAGCGTTTTGATCGCACGTGTCTCGGGCCAGCCATTCGAGACATTCTTGCGCGAACGCATCTTCGAGCCGCTTGGCATGAAGGACACAGGATTCAGCGTCCCGAGCGCGAGACTCAGCCGGCTCGTGACCAGCTACTGGACCAATTTCAAGACCGCGAAGGTCGAGGTGTATGACGAGGCCGAGGGTGGCCAATGGAGCCGCCCGCCCGCATTCCCGTCGGGCGCCGGCGGTCTGGTCTCGACCATCGACGACTATTTCGCCTTCGGTCGGATGATGCTGAACCGGGGCAAATACGGCAGCGAGCGTATTGTGTCGAGGCCCTCGGTCGAGGCCATGACAACCGACCAGCTGACGCCAGAGCAGAAAGCGGGGTCCGGTTTGGTCTCTGGCTACTTTGACAGCCACGGCTGGGGGTTCGGAGTATCGGTTGTTACCAGGCGAACCGACATGACCGGGCCCGTCGGAAAATTCGGCTGGGACGGCGGCTTGGGCACGTCCTGGTATGCGGATCCCAAGGAGGACATGATTGGTATCCTGATGACCCAGTGCGCCTGGACTTCCCCAAGTCCCCCGGACGTCTGTCTCGACTTCTGGACCTCGGTCTACCAGGCGATCGACGACTAAGGGACTCATGGCGCACGGACCCAGTATGCTTCTCGAACCCCGACGATTGATGAGAAGGAGCGAACGATGAGTAAGGTACGAGTATTGGTTGGCACACGCAAGGGCGCGTTCGTGCTGACATCGGACGGCCGGCGCGACCAATGGGACGTCAGTGGCCCCCACTTTGCGGGCTGGGAGATCTACCATCTGAAGGGATCACCCGCGGATCCCAATCGGCTGTATGCGTCCCAGTCCACGGGCTGGTTCGGGCAGTTGATTCAGCGCTCGAGCGACGGTGGCAAGACGTGGGAACCGGTGGATAACAAGTTCGCGTACGACGGCGTACCGGGCACGCACCAGTGGTACGACGGCACGCCGCATCCCTGGGAGTTTAAGCGGGTCTGGCATCTCGAACCATCCCTGACCGATGCGGACGCAGTCTACGCCGGCATAGAGGACGCCGCCTTGTTCCGCTCGACCGATGGCGGCAAGAGCTGGGCGGAGATCTCCGGACTGCGCGGCCACGGCTCGGGCCCCAAATGGCAGCCCGGCGCCGGTGGCATGTGCCTGCACACGATCATTTTGGATCCGACCAACCCCGAACGCATCTTCATCGCCATCTCGGCGGCGGGCGCCTTCCGTACCGACGACGCCGGCAAGACGTGGCGACCGATCAACCGTGGACTGAAGTCCCAACACATCCCAGACCCAATGGCCGAGGTCGGCCACTGCGTTCACCACATCGCGATGCACCCGTCGCGTCCGGGCGTGTTGTTCATGCAGAAGCATTGGGACGTCATGCGCAGCGACGACGCCGGCGACTCATGGCAAGAGGTCAGCGGCGACTTGCCGACCGATTTTGGGTTCGTGATCGATATTCACGCGCACGAGCCCGAGACCATCTACGTCGTCCCGATCAAAAGCGACTCCGAGCACTTTGTGCCCGATGGAAAGCTGCGCGTGTACCGCAGCCGCACGGGCGGAAACGAGTGGGAGGCGCTCACCAAGGGGCTGCCGCAAAGTGATTGCTACGTCAACGTGCTGCGCGACGCGATGGCCGTCGATTCGCTCGATTCCTGCGGCGTGTACTTCGGCACCACCGGCGGACAGGTGTACGCGTCGGCCGATGCCGGAGACAACTGGGCTCCGATCGTGCGGGATCTTCCGGCCGTGCTTTCCGTCGAGGTCCAGACGCTGTCATGATCCGAGTCATGCTCCCGCCGCATCTGCGCACGCTGGCACAGGTTGGCGGCGAGGTGGAGCTCGACCTTGAAGGCCAAGCTACGCAGCACTCCGTGCTGGACGCGCTCGAGGCCCGGTATCCGATGCTGCGTGGGACGATCCGTGATCATGGTAGTGAACAGCGCCGACCGTTCTTGCGGTTCTTTGCCTGCGGGGAGGATCTGTCTCATGAGCTGCCAGACGCACCTCTGCCTGACGCAGTCACATCGGGGGCGGAGCCGTTCATCATCATAGGGGCCATTGCAGGAGGGTAGCACTGCCACGACCTTGCCTCGAGCCTGGGCAAAGAGTTTCGCTTGTTTTGCCCCCGGGTCTGGAGATCAGGGCTGGTTTCGCCACGTCAGGCCGGCGTCGCTGGTGAGCCAGATTTCACCGGTGGAGGTGGTGAGCTTGCCGTGTTGCAGGTCGGTAAATTCGATGGCCGCGATGGCGGCGGTGAGAGTCGAGCCATGGGCGGCGGGCTTGACTTGGATCCAATGACCGCCCGCATCGGTCGAGTGGTAGAGCAGGCCGGCGGGGCCTCCGACCCAGAGGTCGGGGCCGTTGGCGGACAGAGCGCGGAACGTGGCCCGTTCGGCGACTGCGACCGGTTGCCATGTCTTGCCCGAGTCGAGCGAGTGCTGAAGTTGGCCGTCGGACGAGATGGTCCAGCGGGCAACCTCGGCGCGGTGCCTGTAGAGTTGCTCGGCCCCGAGCTTGCCGCGCACCTCTGCGCTGACCAGCGTCTTGTCGGTTGGAGACGCGGGCTCGGTGGCCACCAGTGCGTCGTATTGCGCGGACGATGAACGCTTCGCCTTCCCGAGGGCCTCATCCTTCTCGACTGAACCGTGCGGGGTCGCAACCGGCGCCGCCGAGGCCTCGACCTCGACCGTCTCGCTAGCAGCTTTTGGAGCAGCAGCACGAGCCGCGTCCGCCGCGTTTCGTTCTTTTGAGAGAAGATCCTGCGGTTCGTCTGCGCGTGCCGGCTGCGCCGGTACGGGGCGCGGAGGGGAAACCATTCCGGTGTGAACCTGCAATTTTGTAGTTGGGGCGCCTGAGAAGGCGTAGCCCTCTTCGTTCAGTTGTTTTCCCCGCTTGGCAAACGTGGTCGCTGGAAGGGCAAGCTGCTGCCTCAATTCGACCGGCTCGTCTCGCGTTGCAGCGTGCTGAGTCGCCGACCGCTTGTCGCTCCGCGGTTCACTGTTTTTTTGTCCCAGGGCAACGGTGTCAGCGCTGGTGAGGGGAGCCATCTCGCGGAGCGGATCTCCCGCGGGGGTTGCGTCTTTCTGGGCGTACGATGGAGCTGAGGGCATTTTCACATTGCGTTGCATCAGGACTGCCGTCCCCACAATCACCACGCAGGCCGCGAGCGCACCCCAACGGAGCGTGGGCCAACCAAACCAGGGAGCGTTCCGGGCATGCCCGGTGTCCATACCAGCAACCACCGCGGCGGACTGCGTGGGCGGCGTTGCTAGGGCGACCACATCGCGGCAATCGGCGCAGCGCGAGAGGTGGTCCAGCACCTGGGTGCGCTCGCGATCGGACAGCGCCTGCTCGGCGAAAGCAGTGAGCAGGTTGGGATCGGGGTGAAGGCCGGCCGGGGCCGCCTTCAGCCTTTCGCGCACGATATTGGGTAGTTCGGTCATCGACGGAATTGCGGTTTCTTTCGCCCTAACGGGGCTTTCTAGGTTTACGCTCTCTGCCCACGGCTTACGCCGTGGGCTTCATTCTTGCTGCGCCCTTCGGGGCGCGCTGAAGGTTCCTCGCAGTGCCGTTTTCACGGTTCGTTTGGCTCTAGTCGATCTCTGAGCTCCGTCTGGCCTCCCGATTTGTTTAGTGGCGTTCTCGTCTGGTTCCCTTGTCTCGGTCGAAGACGAGCCGCGTCTCTCGAGGTAACGCTGTATGCCCGTCGAATCTCAGCCGCTTCCGTCCCCAGCGGGCGCTTCTACCTTCTTCTTATGGAACGTGCTGGGGGGGGAATCTTGCGCCAGCCGGTCGCGGATATTCAGGGTCAGGTCGCGGACATCCACCTCCAGGGCTTCCTCGCCCTGGCGGCGGCTCATGCCCCTCCGACCCAAGCCCGCCAGGATCTGCTTCCGCAAGGACTTAGCCAGCTTGTCGAGCTTGCGGCTGATGGTGGATTCATGCACCGAAAGCATGCGCGCAATCTCCGCCAGGGTGCGATCGTCCAGAAAGTAGGCGGTCAGGATGAGGCGTTGATCGGCTGGCAAGGCAGCGAGCGCTTCGTCGGTGGCGGATTCCAGGCGCGGGTCGACCGTGTGCGCGGGCTCTCGATCGGGGATCGCAAACTGCGCGCCTTCCTCTGTTTCTTCATCGAGGCTGACGGTGCGTTTCTGACGACGGTAGCGATTGACGTGCTCCTGGGCCATCACGGTGCGCAGCCATCCTTCGAGCGAGCCGCGGCCAGTGTAGGAGGCGAGCTTCGAGACGCGCTGCCCTTCCCGGGCGACAGTTCCGTAGAGATCGGCGTAGAGGGAGTCAGCGAGTTCGCGGGCGGCCGAGTCTTCGCGCGCGATGTGCAGGCCCATCTCGTAGAGTTTCTCGCGATAGCGGGCCATGAAGGTCTCCCAGGCGCGCTCGTTCCCGGCAGCGCAAGCGCGCGCCAGAACCAGTTCTTCGATCTTCAGGGAAACGCAGAATCCGCGCAGCTGCCCAGGTCCAGCTGCACCCGCGTATTTCTGTGCTACTTCCGCGAGGATGCTGGCCAGCTGATCGCAGGTAAGACTGAACTTCTCGGCGCCGCATTTCGCGTACAGCTCGGCTGCCAGGCCGTGGAGCTCAGGCGAGAAGCCGACTACGGGTTGCAGGGCGCGATCCATCAGGAGTGGCCGTCTTTCGCGATGCTACTCATTTTTTTCGATGCAAGGAAGGGTGAATTTGCCGTTCCTCGATGAAACAGGGAAAGCCAAGGGGCACCCCGGAACACTAGGATGCGTTCGGAGGCCGGGGTGTCGCTTCACTCCGGGAGGGCAAGCAATGAATGTCAAAGTGTTTTTGGCCACGATGGTTCTGGCGATTGCGATTGGGATGGTGGTTGGCTCGCAGCGCGAGGCACAGGCCGGTGAGGTTGTGGCTGCTGCGGACTATAAGGTGCTGGCACCCATCCGGCACGGCAATCTGACGGTGTTTCCGGTGGTAGCCTCGTCGTCGCATGACACGCGCGGGTTCCTGACCCTCGACGAAGGGCTCAAATCGGGCGAAGTGGAGGTGACTGAATCGGGCAGCGCGCGGGGGATGATTCGCAGGCGACCGCCGAGAGATGGCGTCATCACCCCTGGGTACCCGGCGCGGGAGGGGGCGCAGGTCAACAAACTGGTGTTGATGAACAACTCCCAGCGTCCCTTGTTGTTGCTGGCGGGGGAGATCGTGACCGGGGGCAAGCAGGACCGGGTGATCGGCCGGGACCGGATTGTTCCGGCCGACAGTGACCCCATCGACCTGGATGTGTTCTGCGTCGAGCCGGGACGGTGGGTGGGCCGGAGCGAGAAGTTCGAGTTTGGGTCGATTCATGGAGCGATGGCGGCGCCATCGGTACGGGGCAGTGCCATGGCCACGAAAGATCAGCAGAAGGTCTGGTCGGAGGTAGGCAAAGCAAAACAGGAGATGGCGTTGGAACTTCGAGCGCCCGCACCAGCGGCCGCGGAGGCAGTCGACTCGACCACCTCCTACGCCAAGGTGATGCAGAACGACGAGGTGAAGTCGAGGGTGGATTCGATGGCTCGGCCGATCGAGCAGGAGTATCAAAGCATCGTCAAGCAACTGCGCGATCGGAATGCGGTCGGTGTGGTGGTGGCGGTGAATGGGGAAATCGTGTGGGCAGACATCTTCGCCAGCTCGAACCTGCTCGAGAAGTACTGGCCCAAACTGGTGCGGTCGTACGCGTCAGAAGCGGTGGTCACGCGGGCCAAGGGCGCACAGGTAGTCGAGAAGACCGCGCAAGCCTTCCTCGAAGACATGCACGGGCGCCATGAAACGGTGGACAGCGAGCCTGGGATTTACCGGCACACGGAGGTAAGCGGGGATGGGTTCAGGGCGTTCGAACTGACGTCGTTGCTGCCGAAGACCGGCTTTGCGGTGCACGTGGCGAAGATGGCGGAGTAGCGGTGGCCAGTTCTCGCTTCTCAGTCTTTTGAGATTGATTGTCCTTCCCCAGGGCGGGGAGAGCTGCGGCTCTCCCCTTTTGTGTTTTCGCCTTTGAGCGAACCAAGCACTCTAGTTTCCGCGTGCGCTATTTCAGGCTCGTCGTTTCCTTGAGCGGCAAACTCTGGGAGGAACCGCCTGCCAGGAATGCGTAGTCTCCCGGAATCAGCTCCCAGGCGTCCCGGTCAACGTTGAAGACGGAGAGATAGAGCGGATCTACTTCGACCGACACCTCTTTGCTCTCGCCCGGGTTCAACCTGACTTTGCTCCAGCCCACCAGGCGCTTGGGCGGCTCCGCGACGCTCGCAGGGAGGGCTGCGTAGACTTCGGCAATCTCCGCTCCGGCACGGTCGCCGGTGTTCTTCACCGTGAAGGTCAGGCGAACATTGTTTCCGGGCGTCACCTTCAGACCGGAGTACTGATAGCTGGTGTAGGAGAGGCCATAGCCGAATGGAAACAGGACTTGCTTGTTTTCCGCGTCGTACCACTTGTATCCGACCTTTACACCCTCGTCGTAGGTGACTTGGAATGCCGGCAAGCCCTCGGCGATTCTTTTCCAGGCATCGTGATCGCCGTCCTTCGAGGTGGATCGCACCGGGGGTTTCACGATGTTGGGATGCGGCAGGTCGGCATCACTCTTGGGGAAAGTGATGGGCAGTTTTGCACTTGGGTTCACCTCGCCGAAGATCAAGTTCGCGAGCGCCTCGGCGCCGCGGCTGCCGGCGTACCAGGCTTCGAGAATGCTGCCGACTTGGCCGGCCCAGGGCATCGTTACCGGACTGCCGGTTTCGAGTACGACGATCGTATGTGGATTGGCCGCCGCCACTTTCGCGATCAGGGCATCCTGATTCTCAGGAAGTGAGAGGCTCTCCAGGTCCATTCCCTCACTCTCCCACTGGTAGGCGAAGACGATGGCCACGTCGGCGGCCTTCGCCAAATCTGCAGCTGCGGAGGGATCGGTGCCCGGATCGTACTCGATCGTTGCGTTCGGCGCCTTGGCCTTGATGGCTTTCAAGGGCGAGGTGGGGAACCAGATCTTCTCCTGCCATTTGGTCCGGCCTTGGCCGGGTGGCAGGATCGCGTTTCCTCCCGGAGGATCGACCTGCGCGGAACCGCCACCGGAGATCATCCCGACGTCAGAATGAGCGCCGATGACAGCCAGGCTGTGCAGTTTGGAGGCATCGAGCGGCAGCTGCCCTGGTTCGTTCTTCAGCAGCACGATGCTCTGTTCCGCGATCTTCTGGGCGATCTCAAGACCGCCCACTACGTCGACCACGCTCTTTTCCGGCGGATCGTCGATGACGCCGGCCGCAAACATCGCGCGCAGGATGCGGCGAACGTGATCGTCAAGCTCCGATTTTGGAACTTTGCCGGATTCGACTGCTTTCTTGAAGGCGTCACCGTAGAAAATTTCTGCCGGTTCCTCGTGATCGAGACCTGCGGCCGAGGCCTTGACGACGCTGTGCGTTCCTCCCCAATCCGACAAAACGAAGCCCTTGAACTTCCAATCTTTCTTGAGAACGTCGGTCAGCAGGTATTTGTTCTCGCAGGCGTAGTCGCCATTCACGCGGTTGTAGGAGCACATCACGGCGGCCGAGTTCGACTCACGCAAACCGATCTCCAATGCCAGCAGGTCACTCTCCCGCATCGAGCGCTTGTCCATGTTCACGTTGACAGCGTTGCGTCCGCTCTCCTGGTCGTTCAGCGCGTAATGCTTGATGTCGCCTATGACGTGTTGGGCCTGCACGCCTTTGATCACCTCTCCAACCATCTTCCCGGCGAGGACGGGGTCCTCGCCCATGTACTCGAACGTGCGGCCGTTGCGGGGTTCGCGGGCCAGGTTTACGCCGCCACCCAACGACATGTTGTAGCCTTGCGCGCGCAACTCGCGCCCGATCAAGGCGCCGTATTCGTGCGCGGCTTCGAGGTCCCAAGTCGCCGCACCGGCCAGACAGTCCGGCAGGGCCGTGGAATAACGACCGTTCTCGCCGCTCTGCCGGACACCGTAGGCGGCGTCCGACATCTGGATACCGGGGATCGCCAAGCGCGGAATCCCCACCACATACCCAGCACCGCCATTGGAATCAACCGACAGCGGACTGACGGGCCCCAGACCACGCATGCCGGTTCCGTGCAGAAGCGAGATCTTCTCGTCGAGTGTCATCTCTTTCACCACCATTGCTGCCCGCTCATCCGGCGAAAGGCTGGCATTCATCCAGGGTTTCGGAGGCGTCTTATCCTGGGGGCCGGTCTGCGCGGGAGCCAGCGACTGGGCAGCTAGAAAGACGATGATGAACAGCACTGGGTTGGTTCGAAGCGTGCGGGCTCGATGCATTGCCATATCGTTTCGGCAGTCCTTAAGTTGGGGGTTTGAATTGCCAGTCGGGGCTTAATGTTACGCGCTTTCGCCGGTTTTCGTCTCACCGGGACGCGGGAATGGGTCTGTTCGAAAAACTCAGATTCTTTTCAGAATTCTCATCTAAGCTGTTGCGGTCAATCCTGCAACCTCGGAGAGGATCCCATGAAGCACAAGCACGAGGCCTTGGTAGCGGTTATAGTTGCGCTCCTGCTGGTTGCGGCATTGGCCGCGACCGCTCCGGGATACCACCTCGTGAATACCTGGAAGCTGGGTGGCGACGGCGGATGGGACTATCTGAAGATCGACAGTGAGACGCGGAGGCTGTACATTTCGCGCGCAACCAAGACGGTGGTGATCGACGCGGACTCGGGCAAGCTGGTGGGGGAGATTGCGGACACGCCGGGGGTGCATGGGATCGCTCTGGCCCCGGAATTCGGCAGAGGATTCACCAGCAACGGGCGCGAGAACATGATCAGCGTTTTCGACATCAGCACTCTGAAGACGTTGAACAAAATCAAGGTTGGGAATCGCCCGGATGCGATCCTGTACGATCCGGCGACCAAACGCGTGTTCACCTTCAACGCAGGCAGCCAGGATGCGACGGCGGTGGATGTGGCGAAGGGCGAGGTGGCCGGAACGATCGCGCTCGGGGGCAAGCCCGAATTCGCGGTAAGCGACGGGAAGGGCGCGGTCTTCGTGAACTTGGAGGACAAGAATCAGGTCTTTGAGCTGGATGCGAACAAGCTGACCGTGAAAGAACGCTGGCCGTTGACCGGTTGCGAATCGCCGAGCGGGCTGGCGCTCGACCGCAAGAACCGGCGTTTGTTTGCCGGGTGTGACAACAAGGTCATGACGGTTGTGAATGCGGACAGTGGCAAGGTTGTTACGACCTTGCCGATCGGCGGAGGAGTAGACGCCACGGCATTCGATGACGAGACTGGGCTGGCGTTCGCCTCCTGCGGCGAGGGTGTGTTGACCGTGGTGCGCGAAGAGTCTCCGGACAAATTCAGCGTGGCGGAGAATGTTAAGACTCAGAGAGGCGCACGCACGATGACCCTCGATGGTAAGACGCACCAGGTATACACGGTGACCGCGCAGTTTGGATCACCGCCAGCGCCGACAACGGACCAGCCCCATCCGCGTCCGGCGATTCTGCCGGATACGTTCGTGGTGCTGGTGCTGGGGAAGTAGAGCAACGCCAACTTCGGATCAAGAAGAGTCCCGTTTGGTCGCGTCCTCGCTGCCGTTGGGTCCGTGGTGGCAGACTTTTTCAGCACACAAAACCGAGCGCGGCCGTCCCGCACCTAGTGGTTCTGCCACCTGCACCCATTGGCCTTCCGATTGCATCTGTTTCTGTTATATATGTCATTCATTACGAGCACGGCAGAGTTGTTAAGGAAATCCCCCATGACCACCTTTGACGACAAGCACTATCGAGCGAAGATTACGAAGCGGGTCGATTTGGCGCCCGAGTTGTGGATGATCCGCATCGATCCCGGCGGCGAGTTCAAGTTCACTCCCGGGCAGTACGCCACCCTGGGCGTGCATGGCGAGGAAAAACGATGGGAACGACCGTACTCCATCGCATCTTCTCCCTATGAGAACGAGATCGAGTTCTTCTTCGAACTGGTGCCGAACGGCGAACTGACACCCAAGATTTACGCGCTTAAGACGGGCGACGAAGTGCTGATGCGCAAGGCCCCGAAGGGGCGGTTCGTCCTCGACACCGCCAGCGGGCGCAAGAACCATTTGTTGGTTTGCACGGTGACCGGGGTTGCTCCGTATGTAAGTTTTGTGCGCACCTTGTACAAAGATTGGAACGAAGACAAGTTCAAGGGAGAGCATAAGCTCTTTCTGCTGAATGGGGCGAGCCGCTCGTGGGAGTTCGGCTACGTAGAGGAACTCCAGAAATATGCTCGGGAAGTTCCGTGGCTGAAGTATGTGCCCACGGTGAGCCGTCCGTGGGAGGACACCAAGTGGACGGGCGAGATTGGGCGCGTGGATGAGTTGATTCGCAAGTATGCCGATACTTGGGGGATCACCGCCCAGAACGGAGTGGGCTACCTGTGCGGGCACCCGGAAATGATTGAGCACGGGAAGGGGATATTAAAGCGGATCGGGTTTACGAAGGAGTTCTTGCGCGAGGAGATTTACTGGATTCCTTCGAAAGAGAAGGCGGCGCAGCAAGTGAGTGGCTAGTGGCCAGAAATTGGGACGGGCCGTGCGCGGTTACGTGCCCGTCCTTGAGCTGCGGCGCTCGAGGAGCACCACATTTCTCCAGGTGGCATCGAGTTTTCCAACCCGTTCCCGCAAACCGACTTCGCGGAAGCCGCAGGACTTGTGCAGCGCGACGCTGCCTGTGTTTTCGGGAAAGATTCCGGCTTGTAGCGTCCAGATAGCATTCTGTTCGGACTGCTCGATGAGGGCTTGCAGTAGGGATTTCCCGATCCCCTTTCCTCTGGCGGTGGCGGCCACGTAGATCGACACTTCCGCGACGCCAGCGTATACGTGGCGTGTCGATACGCGACTCAGCGCGGCCCAGGCTACGATGTCGTTCCCATTCCGTGCGACCAATCTGCAATGCTCGTTGTGGTTGGCATTCCACTTTTCCCAGCCGGGCGTTTCGGTTTCAAAAGTTGCGTTTCCGGTTGCGATGCCTTCCCGGTAGATGGCCTCGACTGCGGGCCAGTCTTCGGGCTGCATGGGTGTGATGAGAAAGTTCATTTGCAAGAGGGCTACGAACTTTCCGCGGGGGCGAAGAAAACCAGGACTTCGAGTTCTTCGCTGATGTCGAAGAAGCGGTGTTCGATCTCGGCGGCGACCAAGATCACGCTACCGGATTTCACCCCTTGTTCTTCCGATCCCACGCGCATGCGAGCGCGTCCACGGACCACGTAGTACACCTCGTCTTCCTTATGGGGCTTCTGCGGATCGGCGCCGCCGGCGGGGAGCACATAGACACCGGCACTGAGAGCGGGGAGGCGTAGGAATTCGACGTACGGTTTGCCAGTTCGCTGCGCGAAGAGTTCGTAGAGGTCGAAGAAAATTCTCGTGCTCATATCACCAGCCGTGGCGCCGTCCCGAAAAGGGACTCGGTGCTCATCCTGATGCCTACGCGGCACTGAGGCGCCGGGTAAATCGCTGCCCTTCCTTCGGGACTTGTGCTCGTCTTGTGACGGGCGGTCCCTCACCAAGCGTACCCAACACCAACGCGGCAAGGCGCGTCTCCACCCGCGCATTATTGAAGTGCCCCCGCAAACAGCAACTGGGTGTACTGCGGAATCAGGTCCTGGGCTTGCAAGCGGCCTTCGGGCTTGTACCACTGGTAGATCCAATTGATCATCCCGAGCAAGGCCAGCGCGGCGGCGCGGGCTGTGACCGTCCCGTTCGATCCCTTCTGACGCTGCACGTCGGCGATCAGGCCTTCCACGAAGTGGATGTAGTCTTTCTTGCGCATGTTGATTTGCTTGCGCAGCGACGGGGGCAGCGGGTGGTTCTCGTGCAGCATGACGGTGACCTCGCGGTCGCGCACGCTCAGCACGACTTCAATGTGGAGACGGATCAGCATGCGCAAACGCTCTTCCGGGCCCTGGATGCCGCGCACCACTTTGACCACGCGCTCCTCGGTGATGTCGAGGGCGTGGTTCATGATGTGGAACAGCATCTCGTCCTTACTCTGGAAGTGATGGTAGAGGCCGCCCTTACTCAACTTGAGGGCCGCGGCGACGTCGTTCATGGAGGTGGCATCGTAACCGCGCTGCTGGAAGAGCCGGGCGGCGGTGCGCAGGATGTCCTGGCGGGAGTCGATCGTGGTCTCGCGGGTCATCGCTCGACATGGTAACGGGGCGAGCCGGGGAATGCCAACTTTGTTGACAGGCGCTGTGCGGCTTGATAGGGTGAACGGCACTCCACGCGAGTGGAGGCGGCTTTTGAGCCGATCCACGATGCCCACCGGCTACAACGCGATTCGACTTCACAGCGTCGTCGGGGTACGAGTCGGACTCGGGACCTCTGGCCGGGGAGGGCAGGATAGCTAGAAACCTGAGTGTTTCAGCAAGTTTCCTGAACCCACCGCCGGAAGAGCCGGGCTGGTGGGTTTCATCATTTAGGGGCTTTGAGATGGTGCGCGACTACGAGCACGGCCCGGTCGAGAGAAACCGGTCATTGACTGGGCCTCCCCTGGCGGGAATTTCGCCTTGACAGGCGGGAAGACGGACCCGTAGCATACTTGAAACCGACCGACCGGTCGGTTTCGCGGGTCGGGCCTCTCCGTGCTTCTGTACTCCTGACCGGACAACTTCACAAGGGCTGGATTTCCCCTTGTCATCCTAAGAGGAGCTTCTGTGGCTACTGTTTTTTACGAGAAAGATGCCAACCCCAATGCCCTGCAGGGCAAAACCATCGCGATTATCGGCTACGGCAGCCAGGGACATGCGCAGGCGCAGAATCTGCGTGACAGCGGATACAAGGTCATCGTGGGGCTTGACCCGGAGCGGGCCTCCGCGCAGCAGGCCAAGGCCGATGGCATGGTCGTGGTCGCTCCCGACGAAGCGGCCAAGCGGGCGGACTGGATCCAGATTCTCACGCCCGATGAGACCCAGGGTGAGCTGTACGAATCCGCGATCAAGCCGTACCTGCATCCCGGAAAGGTTCTGGGCGTCTCGCACGGATTCAGCATTCATTTCAAGACGATTCAGCCGCCGAATGATGTCGATGTGGTCATGATTGCGCCCAAGAGCCCGGGTCACCTGGTGCGGCGCATTTACACCGAAGGCCGGGGAGTGCCTTCCCTGCTGGCGATTCATCAGGACGCGACCGGCCGGGCGCACGAATATGCGCTGTGCTACGCATATGGAATCGGTTCGACGCGCGCAGGTGTGCTGCAGACCAGCTTCAAGGAAGAAACCGAGAGCGACTTGTTCGGCGAGCAGGCGGTGCTGTGCGGCGGGCTCACTTCGCTGATCAAGAAAGGGTACGAGACCCTGGTGGAGGCGGGTTATCAGCCGGAGGTGGCGTACTTCGAGTGTCTGCACGAGGTCAAGCTGATCGTGGACCTGATCTACGAAGGCGGACTGGCACGGATGCGGCATTCGATTTCGAACACCGCCGAATACGGCGACCTGACCCGCGGCAACCGGGTGGTGGGCGATGAAACGCGCGCCAAGATGAAAGAGATTCTCGCCAGCATTCAGGACGGGACGTTCGCTCGGGAATGGATCGAGGAGAACAAGCAGGGCGGCAAACATTTCGCGGCGTTGCGCGAGGCCGAGAGGCAGCACCCGATCGAGGAAGTGGGCGCACGGCTGCGGGGCATGATGTCGTGGCTGCCGGCGAAAGACGCGAAGAAGGCGAAGCCAGCACCGGAGCCTGAATCCAAGGTGGTGAATGCGTAAAGGTTCGCAAATCGTCCTGGAGTGTCTGCGGGCCGAGGGTGTGGACCTGGTCTTCGGCTACCCGGGCGGCGCGATCATGCCTCTGTATGACGCGCTCGCTGGCAGCGGGGTGCGCCACATCCTCACGCGGCATGAGCAGGGCGCTGTGTTTGCGGCTGAAGGCTATGCGCGGGTCACGGGGAAAGTTGGCGTGGCGATGGCGACCAGCGGTCCGGGTGCGACCAACCTGGTGACCGGCATCGCCGACGCCAAGATGGATTCGGTTCCGCTGGTGTGCCTGACAGGGCAGGTTCGCAGCGCGCTGATCGGCTCGGATGCGTTCCAGGAAACCGATGTTTTCGGGCTGACGCTGTCGATGACCAAGTGGAGCCGACTGGTGAAGTCGATCCAGGAGATTCCCGAGGTCATCGCCGAAGGGTTTCACTGGGCGCAAAGCGGGAGGCCGGGGCCGGTGGTCATCGATATTCCCACCGACATGCTGAAGGCTAGCATCGAGTTCTCTGGCCCGGTGACGTTTAGAGCGCACGCGAGGCCGGCAGACGCGAAGGCAGAGCCTGCTTTCACCGATACCGTGATCGCGCTGCTGCAACAGGCGAAGAAGCCGGTTGTGCTGGTCGGTGCGGGCGCCAAGTTGTCGGGAGCGATTCCGGAGCTGCGGCAATTGCTCGATCAGCTCAACCTTCCGACGTTCGCCACTGTGCATGGGCTGGGAGCGGTCGAGCCTGAGCTTCCTTATTACTTAGGGATGGTTGGCATGCACGGGACGCGGGCTGCGAACATGGCCCTGCATGAGACGGATTTGCTGCTGGTTTTCGGTGCGCGGCTGGATGACCGGGTGACGGGCGACCCCTCGCGCTTCGCTCCGGACGCAAAGATCGTGCACTTCGAAATTGATCCCGGACAGCTCGATCGGGTGCGTCCCTGCCAGTTGCCGGTGATTGGTGATCTGGCCGAGACCGTTCCGGCGTTTCAAACCGAGTTGCGCCGCGCTTCCCTGCCCGACTTCAGCGGATGGCGCGCGGCGGCCTGTGGTCCGGAGCGTGCCGAACTCGATCCGCGTGGGCTGGCCCAGCCCACCATTCGCTTGCTCGACGAACTGTTCAGCCGTTTGCCGGAAAACAGCGTGATCGTGGCGGACGTCGGCCAGCATCAGATGTGGGCTGCGCAGCGCTATCACTCTAGCTCGCCGCGGGGGTTCATCACCTCGGGCGGACTGGGCGCGATGGGCTTCGCTCTTCCGGCGGCGATCGGAATCCAGCTGGCCAAGCCCGAAACCACCGTGCTGTGTGTCTCCGGTGATGGCGGAATTCAGATGAATATCCAGGAACTGGCCACGATCCGGCGCCTGGGGCTGCCCATCAAGACCGTCATCATCGACAACAAGTATCTGGGCATGGTGCGGCAGTGGCAGCAGCTGTTTTACAAGCGCAACTACGCGGAGACGGACCTGAGCGATAACCCGGATTTCGTCGAGATCGCCAAGGCCTACCGGATTCCCGGGTTCAGGCTCAATGAAGACGCCATGCGGGAGTACCCGGTAGCGCGAGAAACCGGCGACCAACTCGACCGCTTCCTCACCTCAACCGAACCGGAGTTACTGGTGTTTGATTGCCATCCCGAAGCCAACGTTTATCCGATGGTGCCGGCGGGTGCTGCGCTGTCGGAGATGTTGTTCGAGGAAGAATAGGAAAGACATCATGCACGTATTTCACATCCGCTATCGCAACACGCAAGGAACATTGATGCGCATCCTGACTGCGGCTTCGCGGCGCGGGATCGAGACTCCCTATGTCCAGGCGGAACCCTGCGGGCACGAGCACAAAGTCACCCTGCGGATGGAAGTCAACCAGAGGCAGCTGGGGCAGCTCAGCCGGGACTGGTACGCGATTGTCGATGTGATGGATGTGCATCCGGCGATTGCGATGCAAGCGATCGGGGAGCAAACCCGGACCGCACGAACGATTCCAGCGACCACCCCGCATCCGCCGGCTCCGGCGGTGTCGTCGAGCGACCCGGTTGGTCAGCAGGCTTTGGCTTAGCTGCCGTTCTGGAAGACCGAGCGAGCCGCGTCTCTACCCGGCTCTTGTTGAGATGGATGCGAGACGCTGTTTGGGGCGTCTCTTTCGTTGTGAGCCGGACTTCTTCTTCCACCCTCCGATGGCGTAATCTTCTAGCCTATGGATCTCAAGCATCGCAGCCGAGGTATCACTGACGGGCGTGACCGGGCTCCGGCACGCGCCATGTTTAAAGCCGTCGGATTTTCCGATGACGACCTGAAAAAGCCTCTCATCGGCGTGGCCAACACCTGGATCGAAACCATGCCCTGCAATTTCCACCTGCGGCGATTGTCCGCCAAGCTGAAGGAAGGCATTCGAGCGGCGGGCGGGACGCCGATGGAGTTCAACACGATCGCGATCAGCGACGGCGAAACCATGGGCACGGAGGGCATGCGCGCGTCGCTGGTGAGCCGCGAAGTGATCGCGGATTCGATTGAACTGGTCTGCCGTGGGCAGCTGTTCGACGCGGTCGTGTGCTTGGTGGGTTGCGACAAGACGATTCCGGCGGCCGCCATGGCTCTGGCGCGGATGAATCTGCCGGGCCTGGTGCTTTACGGCGGGACGATCGCCCCCGGCGTTTATCGCGGCAAGGATGTGACCATTCAGGATGTCTTCGAAGCAGTGGGCGCGCACGCGGCGGGCAAGATGACCGACGCGGAATTGCTGGAACTCGAAAATGTCGCGTGCCCGAGTTCGGGTGCCTGCGGGGGCCAGTACACGGCGAACACCATGTCGACGGTGATGGAGCTGATTGGGCTTTCGCCGATGGGGTTCAACGGCGTTCCCGCCATGGACACGCGTAAGGATGAAATTGCGTTCCGCTGCGGCGAGGTCGTGCTCAATCTTCTGAAGAAAGGCATTTTGCCCAAGGACATCCTCACCCGCGCGGCGTTCGAAAATGCCATCGCCGGCGTTGCCTGCACTGGGGGATCGACGAACGCGGTGCTCCACCTGCTGGCGATTGCGCGCGAAATGGGCGTCGCTCTGGGGATCGACGACTTCCAGAAAGTGAGTGAACGTACCCCGCTGTTGGCAAACTTGAAGCCTGCCGGGAAATACGTGGCGGCGGATGTCGACAAGGCGGGTGGAATTCCCGTGATTGCGAAGCGATTGCTCGACGGCAAGTTCGCCAATGGATCGACCCTCACCGTGACCGGAAAGACGTTCGGAGAAGAGGCCGGGGCTGCGGTTGAGACTCCGGGCCAGCCGGTGATTGCCCCGCTCGATCACCCCCTAAAGAAGACCGGCGGATTGGTGATCCTGCACGGAAACCTTGCGCCCGAAGGAAGCGTGGCGAAGCTCAGCGGACATGAACGGCTCACCCATCGCGGGCCCGCGCGGATTTTCGAGTCCGAGGAAGACGCTATGGCGGCGGTGACCAGCAAGCAAATCAAGGCGGGCGATGTGGTCGTCATTCGCAACGAAGGTCCGAAAGGCGGCCCCGGGATGCGGGAGATGCTGGGGGTGACGGCGGCGATCGTCGGCGAGGGTCTGGGTGATGCGGTAGCCCTGCTCACGGACGGCCGTTTCAGCGGAGCAACGCGCGGGCTGATGATCGGTCACGTATCGCCGGAGGCCGCGTTGGGCGGGCCGATTGCGGCGCTGCGCGAAGGTGACACCGTCCACATCGATGTGAATCAACGGAAACTCGAAGTGGAAATAAACGATGCCACGCTGAAGCATCGGTTGGCGGAGTGGAAGGCGCCGAAGCCGAAATATGCCACGGGAGTCTTCGCCAAATATGGAGCGCTGGTGCATTCGGCGTCGGAGGGGGCGATCACGAAGCCGAGGTAGCAAGCGTAAAGTACGCGCCGGGCACTGGAGTACCCGCGCCCCGGAGGAAACTGCCGACCTTGCTCGGCTTGGACGGTCGAGGGCGGCTGTCCCCCGCTGGTTTTGCGAATCCGACTTGACCAGAAGAATTACTACGCCTTCTTCTTCACCAGCTCAACATCAATCTGAATCTTGACGTTGTCACCGACCACGGCCTCACCCGTCTTTAGGTTATTGCTCCAGAGCACGCCGAAATCCTTGCGGTTGATGGTGGTGGTCGCGGAAAAACCACGGCGCACGTTGCCCCAGGGATCGTTCAGTTCGGGCGTCGGACCATCGAGATCAAGCGTAACTTCGCGAGTGGTGCCGTGCAGGGTAAGATCGCCGACCAGCTGGAGCTTGCCGCCGTGGTTCACGATGCGTTTGGATTTGAACTCCAGGGTCCGGTATTTCTCCACATCGAGAAAATTGGGGCTGCGGAGGTCCTTGTCGCGATCGGGAACGCGGGTGTCGATCGAACTGGCGTCGATGGTCGCGTTCACCTGCGACTGGGTGATGTCCTTTTCATTCAAGACCGCCGTGCCACTCACTTTGGTGAAGCTTCCGCTCACGTTCGAGATGCCCAGGTGGCGTACCGTGAACTGCGCGGTGGAGTGGGCGGGATCGATGTTCCAGGTGGAAGTTTGGGCCGTGGCCGACAACGAAAGCAGAAGCCCTGCGGCGATTGCGAGGGCTGCGGACTCCAGAAGTCTCATTTGCGTCTTCCCAACTTATAAGTGTACTTGTTTCAGACAGATAACCCCCAGCTGGATCCGAAGCAAGAAAGCCCAGCACAACTTGGGGCGGTTCGAGCTTCGATGAAAATCGGACGCCAAAAGATGCAAAAAGACGAGCAGTCGCGTAGAGATTGCAGTCCTGATCCGATCGCCCCGGAGTAAACTGGCCTCCAGCCGTTTTATCCAGTATCATGAAGGCACGGGTCGTCATCTGAGTTTGTGGTCTGCGGATCAGCACCTCGGCAAAGCCATTGGTAGAGAGGACAGCACGAAAGCATGGGCGTACCTGTGTCTCAGATGTGGACGGTGGCGAGCTACGTCATCGGGCAGAAGCTAAGGGGCCGAAAGCAGTACCCGGTCGTGCTGATGCTGGAGCCGTTGTTCCGCTGCAACCTGGCCTGCGCCGGCTGCGGGAAAATCCAGTACCCCGCGCACATCCTCAAGACCGACCTGACGCCTGAGCAGTGCTTCGCCGCAGTAGAGGAATGCGGCGCACCCCTGGTGAGTATTCCGGGGGGCGAACCCCTGATGCATCCGCAGATCGCGGAGATTGTCGAGGGCCTGGTCGCCCGCAAGAAGTATGTCTACCTGTGCACCAACGGCCTGCTGCTGAAGGAAAAGATCGATCAGTTCAAGCCCAGCAAGTACTTCTCGTTCGTCGTGCACATGGATGGGCAACGGGAACACCATGACTTCGCAGTGTGTCGCGAGGGAACGTACGACAAAGCCGTGGATGGCATTCGCGAAGCGCTGCAGCGCGGCTTCCGACTGACCACGAATACTACGCTATTCGATGGGGCTGATGCGAAGAGCGTGCGCGAGTTCTTCGACGACATGATGGAGCTGGGCGTGGAAGGCATGATGCTCTCGCCGGGCTATACGTACGACAAAGCACCCGACCAGGACCACTTTCTGAGCAAGAAGAAGACCCGTCGCCTGTTCCGGCAGATTCTAAGCAATCGCCGCGAGAAGTGGTGTTTCAACATGAGCCCGCTTTTTCTCGAATACCTCATGGGCCGCCGCGAATACAGATGTACTCCCTGGGGCATGCCGACCTATAACATCTTTGGCTGGCAGAAGCCCTGCTACCTGCTGCAGGACGGTTACGCTGACACCTTCGAAGAGCTCCTGCGCGATACCAATTGGGAACGCTACGGGACCGAGAGCGGCAATCCGAAGTGCGCGAACTGCATGGTGCACAGCGGCTACGAGGCCAGCGCTGTGAACGACACGTTTGGATCGCTGGGCGGCTTCGCAGCGACGGTCCGCGCGACCCTGTTTGACAAGTATCCCGATCCCGATGTGGACGACGACACTCCAATGGCGCCGCGCCGGAGTTCCGGTCCACTGGTCCAGATCGGCGCCGCGCCCGACGCGTAGTTCTCCCGTATGTCCATACCCGACTCGCTTCCAAAAGCGGCGCCCCACGACCTTGAAAATGCCCCGGGCACGCTCCACGAAAATCTCGAAGGCTGGGTGCCCCCGCTGGCCACCGAGGAAGAGATTCGCACTGCCTTTGAGAAGGCCTTCGACTATCGCGGAGATTTGACCGTCACCCTGAAGAATGGCCAGAAGATCGAAGGATATATTTTCGATCGCAACAATGATGGACCGACTCTGCGTGATTGCATGCTGCGCGTGATGCCGAAAGACCGCGCAGACAAGATCAAAATCCCCTACAGCGAAATCGCCGCGCTCGCTTTCACGGGCAAAGACACCGCTGCCGGCAAGAGCTTCGCTGCCTGGGTGAAGAGGTACTGGGAGAAGAAAGCGGCCGGTGAAAACAATATTGGCATCGAATCGGATGCGCTGGAAGAGGACTGAGGTGCGCGCCCGCCGTGGGCAGAGCCCCACCCACCATCGGTTGCGCGTGGGGCACAATGCGATTCATCACGCCGCGGTCGAGATGTCGTTGATCGAAGGCAAAGCATCCCGCAGCTGGGCAACCGTATCCTCATCGATCAGGTTTGTTTGCTGCACTCCATTCTGAACCTGGAACTGCGCAAGGGCGGATAGCGTATGCTCACCGGCAACGCCGTCAAGCGATCCGGGGTGGAGCCCGAGATACGTCAGATACAACTGTGCAGCGCGGACATTTAGGTCTGGCAATACCCCCAGGGAAAACTTCTGGAACTCACCATTTAAGCGCACGTCGTAGCGATTAATGGCAAAATTGGGGCCGTTGTAGCCCCGCGCGAACGTGGTCCAGTCGTGGACTTGCAGCGAGGCCCGAAGCTTGGTGGCGACGAGAAAATCGCCCATGGCCGCCAGCTGGGCGTCTTCGGATTGCGCCATGGCGGCGACCATGCTTTCCACATTTTGAAATCCAGCCGCCGCGAAATTCTCACCCATGATCTGCCCCAGCCCCCAGGACGCGCTTTGCAAGGCCGCGTTTCGGTCCTTCGCGATTGCGGCTGCAAGACGCTCGTACTGGTGGGCGCCGGTCGAGCCGTAACCACCCGGTGAGCGATGGCTAATGTCGCCGTCGTCGAACTCTCCCTGTGTCAAGCCATGAAAGATATGGCGTTCGTAAAGAATTTGCGGCCGGCGGTCCGCAAGGTACCCGCAGCCTTTTGTCTCGACCGCCAGGACTGCCCAGATCTCGGGCGCATGCACTCCCAGACTGCCGGCAACCGCCGCCAGGCCATCGCCGGAGAGTGCCAAAGCAGTTCCTTGAAACGAAAGTGGTGACACGGTTAACCCCTATCGAAGTTTGCCTCTCATCATCAAGCCATCCTTATGTTGACGGTCTGATGTTGTGTCGACGTGCTGTCATTCGCCTCGACGCGAACCTAAAGGTCTTCCCGGTTGCGGCCGCGGAAGGTTTGCCACAACCGTGCCCGACACTAAATCCGAACCCGTGGTGAGCCTGAGTCCACTCTTTTGCGCAGGCTGAGAACTTGAACTCTGCTCTGAGACCTTGTCTCTAGTTTGCTGAGTACGCTGTCGAATGCGTGCTAAGAAACTCCGAACAGAAGCGCAGTGGCCGAGTCTTTGCCTCGTACGGAGCGTCCCAGTTCACGCCCTCGTTGTCTGGGGTGCTCTTAATTCTCAGCCTCTCTAGTATCTTTGATTCTTTGGTTCTTTGGTTCTGCGGTTCTGCGTTTTGGTTTGGTCGGCCCTGGCCTCCACGGGTGAGATGGCCACGATCAGACTACACTTCTGATGGGGGTCGACGGTGTCGCCACATTCGTTTTGGTCGAACTAGCAGCCATTTCTTGCAACCATGCGGTCGCGCAGGGCAGTGACTTTTACGTCCCTTGATTTTGAACCTCAAAGGTGGTCGCGCCTCCGTCGTATCGATATCGTGATCGCCAAGGTTATGCTGGTTTGGTTTCAGGGCGGCTGGCCCACTCTGTCCAAATAGGCAGGAACCGGTGCCCAACACGAGCAGAGTGTACGGGACGAATGTTCCAACCTGGCATGAGTGACCTCTGTGCGATTGACCTGCAAAGAATGCTTGTGCTCAACTGCTCGGTGACCCGCAGATTTGCTGTCTGAGCTGAATTACGCTAGGCCAGGCGGGTCATCCAGAAGAAGAAGACTGAGAACTACAGCGAGGACCTGGCATGCCTGTCATGCCCAAGGGTCGCGTCGTGCGGGCTCGGTGGCGCTCCCAGGCAGTAATATTGGTCTTGGAACAATAATTTTCTCAGTTCTTTGCCGGAGTTCGTTCTTCGAACGTTGCCGCCGCCAAACCCCTCGATGATACAACTCGGGCTTACATCAAACGATCGGGCAAAAATTACTGTTACATTTCATTCCTGTCAAGAGAAATCAACACAGAAATCAACACGCTCACCCGGCAACTTGGGCGCCGACACCGCCGAGGGTCGGAGAAAAGGAAGATTGCTTCCTCTGAAATGCAACCTAATGATAGTTGCATCACAGACCCAACGCGCTGTCCATCCGAACACCGACCGCGACATCTTCGGTGCTGCACGGCCACGGGCTCGCTCAGATCGTCGAGTCGTTGGGCGCGCAGACCAACAATCAATCAGCGCACGGTCGTGGGGTGAACCCCTTAGTTGGGACAATCCGCGCGATTTGCACACCTGTTGTTTATGAGTTCATGAAGCCGTTCCGATGATTTCTCTAGCGGGGATGAGGGCTAGAGCTGTCATCGTTGTCAACTCGCATTAACGCGTCTCCTGTACTTGAGCGTCCTCGTGGGTTGTCGTCTGGGCCGCAAAATTGTTGGATTTGCGAAGAACCACGAGGCAGTTAACCGGAGGGTTGTAGGTCTCGAGGCCCCTTGCGTCTCGATTCTCCCAGCAGAACCCAGCAAACCCCGCACGATTCCTGTGGAGGACCGGGCGGCCTTGACGCGGGGGAAGTTTTCGAACACAACGCTCTACGCTTGAGCCTGGGCGACAAGTCGCGCCTTCCCGCAATTTCTCTCCCGCGGCAAGTCCTGTGCGCGAACCAGGGACACGGGTTGTGGTCAGAGCGTTGGATAAACGGCCCAGCCAAGAATTCGCGGATGCCTAATTCGATTGAAGCTCCAGGAATCCGATGGTCAACTGTGCGTTGTCCGTTTCGATGAGCACCGCTCGCGAGGCGTCCACCAGATAGTAGGCGAAGTGGTGCACGGCGGGGGTAGAAGAGGTATCGAGGCCTGCCAGGGTGCCAGTGAAGACTCCATTGGAACTCGAGGTGAAGTTGCCGCTTAACGGCAGATCCGAGCCAGGTCCATTAAGATCCACGAATCCCGCAAGATTGCCTGCACCATCGGCTGCAGTCGGACCCGTGCCGTTTTGCCTCGCCTCGCCACTGCCGTTTGGCACAACGTGCCGGACGTTCAACCCGTAGGAGCCGCTGAAAGTACCGGCGGTGAACGGTCCAGGGCCTTGCTGGAAACCCTGACCGGCAATCACGGCGTCTTGGTCCATCAAGATCAGGAGTCCCTCGCCGTCCCCGGTCAAATAGAGCTCCAAGTCGTAGTTGAAGGTGGGGTTACTGACGCTATCGGTCAGGCCCGCCAAGGTTACCCGGCCGGTTCCGGCTCCGACGCCGGTGGTATCCAAGGTGTAAGTTCCAGCAGCCAAGGGGAGCGGCGTTTGGTTAGCCACTCCGGTATGGTCGTTCCAGCTAAAGATACCGGTTACGTTCCCGGTCACGGCGCCGGCTGTGCCGGTGTTCGGTCCAGCGAGGAGCAATCCGGCGGCCTGGAGCGCTCCATTCGGGTCTTCGCCGGCCGCCCCGAACACAAAGTTCGCGCTCGAGATCGAACTGCTGGTGAAGGCTCCGGTCTGACCCAGGGCCGTGCCGCCGGTGAAACCTCCGTAGGCGTCGGTTGTCTCAACCAATCGGATGTGCCTGGCGTCAACCACGTAGCCCACTAGATTGATCTGCGCGATGCCTGAGGCTGCGCTGGGGACCAGCTTGAACTCCACCCGCCCCATGCTGTCCGGAGCGGTGATCGTGCTAGCCGCGAAAGACTGAGCGGCTAAAGGAGCAGCGAGGCCGGCGTCGTTGATGTCGAAAATGCTTCCGTTGCCGGAGATGGCGCCGGAGCCGTCCACATTGACGACGCCTCCGATGGCCGTGGCGGACTTGGCCGAGTCTCGCCCAAACGCGAAAAACGCATACCCGCCCGACGGCGCCGCCGTGCTGGCCTGCAAATCTAGCGTTCCGCTGGAGGTTGCCGAAGAGTCGAACTCGATGAGCGAAGCCCGCGAGGGAGAAAGCAGCGTCGCATCGAGGGTCTCAACCCCGCTCACACCGAGACTGGAGTCTCCGGTCTGGAGAGCGATCCACAGGTTACCGTCGTCGATGGCAAGGATGCTGCCGCCGGTAATCGTGTTGCTTTTGGCTCCAGCCGGGTCCACGAAGTCCTGCTCGCCGCCGGTAATCGACCCATGGTTGACGGTGAAGACGCCGGACACAGAATAAAACCCGTGGGGGTTTGTTCCGCTTAGCTGAAAGACGTAAGAGCCGCTGGCTAGCGTTGTGGGCTCAAGGGAGATGAAAATCGGAATCGAGAGGGAATCGCCTGGATTGGTCACCGAGGTGGCCGTCACGGTCACGGTGCTACCCACACCAAGGACGGAAGGGGCAGTGAACGTGGCCGCAACACCACTGGCTGTCGTGGCGGGAGTAAACGAGCCGCAAGGCGCCGCGCCATTGCCGCAGGTCGCCGACCAGCGCACGCCGTTATTCGAGGGGTCCCCGGTTACGACTACGGCGATGGGCGCCGAGGCGCCGACTTGCAGAGCGTTTGGCGGATAGGCACTGGAACTAAAGGCAAGACCAATGCCAGGCGCAGTGATGGTGATGGTGGCCGAGACGGTTTTGGTGCCATCGGTCATCGAGGTAGCCGTCACCGTCACGGAATTGTTATTGCCGGACGGAAGAGCCGAAGGCGCCGTGTAGGTGGTAGAGGTCCGGGGACCACCGGTGCTAAAAGAGCCGCAAACGCCCTTGCTGCCGCAGGTCACCGACCACTTTACCCCGGCGTTGGCAGAGTCGTTGGTGATCAACACCGCGAGCAACGCCGTGGCATCCACCTGCAGGGCGGCTGGCACGGCGGAACTGAAAGAAACGGCAATCGGCGGGGTTGGGGTCGTGCTCATGGTGGAGGAGCCGCCGCATGCCGCCAACGCCACACTCATGCTCACAGCCACAAGCAGCAAGAGCGATTGGCGGAATGTCATCGTGGGCTCCATGCAGCTCATCCGTGGTGGTTTTTGTTTACCCCGAGCATGATATTCAAGTTAGCCGGAATTTCCTTTTTGACCTCAAAAATGGCACCGAATTATATCCCCATCCCGCCTGTTCGCGACACTGTGAAACAATTTTCATCCGGGTCGCCCCCAACGGTCTGAGTTCCGAACCAGCACCGCCGAAATTGCCCGATCTTCCGCCACTCTTGCAACACCTCTCTTACCCTACCCGCTGTAGACGGATGCCGCCGCCGACCTGACCACCATCGATCTATCCCGTTGGCCGCAGCAGTGGCGCGATCCGGCCCAGCATCGCTCCGAACCGCCGCCGGTCCAGATGTCCTTCCGCCAAGGGCAACCAGTCATAGCATGTTTACCACCCGTCCTCCGGTCTTCACCAGCCGTTGCTGCAGACTCGTCAGCGAGCAGTTCTCGATTCGCTTGGACAACACCAGTCGCGGCAACAAATTCCCCAAGTTGTAGGCCAGCAGGCTCAGCGCCAGCCGCACTTGGTTCGAGCAGAGACGATGGCAGGGGAGGCGGGTCATCTTCACCGCCTGGTTACTGCCTTGATCCATAACTCCGTTGTCCCCCGCCAAAGGACCGCCAGCGGGTCGAGAACCAGATCGTCAGGCGTGCGCTTGCAGGCGTCCCACGTCCAATCAGATTGCTCTTCGTCAACCCGGGCTTACCGAATGCTCATCACCGACTAGGCGTTTGCCTCAACCCGAAATGAGGAATTTTGTTGTGGACTTGCATGTACCTTCCCAATTGTCCCCAATAGCCTGACGACGTAGTTTTATGAGACTGCCGGAGAGAACTGGGGGATAGATGTCCTGGCGGGTCTTAAACGCGGATGAGCACGTGACTTTTCGAGAATTCCTGAAGTCGTTCCTGTCCAGGATTCCCGAGTTTCAACCTGCGGGAGAGGCTTCCGATGGTCTTGAGGCTGTCGAACTCGTCACTCGTCTGAAGCCGGACTTGGTGTTAGAGGGATCTTGAGATGCCGCGGAGGGACGGGCTTGAAGCCCCCCGACGTATTAAAGCTCATAACGATGGAACAAGTGTCATTCTGCTGCCGGCAGTGGCCGATGAAGCACATCGTCAAGCGGCCGATGGAAGTAGAGGCGACGCATTTCTCCCGAAGAACGCCCGGATGGGCCATGCCCTCGGGAAGTTACAAGGGACGGAATGCAGTGCGCAAGCCACGAGTTTCTTGCATTCCTTTGGGTGGCTCGGCAGGACCAAGATAAGGGGAAGGACAGATGAACCACTTTGCGACCGAGGAGTGGATCGATTTTTCGAACCAGATGGTTCTCGCGTGCGGGCAACTGGCTACCGAAAAGGACCTGGAGGAAGGCTGCAAACGCCGCGCCCCAACGGTTTCGCGATGGCGGCGACCAGGCCCGCTTTTCTATATTCCCGAGATTCGCCGTTCCGCGAGAATGGGGTTCCTTAAGAGAGTCGTCTTGAGTCTGAAACGAGACAGCATGAAGAGGCAGAAGGCTCTTTCTCTGCTTCAACTGCTAATCGAGTTGGCGATTACTTTGTTGATCGCCGGAGTCGTCGTTCCGAGCCTCCTCCGATCTGGGGCGGCCACGAGCGAAGCTTTGGCCGGGGGTTCTCTCCATACGATCAACGTTGCCGGAGTTACATTCTCCTACATGTACAGGAACGTTGGCTTTGCGATCCTGGGTGCGCTAGTCGGTGGGACAGCAGCATTTGCCATCGCCTTTCCCGCCACTACGCCCAAGAGCACAACCTCGAAGGCAACCGCGCAACATGCGGTAGGGATGGCAGGGCAAGCTCCGGCGCGAGGTAAATCCAATTTGGCATGACGCTCCGATTCTGAAAGTCTTCGACATTGAGAGCACCGAAGGAGAAGAGATCTGATTTGTGTAAGAAGTCTATCGGTGGCACCCAAGCGAACAAAGTGCCAATCATGGTCCAGTAATTTTCCCGAAGGCTTGCTCAAAGATGCTTTTCGGTGCCACACGCATCGTCTTTTTGCCACAGGTTCGCGTCGGAAACTACAGAGTTCCCTGTATTGACTCCGGTTACGGTTCTGGGTATTCGCTATGAGTCATCGACGGACATTCTGGGTCGAAAAAGTTCTGATCTGCAGTTGGTGCTGGTGGAAGGCGCTGGAACTGTGCCTAAGGTAATGATCCTCGGGGCGAATCCGTCAGTGCGGGACAACCTGCTCGTGTTGCTGAGGTCGATGGGGTATCACTGCGTGCTCGCTCTTAGCCTCAAAGAGGCGCTTGTGCTGCTTGAGAAGGAAAAACCCGATGCCGCCATCCTTGACCCACAGGCAGACTCTTCGCCCGGCGGAATGGTAGCCGCCTTCCACAGAAGGTTCCCCAGCCTAGGAGACCGCACAATTGTTCTCACGGGCGAAGAGACGGCCCCCGAGCTCCTTAGAGTGCTCGATGCATATTCCCTTCCCTGGGTTCCCCAGCATCTCCTTCTGCAACAGCTTTGGCCGTGCTTGGATTCGTTGCTCAGTCAGAATATCGTTCCCCGGCAAGTCACAAGCCGCGCGCGACTTATCTTTGATAGCTCTCTCCAGCCAGTGCCCGCTGGTGTTCGAAATTCGCAGCCTGCGGACCACAGAGTCCTCTACGAATCCGAAGGGCTCATGGCTGATCTTTCACTCGAACCGCAGCGAGATTCGCTGCGCGTCACGCTCGTTGGCCAAGTTCTGGATCCTGCCGGACCGGAGCCCCACCTGGGCAATGTTCCCGTGGTGCTTCATGGCCAGACGAGGCTTATTGGCGTTGCTAAGACGAATGAGCTTGGCGAGTTTCGCTTTGACTTCGATTCTGAGTCGGGTGTCGCGCTGGAGATAGGAGTCAGGGGAAATCACTGGGTATTACTCGATGTGCCCGATCCGAGGGGGACGAACCCTGAGACCAGACACGAGTCGTAAGTGCCGGGACAGCCGGAAACTCCGCAGCTCAGAAAGACGTGTTTTCCGAGGAATCAAAGATTGATATTGATAAAGAGCAACCGATAAGCCAATGAAATTCAAAGCCCTACGCGCCCTTCTACTACTATGCGGACTCTGGCCTGTCCAAGCCGCTGCCGACAACCGGTTTATCGTTCGATCGCCTCTTAGTCTGGCGGCGCTGAAGCAGGTGTGCAATCCTCTGCCTCTGTTGCCTCCAATCTGCAATGTGGTTGGTGAGCTGGGAGATCCCCGGGAGCAACTCTCTCTGATCACCAGTCCGCTTAATCTAACGACTTTGGTCAATCTTCCGGGTAATCCCCTGAGAATTGTGGATGCCGAAGTAGACGGGCTGCTCAGTGTGATCGGCGGCCTGAACCGCGTGACCACGCTGCCTGCCGCCCTTTCTGATTCAGCTCAAGTAACTTACTACAATTCAACAGTTTGGAACGGTTATGCGAATCAGCCTGCGACCCAAATAGTCCGCGTCTCGGCTGCTCAATCGCAGTTTCAAGTCTCGGGCAGCGGAATCGTCGCCGACATCGATACCGGAATTGATCCTAATCATCCAGTGTTCGCGGGTATTCTTCTCCAAGGCTACGACTTCACCCGCAACCAGCAGGGTGCCTCTGAGCTAAAGGACTTGTCTCCGACGGATTTTCCGTCGGCGCCTGCCCCTTGTCCGCCTTCCACGTGTCCGCCGGCGATCGTCAACCAATCCAGTGCAGCAGTTCTGGACCAGTCCTCGGCAGCCATCCTGGATACGAATCCTAAGTATGCGGCGTTTGGCCACGGCACCATGGTGATGGGTGTGATCCACCTGGTGGCTCCGACGGCCCGACTCCTGCCATTGAAAGCCTTCAAATCGGATGGGACAGGTTTCCTCTCCGACATCCTGCGGGCGATCTACTACGGCGTACAGAGCAACGCCGACGTGATCAACATGAGCTTTGACACGAAGACGAATTCCCTTGAGCTATCCAAGGCTTTGGACTACGCCAACCAGCGAGGTGTCATTTGTGCCGCGTCTGCGGGGAACGACGGGCAGAAGGAGATGGTATATCCCGCCGCGTTGCAAAAGGATGTGATGGGAGTCGCGTCCACCAGCGACCAGGATCAGCGCTCCTATTCATCCAACTTTGGTGACGCCATCGTATGGGTAGATGCCCCCGGTGACGCGATCGTTACGAGTTATCCGTTTAGCACGTATGCCGCTGGATGGGGGACTTCCTTTAGCACGCCCTTCGTCTCTGGCGCGGCTGCTCTTTTGCAGAATCTGCAAGGCAGCACCAATGAATCGCAGGCCGCCGCCGCTGTGGCTCATGCGGTGCCTGTAGGCCCCGATATGGGTAACGGCCGATTGGACTTAGTCCAGGCACTGTCGGCAGAAGGTGTGACAAGCGACTTTTCTATTTCTGTGTCTCCTTCGAGCGCGTCGATCCGCCGAGGTGGCCGCGGGAAGTATGCGGTTACGGTCACTGCACTGCGGGGCTTCCCAGGAACTGTAAGTCTCAGCGTGACCGGCTTGCCTCATCCTACGTCAGGGGCCTTTAATCCGCCTTCGATCACCGGCTCCGGCACTTCTGTGCTTACCCTGCGGGTGGGACAGAACGCGCGCCCTGCAACATACAAACTCACCTTTAGCGGGAGAAGTGGAAGTCTCGTGCATTCCGCTTACGCTATTTTGAAGATTCGATAGGGTGTCCGGGAGGACAAATTCGTTTTCGTGACCGCTCTGAAATCGATGATTTCCGGGAACTTGGGATCCAAATCCGGGCGGTACGGTACTGACATCCGAACCGATGTATGCGCGTGGATATTGCTTCACAAGGTCCTGCTCGATGGCATTGTTTTCCGCCTGAGCCTGATTAGGCGTGACTCCCGGTTTCAGGCGCCCGATGGCCTCGAGGCAGTGCGTCGAGCGCGCGCTTGGGGTCTGAGGAGTCAGCGCCAGCGGCACGCACAATTGAGCCAGCGGTGCGGTGAAAATGTTCAGGACTGTACGCGTGTCTCCCGGGAACTGGAAGCCCGGCGGCGTAACGCCGATCACCGCGACATTCTTGCCGCCTGCTCGCAGCCCATTTTCAGATTGCGCCCCCATGGAGTGTTGAGACGGGCAGGATCTTTGAACGGCAAGCGCCGTAACAGCACGCCGTAAACCATGCTGTACATGGTGGTGTTGGCTCCGATCGCAGCGCCAGTGTCATCCCCGCGACAGCCGTGAAACCCTGGGCTCTTGCGCAACTGCCGCAGCGTATAACGAAAAGTCCTGAACTAGTCCAGTCATGTCATTTCCTCATTCATACCGCAGCGCCACCATGGGGTCGATCTTGGCGGCCCGACGGGCGGGAATGTAGCAAGCCAGCAGTGCCACAAAGATGAGCAGTAACGTGACGGCCAAAAAAGTGACGGGATCAGTCGGACTCAATCCAAATAAGAGCGAGCGCAGCGTGCGGGTCAGGACTAGCGCTCCGCCAACTCCAATCACCACACCCATCAGCGCGGTCACGAGTCCCTGTCCTAGCACCATGCGAAGGATGTTGCCCGGAGTTGCACCCAGGGCGATCCTTGTTCCTAATTCTCCCGTGCGCCGCGTCACCGAATACGCCATCACGCCATAAAGACCTGCGATGGCCAGCAGTAGAGCCGACCCCGCGAACGCTCCCACCAACATCAAGTTGAATCTCCTGGACTTGAGGGAGAATGCAAATATCTCGGTGAGCGTGCCGAATCTGGGCGGCACATTGGGGTCGAGCGTGCGAACGATTCCTCGCGCAACTGAAATCACCTCAGAAGGGTCTGAAACCGTGCGCACCAGGGCCGTAAAACGCTGAGTGGCTTGCGGGCGCTGGCGGTAGTTCACATAGATGATCGGGCTGGGTGGCCTTTCCAGGCTTTCTTCGCGCACGTCACCTACAACACCAACGATGGTCAACGGACGAAGATCGCCATCCATATTGCCGAATTCTATGGTTCGGCCCAGCGGATCCTGCTCAGGCCATTTTTCACGCGCCAGCGATTGGCTGACAATAGCAACATGCGGCGCATCCATCGTGTCGCGATCATCGAACAGACGTCCCCGAAGGAGCGGGATTCCCAGAGCGCGAAAGTAACCTTCGCTGGCAGGGCAGTAGCTGGCGTAACCTGTGCGCGTCATATTGTGAAACCAGCGTTCCAGTTCTTCCATGCTGCGCGGGGGCTGTTCTGCGGGCGACATCATGACATATGTCCCATCTGATAGCGGCTCAGTCAGGGGCAGACTCCCGGTACCACCTACATCCTGCACACCGGGAATCTGATGCAACTGCGCAAACAGTTCATTGAGGAACTGCACGCGGTGCGTCTTGTCTGTATCTTTGTCTGCCAAAGTTAGGGCGAGATCCACCGTCACGACGTGCTCGGTGTGAAAACCGGGATCGATGGAGAGTATGCGCAGCAGACTGCGGCCCAGCAAGCCTGCCCCGGTAAGCAATACCACTGTGATCGCCAACTGTCCGGCGATGATGGCGCGGCCAAGACGCTGGCTGCCCGGAGGGCCCGTCTGCGAGCGGCCATGCTCGGCAAGGGCCTGTTGCACGTCACCCAAAGTCGCACGCAGGGCGCTGAAGAGTCCGAGTCCAACCGCCACAATCAAAGAAACCCCGACTGCAAAAAGCAATGCCGGCAGGTGGATGGATGCCTCCTCCAAGAGCGGCAGTTCAGGCGGAGCTAAATGAACCAGTCCGATCACGCCCCAGCGCGCCACCAGCACTCCAACGGCGCCGCCGGCTAGCGAGAACAGAAGCGATTCCGTCAGAAACTGCCGCGCCAGTCGCCCCCTGCCTGCTCCAATGGCCGTGCGGATCGCCAACTCCCTCTCTCTAGCCGCGGCCTGAGCCAGCAGCAGGTTCACCACGTTGGCGCAGGCGATCAATAGCAGAAAGCCGACGGCGCCCATCAGAATCACCAAGGCGGAGCGCACGTTGCTGGTCATTGCATCCTGCAACCGGGCAACCGCCACATCGGTCATGTCCACATCTTGGCCGTACCGCTGCTTGATCTGGCGGGCGATTGCAGCCAGTTCGGCGTGCGCCTGATCCGGCCCGATGCCATCTCGCAGGCGGCCGACTACCTGCCAGTTGTGCGCATTGCGACTGGGCAGGCGCTCGTACAGTTCTCGCGGTACCCATATCTCGGACCCGTCAGGAAAACGGAACCCTGCAGGAAGTACACCGATGACCGACACACCTTGGTTGAGAATCGTGAGCTTGATTGCAGAAAGATCGGTTGCGCCGTCCAGGTACTGTCTCCAATATCCATAGCTGACCAAGGCGACCGGGGTGGCACCGAAACGATGATTCTCCGGCGCGAAGTTGCGTCCTAGGATGGGGTGGACACGCATCAATGGAAAGAAGTCACGGGAAACGGCGGCGACTATCGTCCGGGTCGGTTCAGAACCGCCTAAAACAGACTCCAGGCGTGTTCCAGCTTCCGCCAACCCCTGCAAGGACCGACTCTGCGAGCGGATATCCTCAAAGTTGGGGTCGGTAAAGCTCATCCGCTGCCAGTGGGCGTTTGTTTCCCAAAGCCGGACAATCTGGTCAGGCTTATCGTAGGGCAGCGGCCGAAGCAGGACTCCGTAGACCACACTAAAGATCGCAGTGGTGGCACCGATGCCGAGGGCCAGTGTGAAGACGGCGACAAGCGTAAAGCCACGATTCTTCCTCAACACCCGCAGTGCATATCGCAAGTCCTGAACTATCGTTCCCATAGTTCGGTCACTCCTGCCGCATCCTTACAGTATGCACAGATGTCTCAACAGAGCCTTACCAATTGAAAAACACATAGCAAATCCCATACCAGACTCTCTAGCTGTAGCGTATTGGCGACAAAGGAGGAAAATGGTTGTCGCCCATAGTGAAGCGCGGTGATCGCGTCCATTTGTGGACGCGGGTGCCCGAAACCGGACAATCAGACGAGGGAGCGCTGAAGTGCAGTCAGGTGCTTCGTCAAAACGCAACTTTCCCCGCACGCTCTTGGACAAACTTACATACAATGGCAACGATTTCGTTGACGTAGCAGCGGGTGCGCGATCACGCGAATTCGCCGTCTATATTCGCGTCGATTTCTTAGGCAAAATGTGAAGTAGCCACGCGGCAGGGCCGCCATGCGCTAAGCATCGACACAACTATGCCGGGCCGGGTCCGAGTTCTCACCTAGTCGCCGCTAAGTTCACCCGCGGCTCGGCACGAGGAGCTGCGCATTCAGCCACAAAATGTCAGTCCATTTCCGGTTAACCCGCCATTACGAATAGAATAAGCGTCATCATTCCCGGGTGTTGCAGTCCCGATACTGAGCCACATGCGTCTCGCGCTGTTTTTTACTCTCTCTGCTGTATCCGCACTTGCACAGGAGCCTCTCAATCAACAGATTCCAAGCCCTTGCATCTCAGGAACAAAGACCCGAGGCCCGGTGTCTGTAGTCGTTGAATATCTAATTATGTTGGTACGGATCTGTGAGGGTTCTACGAACCTCCGGACCGACAGCCTTCACCGGCGACGCTCAATTGGCGATCGAACGTTGGGTATATCGGCCGGTGAGGTTTGAGAATCGTGTGGATACGCCAGTCAAGCTGGCGGGCAGCGTGTCAAGGAAAGCGCAAACACGGGCCGGCCTGCGCGATTGCCGTAGATCAGCCGGTCACTCACAATGTCCGAGAAATGCGCGAACGTCCAGACTGCTGCGACCGGCCAATTGAACGAAGCGGGCCGACAGCTATTCACTGCGTACGGAGAGCACGATCAGTCACCAGTTTTGGCCTGGTTACCGATCTTGCTTGGATTGCTTGCCTCAGCTGTCGTCGCACTAGCATTTTGCCCGGTGCCACGATCCCAAACAGTATCTGGTGCTAGGGCACTGTTTCTTGCCGTCGCGTACGTAGTGGGGACTGTCAGCACCGGTGCGTTCGTACTTGCTACGTGCGGCATTGTCGCTGGTCAGCACAGACTTGAAGTGTCCCTCCGGCGGATGTTGTCGCGTTTTTGCGGCGTAGCAGCTTGGATGACGCCGGTGGTTGCGTTCTACCTTCGCGATTCGTTGTGGGCTGCCTCGACAGCCCCCGTGTTGGCGGCTCTTGGATCTGGATTGATCTATAGCCATCATCTGGCAATCGGTGAGCATGAAATGCCCCTGGCGAGCGCCGAGCCCCAAATCACGCAATTATCTCAATCCACAAGCCTCATGCCGCTGACGTTTGCCGTGCTCCTTTTCCAACTCGCGGCTCTCTCCAGTGTGGCATTAATGGCGCGCCCGGCCTCGATACTAGTCGGCAGCGCGGTATTCGTGATCTCCTTTTTTCACAAAACAGCAACCGCCTCGACTCAATCACGATCTCAGTCCCGATCCCAAAACCCGGTACGCCTATCGATTACGGCCGGGCTCGCGGTTGTCTTCGTCGGAGCTAGCCTGACGCCATACCTGACGCTGCCAAGCGAGGAAGCGAGTTCTGCGAATACGGATACGAGTACGGAACGTTCGACGGCAAAACCGGCAGGGACTTCAGCGAAGCCAAAAACGGGTCTTCTTCGATCTGCAGGTTCGTTGCTCCGCAGATTCCTGGCCGACAATCCTCAACCAAGCGCTCAGGGCAGGCCTGGCGAAGGAGCATTTAGCCCTCACCCCTATCCCGCTCTTCAAGCTTTATTCGGAGAGGGCGAAACGGCGACTGAATCACAGTCGAGCTCATTCGAGAAGAAATCGAAAGACAGGACATCGACTGTGATCGTGGCGGGCGACTCGTACCCAGGGATGATTCTACGGCCGGAGATAGTGGACTACGTCACGATAGTGCCTCCCTTGGCGAGGCGACGGGGATTCGACGGAAAGCCAAACGAGCGGAGGGCAAATCCGGTTTCAATCCCGTTCTCTGGAGCATACTGGTTCTTCAAAGCTTCTGATAAAACGCTACCAGCCGATGCCGTCGAATCGCGTGGCGACCCAGCTTTAACGTCGTTCAAGACGACAGACTTCACTCCGATATCCATGGAGGCGCGCCAGAACTTCGGCTCGCTAATCGACTTGTCGTGCTGCAGGGCAATTGAACTCGTCATTTCCAACGGCGATCGCCGCCCAGGCACCGTTGCAGTGGAACTGATCTTGAGTAACACGAGATTGCCCGGCCAGCCTCGCCAGTCGCTCGGGATCTTGCCTGTGAACTCGACTCTGCACTGGTTTCCTGGTGACGACAGACCTCCAGTCGTAGACGTTCTGAGTTTTCGATTGCCGGCGCAGTCGGCGATTCAGAGGTTCGACCAGGCGATTATACGTTTTGAATTGAGGTCTCCTCGCCAGCAATGGAGCGCAAAAATAGCGATCGAGAAGTTTCGATTGATTCCGCGCACGCTCTGATTAGTCGGGTTTGCGATCGTGATCCCAAGAGGTAGGTGCTACCGAAGACATGCGATTCGACGGGCCTTTTCCGGTTTTCCAGTACCTATTTATCTGGCTGGTAAATTGCCTCTTGGATATCTTTATCGCACGCGATCTGCCGAATTGTTTGTCCGGAACTAGATGAGTGAGGAGGGCTAAGATCACATGATCCCTAAAATGCTTTGCAGATTGTTTGTATTGCTGCTCGTGGGAGTTGGGTGTGGATTGGCTCAGGTGACCGTTCCCGATACTCCTGCCGGACATACGCTCCAGGCATGGCTGGCTGCCTTCAATAGCGGCGACCGCGCCAGGATCGAAACGTATGTCAGGACCGTGGACCAGTCACAGTCCGTCGATGGAATGATCTCGTTCCGCAACCAAACGGGCGGATTCGAGCTGCTGTCGATCGAGAGCAGCGAGCCTCTGCATATTCGCTTCCGAGTGAAAGAGAAAGGTGGGCTGACCACCGCGCTCGGAAACCTTCTAGTGAAGGATGGCCAGCCACCGAAGGTAGGAACCTTTGGGCTGCGCGCGCTGCCGCCAGGAGTGGTGCTGGAGAATGTGACGATGAATGCCGACCAGCGAAAGAAGGTGATCGACGGCGTGGACATCGATCTGAAGGAGTACTATGTGGAACCCGCAACCGCGCAGCAGGTAGCCGCTGCCCTGAAAGCGCACGAGAGCAAGGGCGACTATGATGCGATCTCAGATGGCGATGTGTTTGCGGCGCGGCTGACCGATGACATGCAGGAGGTGAGCCACGACAGGCATCTGCGCGTGGACTTCAGCCCCTTCAAGATGCCGCCGCGGAGCGAGCCCACCCCGGAAGACGAGGCGCGGTTTCACCACCAGATGGAACACGACAATTGCGCGTTCGACAAGGTTGAGATCCTGCCGAATAACATCGGCTACGTAAAGGTCGATGGGTTCATGGATGCTGCGTTCTGCGGTCCGACAGTGGTTGCAGCGATGGGCTTTGTGGTGCACACCGATGCGATCATCTTCGATCTGCGGGAGAACGGCGGCGGCCAACCGGCAATGGTCACGCTGATTGCGAGCTACCTGTTCGATCAACCGACGCACCTGATCGACATATACAACCGCAAGGAAGACTCAACGACGCAGAACTGGACGCTGTCGTACCTGCCGGGAGCGAGGCTGACGAAGCAGCCGGTGTTTGTGCTGACCTCGAAGCGGACGTTCTCGGGCGCCGAAGAGTTCGCGTTTGATCTGAAAAATAAGAAACGCGCCACGATCGTCGGTGAAACGACCGGAGGCGGCGCACACCCGGTGTCGGGGCACACGATTGCAGACTACTTCATGGTCGGCGTGCCATTTGCGAAATCGCTCGATCCGGTGACGAAGACGAACTGGGAAGGAACCGGGGTGGAACCAGACGTGAAAGTGCCGGCGACCGATGCTCTGGCAACCGCAGAGAAGCTTGCGATAGAGAAGATCCAAACGAAAAAAGACAGCAAATAGCAGATTCATTCGAGAACCAGATTTCGACAATAGGTATTGCTAACTTGGGCATGGCGGCGGGAGTCCCGAAGCCGGTGCCGGACGAGGATCTCTGGATGCTGGCGCGTTTATCGGGACTAATCCGACGGACGAACCGATAACCTCCAGATTGCCGTCATTCGACCCGAATCGCGGATTGGACTCCAATCCCTGGTAACCACTTCGCGACAAGACGGGACGTATAATTGCGGCAAAAGATTTGACACGCCAGGAGACATTCATGCGGCGCGTACGGTATTCAGTGGTGATGAGTTTAGACGGTTATATCGCGGGACCAAAGGGCGATGTTCCCTCAATTCCCCGCTCGTCGGCCATTCGGAAGGAATCCCCATTTTCTGGTTAGCCCGTCCGGTCGGTACACAATCGCCGCCGGTGGAAGTCGCATGCAGCCTAGACGGCTCGCATTCTGTACAATCCAACAGCCTAGAATAAGCTCGCAGACTGCCGGGCCGATTGTCCCCAAGGAGGCATAATGGTTGATGGCAAACGGCCGCCGACCGTGGTCTGGATTATCCCACTGTTGATTGGTTTCGTCGGATTTTACCGAGTGACTCAAAGTCCGATCTTCGAGATCTATCGCGCTGTGGACATCGTTCAGCTTTCTCGGCTCCGGTGTGTGCTTCGCCGCGGCCATGGTGGGGATAGTCTTCATGCTTCGCGGGGCGCGACCGTAATGTTCGAAAATGGCATGGTCCGGCGAAGGTCGCAAGACTTAGGACGATAAACGTCGCGGCGTCCACCATCGTTCCGTCCACATCGTCGTCGATCCGGAAGTCCTATCAAAGGGGACGTCAAGTGAAAAACACTTCTCCCTGACGGAACGCCGGAAATATTTTCAGGCATCCAGCCCCCGCCACATTGCCGACACTTGCTCGCGCATGCCGACGAAGAAGTCGATGCTACAATTGCCGATCCCCATGCGCTCGGCTCCTAGGCATTCCTCATGACTCGGCAGTACTCCGCATTCGCCAGGAGATTTATTCTATAAAAGGCAAGGTCGCGTTATACGTGCTGGGTCTTTATCGATCGGATCGCCACACCTTGTTGATCCGAAGACTCCGCTAGCGGGGACTCGCTCCCCTTGCTCGGGAATTAACCGCCTGGTTGGCTTCCAGATGCACACGTCCCGCAATCCGTAACTCCGGAATTACGAACTCGGTGAATCCGTTGTGTTTTATGGGGACGAGAGACTCGCAACATCTACGTTCTGGCGTCTCGTAACGGATTGAAGCAAACGAGCCCTTGACTTGCACTTGTACGCGAAGCGGCTCTTCTTCAGCGTAGTTGACGAACTCGAGGACCTTCACCGTTCCGCCATGCTCACAATAGGGCACAGCAATCGTCGTCAAGCCATTCCATAGACTCATCAGCACATTTTCCTTCCCTAGCAGCCGACGGATGTCTTGGGCGAACGTCTCGGGATCTGTGACCGGTTCTGAGAGCTCAAGCACTTTCCCGTTTCCGAAAGCATAGGACACCGCGTGTTCGTTCAACCGGACCGCATC
>Ga0137418_10000157_pt1 | contig 52216 bp, 45 predicted proteins | sample CZODoug3_1_2_16f_FD_122242 | JGI IMG/M metagenome (GOLD analysis project Ga0137418, IMG submission 122242) | Vadose zone soil fungal communities from Angelo Coast Range Reserve, California, USA - CZODoug3_1_2_16fungal (Hybrid Assembly) | ecosystem: Environmental > Terrestrial > Soil > Vadose...
GAATCGGGCGCGACCAGGGCGGGCAGCGGGACAAGTCCGAACAAGCGCAGATCGACCGCGTGGGCACTGGTGACGGACCAGCCCACCAGCGGAATCGCCAGCAAGAATGCATACAGCACCACATGTGAGAGTCGGGCGGCCCATCGAAGTATCGTGGCTACATCGGTCGAAAAGTCCTTGTGACCGGCGACGTAGCGAACGACCTGGCGCAGCGGCACGCACAACAGCACCAGCATGCCAAGCTGCCGATGCAGGTCCAGCAGGGCGGCGCGCACCGGTTTGTCTTCGACGACGTCGCGCAGGTAGACCGCGACGACCGCGATGACGATGGCGATCACGGTGCCCCAATGAAATGCGATCGTCGCGGCCGGCTGGCGGCGGGCTTGTTCAGGCTCGGTGCCAATGGGCGCCCGGGTCTGCGGACGATCGCGCTCGGACAACGACCGCAAGATCGGCTCAAACGGATGGCTCTGTCTGCGGATTTGCATGATGTCAGCTCCCAGTCGTGCCGGCGTGGATGAAAGCGTGGCTCGCGCGCTCGCTCAGCAGTCGTTGTCAGTGGAACGTAAACACATAGGAGATCCCGAAAACATGCACCGAGTAGCTGGGCGCCTGCTCGGCGGTCGGCATCACCGTGGTCTGACTTCCGAACCGCAGGCCGTCATACAGGTAATCGCTCGAGCTCAAGTGCTTGAAGCCGTAACTCAAGTGCAAGGACGACGACTTGGCGAGGCGGTACAGCCCGTCGAGGTGCAGCTCGAAGGATCGGTTCACCGCTTCGGGCATATCGGCCGCCGGGATGAAAAGCACTGCCGGATCACCCGCCGGCAGCACGGGCGCCCCCGAAAGAGCAAAGGGATTGTTGGCGTAGCTTCCTCCCGCGACGCCAACGTGCGTGCGCACCCAGCTCAGCACTAGGCTTGCCGCAACGTCGAGCTTGCCCGACATCAGGCCGGCGTCGCGCAGCGAAACACCGAGCGTGTCGGCTTCCTCGACGTGGTCGGCCGCCCAGTTCAGGCACGGATCGATCTTGCCGTTCCTGTTTTTCAGCAGGACCGTGGCAAAGCAGCCTCCGGACACCAGTGTGTTGCCAGCGCGGCCCACGAAAGCGGCGTTGGTGTTGGAACCATATCCGTCGCCGGCGTTGCGCGAGCTCAGATTCTCGTGTGAAAAGAACAGGCCCGTTGTGAAGCTGTCGCTCAGAATGAGGTTGGCATCGAAATTCAGGGCCCAGCTCGCGGCCCTTTGCAATCCATAGACCGAGCGGCCGTAGTCGTCGCGGTTCCAATCGGCGCCGGCCTGAAACGACAGCCGTTCGCTCGCGTCCCAGGCAAGCGACGCTCGCAGCGTGTCGCGGGATCGGTCGGCGACGTTGAAGCGCCGCATGCCCGGTAGCTCGGCCAGGTTGTCCCGGCTGCCGTAAAGCGACTGCGGCACGATGTTGTTGTTGGGCGAGAAGATCGCCGCGTTGCCAGTGAGCGGCGTGGCAGGGTAGCCGGCGATCGGACCCCACCCGGTGAGTCCGGTCTGCTGGAGGTAGCCGTACACGCTGGTCGAGGCCCCTACGACGGGCGCCCCGGGGATCACGTTTGCCATCGGGACCAGCGCGAGCCAGGCATTGGGGTCGTACTTGCTGCTTCGCTGCGAATTGGAGTAGCCGACGCGCGAATTGAGTGCGTCCGAGATCCTGCTGCGCCATTCGAGCCGCAAGGTATTTTCCTTGCTGTCCGTGGCGTTCTCGCATTCGATCCACGTGCTCTCGCAGTGACGCAGGATTCTTTCGAACCCATAGCCGGCGGCGATCGAGTTGGCGCGGGTGAGCGCGAAATCGGCGTCGAAATCGAGTTTCAGGTCCTTTCGGCTGTGGGCCCGGTTGTTGAAGATGTTGATGTTGTTGCCGAGCGTATTCGGCGCCAGTCCGAGCGCGGCGTTAAACGGCGAGGCCGTCGCCGAGGCCGGTTCGTTCACGTCCTGGAAGATGTAGCGGTCGACCGGTGTCTGGTTGTCGCGCTCGTCGAACTTGAACCCGGCTCCCAGGCTCAAGCGGCTTTCCGGCCTGCTGGTGAGCTTCAACGTGAACGACTTGGTGATCACGCGACCGTCCAGGGATCCACGCGGGATCCCCAGCGGCAAAGACGAATCGCTCAGAAAGGCGTCGTTTTGCGTATTGCGCCCATAAGCCCCCGATATCACAAGCTGCGTCGACCGCGTGAGGTGGTATCCGCCACTCAGGCTGAGCTGGTGAAACTGATTGCTCGGGGCGCTGCTCATCGTGGCCGAGGTCGTCGGATCGTTGGGGTCGGCCCATCGAATGGCGTCGACCTTGTTGTCATACAAGGAACCGTAGTAGGCGAGCTGCGCGAATCCGCGCTCCCCGGTGAAGCGCATGCTCAGGTTGTACTGATCTGTGGTCTCATCGACCAGCGTCGGAAGAATGACCGCCGAATTGCCATTCAGCGCATCATTGATCGCGCCCTGCGCGCGCAGGCCGTCTTTGTGGTCGCGGCGCCAGCTCGCCAGCAGCTCCCATTGCGGATCGAACGAGAAGCCGAACGAAGTGCCGAAGGTGCGGCGCTTGGTCGACAGGTCGACCGCTCGGAACGCCGGCGTGTCCGCATCGAAAATCCTGCTCAGCGTGGTCAGTTGCGCGGAAGTCGGGGGCCTGACGAGGCCGGCCCCGTTCACTGCGCTCGCCGTGCCTTCAACCGTGGACAGTGATCGGTAATTCAGGGCGCTGCCACTGACCTGGGGAACCAGCGGCTTGAGCCAATTCGCGGGCAGCACGAAGTTGCTCGAGCCCACGCCGAGATACGGCGTTTGGTACGAGTCGGAGTAATTGCGTCGAAGCTCGTCGTATCCGATGCCGAATCGAAACCTGCCCTGCTTTCCGTAATCGAGCGACAGCGAACGCGTGTCCAGGCCGAGGTCGCGGCCTTGAATCGCCCAGCGCGACGTATCGTCGCTGTCGTAACGACCGCCTCCGCGCAGATCCAGGTTGCCGATGGCGAAGGGGCCGCGATCCTGCAGACCGTTGTATTCGCCGAACTTGAACGAGCTCCGACTGACGCTCCCGACGCCGGCCTCAACGGTGCTGGCAGGCTCCGTCAGTTCAGCCACGCTCGTGCCGGCGGCCTGCGCCGGCATACCGAGCGCCAGGGTTGCGAGTGCTCCGGCGCTTGCGCCAACCGATGCGCGAAGGAATTTGCCGCTCGGGCGTCTTTTCATGATGCTCTCCTCACCGGGGATCTTCAGTTATCGGCTGAACCGGGCACCGGCCGGATGATTCGAGCCGTGAATCAACGGATGGCAGCTCAGGCAGTTGCGCCCGTTGGTTTGTGCCCTCGGCGCCTGGTTGGCGAGGGGCAGCAGACCGTTGACGCTCGTTGCGAGGCCGTTCGGCAAATTGGCGCCGCTGTTAATGGGGCCCGAGTGATCGGCACTGTGACACTCCTGGCACAGCCAGGGCGTGCGCGTCTTCAACAGCGCGGCGTTGTTCGAGCCATGCGGCGTATGGCAGTTGGTGCAGTCGTCCGACACCGGGCTGTGCTCCCAGAGGAAGGGTCCGCGCCGCTCGGCGTGGCAGGTGTAGCAAGTCTCGTTGATCGAGTCCTTCGCCATCAGCCGGGGCCCGGCGGAGCCGTGCGGGTTGTGGCAGTCGGAGCAGCCTATCCGCCCCGCTGCGATCGGGTGGGTCGAGACGCGATGAATCTGCGCCCGCTGCGTTTGATGACAGGCGAAGCAGACGTCGGGTTGGGTCAGCTTGTTCAGTACCGGGTCGTCCTGCGTGTGGACCAGGTGACAGGACGGGCATCCGATGTTGCGCCGTTCGTGCTCGCTTCCGGCCCAGTGCGTACGCAGCCCTCCCTGGTGGCAGCCCAGGCAGGTGCCGGCCTGGGTTTCGACCGGCGTGTCGGAGTGCGGGCCAAAGTTGATGTCGACCAGCGGCCGGGTCTGCGTGCCCTGCGGATTTTTCACGTGAGCCTGACTGGCACCGTGGCAGCTCTGGCAGCCGGGTGTGCGCGCATCGGCTTTGACGCCGTGCCGAGTCTTGTAGATCGAGAGAATGGGATTGGACTCGGTCTCGTCGTGACAGCGCGTGCATACCGCGTCGCCCGATAAGGAACGGTCGGCAGCCTCCGGCTGCTCCTGGGCATGCGTTTGCACGGCGCACAGCGCAACAAGGATCAGCGCGAGAAGGTGAATGACCGGATAGCGTTGCGTCATGATTCGAGTCCTACTCAGGGTTCCTTCGAGAGCTGCGCGGCCCTTGCTGTTTCGGCCGGGCCGGCTCAGTACTTGGTTCCACCTTGCAGCGAAAGAATCCAGTTGATGAGATTCTTTGTCTGCTCGAGGTCCTGCGTCTTGACCTTCTTGTGTTCTTCCTTGTGGCCGTCGTCGAACTTCACCATCTCGCCGCTGGTGACGTGCTTGATCAGCTTGTCTTCGGCGTGCTCGTCGTCCCGATACTTGGCAGCGACGTCTCGCAATGCAGGACCGTCCTTTTTCTTCTCGACCGCGTGGCACTTGTTGCAGCCGCTATGACGGGCAAGGCTTTCGGCGGCGCCGACGTCAAGCCCCGCCGCGTCCAGGCTCAGCAGCAGGCTGGCGGCCGCCACCGCGAGTCGGGTGACTCCGCGCGAACTGCGAGCGAGCGCAATCTGGCGGTTTGCCGATTTCGCCTCGAACGCGGTCGAATCCGAGCGCCGGTGGATTGTGCGTTGCACCATCCGTGCGGCGGATCTGCATTTCCTACGTAGGCATTTGGTCTTGCCGGATAACATTGGCGTATCACGCGTTGTAAGAAAAAGAACTAAACAGCTAGCTGATTTAGGGTAGGCGCTAACTGTCACACAATCTGGACCCACTTCTGACCTCCGGCCAGGCTTAATAATATAGTTGCGTATAATCATTAACTTATATCGGCATCCGTAAGCTAGTACCGTGTATGCGTCAGAATGGTATCTTCTCCCAAATGCAAATGTCAATCATTTTCATTTACCTTTTGTTCAAAGCAGAAAATTCCTACTCAAACATGTGCGTTCGCAGCACAAGGAGCGCTAGCCAAGGCCAATTTCGACGCGAGCGAAGCGGGTGGTTCAGGAAGGGCGGCGATCAGGGATGCAGCTTCTCGTGTCGAGCCAGCATCTGGACGAACTGCGCAATGCGCTTCGCGCGGGTCTCGTTTCGGCTTGAGGCCGGCAGCCGGGGCTGCGGCGACGGAGATGTCCCGCTAGTAACATGCAACGCGAGAAAGACCACAGCGATGACGCCCTGCCCTCATTTCGACCAGATCCGCGACGTAAAGCCGTGCGCGAAAGGTTGCGAGGACTGCTTAAGGGTCGGCGACACCTGGAACGAGCTGCGGGTATGCCTTAGCTGCGGCCACGTCGGCTGCTGTGACGATTCGAAGAATCAACATGCGACCAGGCACTTTCAGCAAACCGGGCATGCCTTGATCCGGTCATACGACGCGGGCGAGCATTGGGGCTGGTGTTATGCCGACAAGCTGTACTTCGAGCGAATGCCGGCCCTGACCAGGCGCAGACCATGGTCGTTCCTGGCCCGTTGGCTTCGTGGCTGATGTTGGTCCGACTCGGTAGCGTCACGCGAAGCCGTAATCCGTGTCGAGCCGGCGGCCCCGGGTTTCGGGCAGCATCAGCGCCGCGGCCAGCATGATGCCGTAGGCGATCACTGCGAACACCGTGATCGCCACCGACAGCAGCATCGCCTGCGACACGTAGCCCACCAGGGCGGGGAACAGTGCGCCGAAGCCGCGACCAAAGTTGTAGGTAAAGCCTTGCGCCGACCCGCGCAGCCGGGTCGGGAAAAGCTCTGTCAGGAACGGCCCCATTCCGGAGAAATATCCGCTTGCAAAAAAACCAAGCGGAAATCCGAGCGCCAGCATCGCATCGTTCGAAATGCCGAGTTGCGTGTAGGCGATGATCAGCAGCAGCGCGCCGGCCGAAAACACGATGAACATCCGCCGTCGCCCGATGCGATCGGCGAGCCAGGCGCCGACCAGGTAGCCGGCAAAGCTGCCCAGGATCAGCAGCGCCAGGTAGCCCGTGGAACCCACGACGGAAAGATGGCGCTCGGTCTTCAAGAACGTGGGCAGCCACGCCGTGATCGCGTAGTAGCCACCCTGGGCGCCCGTGGCAAGCAGCGACGCCAACGCGGTCGTGCGCACAACGCCAGGGGCGAAGATCTCCCAGATCGCCGGCTGCTCGCCGCGGGCGGCCTGGCGCGCCCGCGCCGCGGCAGCGATCTCGGGCTCGCGAACGTGGCGGCGCAGGTAAAAGACCAGCAGCGCCGGCGCCGCGCCGAGCGCGAACATCGCGCGCCAGGCCGTTTCGCCGGGCAATAGCGTGAACAGCACTGCCTGAGCCAGCAGGGCACCGCCCCAACCGACCGCCCAGCCGGACTGCACGCTGCCGACGGCGCGGCCGCGGTACTCGGCACGGATCGTCTCGCCCATTAGCACCGCACCGGCGGCCCATTCCCCACCGAAGCCGAACCCGAGCAAGGCGCGCACCAGTATCAGCTGGCCGAAGGTGTGCGCGAACGCGCACAGCAGGCTGAAGAAGGAAAACCACAGGATCGTGATCTGCAGCGTGCGTACGCGCCCGATCCGGTCCGACAGGTAACCCGCCACCCAGCCCCCGAATGCGGAGGCGATCAGCGTCAGTGTCACCGCCAGACCAGCCGATCCCTTGCTGACCTGCCAAAGCGCCATCACGCTGGACAGCACCAGCGGATAGATCATGAAGTCCATGCCGTCAAGCGCCCAGCCGCCGAAACAGGCCCAGAACGTGTGACGTTCCGGGTCGGTCATGTCGCGATAGAAGGCGGTCAGTCCGGCGTTGGAAGCGGCCCCAGCGGCAGATGGTGGCTCGGTGGCAGCCATCGCGCTCTTGTGGCCAAGCTAGAGCGACCGCAAAAAGTTGACCAGATCCTGCTGCTGCTGCGTTGGCAGCCTTTCGTAGCGCCGCACTACCCTGCTTGCTTCGCTGCCGGGGCTTCGGTGAGCCCCGATCGCCTGGACCAGGTCTTTGGTGCGCCCGTCATGCAGGAAGAAGATTCGTTGTCCAACGCCCCACAGCGGTGCGGTGCGGAATTCGTCGGGGCCGGCAGCGCCCTGGGTGATGCCGTCGGCCAGGCCGCTGCCCATGTGGTGGACCAGAAGGTCCGAGTACAGGTTGACCGGCTGGTTCGACAATGCCGCGCTCGGCGATGTGGACGAGCCACTGGCTATCGCCTTGCCGGTCCTGAGCATCGGCGTGTGGCAATGCGCGCAGCCGACTTCCTCGAAGACGGCGCGTCCTTTCGAGGTCGATGGTGTAGACGCGGCGGGAGTCGGAGGCGCCAGCATCCGCATGAAATTGGTGAAGCCGTCGACATCCGAGATCACCGCCGGGCCGGCTGCCGTAGGGGTGAAGTTGATCGTGTCCTCCGGCGTCGGATTGAAGAGACAGCCCGGCGTCTCGTCGCGCTCTTGGGGGAACAGCTGGTTCGTAACACCCGACTCGACGTTGTAGGCCTCACCAGCGAACATTCGCAGCGACTTGTTCTGCGCCTTCCAGCCGAAGCGCGTGATCGTGCCGTCGTTGCCGCTGCGGTTCACGTTACCGCCGAGGATCGCGTTCGGGTGGCCGTAGATCCCCATCGCCTCCTTCTCGGGTCGGTTCCTGCTGATGTTGGCGAGGATCGCCGAATCGGGGATCGCCTCGATCAGTCCTGTGCCGAAGGTCGGCGTCGGGATCCGGAAGATGATGTTCGGATTGCCGCCCTGGCCGGTGACCGGGTCGCCAGCCGGCAGGAAGCTTTCCTGCGCGGTGTTGCAGCCGACCGCATCGCTGCGCCCGGTGATCACGAACAGGTTGTGGACGCCGCCGTCCGGGGTCCCATCCGCATGCTGCTTGAAGCGCGCTTCGCGGATCGGCCCCGCTGCCGTGATGAACCAGGGCACGACGTTCTTTGCGCCGTTCAGAGTCGCGACGGCGATCAGCGGATTGGAGGCGGGGCTGGTGCCGCCGGGGCCGGGCTGCAAGTGGCAGCCCAGACACTGGTTCGAATTGAAGCGCGGGCCAAGGCCGCTGTGGTCTTCACCGGTCACCGTATTGACTTCGGCGAAGCGCGTCAGACCGTCGTTGAAGAACGTAGTCTCGTCGGCGGCGAGGCCGTTGAGCGGGCCGCCGGCGCCGGCCGCGCCGCCGCGCACGCCCGGATCGACAGCGTTGGACTGCACCGGGCCCATATCGGAGCACCCGGCCAGCATCAGGGACATCAGGACGATGGGCGCGCCAGTGCGGCGCACGATCCATACTGCACGATTCGCCTTTTCCATAGTCGCTCCTCCGGAAAGCGCCGCCCCGTTCGAGGTGGTCGCTCATGGGGCCGAAGTTTGCGCCTCAGCGCGGGAGTCGACTGTCGCGCGTTCGGCTTACCCAATCCGTTTGCTGCGTTTGCGGGTCGAACACGCCCTTGTGGTGAAAGTAGATGATGCTGGCGGCCGTGCGGATCGCCCTGGTATGGAGGAACAGGTTGAAAAGCACGTCGCTCTGAAACCTGTCGAAAAGGAACCGCAGAAGTCGCTTTACCCTGAAGGTCGGGTAGGAATTCACGAACCAAGCGCTCGGATCCTCACGCTTCCCGCCGAGATAGTCGGCGATGGCATGACCCGCGGCCAACCCGTGTTTCAGGGCGTTGTGAATGCCGCCAGCAGTCACCGGAGATACCATGCCGGCCGCGTCTCCGGTCAGCAGCACGCGACGCGCCGCTGCCGGCCGGACAACGCCTCCGCACGGGATCATGCCGGCGCGCACCGAAGTCGGGCGTACATCGTGCAAATCGAAAATCGGCGCAATCTTGTCCAAGAACTCGTCCATTGCCTCGACCGCAGGCCGCCGCCGGTGACGCACTCGCCGCGCGAGGCCAACCTGCACGCCCCGGGGTGCGGCCGCCAGCCAGCCGATATATCCCGGGGCGAGACGGCGATCGACAAAGCAGTGGAGCCTGTCGGGATCCGGAAGGTCGACTCCCGCGTATTCATGCTCCAGTCCGAACAGGAACTGCTCGCTTTTTCCCAGCCCAAGCGCTTTGGCCACGGCCGAAGTGGGCCCGTCCGCCCCAACCAGATATCGGGTTGTGCCGAATTCGTGCAGATCAAAGCCGCTTTGCAACCGGTTCACCTCTCTGAAGAGTGCGCGAAAACGCAGGTGCGCGCCGGCCTCCTCCGCCCGGGACGCGAGCCAGCGCATCAGTTCAGGCGTATCGGTTGTCAGAAAGTAATAGCCCGGCGCAGCAAGATCGACGTGCTGCAGGTTCGGCGCGTACAGCCTGACTCCGGCCACGCGGCGTACGAATTCCCCTGGTAGGCGATCAAGAATGGCGACCTGGTCGATCGCGTCCTTGACGATGATTCCCGTTGTGTGAAGCTTCTCGCCGGCGTCCGCCTTCTTCTCCAGGACCGTCACCCGCATTCCTGCGCGAGCCAGCGCGATCGCGCAGGCCAGTCCGGCGAAGCTTGCTCCGACAATGACGCAGTCGTTATCCATTCGCCTCCCCACTAATACGCGCCTGCCGCACGATCACGCGAGAGGAATCATCCTCTCGGTGTCCCATGGCCGCGGCATGCACCGTAATCGCCCAATGCCTGCCCGGGTAGCAGCAGGGTAAAGCTGCATCACTTGGTATCGATCCGTTACACAGTGTCACGCCCATCAAGGTCGACAACCACTAGGCTGCGCGGCTATGAACAGGTGGTCGTAGGGCTCACGGCACGATCGGCGTCGCGGCAGTCTGCACTCAGGGATGGGCTGGCAAATGGGCGGTCGAATGGAAAGTTCTCTGAAGGCAAGCGTCCTTGCGCTCGCCGTGCTGCTGGCGCTCGCGGCATGCGGCGGAGGGGGCAGCAGCTCAGGCACCGGTGCCGGATCTTCCTCTTCGGGCGGAGGCACACCAACCGGGCAGGCAATGAAGGGCGACGACGCGTCGCGCCTGGCCGATCAAGCTGCATTCGGCCCCACGCCCGCGCTGGTGGCACAGATCTCCCAGCAAGGGTCGGCCTGGATCGATGCTCAGATCCAGACACCGGCGACCGGCTATCCGAGCTTGGCGGTCGTGAGCCCGAATGTCGCGATCGGCTGCCCGTCGACCCTTCCGGCCGGCAACACCTGTGTGCGCGACAACTACAGTGCGTTCCCGATCCGGCGCGTGTTTTTTCAGAATGCCTTGAGCGGACCCGACCAGTTGCGTCAGCGCGTCGCGCTCGCGTACTCGCAGATCTTCGTGGTCTCTTCGGTTCAGATCGCGCCGGCCTACGCGCTGCGCGAGTACCAGCAGATGCTGCTCGACGACGCTTTCGTCAATTTCCGGCAGATCCTGCAGCACGTCACGCTCAGTCCGGTGATGGGCGCGTACCTCAACATGGCCAACAACAACAAGGGCAATCCGGCCAAGGGCATCTCGCCCAACGAGAACTATGCACGCGAAGTGATGCAACTGTTCTCGATCGGGGTCAACAAGCTCAATCCGGACGGCTCGCTCGTGCTGCAAAACGGTGCGCCGGTGCCGACCTACGATCAGAACACGATCGAGGGTTTCGCCACTTTGTTGACCGGCTGGACCTACCCGACGGCGCCGGGAGCGGTGGCCAAGCCCAACAACCCCCAGTATTTCATCGGTCCGATGAGCGCGGTCGATTCCAACCATGACACCAACCCCAAGGTGATCCTCGATGGCCAAACCCTACCCGGGAACCAGACGGCGCAGGCCGATCTGCAACAGGGACTGGACGTCATCTTCAATCACCCCAATGTGGGCCCGTTCATCGGCAAGCAGCTGATCCAGTTCCTGGTGACGAGCAATCCGAGCCCAGCCTATGTCGCACGCATCACCGCCGTTTTCAACAATGACGGCACGGGCACGCGCGGCAACATGGCCGCCGTGATCAAGGCCATATTGCTGGACCCAGAGGCGCGTGGCAGCTCGGTCGCGGACCCCAATTACGGCAAGCTGCGCGAGCCGGTGGTGGACGTGGTCGCCATCCTGCGGGCGCTCAATGGGAGCACCGACGGTGTCTATCCGATCTCGGTTGCCAGCAGCATGGGCCAGCCGCTGTTTGGACCCAACACCGTCTTCAGCTTTTATCCGCCAACCTATCCTCTGCCGGCCTCGAGCACGCTGCTGGCACCGCAATTCGGCATCCTCAATACGGCGACGGCCCTCGCGCGCCTCAATTTCCTCAACAGCCTGCTGTACTCGCCCAACGGCATCGCCCCGGTCACGAACGTGCCCGGAGCCACGGGCACCCAGGTCGACCTGTCGGTCTACGAGGCCAACGCGGGCGACGCGAACGTCCTGCTGTCCCAATTCAACGCCAACGTCCTTCACCATGCGATGCCGGTCGGTGAATCCAGCGTCATCGTCCCGGCCATCAATGCGATCGTCGCCACCGACAGCGTGGGCCGCGCGCGGGCCGCCGCCTACCTGGTGTTTGCCTCTCCGCGTTACCAGATCACGCGCTGAACCCTGCAGGAGCGATCCGAACATGGTCAAGGATGAATCGCCGACATCGGTGGCACGACGCCGCATGCTGCGCCAGATGGCCGGGATGGGTGCCCTCGGCCTGGTGCCGAGCCTGGCGAGTGTGGTCAGCCAGGACGCGTACGCGGCCGGGTCCTACAAAGCCCTTGTATGCATCTTTCTCTTCGGTGGCAACGATGGCAACAACATGGTCGTTCCCACCGACACGGCTGGCTACAGCAAGTACCTCGGATCCCGCGGTGGCGTCGTCGGCACGCCGGCCAACGGGGCTTTGGCCCTGGCGGCCGCCGGCATCGCGGGGGGCGTGCTGCCGCTGAACGGCATCAATTACGGACTGCATCCGTCGATGCCCGAATTGCAGACCCTGTGGAACTCGGGCAACGTCGCGCTGATCTTCAACCTGGGCACGCTGGTCCAGCCCATCACGGTCGCGCAATACCAGGCCAGCAGCACGAACCCGACCGTGGTCCCCGCGAACCTGTTCTCGCATAGCGACCAGCAGCACCAGATGCAGATTACTTCGCTTCCGATCAGCGGCACCACCGGCTGGGCGGGACGGATGGCCGATCAGATCAGCACCGCAGGGGCCAATATGCCGGTCGGTGTCTCCGCCGCTGGCAACGCGCTGTTCCTGGCGGGCGCATCCTCGGTGCCGATCGTCGTGCCGCAAAGTGGAACGGTCGCCTATAACGGCTTCAATGGCAGTGCAGCCGCCAACGCGCGCCTGGCGGCGCTCCAAACGCTCTTTGCCGCCGGCAGCGATGCAACGATGGTCTCCAGCCTGGGAACAGTGCAGGCCGATGCGATCGCCAAGGCCAATCTGCTCACTTCGGTTCTGTCCGGCACTTCGACCCTGGCGAGCTACTTCCCGACGACCAACAACGTCCTGTCCGGCCTTTCGCAGCAGCTGTTGCAGGTCGCGCGGCTTATCCAAGCGGCCAGCGCCGGAACGATCAGCGCACCCGCTCAGCAGATCTTCTTCGTCGATCTGCAGGGCTTCGACACGCACAACGACCAGCTCGACCGGCAGGCACCCTTGCTCGCGGAGCTGTCCTCATCGGTGGCCGGTTTCTACAATGCGATGGTCGCCCTTGGCCAACAGAACAACGTGACCGCGTTCACGCTGTCGGACTTTTCGCGCACCCTGAAGCCCGCTTCGGGCGGCGGTTCGGATCACGCCTGGGGTTCGCATCATTTCGTGGTCGGCGGCACTGCCACGGTCAAATCAGGGACGTACGGAACTTTCCCGGACCTGACGCTGGGCGGCGCATCGGATGTATCGACGGAGGGACGCTGGCTTCCCGGCGCCTCGATTGATCAGTATGGTGCAACGCTGGGCAGATGGCTGGGGCTCACCCCCGGGCAGCTGGCGATTGCGTTACCCAACCTGGCCAATTTTCCGAGCAAGGATCTTGGATTCCTGGTCTAGCTCAGACGTAGCCGAACAGCGGAGGGAACACAACAACCACGAGCGCTGCCCACGCGGCGTATACGGGCAGGTAGGCGGTTTGCCATTGCGTCAGAGCGGCGAACGAGCCGCGACCTGAAAGGAAACGCGCATAGAGCCACGCCGACCATGAGAGGTTGACGAACAGGATCAGATTCTCGCCCAGCGCAGCCACCTTGTTGGGGCTGAATCCGAATTCGGAGATGCGGGCCGTGATCGCAAAGAGCGCCACCGTGTCGACCACCAGGGCGCTGACCACGAGCAGCAGTTGCAGGGCGTCGAAAGCATCGGGTGGCGCCTGCAGGTCGCGCGCCGAGACCGCGTAGAGCAGCAGGCCGAGGACCACGACCAACAACAGGTCGAAGCCGATCAGGACCTCGCGTGTCACGTCGATGCCGCCGCCGGTCCACGCCATCGTTGCCAGAAAAGCCAGCAGCGCAGCGGTGAATAGCGGCGTGAACAGGCGTGTCAGCACGGGCGCCATGTTCTCGATGACGCTCTGCTTGGCCTCAACCAGCCAGGCAGCCACCACCAGCGCCCCCATCGCTCCGCAAGGCAGTACCCAGAGCTGCGCCGCCCACCTGACATCCAGACCGATCAGAGCGAACATCTGCACGATGAAAAACGTAAGTACGCCGCCGCCAAGAGCGATCAGCACGTAATAGATGAACATCTCCCCGGAGAACCGGACGAAGTGCATGCGCCCACTGCTCGTGCGCCAGTGCCCTCCCACGTACGCGAGCCCCACGGCCAACCACAGGGCGATCGGCAAATGCAGCGCCGTGAGCGTCTCGGTGTGACCGCCCGGGACGAACGGAAAGACGTTCGCGAAGACGGCGGCAGCGGCCAACAGCAGTACCAGCTGCCAGCACACGACCAGCGGCACGCGGCGTTTCCACGCGAAATACGCGGTCAGCAAAGGCAGCACGAACAGACTGAGGTTGCGGGTGTATACCTGCTGGCCATCACCCAGGAGGTGCAAGCCGAATAGCTCGGGAATCTTGATCGCCAGCGCGGCGCCGGCGGCCAGGCCGACCATCACAATCCTGTCCTGGAACGCGGAGTGCCCCGGCTCGCTGCTTGCGTCCGGAACCAGGACGAGTTGCTTCCACAGCCGCTCGGAATGTTCGCGCGCGAATTCTCGCGATAGTGCATCGAGGTTCCCGATGCGCTTGATGGCCACCAGGAAAGCTTCATCGGCTGCGAGACCGACGCTGACGAGTGCCGCCGCCTGGTCGCGCAGATGGCTTTCCAGCTCGTCCACGTCGCGGGGGTGTATGGAAGGGTGGCGGCGCACATAGGTCCGCCATTGGCCGATCATCTGCTCGAACGAGTCCCCGCTCGCAGACGCGACCATCGCCCGTCAGTGTCCTGGCAGAGCGGGGGCGATACCGGACGTCATCGGCGAGGACGTACCCGCCCAGATAGTGCGCAGCGTCGCATCGACCAGCTGCCACTGGCGTCGCTGGCTCGACAGTTGCGCCCGTCCCTGCCGGGTGATGCGGTAGTACTTGCGCCTGCGGCCGCTTTCCGAGACCTCCCACCTCGCTGCGATGTGGCCGAGACGCTCGAGGCGGTGCAGCACCGGATACAACATGCCATCGGTCCACTTCAGCTGACCGCCCGACAGCTCGCTGACCCGTTTGATAATTGCGTAGCCGTAACTGTCGCCCCCGGCCAGAAGGGTCAGCACGAGCGGAGTCGCCGAGGCCGCAACGAGATCCTTACCGAGTTCCATATCGAGCGAGTTCCAATCGAGCGAGTTCCATGCCGAGCGAGTTCCATACCTAGCATCATCATACATGGCAATTCTATGTATGTCATCCATACTTCCTCTACTTCGGAGCGACAGGTCAGTCGACGGCCGCGGCGAGCCTCGAGGCCCGAACCGATCTTTTTTATCGCACCCTGATCACAAGGAGACCATCCGATGGAAGCGATCCTGCCCGCGTACAAGGCGGTCGGCAACCGCCGCTACCGCGAAACCTCGGGCCTGTACTGGGAGGATTTCGAGCCCGGCGACGTGTTCGAGCATCGCCCCGGCCGCACCGTCCTCGATACCGACAATGTCTATTTCACGCTGCTGACGCTGAATGTCCAGCCGGTCCATTTCGATGCCGCCTATGCCGCCAAGACGGAGTGGAAGAGGCTGCTCGTGGACTCGACCTTCACCCTCGCGCTGCTCACCGGCATGAGCGTTCGCACCGTCAGTGCCAAGGTCGTCGCCAATCTTGGCTGGGACAAGGTGAAGGCCACCCATCCCGTCTTCGCAGGCGACACGCTCTATGCCGAGAGCACCGTGCTTCACAAGCGCGAGTCCAGGAGTCGCCCAACCCAGGGGATCGTCGCCGTATTCACCCGCGGGATCAATCAGGACGGGGTCGAGGTAATGACGTTCGAGCGAACCATGCTCATCTATCGACGCGGCCACTCGCCCGACGAAGCCGCCAACTATTGAGTTCGGGAATGATCAGAGGACCCGGCGCCGGATGTCGGTTCGCTCGACCCATCGACTTTGTCCCGCCCGAGCGGTGCCGGCTGGAACTCGTCTTTGGGCCAGGAGTATCCTGAAAAACGCGCTCACGATGCGGTTGACTGAGAAGGGTCGGGTCCACTTGAAACCGTCCACATCACTGAAATGAGGATGATATGGCGAAGAACAGCGAGGAAGGCGTCTACAAGATCGTGGAAGTGGTCGGCACCAGCAGCAAGTCCTGGGAAGACGCGGCTAACACGGCGGTGGCCACCGCGGCCAAGACGCTGCGTGACCTGCGGATTGCGGAAGTCACCAAGCTCGACCTGAAAATCGAAGACGGCAAAGTGATCGCCTACCGGGCCCGCGTGTCGCTCTCGTTCAAGTACCAGGCCTGATCACGCACGCGGGTCATGACCATCGCATGTTTCATCCGATACGAGATTGACCCGTTCCAGCGCGCCGCCTTTCAGGAGTATGCGCAGCACTGGGGTCGGATAATTCCACGCTGCGGCGGACACCTGGTGGGCTACTTCCTCCCGCACGAGGGCACCAACGACGTCGCGTGGGGCGTGATCGCCTTCGAATCGCTTGCCGCTTACGAAGCCTATCGCGCCCGCCTGAAGACCGATGAGCAGGGCCGGGCGAACTTCGCGTTCGCGCAAACGAAAAGACTGATCCTGCGCGAGGAGCGCAGCTTCCTCGAAGTTGTTGAAGGCACGTTCGGCATTCCCGTGTGAAAACGTAGCAACTGTCTTACTCCGTGTTGCGGCTGCAACGTGCCGCGCAGTCGGCGAAACCCGGTTGCAACCGCGCCGGCGCCGAATACCACTCAGCGATCTGCCGACCGGTCCGCGACCTGGTTCCCCAGTCTTCCGTGATCGCGGCCCGTCTGTCGGCACGACGTCAACTGAGTGAAGGAGCCTGTCATGAAGATGCATCTTGTATTAGCGGCAACATTCGCCGGTCTGAGCTCGCACGCTGCGTTGGCGAGCTCCGAGGGGGGCGACACCTGGTCGGTATTGGAGCCGACACCCTACGTGCACCCGGCCCAGGCGCTCACCGTGCCGACACCCGGGTCCGTGAGCAGCCAGCGGCGCGAGGACAAGGGCGCCGCGCTTGGACGCTCTGAAGGCGGCGACACCTGGTCCGTCGTTGCGCCGGAATCCACCGGTGCCAGCCGGACCGAGTCGCTCACGGTGGCGACGACCGCGCCGTTGAGCAGCCTGCAGCGCGAAAAGCCGAGCGTCTACGGAACCCCGGCCCAGGCCGATTCGGCCGACCGGATCGTGCGGATGGAACCCGACCCGCACTCGATGAACGTCGCCTACGGCGAAACCGTCGAGTTCATCGCCCAGGGCAAGGACGGCGCCCAGCGGTCGTTCACGTGGCGCTTCGACGTGTCGCCTGCGATGAGCTATGTCGACCTGAGCGAGGTGGCCCCGGCTGATTTTCCGGACCGCAAGCTTCGCGTTTTCGTGGCTGAAGACCCGCGGTACAGCGCAGATTGACGCGTGAGGTCGACTTGGTCTGCCAGCCGTAGGGAGGGGCCCGCCTCTGCGAGTCCCTCCCTCATCCGGTCCAGCGTAGTCAATCGTTTCGAGGGCTGGCCGCTGATCAGCGATCCGCGCCCGCGAAGCGCATCAGGGCCTTGGCATACTCCGGCGCCGTGGGTTCATGCATGAAATACACATGCGTATCGCGCCACGCCGTTGCCAGCAGGCGCTGCGCCCATTGCTTCAGCTCGGATTCCGAGTAGTTCTCGAGCCGCAGCCTGACGTAGCCCCAGGGAGCCGTTTCCACCAGAGGGGGCGGCGCGTTGTCTTCGCGCTCCGACAGGCACAGTGCCGCGCCTGAGCGTTTCAGTGCGTCATAAACGTCTTCGGCAAACCAGCTGTCATTGCGGAACTCGAACGCGGCCGTGTGCCCCGCCGGCAGCAACTGCAGAAACTCGTTCAGCCGCGGCAGGTCCTTCTTCAGGAACGGCGGCAGCTGGAACAACACCGGCCCGCGCTTGGCGCCGAGGGTCTCCAGATTCCTGTACAAAAACGCGACCGAGTCGGCGGCCGTGTCCGCCTTGATGCGCGCCTCATGCGTGATGCGCCGCGGCGCCTTGATCGAAAACCGGAAGTGCTCCGGCGTGCTGTTCGCCCAGTTCTCCAGCACGGTCACCTTGGGCATCTGATAGAAACTGTTGTTGATTTCCACCGTCGGCAGGCGTTGCGAGTAGTACGCGAGCATGCCGTCCGACTTGATGTCGGCCGGGTAGAAACTCCCCTTCCATTCCTTGAAGGAGTAACCGCTGGCGCCAGCCAGTAGTCTTGCGTTCATCTGCGCTCCCTGCGGTCCAGGCGTGCGGTGCGTCCGGCGCCCGGGCGCGCCTAGAATCTTCCGGATGGAGAAGGACAAGCTTAGCGAATACGCTGCCAAGCGGAAGTTCGAGGCGACCCCGGAACCGGCGCCGGCTGCGACCGGCGCGGCCTCGGGGCCGCTGCTGTTCGTGGTGCAGCAGCATTCGGCGCGGCGCCTGCATTACGACTTCCGCCTCGAATGCGACGGCGTGCTCAAATCCTGGGCCGTCCCGAAAGGTCCTTCGCTGAACGTCGCCGACAAGCGTCTGGCGGTGCAAACCGAGGATCACCCGTACGACTATGCCTCTTTCGAGGGCGTGATCCCGCCCGGGCAGTACGGCGCCGGTGAAGTGATCGTGTGGGACTGCGGCGTTTACTCGCCCGACGAGAATCAAACCTTCTTTCACGATCGTCCCGAAGCCGAGCGCCAGGTTCGCCAGGGCCTGGTCAAGGGCAAGCTCAGCTTCCTGCTCCGCGGGGAGAAACTCAAGGGCTCGTTCGCACTGGTGCGCACTGCCCAGGACCCCAAGAACTGGCTCCTGATCAAGCACAGAGACCGGTTCGCGGCGACCATCGACATCACCAGCCAGAATCGCTCGGTGCTCTCCGGCGTCGCGGTCGAGGACATGAAAATCGTGCCGGCGCATCGGATCGCTGCCGCGCAGCTCGTGCCATGCGGCAAGGTCGCGTCGATTCCGCACAAGGTGTCGCCGATGCTCGCCGAGACGGGCGAGCGGCCCTTCAATCGACCGGACTGGATGTGGGAACCCAAGCTCGACGGCCATCGGGTGCTTGCCTTCATCGACGCGCGCGGCATCAAGCTGCGTTCGCGACGCGAATTGGAACTGTCCGGCACGTTCCCGCGCCTGGTTGCGGAGCTTCGCAACCAGGCCGTCGACGGCATGATCCTGGACGGCGAGTTGATCGCGTTCGACGCGAGCGGCCGGCCTTCATTCAACGCGCTGCAGAATCGGGTGCAGCTGAAGACCGAGCGAGAGATCGCCGCGGCCGATCGGACCGTGCCGGTGATTTACTACTGCTTCGATCTGCTGTATTTCGCCGGCGTCGATCTGCGCAAGTCGGCCTACCGCGATCGCCGTCGCTACCTGGCGCAATGCCTGTTGCCCTCGCCCCTGGTGCAACTCGTACACGCCGCCGAAGATGGCGTTGCGCTGCAGGAGGCCGCGCTCGCGAGCGGCTTCGAAGGCGTCATCGGCAAGCGCAAGGACAGCCGCTACGAGGCCGGCCGGCGTTCGGCGTCGTGGCTGAAGATCAAGCCGGTGCAGACCGCCGAATTCGTGATCGGCGGCTACACCAAGGGCAAGGGTTCGCGCGCGCCGCTCGGAGCGCTGCTGGTCGGCACTTGGGCAGGGAATCGGTTGCGCTTCGCCTCGCACGTGGGCTCCGGCTTCGACGAGAGCACACTGGCGCAGTTGAAGAAGCGGCTGGAACCGCTGAAGCGCTCCACCTGCCCGTTCGACGAGACGCCGGAGCTGCCCAATGCGACGACCTGGGTTGAGCCGAAGTTGGTCGCCGAGGTGAGATTCCACAGTTGGACCGAGGACAATCACCTGCGCCACCCGATATTTGTTCGCCTGCGAGATGACATCGACCCGAAATCGGTGCGGCCCGCCTCCGCGCTGCGCGCTACGGCGGGCAAGCGCGGTGGCTCCATGGGTGCTACAGCGGGCTCGCCCTCCGTAGCGCGCAGCGCGAAGGAGGGAACCGAGATTGGCGCGATCCTCGCGCAGCTCGACAGCAAGAGGACCGAATTCCCCCTGATGCTCGGGTCGCATCGCATCAAGCTGACCCACCTGGACCGGGTCTACTGGCCGCCGGATGCAGCGCTGCACCAGCCCGCGCTGACCAAACGCGATCTGCTGCGCTACCTTGCGCAAGTCTCGCCTTATATGCTGCCGCATCTGGCGGACCGGCCGCTCACGATGATCCGGATGCCGGACGGCATCAACGGGCAGCGTTTTTTCCAGAAGCACTGGGAGCAGGAACGGCCCGAGTTCGCCGAGACGATCACGGTGTTCTCCAGTCACAAGGACGAGAACCACGAGTATCTGCTGTGCAACAACCTGCCGACGCTGCTGTGGCTGGCGCAATCGGGCACTCTGGAATTCCATGTCTGGCACTCGCGTGCGAAGCTTGAGCCCGACGCGGTGTCCAAGGGCACCGATTACGCCACTTCGAAGGAGTCGCTGGAAGCTTCGGTACTGAACTATCCCGACTACCTGGTGTTCGACCTCGACCCGTACATCTATTCCGGCAAGGAGGAGCCGGGCGGCGAGCCGGAGCTGAACACGGTCGCGTTCGAGAAGGGCAAGGAAGTGGCCTTCTGGCTGCGCGAGCTGCTGAACAGCATGTCGCTGGAGCCGATCGTCAAGACCTCCGGCAAAACCGGCCTGCACGTGTTCGTGCCGATCCGGCGCACGCTGGACTTTGACGCCGCACGGCACGTCGTCGAGCTGGTCGGACGCCATCTGATGCGGCAGCACCCCCGGGACATCACGATGGAATGGAGCATCCCGAAGCGCACCGGCAAGATCTTCATGGATTACAATATGAACGTCCGCGGCAAGACGCTGAACGTGGCCTACTCGCCGAGAGGCGTGCCCGGGGCACCGGTGTCGATGCCGTTGACGTGGGAAGAACTCGCCGGCGCGCACCCGCTCGATTTCCGACTCAACGCGGCGCAGCGGCTGGCGCAAACCGGCGATCGCTGGCGCGACGCCCTGAAACGCAAGCAGAGCCTTGAGCGCGTCTTGAAGACCGCGAAAGTCTGAGTCGCTATTGACAATGAGTGACGGACCCTTCACATTGGCTGGGGCAGCGCTGAGTAATCACTCATAGAGACAGCGCACGAATAGGGAGGTGCCGATGGCTGCGCGTTCAATTGGGTCGCTGACCGTTTCCTTCGGACTGGTGTCGATTCCGGTGAAGTTGTTTTCGGCCACCGAGTCGAGCCGGGCCATCTCCTTCAACATGCTGCACAAAGCCGACGGATCGCGCCTGAAGCAGCAGTACCTGTGCGTGAAGGAGGGGGTGCCGGTTGAGCGGGACGACATCGTCAAGGGCTATGAATTCGCCAAGGACCAGTACGTGATCTTCAGCCCCGAAGAGCTGAAGGCGCTCGAGGAAGCCGGCACGCACAGCGCGGACATCGCCGAATTCGTGCCGCTCGAATCGGTCGACCCGGTGTACTTCGACAAGGCGTACTACCTTGCGCCCGACAAGGGGGGTGCCAAGCCTTACGCGCTGTTTACCCGCGCACTGCGCGAATCCAATCGCTGTGCGCTGGGTCGGTGGGCCGCGCGCGGCAAGCAGTACATCGTGATGATCCGGCCCGTCGAGGACGGCCTGATCATGCAGCAGTTGCTGTACGCCGGGGAGGTCCGCTCGATCAAGGACCTCGACATTCCGCAGATCGAGGTCAAGGAGGCCGAACTCAAGCTCGCCCAGCAGCTGATCGACCAGCAATCGTCCGACAAGTTCGACCCCGCCGCTTATACGGACGAGGTGCGCGCGCGCATCGAAGCGGCCATCCAGAAGAAGGTGGAAGGCCAGGAAATCACGTTGACCGACGGGGCCGAGGGCGGCGGGGCGCAGGTGATCGACCTGATGGAAGCGCTGCGGGCCAGTCTCGAGCGCAAGGGTGTCGCGCCCTCGAAGGCGCAGGCGGCGAAGCCACAGCCGGAGGCCGACACCGAAGCCGATACGCGTAAGCCGCCGAAACGGGCGCCGGCGGCCGAACCGGCCCCTGCGGCGCGCGCTCGTGCCAGGAAATAACGCGGGCAATCCACTGCAGCGGCAGTTCCATGCAGCACTACGGCGTGCGCGACGTCGAGAAGATGCTGCGCCTGCCGCGCAGCACGATCCGCGCCCTGGCATCGGCCGGCTTCGTGACGCCTGTCCGTGGCCCACGCAACACCTTGCTGTTCTCGTTCCAGGATCTGATCGTGTTGCGGGCGGCGCAAACGCTTGCCGACGCCAAGGTGCCCGCCAAACGCATCTCGCGTTCGCTGAGGCAATTGCGGCGCCAACTGCCGCAAACGATGCCGCTGTCAGGCCTTTCGATCAGCGCGGTGGGTGAGCAGGTCGTGGTGCGCGACGGCGCGGGGCAACGACAGGTCGAATCCGGGCAATACGTGCTGGACTTCGAAGGCGATCCTGCCAGCGGCTCGCTGAGCGTGATAGAGCGTGCGGCGCCGGCAGCCTCGGCCGAGCAAATCGACTGGTTCGCGCGCGGCGAGGCGCTGGAGCGGGAAAACCCCAAAGCGGCCATCGAAGCCTACCGGAAGGCGATGGCGGCGGCGCCGGAACGGGTCGATGCCCGCATCAACCTGGGGCGCCTGCTGCACGAAACCGGGCACCATCGGGACGCCGAGAGAGCGTACCGCGAGGCGATCGGCGCCTGCCGCCGCGATCCGCTCGTTCTGTTCAACCTCGGGGTGCTGCTCGGCGACCTGGGCCGCCAGCGCGAGGCGATCGAGGCCTACGAGGCCGCGCTGCGCTGCGACCCGGCGATGGCGGACAGCCATTACAACCTCGCGTTGCTGTACAAAAAGCTCGGCAAGGCGAAGGAGGCCATCCGACACATGTCCGAGTATCGGCGCCTGATGCGGAGCTAGGCGGGTTTGAACGGCCATGCTTGAGAAGCGATCGCTGCTGCCGGGGCCGATCTGCGTCGTGCACTTCCGCTGCACCGCCGGGCCCGGCGACCGTCCCTTCGTGGAGCTGCATGAAGGATGGTCGGTGTCGTACGTTCAGCGCGGCAGCTTCGGCTACTGCTGCCTCGGTGCGGCTTACGAGCTCGTGCCGGGCTCGGTCCTGGCCGGGCAGGCCGGGGACGAGTACCTGTGCACACACGACCACCACTGCGGTGGGGATGAATGCCTGGCCTTTTTCGTCGCGCCCGAGGTGGTTGACGAAATCGACGGGCGGCGCCGCGCGTGGCGCTCCCGCGGCGTGCCGCCGGTGGCGGAACTGACCGTGCTGGGCGAGCTGGCGCGCTCGGCAGCCGCTGGCGACAGCGACCTTGGGCTGGACGAGGTTGGCCTGGCCTTCGCGTCCCGGTTCGTCGACGTGACTGCCGGTTACGGGCGGACACGCGCGCGGTCCGGGCCGGGCGATCGCAGGCGCGCGGTCGAATCGGCTCTGTGGATCGACGCGCACGCCGCCGAGCCGATCGACCTGTCGATGCTGGCGCGACAAGCCGGGCTGAGTCCTTATCACTACCTAAGGATCTTTTCCTCCGCGCTGGCAGTTACACCGCACCAGTACCTGATCCGCAGGCGTTTATGCCGGGCCGCGCAGCTGCTGGCGCTCGAAGACCTCCCCGTCACGAACGTCGCGCTCGAAACCGGCTTCGGCGATCTGTCCAACTTCGTGCGCAGCTTCCATCGTGCAGCCGGCGTATCGCCGCGCGGTTACCGGCGCGCGGCGCGGGGCGACCGCAAGATTTTCCAAGAACGGCTGGCCGCCGCGCCCTAGCATCGCCTCGTATTTTTTCGAGGAGATTGCGATGTTCGACCATGTCGGCTTGAAGGTCAGGAACCTCGAGGCCAGCGTCCGCTTCTACCGCAGCGCGCTGGCTCCGCTCGGTTCCCAGCTCGACTCCACCGGCGACGGCTACGCCGGCTTCGGCCCGGCGGGCCAGCCTGGTTTGTGGCTCTACGCGGATCAGGGCGCTTCCACCGTTGGCACCCACGTCGCTTTTCGTGCCCCCAACCGGGCGGCCGTGGATCGCTTCCACGCGCAAGGGCTGGCCGCGGGCGGACGCGATAACGGTGCCCCGGGCGTACGGTCGGACTACGGCCCGCGCTACTACGCCGCCTTCCTGCTGGATCCGGACGGCCACAACGTCGAGGCGGTTTGCCTCACCTGAAAGGCATCCGAGCCAACCAGGGCCCGGATGGCTTCGTGCGTGCGCCGGGTCAGCCCGCGCAGTCAGCCCGGTTCCGTGGCGGCCGCCGCCACCAGCGCAACATCGCGGGCGGAGACCGAGGCGAGGTCGAACTTCGCGGCGGCAGCGGCCATCCGCGTCAGCGCCTGAGCGATCGGCATCGCGGCCTCGGTCTGGCCCTTCCTGGTCCGCACGAAACGGACCGGATTGATCCGCGCGACCACGTAGTTGCGAAGGTACGGCGACTTGAAGCCGCGCGCATGCAATGCCTCGACGATGCGGCCGACCTGGGCGTCGATCTGCTCGATGCGCGCGCCGCAGTCATCGCGCGCGCGCAAGCTGGCCGGCAAGGTGCGAGCGTCGAAGCGATCGACCTTTTTCAGGAACGAGCTGTATGCGCCTCCGCCGAAGCGCGGGTTGCGCTCGTACACCACGCCCAGCGTCAGCAATTCCGGCGCTTCGAACTCGGCTGCGAACTGTGACTCTTTCGCTCGAGGGTTGCGCTCGGCCAGCGTGCGCGCCATCCGGATCACTTCAAGCGCGCGGTCCTTCAGGTTGTGCGCCTTTTCCGTATTCAGCGCCAGGATCCGGAACGCCAGGCTTTCATCGGGCGACACCAGCGCCATGATCTGCTTCAGTCCCAGCATTTTCGCGGCGGCCAGCCGATGGCGTCCGTTCGGCGTCCACAGTTTGCCGTCGTCGCCGCGTACCACGATCAGCGGGTCCAGGAATGAGCCGGACTCTTCGATTTTCGCGGCGAGGCGCTGCGTGTGCGTGGGCGACAGATCGCGCTGAAACGGCGTGGGCTGCACCGCTTCCAGCGGAAGGGCGGCCAGCAGCACGGGGCGGCCCGAGAGCGGCTCCCGGTAGGCGCCGACCACGGCGCCTCCGGCCGCGGTCACCTGCTCGGACAGCGCGCCGACCTCGGGCGCCTGGCGATCGAGCACAATCTGCTCCGCCGAAAGACCGCGCTTCTGCGCCCGAGGCGCGAGCTTGCCGCGCGCAGGGCGGGCGCGCGCTGCGGCCTTGGCGGCAGTCCTTGGCGCGGTCTTGCGGACGGTGGGCTTTCTCATCTCCGAAGTCTAGTAGCATCGCTCGAATCCCTCGATAAGGAGTGAGCTCATGGACAAGATCAAGCCGCTCTACACGGCCACTGCAACGGCGACCGGCGGCCGCAACGGACACACCGAGACCAGCGACGGGGTCGTCAAAGCCGATCTTTCGCTGCCCAAGGAGATGGGCGGCCCGGGTCGGCCCGGGGCGGCGACGCCCGAGCACCTGTTCGCCGCCGGCTACGCCGCCTGTTTCGGCGGTGCGCTCGACTTCGTCGCGAAACAGCAGAAAAAGGACGCGAGCAAGGCGAGGATCACGTGTGCCGTTTCGATCGGGCCGCGCGAGTTGGGCGGATTCGGCCTGTCGGTGAAGATGCGGGTCGAGGATCGCAGCCTGGCGCAGGCCGACCTGTCCGTGCTGGCGCGCGAGGCGCACGAGAAGATCTGCCCCTATTCGCATGCCACGCGCGGCAACGTCGACGTGCAGTTCGAGATCTCCGGAGCCTGAGACAATCCGATTGGAGGCGCGGTACCATTTCGAAGCGATATATTTGTTCAAATGTAAATCGGTTCGACCCTGAAAACTCCGCGCCGCTGAACCCTGCCTCGGAAATGAGCTGACGATGAAACGCACCGTTTTCGTTCTGCTGGTCACGCTGGCTGCCGCCTGCTCGACGCCGACCCCGCCCCCGCCGCCGCCTCCGCCCGAGGCGAAGGCGCCTGAGATTCCACCTCCGCCTCCGCCACCGCCTCCCGCGCCGAAGCCGGCGCCCGCGGTGCCGGCCGAATCACCGATGCAGGCGTTCGAACGGGCGCGCAGCGCGCTGACCGTCACGAGCGTCTATTTCGATTACGACAAGTCGGTGATCAAGCCCGACCAGGTGTCGGCGATCACGGAGAACGGGAACCTGGCCAATGCCTATGCGAACGACTACTTGACCTTGCAGGGCAACTGCGACGAGCGCGGCAGCCGCGAATACAACCTGGCGCTGGGCCAGCGTCGTGCCGATGCGGTCAAGCAGCGGCTGCGGCTGCTCGGAATTCCGGAAACCCGCGTCGAGACGGTGAGCTTCGGCAAGGAGAAACCGCGCGAGCTATGCCACAACGAGAGCTGCTGGTCCATGAACCGGCGCGTGGATTTCGTGCACGCGTGGAGGTGAGTCTGTCCCTGCAGTAATTCCCCAGCAAGCAGCGATTGGGCGGCTCCGGGCACGGCAGCCGCTCCTTTTTTATGGCTCGCCCAGCGAGCGGAAGCGGCGCGCGCAAGACGATATCGCGTCGCGCTCTTCACGAGACCTATGAGTCTATTCGAAAGGGGCGTCAACACGCGCGCAGCTGGTCGAGCATCACATCCAGCAGCGCTTCCACTTCGGCGTGACTGTCCAGGAAGAAGCCGGCGCGCGACCGAGGGCCGTCGCGACCGACGCGCACCGTCACCCAGTTCGGCGAGGCGCGCGCGAACACGGCCTCGTCGTTCAAATCGTCCCCGACGAACACGACCGAGGCGCAGCCGGTGCGCCGCAGCAGCGAAACGACGGCGTCGCCCTTGTCGGGCGCGCCGGCCAGCACCACGTTGACCACGCACTTGCCGCCGAAACTGCGCAGTTTCGGATCGAGTCCGGCCAGCAGCGCCTCGATGCGGGCAAGGGCCTGTCCCGGGTCGGGCGCGAGGCGGTAATGCAGGGCGAGCGAGTAAAGCTTGTCCTCGACCCGTATTCCGAGCGCGTCGAGCTCGTCAAATTGCGAGGCCAGATGCGTGCGCAGGCCGTCCAGGCAGGACACATCGAGGCCGTAAGCCCGCCCCGGGTCCTCGGCGCCGTGGCTTCCGACGACGAATTGCGGCTCGAACCCGAGGCGCGGCCCCACATCGGCCACCGAGCGGCCGGTCACGATGGCCACGGGCCGCAGGCGCGTCAGGCGCGCGAGGCGTTCCGAGACGGCGCGGGTCACGCGCGCGTCGTCGGGGCGTTCGACGATGGCTGCCAGGGTCCCGTCGAAGTCGAAAGCGAGCAACGAGAGCGACCGCAGCGCGGTTTCCAGCGCGCGCCGACCTTCGGGATCGAGCAGGCGCCTCATGTCAGGCGTCGTGGTGGCGTTGCACGCGAGCCTCGATGCGCCCGCGCAGGCGCAGGCGCCCGGCGTCGGCCAGCATGCGCCCGGCCCAGCGATAGACGTTGAATTCGCGCACCGTCATCCGCAGGCTGGCCATGCGTTCGCGTTGCTCCGGCTCCGGCATCGTCAGGGCGCGCTGGATCTGCGCGGCGCAGTCCTCGACATGGTAAGGATTGACGACCAGGGCCTCCGTCATCTCGCGGGCAGCCCCGGCGAAGCGGCTCAGTATCAGCACGCCGCGCTCATCGTCGCGCGCGGCGACGAATTCCTTGCATACGAGGTTCATGCCGTCATGCAGACTGGTGACCAGGCACACGTCGGCGGCGCGATAGAGCTCGTTGACGGCGTCGCGCTCGTGGTGCTCCATCAACAAGCGGATCGGTCGGTACTCGGCCGTCCCGAAGCGCTGGTTGATGTGTTCGGCCAGCAGACCGATGCGTTGTTGAAACAGGCTGTACTCCTCGAGCACGCTGCGCGACGGCGCGGCCGCCTGCACCAGCACGAACCGGCCGACCCACTCCGGCCGCTGCTCGAGCAGCCGCTCCACCGCCTGCATCCTCTCGATCACGCCCTTGGTGTAATCGAGACGGTCGATTCCGACCGCAATCTTCTGGTCGGCGGCAAGCCCCAGCCGCTGCGTCACGTTGCGCCGGCACTGCTCGATCGAAGGCCAGGCCGCCATGCTGGCCGCGCTTGGCCATTCGATCGAGATCGGATAGCTTTCGACGAAGGTGTCCTCGTCCTGGTACGAAATCGTCGAGTGCTCGTGCTCGATGCGCGCTTCCAGAGTGCGATCGATGGTCTCGATGAAATTCTTGCAGTGAAAACGCGTCTGGAAGCCCACGATGGTGCTGCCGAGCATGCCCTGCAGAATTTCGCGCCGCCAGGGGCAGATCCCAAAGGACTCGGGGTTCGGCCACGGAATGTGCCAGAAGGTGAGGATCGTCGCCCGCGGAAGCCGCTCCCGGATCATCGCCGGAAGCAGCGCGAAGTGATAGTCCTGCACCATCACGACCGGATCCTCGCTGCGCGCCTCATCGACCACCGCGTCGGCGAATCGCTGGTTGATCTCGCGATAGGCCTGCCAGTCGGGCTCGCGAAACACCGGCCGCACGTGCGCCACGTGGCATAAGGGCCACAGGCCTTCGTTGGCAAAACCGTAGTAGTAACCCAGCTCCTCCCGCTCGGTCAGCCAGATGCGTCGCAGCGTGTACTCGGCACGGCCGGGAGGCGCCAGCATATGGTCGCGGGGGTCGACGACCTGCCGATCCGCGCTGCCGCTGCCATGGGCAATCCACGTGCCGGAGCACGCGCGCAGCACCGGTTCGATCGCGGTCACGAGCCCGCTGGCGGGCCGCTTGACGATCATGCCCGCCGGCGCGTGTTCGTGGATGTAAGGCTCGCGGTTTGACACGACGATGATCTCGTCACCGCGCAACTGCGTGCGCAACAGCGAGCGCAGCCGGTCCGGACCCCATTCGGCCTGCAGCCCGTGGATGCGGCGATATTCGTCATCCAGGTCGCGCAGGCGCGTGCGCAAGTCGGCTGCGAGCGGCGCCAGCTCGGGGGTTGGAGGCAGCAGCGGCCTGAGCAGCCCTTCGCCGCGCAGCAGCGCGCGCGCGCCGGAGACCCAACCGCGCCAGCTCAGCTGCGCCACCACGACCGTGATCATCGCGATGGTCGCGCCCAGCGCAGCGATCAATATGATCAGGTACTGGCGCGTGTCCTGGCTGCGCCTCTCGATGAAGCTCATGTCATGCAGCAACACGAGGTCGGCCACGCGGCCGGATTCGTCGTTCACCGGGTAAGCGCCCACGTGCACCGGGCCACCGGCGATCCGCAGCAGGTGGTCGGCGCGGGCGGCGGTCGCCAGCGCATTGGCGCAGGTCAGCTTGTCCGGATAGTCGTCGGTGCTGCGCAGCAGCTGCCCGTCGACCGAGCAAAGGCCGATCGCAACCAGCCGTTCGTCCTGCACCGCGTGGTCGAAGATCGTCTGCAGGTGCGCCATCCCGCGCGCCCGCAGCGCTTCCGCGATCGAATCCGAAAGCGCGTTCGCCAGCAGGCTGCCTCGAAGGTCCAGGTCGCGCGAAAACCAGCGCAGGGTCAAGCGGTCCATCAGGGGCAGCGCCAGGTAGGCCGCCGCAACGAGGGTCAGCACGAGCGGTACGAGGAAGCGGAGCTGAAGGCGGAAGGTATTCATCAGGGTAAGGGCCGCGGGCGCTACCTGCGGCCGTGTCGCGGCGTACGCCCGACCTATGGCGCCGCCGGAAATCCACTGAAGATCATCAGGCAGGACAGGATCCGATTATATTCGTGCCAATGCATCCCGGAGCGCAAGCGAGCCTGCAGCTCGCGATGATCGGCAACTGCGCGATCAGCGCGTTGATCGACCCCCAGGCCCGTGTGGTCTGGTGCTGCATCCCGCGCTTCGACGGCGACCCGGTCTTTTGCGCGCTGCTGGACTCCGCCAATGGCGTCGGCTCGGACGGGACGACCGCCGTCGAGCTCGAAGGACTGTCGCGAAGCGAGCAGAGCTACGACGCCGGAACCGCGATCGTGCGCACGCGGCTGTTCGATGGCCACGGCCAGGGCATCGAAATCGTCGACTTTGCGCCGCGCTTTCTCCAGCGCGACCGTTTTTTCCGGCCGGCGCAGCTGGTGCGGCGCGTGCGGCCGTTGCACGGCCATCCGCGCGTTCGAGTGGTGGTACGTCCGCGCAGCGACTGGGGGGCGAACCAGCCGGTCAGCACCCGCGGCAGCAACCACCTGCGCTTCGTCGGGTCGGGATGGACACTGCGCCTGACCACCAACGCGCCGCTGAGCTACGTGATCGGCGAAACCTGGTTTTCGCTGCAGGGGCCGATCAGCCTGTTGCTCGGTCCCGATGAGACTCTGTCGGGCGGCATCGAGGACACGGCACGCGAATTCGAAGAGCAGACCTCGCTGCACTGGCTTCGCTGGACCCGCGGCCTGGCCGTTCCCTTGCAATGGCAGGACGCGGTGATCCGCTCGGCGATCACGCTGAAGATGTGCCAGTACGAGGAAACCGGCGCGATCGTCGCTGCGATGACCACCAGCATTCCGGAGGCGCCCGGCAGCCAGCGCAACTGGGACTACCGCTATTGCTGGCTGCGCGACGCGTTCTTCGTGGTGCGCGCGCTGAACAGCCTGGCGGAGCTGTCCACCATGGAGGAGTACCTGCGCTGGCTGCACGACGTCGTGCGTGGCGCTGCGACCGGTCACATGCAGCCGCTGTACGGAATCGGTCTGGAGCCGCACCTGCCCGAACGCACGGTGCCGAGCCTGAGCGGATATCGCGGAATGGGGCCGGTGCGGATCGGCAACCAGGCGCACGAGCACGTCCAGCACGACGTCTACGGCAATGTCGTGCTCGGCGCCGCCCAGGCATTTCACGACCAGCGTCTGCTGCGTCGTGTCGACGCGAGCGATTTTGCCGCGCTCGAGCGCATGGGCGAGTTTGCGTGGACCTTGCACGAGCAACCCGACGCCGGCATGTGGGAGCTGCGCACGCGCTCGGGCGTGCATACCGCCTCGTCGTTGATGTGCTGGGCTGCGTGCGACCGTCTGGCGAAGATCGCCCGCGCGATGGCACGCCCGGACCGGCTCTCGCACTGGGCTGCCCGCGCCGATGCGATCAAAACCACCATCCTGCAACGCGGCTGGAGCGAGGTGCGGCAGTCATTCGTGGCGAGCTTCGGCGGCAGCGACCTGGACGCGGGCGTGCTGTTGATGGCCGAGGTCGGATTTCTCGATCCGCGCGACACGCGCTTCGTTCGCACCGTGGAGGCGCTGGAGCACAGTCTGTCCGACGGTCCCTTCATGCGCCGCTATGAGGCGCCCGACGATTTCGGTCGCCCCGAAACCGCTTTCATCGCCTGTTCTTTCTGGCGTATCGATGCGCTGGCCCGGATCGGACGCGTCGAGCAGGCCCGCGAGATATTCGACGCGCTGCTGGCGCGGCGCAATCATGTGGGATTGCTGTCGGAGGACCTGGTCGCCGCCAGCGGCGAGTTATGGGGCAATTTTCCGCAGACCTATTCGATGGTCGGCATCGTGAACTGCGCAACCCGCCTTTCCTTGCCCTGGGACAGCGTGATCTGAGGCGACGCTGCGGCATCCGGCGCGGGACCGTTGTAAGCTGTCCGCCCGCACGAGCCGGAACCGCCTCCGTTCGCGGCCGTCCCGGACGTACCTCGCCAATAGCAAGGAGAAAACGCGATGGGTCTTTTCGTGGAAGCCGTCGACGTCTGGGCCGCACCGATCCCCGACCGGGCCGGCGGGCTGGCAGAGGGCCTGAGGGCTTTGCGGGACGCCGGGGCCGACCTGCAGTGCATCATTGCGCGGCGCGAGCCGGACCAGCCGGGAAAGGGGGTCGTATTCGTCACGCCGTTGCAGGGGGACCAGGAAATCGCCGCGGCGGCCCAGTTCGGATTCATTGCCGCGCACACCGTGCACTCGGTTCGGGTCAGTGGGCGTGACCGGCCGGGCATAGCGGCGACCGTGGCACAGCGGATCGCGGAGGCCGGCATCAGCCTGCGCGGCTTCACCGCCGTGGTGATCGGCGCGCAGTTCATCGCCTACCTGGCGCTCGATTCGCGCGGCGATGCCGATCGCGTTACCAGGATTCTGACCCAGACCTAGCCGCTGTCGCAGAGCCGCGGCCCGCGGCCCCTGCCCTCAGTGAGAGGGGCGGCTTCGCGGTCGAACCTGGCTCCTGGCAGCGACCCTTTGCAACAGCCTGCCCTGGTGCCGTCGTAGCTGGATCCCGGCGGTCGCGCGCGGGCGCATCCGGCTGACGGATCGCGCATTTTTCGGCTGGACCGGCTCAAGCGGAAGCCCCAGGCTGCCGCCATGAAGCTGCTCGCGAACCGTGGTCCTGTATCGATCGGGTCGCGCGGGCCCGGCACCTTTGCGCTGGACGGCATCGCCCCTCGCCTGAGCCCGCTCAGTTATGTGGCCGAAGGCGCCTTCCTGATCGGCGACGTCGCGCTGGGCGAGCACTCCAGCGTCTGGTTCTGCGCGGTGATTCGCGGCGACAACGGCTCGATCCGGATAGGAGGCCATACCAACGTGCAGGACGGCGCGGTTATTCACTGCCTGCCGGACGGCGAGGTCGTCGTCGGCGCGCAGGTGTCGATCGGGCACCTGGCGACGATCCACGGCGCCTGTATCGGCGATCGATGCCTGGTCGGGATGAACGCGGTGGTGATGGACGGAGCCAGCATCGGCCACGACACGCTGGTGGCGGCCGGCTCGATCGTGGCGGCGGGCCGGCGCTTCGAGCCCGGCATCCTGTTGCGCGGCAGTCCGGCGCGGGCGGTGCGCGCGCTGACCGATCGCGAGCTGGCCGCAATCCAGGTCAACGCGCTGCAATACGTGGCGCGGGCCGAGCGCTTCCGCCGGACGCTTCAGCGGCTCTGAGTCCGTCTGTGGCCTGGGCGCTGTGCCTTTCGATCGGCCTTTGCTCGGGCTTCCTGGGAGGTCTGCTGGGCATAGGCGGCGGCACCGTGATCGTGCCGGCACTGATCCTGGCCGCGCGGCCGCTCGGAATCGGCGCCGATGACGCGGCCCGGGTGGCCGTGGCCACGTCGCTGGCGATCGTGATTCCGACCTCGATCTCGAGCGCGCGGGCCCACGCTGCGCGCGGCTCGATCGATTGGCGTGCATTCAGGCGCCTGGCGCCAGGAATCGCCGGCGGCGCGCTGGCCGGTACTCTGGTGGCGTGCGCGCTGGGCGGACCGCTGTCCGGGCGGCTGGCGCTGGCGGTGTTCATCGGATTTGCCCTGTTTTCTGCCCGTGCGCTGCTGGCGCGGTCCGCGACCGCTGGCGAGCCCGAACCGGCCGTCGTGCCGCCGGGCGCCGCTGCACTGGTCCGGCGCAGCGTGGCGATCGGCCTGCTGTCCGCGCTGGCTGGGGTCGGCGGGGGCCTGCTGTCGGTGCCACTGCTGGCGCATTGCATTCCGATGAAGCGCGCGATCGGGACCGCCGCGGCGCTGGGCCTTCCCCTTGCGGTGGCCGGCTTGACCGGGTACCTGGTCGCAGGGCGCCCGGCGCAGTGCCCGGCAGGCTGCATCGGCTACGTGTTTCTTCCGGCCGCGCTGGCCATCTCGCTGGCGGCGATCACCACTGCGCCGCTCGGCGCAAGCCTTGCGCATCATCTGCCGGTGCGGCAACTCGAGCGCGCGTTCGCGTCCCTGCTGCTGCTCGTCTCGGCAGAGTTGTCGGCCGAGCTGTTCCGGTAATCGTTATCGCCCGGCCAAGGCGCTGCCGTGCACCTGCGGAGCCGCCAGCCAGTGCACGCTGAACAGGCGCTGCCGGTCGCACCAGACCGGCCCCGGCGCGAAACCCGCCCGCCGAGCCAGATCGCAAAAGCCCTCGATCGTGTACTTGTAAGAGTCCTCGGTGTGCAGGCTTTCGCCCTCGTCAAACTCGAACGCGGTCCCGCACACGTGCACGGTCTGCCGCCGCTTGCTGACCAGGTGCATTTCGATGCGCTGCGCGTCGGGCCGATAGAGCGCATAGTGGTCGAACGAGGCCGGATCAAAATCGGCACCGAGCTCGCGGTTGGCGCGCACCAGCAGGTTGCGGTTGAATGCGGCCGTGACGCCGAGCGCGTCGTTGTAAGCCCGATGCAGCAGGCCTGGATCCTTCACCAGGTCGACGCCGACCAGCAGACCGCCGCCGGCCAGCCGCTCCGCGGCGTCGGCCAGGAAGCAGCGGGCCTGCTCGGGCGAAAGGTTGCCGATCGTCGAGCCCAGAAACAGACCGACGCGTCGGCCGTCGCCGGGGCGCTGCGCCGGCAGCGCCAGCGTCCGCGCGAAATCCGCCTGCAGCGGCTCCACCACGATGCCGGGATACGCGCGCTCCAGATCCTGCTTGGCGCCATCCAGGTGCTCGACCGACAGGTCCACCGGGATGTAGCGCGCAGGGCTCGATAGCGCGTCCAGCACGATCCTGGCTTTCACCGGGCTGCCGGCGCCGAACTCGACCAGGTCGGCCTGTGGACCGATCAGCCGGGCGATGCTCGGCGCGTGCTCGCGCAGGGCCGCCATCTCGGCGCGGGTCAGGTAGTACTCGTCCAGCTGGCAGATCCGTTCGAACAGCGAAACTCCGTGCCGGTCATAGAAGAACTTCGGCGCAATGGTGCGCGGCCGGCCGCTGAGCGCCTGCAGCATCGCCCCGGCGAACTCCGTGGCAGCAGCGGGCGAGTCCTGCTCATCCGGGTCGGCTTCGCGCCGATTCAGCGCCGCTCCTCTCATGCGTCCCTCGCGAGTCGAAGTCCCGAGAACTGCCACCGGGCGTCGGGCGGGAAGTAGTTGCGGTAGGTGATCCGAATGTGACCCGGCGGGGTGGCGAAACTGCCGCCGCGAAGGACCAGCTGCCCGACCATGAACTTGCCGTTGTATTCGCTGGCCGGACCGGCATCCGGCCGGAAGCCCGGGTAGGGGTCGTACGAGGAGCGGGTCCACTGCCACACGGTTCCGCACATCGGCTCCGGCCGCCCCGTCGCGACGTCGGCCGGCTCGGGGTGAAGTCCGATCGGGTCGGCGCGGTGCAGCGTGCCGGGCCAGGTGGCCGCGGCCGCCTCCCATTCGAACTCGGTCGGCAGCCGTGCCTGCGCCCAAGTTGCGTACGCGCAAGCCTCGTAAAAGCTCAGGTGGCACACCGCCTCGGCCGGGTTCAGCGGCTGCAGCCCGCTCAAGGTGTACACGTTGAATCGGCCGTTGCCATTCGGCTCCCAGTAAAGGGGCGCATTCCAGCCCTGGTTCCGTACGGCTGTCCAGCCGTCGCTGAGCCACAGCTCGCCCCGCTGGTAGCCGCCGTCCAGAATGAAATCGAGATACTCGCCGCAGCTCGCGGCTCGCGACGAAAGCCGGAACGGCCTGAGCAAAACCGCGTGGCGCGGGCCCTCGTTGTCGAACGCAAAGCCCGCGCCGGCATGGCCGACCTGTTGGACGCCCCCCGAATGATCGTGCCACCGCAGTGGCGCCGGCGAGCCGGCCGCGGCCGGCTCCGAACGCCGGTAGGCCGGCTTCAAAGGGTTCAGAGAGAACGCGTGCTTGATGTCGGTCAACATCAATTCCTGGTGCTGCTGCTCGTGGTTCAGCCCGAGCTCAAGCAGCGATGCCGCCTGAGCAGCCGGCGCACCGGCGCCGATCAGCGACTCCACTGCCTCGTCGACGTGGCGCCGGTAGCGCAGGACCTCGCCGTGCGGCGGACGCGTCAACAGGCCCCGCAGCTCGCGCGCGTGGCGCGGGCCGAGCGACTCGTAGTACGAGTTGAACAGGTGCGCGTAGCGCGCATCGAAGCAGCGATAGTGCGGAACGAACGCCTGGAGCACCATCGCCTCGAAGAACCAGCTCGTATGCGCCAGGTGCCATTTGGTCGGACTCGCCGCCGGCATCGACTGGACGCACTGGTCTTCGGCCGACAGCTCGCTGACCAGTTGCAGCGAAGCGGATCGGACCGCGCGAAAGCGCTCCAGCAGGGCCGCCGGCTCCAGCTCCCGAGCCTGCGTGCGAGCCGACGCGGGCGGTCCCGCGGCGGCGCGATCGCAAATCGCGTCCATGTCCATGATTCGGTTCCGGTTGATCAGTTCGCTCGGGTCAAGCCGGCGGAGCTTATACGAGGCCACGCGCACGCGGACGTCCGATCGACGGGACGGCCAGCCGCATGACAGGGGCCGCACGGCCGAAGCCCGCGGCCTGCAAACAGCCGATTCAGCAGTGCCTTGCGACCGGGTGAACCGTTGCGCACCGGATCGGGTCTAACCGGCATGTGGCGGATCCTTGATCGATGGCTGCTTGCGGTGCTGATGGCCGGCCTGTCGGCCGGCGCGTTGGCGGGCAGCGCCCATGTCAGCTTTTTGAACCCGGAAAAATTCACCGACATCGGACCCTACGGGGACGAACGCGAAGCGGCGCAGAACCGCTCCGAGATTGCGCGGCATATCGAGCGCCTGGCGGCGCGGAAGCTGCCGGCCGATCAGGTGCTCGAGCTCGCAGTGCTGGATGTGGACCTGGCCGGAAATTTCGAGCCCTGGCACTTCTGGGCACCCGATGTCCGCGTGATGCGCACGGTCACATGGCCCAGTATCAAGCTGCGTTACGTCCTGAAGCAGGGCGAACAGGTGCTGGCCGGCGGCGAGGAAACCGTCAGCGACATGGCGTATCTCGATCACATCAACTCCTACCCGAGCAGTGACCCGCTGCGCTACGACAAGCGGATGCTGGATCGCTGGTTTCAGCAGCGGCTGATCGAGCGTACAGCCGCTTCCCGTTGACAAGCCGCTCACAGCCGGCGCAGCCGGCCGATTAACAAGCCATTAACAGAGCCGTGCGCTATTCGGGCGAGCCTGCGCGTACCACTTTTTCGATGCGCCGGTCCGGTATCAACCAGATCAGCGCGACCAGCACGTAGATCGCCAGAGCCAGCCAGGCCGCCACGAATCCCAGTGCGATCGCCGTCACATACAGCACCGGCGACAGCTTGCCCTTCAGATCGGCGCCGACCGCCCTGGCCAGCAGGGAATCGGTGCCGTGCGTGCGGATCACGCACGTCTGCAGCAGCGTGTACGAGAGGGCCGCCAGCAGCAGCACCAGGCCGTACGCGAACGTCGGCCACGTCGCAAACCGGTTCTCGGCCATCCAGTCGGTGGTGAACGGGATCAGCGAAAGCCAGAACAGCAAGTGCAGGTTCGCCCACAGGATGCTGCCGGTGACCCGCTGCACCGTATGCAGCATATGGTGGTGGTTGTTCCAGTAGATGCCGACGTAAAGGTAGCTCAGCACATAGCTGAAGAATACCGGCGCCAACTCGACAAGGTCGTCAAGCCGGGCCCCTCGCGGGACCTTCAATTCGAGCACCATGATCGTGATGATCACGGCGATCACGCCATCACTGAATGCTTCGAGTCTGCCTTTGCCCATCAGCCGCTTGCTCAGTCGGAGCCTGGTCGAACCGTGCCGTGCCGCAGTGTCCTGAGCCGCAGATTCGCCGGACGATTCGGATCGGCCCGGCGTATGCTGCTGTGGTGCGCCTGCTCGTGATTTGCTCCGCCTCGGCCCTTTGCAGCCTGCTGCCCGCCGCGCCGGCGCGCGCAGGCGCCGACTTCGACGCGCTGACCGGCGAATTCGTCTTCTCCAGCCTTGCGCTGTCTCCGGTCACGGCAACCGCCCAGGGCTACCACCGCCATCACGGAGTGTCGCTCGATGAGGACCTGGACGATTTCAGCCCCGCCGGGATAGACCGCACGCTGCGGTTCTATCGCGAGTGGGTGCAGCGCGTCGACCGGCTCGAGGTCGTCGAGCTCGATGCCGAGCAACAGGCCGACCTGCAGATTATCAGGAACGCAGTCGCTCTGGCGCTGCTGGACCTGCAGACGATTCAGACCTACCGCCACAACCCGGCCCTTTACGTCGAGTTGGTAGGGCATGCGCTGCTTGAGCCGTTCAAGCTGGACTACGCACCCGACAGTATCCGCTTCGGGCACATCATCAAGCGCTTGGAGAAAGTACCCCGGCTGCTCGATCAGGCACGATTCAATCTGAGCGATGCGCCTCTGGTCTGGATCCGGGTCGCCCGCGATGAAAATGCCGGCAATTTCAAGTTGATCGACCAGGTCCTGCGAGCGCGGGTTCCGGCCGAGCAGAGGGCCGCGTACGCCGAGGCGGCCGGCAAGGCGCTGGACGCGCTGCGCGAATTCAACCGGTTCATGGCGCGCTCCCTGTCACAGCACCCGCGCAACTGGCAGCTGGGCCCTCTGGTGTACCGCGAGAAGTGCGGCTATCAGCTGGCGCTCGGCCGTACGCCCGAGGAGCTGCTGGGCGCGGCGACGGCGGACCTGAAGGCCACCCGGGATCAGATGGTCGAGCTGGCCGCGCCGCTGTCGGTGCCGCAGGTCCTGGATCGGATTGCGCGCCGGCATGCGACGCCGGACCGCTACCTGGCGCAGGTCAGGCAGTCACTGCAGCAGGCAACGGATTTCGTGCGTGCGAGCGGCCTGGTCGCGCTTCCGGCCGCAACCCGGGTCGAGGTGGTCGAGACGCCGGAATTGATGCGCGGAACGTATTCGGTCGATGGATTCGACCCGGCACCGGCGCTGGAACCGCAATTGGGGGCTTTCTACTGGGTCGCGCCGATCCCGGCCGGATGGCCGCGCGAACGGGTCGAATCGAAGCTGCGCGAATACAACTACTTCGGCGTCCAGCAACTGACCATTCACGAAGCGATGCCGGGCCGCTGGGTGCAGTCCGACTACGCCAATCGGATTCGGCCGCTTTCGCGGCGGATGTTGCGCGCGCTGTACGCCAACGGACCCTACGTGCAGGGCTGGGCCGCCTATGCGGAGCAGATGATGGTGGATCAGGGATACCTGGACGGCGACCGCGCACTGCGCTTGACGCTGCTGAAGCAGTTGCTGCGATCGATCGCCAACACGATTCTGGACATTCGCCTTCACACGATGGGAATGACCGACCAGGAGGCGATGGACCTGATGACGCGCGAGGCGTTTCAGGACCCTCAGGAAGCCGCCGCCAAGCTGCTGCGCGCGAAACTATCGTCCTGCGGGCTGGCGACCTACTACGCCGGCTTCAAGGGCTGGCTCGAGGTCCGCGACTCGTTCCGGCACAGGCACCCGGCCGATTACTCGCTGTCGCGCTTCAACGAGCGCGCGCTCGGCGAAGGCGCGGTGGCGCTGCCGGCGCTCGCCCGGCTGCTGCAGTAGCCGATGCCCGGCGGGCGCACGCCCTGGCGAGCCGCGCTCGCGGCCGCCGCCCTGAGCGCGTGCGCAGCGCCTGCGCCGCCCAACGGCGATTTCACCGCGCCCGCACTGGCGGCGCAGATGCAACGGCGGCCGATCGTGCTGCTGGGCGAGGTCCACGACAACGCCGAGCAGCACGCGGTACGCGCGCAGGCGCTCGCGCTGCTCCTTCAGGCGGGTTCGCGCCCGGCGCTCGCGTTCGAGCAATTCGATCGCGAGCGCCAGGCCGACATCGATCGCGTGCTGGGCGCCACGCCGGCGCAGGGCGTCGATCGGGCCGAACAACTGGCCGCGCTGGGCGGGCGAGGCTGGAACTGGAATCTTTACCGTCCTTTCCTGGAACTGGCGCTGCAGTACCGGCTGCCGATCGTCGCGGCCAATCTGTCGCGCGCCGACGCGCTACGGGTTTCGAAGGAAGGTTTCGGAGCCGTGTTCGACGCCGCCCAGCAGGGGGAGTTGCGACTGAACCCCTTGCCGGCCGATCTGCTGCGGACCCAGCAAGAGGCAGTGGACGAAGGCCACTGCCACCAGATGCCACCGCAGATGCTGCCCGCGCTGGCGCGCGCGCAGATCGCGCGCGACGCGACACTGGCTCAGGCGATCCGCCCTTACCTGGAGCGCGGCGTCGTGTTGCTGGCCGGCAACGGTCATGTGCGCCGCGACGTCGGCGTGCCGCGCTTTCTGTCCGCGTCGCAGCGGGAACGCGTCATCAGCATCGCGCTGATCGAGCGCGATACTGCCGCCGACGAGGTGCCGCCGGGTGCGTTCGACGCGGTATTTACAATGCCGGCGCAGCCGCGGGCCGACCCGTGCCAGTCGCTTCGCCGCAATTGAAGGGGGCCGTTTGCAAAGACGCTCGCGCCTGATTATCTTTTCGCCCGCGAATTCAAGCGTACAGCGATGATCAAGACCGAACACCTGACCAAGCGTTACGGCAGGCTGACCGCCGTCGACGACCTGAGCTTCGAAGTGGTGCCCGGCGAAGTGCTCGGCTTCCTGGGCCCGAACGGCGCGGGCAAGACGACCACGATGCGGATGCTGACCGGCTTCATCACTCCGACCTCCGGCCGCGCGTGGATCTACGGCCACGATGTGGAAAGCGATCCGATCGCCGCCAGGACCTGCATCGGCTACCTGCCGGAAGGCGCGCCGGCCTATGGAGAAATGACCGCCCGCGCGTTCCTGGAGTTCATCGCGGACCTGCGTGGACTGCGCGGTGCCGTGCGGCGCGCCCGGCTGGATACGGTGATTCAACGCCTGGAACTGGCGCCGGTCTTGCAGCAGTCGATCGAGACGCTGTCCAAGGGGTTTCGCCGCCGCGTCGGACTGGCGCAGGCGATCGTGCACGACCCGGCCGTGCTGATCCTGGACGAGCCGACCGACGGACTGGACCCGAACCAGAAGCACGAGGTGCGCACGCTGATCAACGAGATGTCCCGCGGCAAGATCATCGTGATTTCCACTCACATCCTGGAGGAGGTCGATGCGGTCTGCACGCGCGCGATGGTGATCGCGCGCGGGCGCCTGGTTGCCGACGACACGCCCGCGGGGCTGGCGGCGCGTTCGCGCTACCACAATGCGGTGTCGCTTCAGTTGGAGCGGCCCGAACAGTTGGCCGTCGCGCGCGAGGTCGTGGCCGCTCTGCCGCAGGTGGCGGCGGTGGAGGTCGACGAGCGAGGCGGGAAATTGACCGCGTTGCCGGCCGATGGCGCGGCGATCCTCGGGCCGATCAGCGACCGGATCGCGCAGGCCGGCGTGCACGTGGTCGCGCTGCGCGTCGAGCCCGGCCGCCTGGACGAAGTGTTCCGCACGCTGACGCATCTATGAAGACCGCCGTTCACCCTCGCAGCATCGTGATCGTCTTCCGGCGCGAGCTGGCCGCCTATTTCGCGACGCCGCTTGCCTACGTATTCATCCTGATCTTCCTGGTGCTGGCCTCCTGGTTCACGTTCTACCTGGGGGGATTTTTCGAACGCGGCCAGGCCGACCTGGAGCCGTTCTTCGTATTTCATCCCTGGCTGTACCTGTTCCTGATACCGGCCATTTCGATGCGCCTGTGGTCCGATGAGCGCCGCAGCGGCAGCATCGAGCTTCTGATGACGCAGCCGATCACGCTGTGGCAGGCGGTGATCGGCAAGTTCCTGGCGGCATGGGCCTGCGCGGCGCTGGGCTTGGCGCTGACTTTTCCGATCTGGATCACCGTGAATTACCTCGGTCATCCCGACAACGGAGCGATCCTGACCGGATACCTGGGGAGCCTGCTGATGGCGGGCGCCTTTCTGGCGGTCGGCTCCTGCATGTCCGCGCTGACTCGCAACGCGGTGGTGGCGTTCATCCTGGGCGTAGCGGGCTGCTTCGCCCTGCTGCTGGCGGGGCTGCCAATGGTGCTCGACGCCTTTCGCGGCTGGGCGCCGCCGCCGGTGGTCGATGCGGTCGCCTCGCTGTCGTTTCTGACCCATTTCGAAGCGATCGCCAAGGGTGTAGTCGACCTGCGCGACGTGACGTTTTTCGCCGTGACGATGGCCTGCTTCCTGGCGGCCAGCGTCATCCTGCTCGATCTTCACAAGTCGGATTGAGGCGAGGTAGCGATGTCGCGGCCGACGTGGCGCAGGTTGACGATGGGCGGCGGGGCGCTGATCGCGCTCGGCGTACTGTTCATCGGGTTGACGGTGCTCGGCAACCAGTGGTTGCGCGGGGCGCGGCTCGACCTGACCGAGCATCGGCTGTACACCGTCACGCCCGGCACGCGTCACATCCTGGCCACGCTGAGCGAGCCGCTGAACCTGTACCTGTTCTATTCGGAGCGCGCTGCCGCCCAATTGCCGGTGGTGCGCATCTACGGGCAGCGGGTACGGGAGTTTTTGCAGGAGGTCTCGGCCCGCAGCAAGGGCAGGATCGTGCTGCACGTGATCGACCCGCAGCCGTTTTCCGAGGACGAGGATCGCGCCGCCGAGTTCGGAATCCGGGCGCTGCCAGTCGATAATTCCGGGACGTCCCTGTTTCTGGGCCTGGCCGGTACCAACAGCACCGATGGGCGCGCCGTGATCGACTTCCTGGATCCGTCCAAGGAGCCGTTCCTGGAATACGACGTCGCCAAGCTGCTGGTCGAACTGACTCAGCCGAACAAGCCGGTGGTGGGCTGGCTGTCATCGATCCCGATGTCGGGCGGTCTCGATCCGGTCAGCGGACAGGAGCGGCCGGCCTGGCTCGTGTACACGCAGGCTCAGCAGCTGTTCACGGTGCGCAGCCTGTCCCCCACGATGACTCAGGTCGATCCCGACGTCGACGTGCTGGTGCTGGTGCATCCAAAGGATCTGCCGCCCGCCGCCACGTACGCGATCGATCAGTACGCGCTGCGTGGCGGGCGGCTGCTGGTGTTCATCGATCCGATCGCCGAGCAGGACGCGGGCGGGCGCGGCGCGATGCTGCCCGGCGCCTCGCACGCGTCTTCGCTGCAGCCGCTGTTGTCAGCCTGGGGCGTCTCCTTCGATCCAGGCGAGGTGCTGGGCGACCTCGAGCAGGGCCTGACGGTCCGCGTGCGCCAGGACGAGCCGCCGGAGCGTCACATCGCGATCGTCGGATTCGGAGCGCGATCGCTGTCGCAGGGCGATGTGATCACGTCGGGCCTGACGCAGATCACGATGGATACGGCCGGCATTCTTCGCCCGAACAAGGATTCGGGTGTCCGTTTCGAGCCGTTGATCCGATCCAGCACGCACGCGGCGCCGATTCCGGCTCAGCGCTTCTCGCAGCTGACCGACCCCGCCACGCTGCGCGAAGGTTTCAAAGCAACCGGCGAAACTTACACCGTGGCGGCGCGTGTCACAGGAACGGTGAAAACGGCGTTTCCGAACGGCCCCCCGGCCGGCACCCCAGCAGCCGCCGGACCGGCTCCGCTCGCCTCTTCGTCCAAGCCGCTGAATCTGGTGGTGGTGGCCGACGCCGACATGCTGTCCGATTTCCTGTGGGTGCGCTGGCAAAACTTCCTCGGCCAGCGCACCGCGTCGGCGTGGGCCAACAACGGCGATTTCGTCTGGAACGCGCTCGACAACCTGGCCGGCAGCAGCGACCTGATCAGCGTGCGCGGACGGGCGAGCTTCCTGCGACCGTTCGAGCGGGTCGACGCATTGCGGGCGGCGGCCGAGGATCGGCTCCTCGCCAAGCAGAAAGAGCTCGAGGTGCAACTGACACAGACCGAGCAGAAGCTGGATGCCCTGCAGGCGAACCGCGGCGACTCGGTGTCGACCTCGCGTCCGACGCAGGCCCAAACGATTCTGACGGCCGACCAGGAGCGCGAGCTGCAGCGGTTCCAACAGGAAAGATTGCGGATCCGCAGGGAGCTGCGCGATGTGAAGCTCGGCCTGGATCGCGACATCCAGGCGCTCGCCACCCGGCTGAAGGTGATCGACATCGTGCTGGCACCGGCCGCATTCGCGCTGGTGGCCCTGCTGATCGCCGTCGCGGCCCGCCGCCGCCGTCGCCCCGCCGCGGCCGCCTCCGCTGCGTCCCTGGGTGCCACGAGCGGATGAACCCCCGACGGCTGATCGCGATGGTGGTGGCCGCGCTGCTGGTCGCCGGCGCTGCGGTGTGGGTTTCGGTCCGCAGCCGCCCCGAGCGCGCGGCTCCCGGCGATCGGCCCGTGCTGGCATCGCTCGCGCAGTCGATCGATGCAACCAGCGAAGTGCGCGTTTCGCGGGGAGACGGCACCGCGACGACGCTACAGCGCCGCGACGGCGGCTGGTTCGTTGCGCAGCGCAACTATCCGGCCGACCCGGGCAAGTTGCGGTCGCTGCTGATCGGCCTGTCGGGTCTTCACACGATCGAGCAGAAGACGAGCGACCCGGCGCGTTACGCAGCGTTGAACGTGGAGGACGCCGCCGGTGTTCAGGCGCGCAGCGTCCGGATCGACGTGGTCGCGGGCGCGCAGACCTGGTCGCTGCTGGTCGGCAAGGCAGCCGAATCGAACGGCAGTTACGTGCGGGTGCCCGGTGCCGCGGCCGCGCTGCTGGCGAAGCCGCGGATCGACGCCGATCCTCAGCCAGCCCGCTGGATCAAGCCCGAACTACTGGACGTGGCTGCCGACCGCATCGCGCAGGTGACGGTCCACCCCGCCGACGGTCCGTCCTATTGGATCGCGCGCGACGCGCGCGGCGCGGCCGACCTGACGCTGCACGGCGTTCCGGCCGGGCGCAAGCCGGCCGGCCCGGGGGTCGTCGACGCGATCGCCCGATCGCTGGCGCGGCTCAATGTCGAGGACGTGAAGGAGCGGACGGCCGGTGCTCCGGCGCATCCGAGCCGAGCGAGCTTTCGAACTCTCGAAGGGCTGCAGCTCGACCTGGAAGGCCATCGCGACGGGGCCACGGCCTGGATCCGGATCAACGCCAGCGTCGACCGCGATGCGGCTCGGCGCTTCGCCTCGACTTCGGCGGCAGCCGGTCAGGCCAAGGCGCCCGATCAGGCCCAAGCACCGGATCAAGCCAAGGGTCCCGATCAAGCCAAGGCGCCCGATGCCGCGTCCGAGGCAGCCGAGATCAACGCCCGGCTGCAGGCCTTCGATTTCCAGATTCCGGTCTACCAGTACGACACGATCTATCGCCAGCTCACCGATTTGCTGGCGCCGCCGGCGCAGAGCGCGACCACGGCACGGTCGAAGGAGCCCAGATGATCCGCAAACAGACGGTGCCCGGCACCTTGCCCCGGCTGCTGGCCGCTGCCCTGTGGATCCCGAGCCTGCTGCTGCACGGTTGCGGCCGCTCCAATCCGGAACCGCCGCCGGATCTGCTGAAGACCCAGCGCGAGGCGCTGGAAAAGACCAAGGCCACCGAAAAGGTGCTGCAGGACGCAGCGCAACGCGGCGACGCACAGCTCGAGTCGCAGCAGAAATAAGCCTGCGCGTCAGCGCACGTTGCCGGCGGCCTGGGGCGTCAACGCCTCGGCCGTGTGGATCCAGCCGCCACCGAATGCCCGGTACAGGTCCGCATAGCTCTGAAACAGCTGGGCCCGCAGCGCATCGAGCGAGATTTGCGCATCGAACAGCGACTGCTCGGCCGTGGCCACTTCCAGGAAGATCGCCGCGCCCTCCCGGTAGCGCCGCTGCGCCAGCTCCAGCAGGCGGGTCAGCGCTGCAACGTTTTTCTCCTGCTCGACGCGCTGCTGCTCCAGCGTGCTCCGCGCGATCAGCGCGTCGTTGACGTCGCGCAGCGCCGAGATCACCGCGTTCTGATAAGCGGCGACCAGTTCGCGCTGGCGGGCCTGGGCAAATTCGACCTGGCTTCGCACCGCGCCGCCGGAAAACACCGATTGCGTCAGGCCGGCGGCGGCTGTCCAGGCGAACGACTGTTCCTTGAACAGCTGCGACAGCTCCCCGCTCTGCAAGCCCAGGAACGCGGTCAGGCTGATCCGGGGAAAGTAGGCGGCCCGCGCAACGCCGATGTTGGCGTTGGCGGCGATCAGGCTCTGCTCGGCCTGACGCACGTCCGGACGGCGCGCCAGCAGGTCGGAAGGCAGGCCGGCCGGCACCGGCGGAACCGCGAGCTGGCTGAAGATGCGGCCACGCTCCACCGTCCCCGGCCTGCGGCCGGCCAGCACATTGATCAGGTTCTCCTGTTGAGCGATCTGCCGCTGCAGCGAAGGAACCGTGGCCGCCGCGATCTGGTACTGCGATTCTGCCTGCCGCATGTCGCTTTCGGGCGCCACGCCGCCTTCGAAGCGTACTTTCTGCAGGTGCAGCACCTCGCGCCGCGATTCGAGCGTGCGCTGCGCGATCGCCAGCTCGTCATCCAGCGCCAGCAGCTGGATATAGGCGTCGGCCACCGAGGTCACCAGCGTCAGCACCACGGTACGGCGCCCCTCCTCGCTGGCCAGTAGCTGCGCGTTCGCGGCCTCGGTGGCACGCCGCAGCCTTCCCCACACGTCGATTTCGTAGCTGGCGCTCAGGTCCAGGTCGTACGCGTTGTAGTTCCGATGCCCTGGCGAGATCAAGCCGCCCTGAGCGGTGGTGCGGCTGGCCCGCAGGCGCTCACCCGAGGCATCGGCGTTGAGCTGGGGAAACAGCGCCGAACGCGCCAGTCCGTACTGCGCGCGCGCCTGGTCGACCCGCGCCACCGCAGCCCTCAGGTCCAGGCTGCTCGCAATCGCGTCAGCCACCAGCCTGGAAAGCGCCGGATCCTGGAATGCATCCCACCAGGCCGCGTTGGAGATCTCGCTCGCCTCGGCCGGCCCCATGCGCCACCCGGCCGGCACATCCAGCGCGGGTCGCGCGTAGTCGGGTCCGACCGCGGAGCAGGCCGCAAGAAGGCAAGCCGCCACCGTGATCGCGGCGGGCCTGGCAGCCTGTTCAAACCGTGCTGCGCGGGCGAGCCTACGGGACATGGCCTGCTCCGGGCAGCGCGCCAGCGGCCTTGGCGGCCGCCCTCCTTGCTGCGGCGTCTTCGGCGCGGAACGGCCAGTGCCCCTCGCTGATCCGTTGCATCACCACGTAGAAAACCGGGATCAGGAAAATTCCGATCAGCGTGGCAAACAGCATGCCCGAGACGACCGCGGTGCCGAGCGACCTGCGGGCGCCGGCGCCCGCGCCCGAGGCGATCGCCAGCGGGAGCGATCCGAAGATGAACGCGAACGAGGTCATCAGGATCGGCCGCAGCCGCAGCGACGCGCCCTTGATTGCGCCCTCCATGATCGAGGCGCCCTGCTCGTGCGCGATCTTGGCGAACTCGACGATCAGGATCGCGTTCTTGGCGGCCAGTCCGATCAGCATGATCAGCCCGATCTGCGTGTACACGTCGTTCGGAATGTTGCGCAGCGTGATGCCGGTGAATGCGCCGATCACGCCGAACGGGATCACGAGCAGTATCGCGACCGGGATGGTCCAGCTCTCGTACAGCGCTGCCAGCACCAGAAATACGAAGGCCAGCGACAGCGCGAAAACGAATCCGGTCTGGCCGCCGGTCTTTTTCTCCTGGTACACGGCCCCGGTCCATTCGTAGGCGTAGCCCGCCGGCAAGCCGAGCGCCAGCTCCTCCATCGCCTGCGCGGCCTGGCCCGAGCTGTAGCCCGGAGCCGCGGCACCGTTGATGGTGGCGGCGCGGTAGATGTTGTAGCGCTCCAGGTACTGGGGGCCGTTGACCGACTTGATCGAGACCACGGTCGACAGCGGCACCATCGCGCCTTCCGCGGTTCGCACGTACATCCGGCCGATGTCCTCAGGACGCGCGCGTGCGCTGGGCTCGGCCTGGGTCTGCACCCGAAACGTGCGTCCATACAGGTTGAAGTCGTTCACGTAGTAGTTGCCCAGAAAAGTCTGCAGCGTGAAGAACACGTCGGCCAGGTTCACGCCGATCGACTTGACCCGGTCGCGGTCGATCGCGTATTCGATTTGCGGCACGCGCGGATCGAAATTGGCGAACACGAAGCCCAGCTCCGGGCGCTTGCGTGCGCGCGCCAGGAAATCCTGCAGGGTCTGCGTGAAGGCATTCAGCGATCCGCCGGTGCGGTCCTGCAGCACGAACTCGAAGCCGCCGGAGGTACCCAGGCCGCGGATCGGCGGCGGATTGAAAACCAGTCCCTGCGCGTCCTTGATGTCGCGGTTGATACGGGCCGTCAACTCGCGCTGGATCTCGCTCGCGCTCTGGCCGGGCTTGCCGATGCGCTCGGACCACGGCTTCAGGCGGATGAACACCGTCGCGTTGTACGGCGAGGAGATGCCGGTCAGGAGATTGAATCCCTCCAGCCCGGCCACGCCTTCGATGGCCGGGTATTCGTGCGACATCGCTTCGATCTTCGAGTAGACCTCCGCGGTGCGCTGGGTCGAAGCGCCGAGTGGCAGCTGCACCACGCCAAAAACGAATCCCTGGTCCTCGTCGGGCACCAGCCCGGTCGGCCGCAGGCTTACCAGCACGTACAGCGCGACCAGCAGCGCGCCGAAGGTCAGGAACACCAGCGCCGCGTGGTGCACCAGCCGATCCACCCCATGCAGGTAACCACGCCTGAAGCCTTCGAACCCCAGGTTGAACCCCCGGTAAAACAGCGCCAGCGGGCTGCGACGCTGCAAGCCATCGCGCGCCGGCCGCAGCAGCAGTGCACACAGCGCCGGGGTCAAGGTCAAGGCGCAGATGGCGGACAGCACCACTGACACGGCCAGCGTCAAGGCGAACTGCCGATACAGCTGCCCGGTCAGTCCACCCAGGAACGCGACCGGCACGAACACCGCCGACAGCACCAGCGCGATCGCGACCACCGGGCCGCCGACATCGCCAATGGCTCCCTTGGTTGCCTCCAGCGGCGACTGGCCTTCCGAATCGATACGGTGCTGCACGGCTTCGACCACCACGATGGCGTCGTCGACCACGATCCCGATCGCCAGCACCAGGCCGAACAAGGTCAGCGTGTTGATCGAAAAGCCCAGCGCGGCAAACGCCGCGAAGGTGCCGATCAGCGAGACCGGCACCGCCGCGATCGGGATCAGCGTGGCGCGCCAGCTCTGCAGAAACAGGAACACCACGAACGCGACCAGCACGAACGCGATGCCCAGCGTGATTCCGACCTCCTTGAGCGACTGCGTGACGAACGGCACGGTCGTATACGGCACCGAGTAAACCAACCCGGCCGGGAACGTCTGCGCGAAATCGCTCATCACCTTGCGCACGCCACGGTCGACGTCCAGCGCGTTGGCATCGGGCGACAGAAAAATCCCGATGAAGGCCGACGGCAGCTGGCGCTCGCGCGCGGTGATCGCATAATCGGCGCCGCTCAGTTCGACGCGGGCGATGTCGTGCAGGCGCACGATCTGGCCGTCGGACGCGGCCCGCACGATCATCGCTTCGTACTGCGGCACGTCGCTCAGGCGTCCCAGCACGTTCACGGTGTACTGCATCTGGGTACCGCGCGGCGCCGGAGGGGCGCCGATCACGCCCCCGGGCACCACCACGTTCTGCTCGCGGATCGCGCTGACCACGTCGCCGGCGGTGACGCCCAGCCGGGCCATCCGGTCCGGGTCGAGCCACACCCGCATGCTGTAGTCGCGCGCCCCGAACACCCGCACCTGTCCGACTCCGTTCACGCGCGTAATGGCGTCGACCAGGTTCAGCGTCGCATAGTTGCTCAGGAACACGTTGTCGTAGCGGCCGTCCGGCGCGCTCAGCGCAAACACCTCCAGGAAGTCGGTCGACACTTTCCGGATCGTGACACCCTGTCGTGCCACGTCGGCCGGCAACTGGCTTTGCGCGATGCCGAAGCGGTTCTGCACGTCCACCGCCGCGATGTCGGGGTTGGTGCCGATCTCGAAACTGACCACCAGGCTGTACGAGCCGTCGGCGCCGCTCTTGGAGCCCATGTAGATCATGCCCTTGGCGCCGTTGACCTGCTGCTCGATCGGGGCGGCGACCGATTCGGCCACGACCCGCGCGTTGGCGCCCGGGAAGCTGGTCGAAACCTGCACCTGCGGCGGCACGATCTGCGGATACTGGGCGATCGGCAGGTTGAACCCGGCCAGTGCCCCGGCCAGCAGGATCACCAGCGAGATGACCGTCGAGAAGATCGGCCGCTCGATGAAGAAGTTCAGCATTGCCGGCCTGGAAGATCAGCCGCGCCGGCTGTCGGAGGAATCGCGAATACCGGCTTCACGGTCGCGCCCGGCGACACCTTCTGCAGGCCGTCGACGACGACGATTTCGCCGGGCTGCAGCCCGCTGTCGAGCACCCAGTCGTTGCCGAGCCGCTGAGTGGCGGTGATCTGGCGCACCGAGGCCTTGTTGTCGGCACCGATCACGTAGACCGTCTTCAGGCCCTGCAGCTCCTGGACCGCTTTTTCCGGAATCAGGATCGCGTTCGGGCGCGTGGCAGCAGGAACCGCGACCCGTACGTACTGTCCCGGGCGCAGTATTCCTTCGGGATTGGGGACCACGATCCGCATCTGCAGCGTGTCGTTCTTCAAATCGATGGCGGCATCGACGAAATCCAGGCGGCCCGGGTGCGCGTAGTCGCTGCCATCGACCAGCCGCAGTTGGAACTCGTCCGCGGCGGCGGCGGCCTTGGTGCGGGCGCGCCGCGTCAGCTCGAGCGCGCGCTGTTCGCCGAGCGCGAAGTTCACGTAGATCGGGTTGGACGAGTACAGCGTGGTCAGCAGCGTCTGCGCAACCGTCACCAGCGAGCCGGGCTTGACCATCGCCTTGCTGACCATGCCGTCGCGCGGCGCGGTGATCTGCGCGTACCCGAGATTCAGCTCCGCCTCGTGCACCGCGGCCCGCGCCGCTTCGACGCTGGCGCGGTCCGCCCGGTCGCGCGCGACGGCCGTGTCCAGGTCCTGCTGGCTGACCGCGTTGTCCGCGATCAGCCGGGAGACCCTGGCCAGATTCTGTGTCGAGTTGGCCGCCGAGGCCTCGGCCTGCGCCAGATTCGCCCGCGCCTGCTCCAGCGCCGCTTCGAAAGGCTGCCGGTCGATCTGGAACAACAGCTGTCCGCGGTGCACGACGCTCCCGTCGCGGAACGCCTGCCGCTCCAGCAAGCCTTGTACGCGCGAGCGGATCTCGACGGTTTCGACCGCCTCGGCCTGTCCGACGTATTCTTCGACCAGCGTGACGGGACGCGCCTGCGCCCGTAACACCGTGACCTCGGCCGGCGGTGGCCCTTGTTTGGGCGGCGGGTCGCCGCGAGCGTTGCACCCTGCCAGCCACACCGCGGACAGGCCGAGCGCGACCGTCACGGCTGCGGCCCCTGGCCGCGCGCCGCGCAACGAGAACTGGCGCATCCCTGTTTCCCTTGCCCCGTCGTCGATTTGAGCTTCACGCCGCGACGGCGCGTGGCAACCGCTTCGGCATCGTGGTGGTGCAAATGACAATGTTAGCGGACCGGGTCCTTCCGCTTTTTCGATTTCACTATCGCTATCGCGAGCAAAGTCCATCCGGCCAGGAAGCCTATTCCACCGATCGGCGTCAGAATGCCGACCCAGGGCTCATCCAGCAGCGCGAGCGCGTACAGGCTCCCGCAGAACAGCAGCGTGCCTGCCGCAAAGCAGGCGCCAGCGGCGAGCGCGACCCGGCCCGGCCAGGTTTGAAACACCCAGGCGGTGGCAAACAGCGCCAATGCATGCAGCCCCTGGTAGCGCACCGCCGTGTCGAATGCAGCGATCCGCTGGGGCGGAAGCCACGATTTGAGGGCGTGGGCGCCGAACGCGCCCGCGGCGACCCCGGTCAGCGCAAAGACCGCGCCAGCCACGGCCAGCCAGCGGACGCGCGACTCGACGCTTGCGCCGGCATCAGGGTCGCTTCGAATCATCGGCCGGTCTCATTAGCCGTTCGAGGTCAGCGGAGCTCAGCTGGGCTCGCGGTCAATGTAGCATCGCGGCGCCAGGGTCCGCGCTGCCTGATCCCACGCCGGCTGTAAGTTCGGCGCAGGGGTGCCGACAAAGCGCGGTGCCCGACGGTCGGGCATCCGGCGTTCTGTTGGCTTCACGGGCGCGAGCGCGGGGGATATGGGCAGCACACTTGGAGAAGGAGTGATTGATGAGAACCACGAGAGAGTCGAGCATCAGAGGGTTGACCGGGGCCGCGATCGCGGCGGCTGCGGCGGGACTTTTTTCAATGGGGTACGCGGCGCCGGTTCTGGCCGACGAACAGGGCAAAGTTCATTGCGAGGGTGTCAACAGCTGCAAGGGCAAGAGCGACTGTGCGTCCGCGAAGAACTCCTGCAAAGGGCAGAACTCCTGCAAGGGCCAGGGCTTCAAGGAGTTGACGCCACAGGACTGTGAGAAGGCCAAGCAGTCGCAGTCGATGTCGAAGTAAGCGGCGCCGACGGCGGGCCTGTGCGGAATTCGCTCGGCTTCGGGCTCGGACTGCGCCCGCCGCATTACACCCAGATCGTCGAGACCCGGCCCGAGGTGGGCTGGTTCGAGATCACCAGCGAGAATTTCATGGTTCCGGGCGGCCGGCCCCTGCATTGGCTGGACCGGATCCGATCCGACTATCCGATCGCGATGCACGGCGTGTCGCTTTCGATCGGCGGCACGGATCCGCTCGACCAGCAGCATCTGGCCGGGCTGCAGGGGCTGCAGCGGCGCGTGCAGCCGGCCTGGATTTCCGATCATCTGTGCTGGACCGGGGTGGCCGGCGGCAATCTGCATGACCTGCTGCCGCTGCCGTACAACGAGGCCGTACTGGCTCACGTCGTCGATCGGGTCCGCCGCGTGCAGGACCGCCTGGGATCCCGGATTCTGCTGGAGAACGTCTCCAGCTACGTCAGCTACCCGTCCTCGCAGCTCACCGAGTGGGACTTCCTGGCCGAGGTCGCGCAGCGCGCGGACTGCCTGATTCTGCTGGACGTGAACAACATCTATGTGAGCAGCGTGAATCACGGGTTCGATCCGCTGGTTTACCTGGACGCGATACCGGTTGCGCGCGTGCGGCAGATTCACCTGGCCGGCCATCAGCGGCGGGACGACGGTTTGATCGTCGATACGCACGATGCGCCGATCGCCGAGCCGGTCTGGCGTCTGTACGAGCACGCGCGGCGGCGCTTCGGTGACGTGGCGACGATGATCGAGCGCGATGA
>Ga0137418_10000158_pt1 | contig 51942 bp, 35 predicted proteins | sample CZODoug3_1_2_16f_FD_122242 | JGI IMG/M metagenome (GOLD analysis project Ga0137418, IMG submission 122242) | Vadose zone soil fungal communities from Angelo Coast Range Reserve, California, USA - CZODoug3_1_2_16fungal (Hybrid Assembly) | ecosystem: Environmental > Terrestrial > Soil > Vadose...
AGCGCGTCGAGTTGCACTTTGCCGTCGCGGTTGAGGAAGCTGCCGCGGCCGGCGTCGAAGGTCTCGTCATCTTCCATAATGACGACTGCTTCCTCGACCGCGTCTAGGGATGAGCCGCCGCGCTCGAGCACGCGCCATCCCGCGGCCAATGCATGGCGCACGCCGTTGATGTGCGCGTCGACCATATCGTCGGGAATAGCCCACGCGCCGCCGTGAATCACGAGAACGGGATCAGAAGGCAAGAAGCGTCCTCACAACTGACAAAAGACGGGATAGTCTAGCACCATGGCTACCCCTACGGAATAACGGCGCGTGGGGACAGATTTTCAAACGAAATGTTACGCGGCGTGGCTGGCTTTCGCGGCAACCGGTGGGTCCTGCGTGCGGGTCCAGGTATAGCGCATGCGATGGACTACCGTGATCGTGGACAGTACTGCGATCACCCAAAGCACAGGCGCCATGCGGTTGAACAGTGCTCCGATGATCACGAGCACGAGGCGTTCAGGGCGTTCCATGAAGCCCACGCGGCAGGATCCGATCAGCGATTCGGCGCGGGCGCGGGTGTAACTGACCATGATGGCGCTTACCATGACGAAGGCAGTGAGCACGACATAAAAGAAACGGTCGCTGCGGGCGTAGTAGACCAGCAGGCCGAGGAACTGAGAAGCATCGCTGTAGCGGTCGACCACAGAATCGAAAAATGCTCCGAAGCGGGTGACGCGATTGGTGGCGCGTGCGACTTCGCCATCGACCAGATCGAAAAACCCGGAAAAGATGATGACCAATCCGGCGTAGAAAAACATCCGCTTCTGATTTTCGGGGGTGGCAGAACCAAACAGGATTGCGGCCCAAGTATTTACCACCAGTCCCATGAAAGTGAGCACGTTGGGATTAATGCGCGCGAGGGCCAGCCAGCGCACGATGGTGGCAAGCAGTACTCCGCAGGCGCGGCCAAAGGCGCTGGTCCATGATCTGCCCGACGACTGCCTGACCGACGGCGTGGTAGACGATGCGGCCATCAGGCTTTGGCCTCGCCATCTCCCGTTCGGTTCAGTCCGGTTCCGCTCAACTCAGCATCGTCGTGAATGGTGCGCAGGGACAGAATCTCCATCTCCCGTTTGCCATTGGGAGTGACAAAGATGGCGGTTTCCCCGACTTTCTTGTTGAGCAGGGCACGGCCGATGGGAGACGTGGTAGAAATCTTCCCGGCGGAGACGTCGGACTCCTCGCTGGTCACCAGCTTGTATTCGACTTCCTGATTCTTGGTGTTGTCGAAGACCTTTACGGTTGAACCCAACCCCACTTTGTCGCGGGGGATGTTGTTCATGTTGACCATGGAGAGGTCGGCGAGCCGTTTGCCGAGCTGGCGCACGCGCGCCTTGACGAATTCCTGGCGCTGCTTGGCCATGTGATATTCGGCATTCTCGCTCAGGTCTCCGAGGGCCGCGGCTTTCTTGATCTCTTTGGGCAACTCGTGGATCAGCTCGTGTTCGAGCGCGTCGATCTCTTCCTTTAGCTTCTTCTTGATGAGCTCAGTCATTGCTTATGGAATTATAAACCTCATAGCTTCTGGCTTCGGGCCTCGAACTTTTGGCCAGGAGCCGGGTACCGAGTTGTGAATTTCTGCCTGAAATAATTCTTTGCAAGAACCCAAGGGAGGCGCTTCTAAGCACGATCCAATTTGGAATTTTCATGGTTGCGGCAAAATCCAGAGAACATGGGAGTTATGCTCCTGTCGTGGCGCGCGCTCACGCTGTCGCCTCCGCCTTGACGATGATGCGCGCATCGCGGATCACAGGCAAGGTCAGCTGTCCCACGAGGCGCTGGAAAACGCAGCTGGCGTTAGGGATTCCCTTCGAAAATACGCGAAAGCTGGGACATCATCAGTGGTGATCGCGCCAGGTATTAGAGATGAAATGGGCGGGCATGCCCGCCCTGATTCCTTCCGTAGGGATGGCTCCCATGCGTGGGTACAAAGGTAACTCAGTCGAAGCCGGTCTTGCATGACGGGATTTGTCATTAACGCATATTTTGCCACCCCGAGTCGATCGCCCTGGGAGGCAGAGACGAACAGGATCAACCGTCTCGGACAGGGGATGGTTTGGCAGAGAACCTGCAACATAGAGTGCGCCTGCCTCCCCCGAAATTAAGGAGGAACGTCATGGAGTGGATGCCGCGCCAATATCCAAGAGTTAAGGCTGTTCTTCCGGTTGAACTGCACCGCGCAACCATTACTGTGCCGTTGCGAGCACAGACGCAAGATATCTGCCTGGGCGGACTGTACGTCGAATTGAGCTTTACCCAGAAGGTCTCAACGAATTTAGAAATTACCCTTTGGATTGGGGATACGAAGATCTCTGCCACCGGTGTGGTTGTCAGCAGTCATCCGTCGTTCGGCAATGGGATCAAGTTCACCCACCTTCCCGATGAAAGCAAGGAACGGCTCCAGCGGTATTTAGAATCCATGAATCGTTCGGGTATTGCGCGAAGCACGACACACGGGCGCACAGCTGAGATCGCGCCCAAGCACGGAAACTTCAATCGGTAAGCGTTCCGCAAACCAGTGTCTTGCAACGGTAACGGGCCCCTGGTTTCGACTGCGAAGGGCCAGCCGGTTGCAGCCTCGCCCGCGGTGGAGTTTTTAGATCTCGTGATAGCGCAGGAGAAGAGTGGCAATGAGGAACCGCCCCTACGCGGCTCCGCATGCCACTTATCCATGAGCGAAGGTTACTCCATGATATGCAGCGCCGTTCATAAACTCAGTTCGTTATGGAACCAAATTCCGCCACGCTTTCGAGTCAGCCTTCATGTCATCTGAGTAGTGGTTCAGCCAGTGGTTTGCACTTGTACCGCCCAAACAGAACCTTGATTGCCCACTCTGCCTGGGAGGGTTGGGGTATACGTCATTTGGCGGCACGGTAGTCTCCCAACTGAACACCACTTTTTATCGAGAGCCAACGCGTCGCCACGATCGAGAGCCTCACTTCACTTTTGTTTCCTGAACATACAGGAGTTTCCATTCGTTGCCGTGTTTCGTCCACACCTCGCCGTAGACGCATTTAGCTTGCAGGGGTTCTCCTGCCAGCTTTCCGCTGTAATCGGCCATGTAGGTAACTAACGCAGCATTGGCGCCCGCCGGCCTGGTATCGAAATCCTTGAGCGTGTACTGGCTGAGCTCCAATTGATCCATCCCTTCAAGGATGGCTTTCTTGTCGGCAAATCCACTGCTATCCTCTTCTACTTCGCGGAATCCATCGGCGAGGATGGCCGCGAAGCCATCTTTATTTTTGTTCTTGTAGTCCTCCCAAGCCTTACGCACTTTGGCTTCGAGTAGCTTGGCCGGCGGTCCGGTCTGTGGCTGCGGCTTTTTTGACTGGGCCACAGCGCCGGCAAACAGCAGAAAACATACGGCGGTGATCTGCATCTCTCTCATATCCGTTCCTCCCTGGAATGCCCGCGTGCGCTTTGGGCAGGCGGCATTATACCTAAATGAGAAGGGGATGGATTGGGAGAGCTGGCGGGGGAGGAAAGCCAAAGGCCGCGGACAGCAGTGTCCGCTCTCGACGATGCGCCAGCCGGGGGCGGCTGTCCCCACATGAATCTGTCCCGCTCTATTTCATTTTTTGCTGGGCGATCCATCTGTCGGTGCGGGCTTCCAAAAGATCGAGGGGGAGGGTTCCGCCGTCGAGCATTTCGTCGTGGAATTTGCGGATGTCGAATTTGGGGCCCAATTCTTTTCGGGCGCGGTCGCGGAGTTCACCGATCTTCAGTTGGCCGAGCTTATAGCTGAGGGCTTGGGCGGGCCACGCGATGTAGCGGTCGGTCTCGGACTGGATGGTGGGCTCGTCCACGGCTTCGGACTTGCGGAAGAAGTCCACGACCTGGTCGCGGGTCCATCCTTGGGCGTGGATTCCGGTGTCGACGACCAGACGCACTGCGCGGAAAAGTTCGGAGGAGAGGCGGCCGTAGTCGGAGACGGGGTCCTGGTAGAAGCCGACCTCTTTGCCGAGTTGCTCGGCGTACAAGGCCCAGCCTTCGATGTAGGCGTTGAAACCAAGACCATGCAGGCGGAACTTGGGCAATCCCGCGAGCTGTTGCTGCACGGATAGCTGCATGTGATGGCCGGGGATGCCTTCGTGATAGGCGATGGCCTCATCGTTGATGAGCGAGCGCTGAGCGAAGTTGGAGGTGGCGACGACGATGCGGCCGGGGCGCTTGCCGTCGGGAGTGCCGGTGACGTAGTGGGTGGCTGCAGCGGCTTGGAATACGGGGATGCCTTCGACGGTGACTGGCGACTGGGGAAGCAGAGTGAAGAGCTCGGGGAGTTTGGGCTCCATCTGGGCGATGTAGTGGCGGAAGTCCTCGAGGATCTGCTCGGCGGAGGTCGCGATGTATTTGGGATTAGTTTTCAACGAGGCGCGAAATGAAGCGAGGTCGGCGAAGCCCTCTTTTTTTGCGATGGCAAGCATTTCGGCCTGGATGCGGTCGATCTCGCGCAATCCGAGTTGGTGGATCTCGGCCGGACTCATGTGGGTGGTGGTGCGCGCGTAGATGTCGTTTTGATAGCGCTTCTCCCCGTTGGGCAGAGAGGTGACGGATAAAGTGGTACGGCCCTGGGGCGCGTATTCGGTGCGGAGGAAGGCGGCAAAAGCTTTATAGGAGGGGATGACGTCGGCATTGATGGCGTCGGTGATCTGCTGGGTCAGGCGCTTCTGGTCTTCGGCGGAAATCTCTGCAGGGAACTTTTTTGTCGGCAGCAGAAAAGGGTCGGCGTCGATGATGCCCTGACACTGGACGGAGAGTTTCTCGATCAGGAAGCGGACGGGCATGAGCTTGTCTCTAATGCCGGCGCGAAGGACTTCAGTGGTCTGGGTGAGGACTCGGGGGATCTGATGAAGACGGGAAATGTAGTCCTCGTAGTGCTTGAGCGAGTCGAGTGGGACCGAAAGCGGCAGGTCGGCGAGGCTGGTGTGGACGCCATTCTGCTGGTTAATCGGCATCTCGTACTCTTTGAGGTCGTAGTCGGCGATGCGCTGCCGCAGGACACGAATAAGGAGGTCGTGAGAGAGCTGGTCCTGCTCGGAGAACCCAGCGGTCGGGATAGCTTCGAGCCGGGTCAGGAAGGCCTGGTCGGTCTTGTGGAACTGGGCGATGGCATCGAGGGAGCGGTCGCCGAGCCTGTCGTTATATCGATAGTCGCCGAAAGCGGTGGCACGCTCGGGAAACTTCCCCAGATCGGACTCGTACTGCTCGTCGAAAAGGGCGTTCTGGGCGGCGAGACGGTCGGCGACTGGTTTGAGATTTTGGGCGAAAGCGGAAACAGCTAGGGCGACTAGAAAAAACAGGGTCCGGAGCGGTCGCATAACGTATGCAGCGTACCAGAAGGAAGCTCGTTGCGCGAGGTAGGCTGCGTTCGTGCTCTGGCAAAAAACGTAAGGGCGGGACACTCTCGAGGGGAAATGGTGGAGACAAATATCAGTCGAAAGGCTGATTGCTACGGGCTATGGCTTGAATTGCCCCCCGGTTCGGTTTCGTTGAGAAACGAGCACGCGAAAAAGGAAGAAGGCTACGGCACGATCTATATGGGGGTTACAGCGCGCACCCGATGGAAGCACAGAGTCGGGCCTTTTAGTGTTGAGTTAACACTTGCATACACATAAGATCGGTGGGACGATTCCGCCGATCGAGAGGGAAAGACCGGCAAAGTCGATGAGGATCGCACAAGTAGCGCCGCTGTATGAGAGTGTTCCCCCCCGTCTTTATGGTGGAACGGAACGAGTTGTGTCGTGGCTGACTGAAGAATTGGTTTCCCTTGGCCACGACGTAACCTTGTTTGCCAGCGGAGATTCCGTAACCAATGCGCGCCTGGTGCCAGTCTGCAAGCGGGCGCTAAGGCTCGACTCCGATTGCATCGATCCTTTGCCCCACCATGTGCTCATGCTGGAGCAGGTCTTTAGCCAGGCAAGAGAGTTCGATTTAATCCATTTCCATACCGATTATGTGCATTTTCCATTGAGCAGGCGCGAGCAGACTCCCTGTGTCAGTACTCTCCACGGACGGCTCGATCTTCCCGACCTCGTACCCATTTATGAAAACTTTCGGGAAGTCCCGCTGGTTTCAATTTCCGACAGGCAGCGTCAACCCTTGCCTTGGGTGAACTGGCAGGGAACCGTCCATCACGGACTGCCGCGGAGGGCTTTTGCATTCGTTGACGGGAAGAGCGGATATTTGGCATTTCTTGGCCGTATTTCTCCAGAGAAGGGCGTTGACCAGGCGATTGAGATAGCCAAGCGTTCGGGCAGAGTGCTAAAAATCGCCGCCAAGGTCGATCGCGCGGACCGGGAGTACTTCGAGAAAGTCATTAAGCCGTTGCTCGCTCATCCTCTTGTCGAGTTCATTGGCGAAATCGGATCCGCGGAGAAAAACGCCTTCCTGGGAAATGCTGCCGCGCTACTGTTCCCCATTAATTGGCCGGAGCCGTTTGGGTTGGTAATGATCGAGGCGCTGGCCTGTGGAACCCCCGTAATCGCCCATCCGTTCGGATCGGTTCCAGAGATCGTCGCGGATGGGACGGCGGGTTTCATCGTGCCCGATATTGATTCGGCCGTAGATGCGGTGGACCGGATTGGCGAGATCGACAGAGGAAATTGCCGGAAGCATTTCGAGCAACATTTCACTGCCGAGCGCATGGCTCAAAACTACCTGGATATTTACAAACGGCTGCGTCGAGGGAAGCCCCCGGCTATTAGAATTGACGAGGGAGTTCTGAGTTGGTCGAATCTGGCGTCATCCAGCACTACTACATAGCTGCCACCTCATCGCCTTCCGATGATCGCGCCCAGGTTCTCAAATACGGGCGAATGTTTTTCGTGTTCGATCGCATTGGCGACATCCAAACTTCCGGCCTTTGCGAGCAGGGGCTTTACTTTGAGGGAACACGTCACCTCTCGCAACTTAGTGTCTATCTTTGGAATGCCCGCCCCTTGCTGCTGAGTTCGACGGTCGAAGCGGATAATTTTCTGTTTTCCGCCGATCTGGCCAATCTGGACGTTTCCTTCGACGGCAACGTGGTCAACCCTCGGGGCACATTGCATCTGTTGCGCTCAAGATTCCTCTGGCGGGACGTTTGTTACGAACAATTTCTGTTCGTGAATCATGGCCTGTCGGAGCTTTTAGTACCCTTCCGTATCAATTTCGATGCCGACTTTGCGGACATCTTTGAAGTGCGTGGCACTCGCAGACCAAGAAGAGGCCAGCGTCTGGCAGACGAAGTACAGGACAACTCGGTTCTCTTGCGCTATCAAGGGTTGGACGGCGTGATCCGCCGGACTTGTGTCCGGAGTAATCCTGCACCGGCGCGGGTCACGGGTTCAGAGCTTGAATTCGAAATCCCTCTGCTTCCCAAACAGAAAGCAGTGATTCACCTGGAGATTGCTTCCGATTCCTGTTCCGCGGAGACTTTCGTAAGCTTTCCCCATGCTATTTCCGCTGCTCGCGACGAATTGAGAACGGTCCGCGAAGGTTTCCCGCAAATTTACAGTTCGAATTCACGCTTCAGCGATTGGATGACGCGCTCCGTTGCCGACGTGCAAATGATGGTGGTGGGCAACCCCGAGCCGGGTTATCCCTATGCGGGCGTGCCTTGGTTCAGCACGGTTTTCGGCCGAGACGGAATCATCACGGCGCTGCAAACGCTGTGGCTCAACCCGGGAATCGCCCGAGGAGTTTTGGACTTTTTGGGGTCGGCACAGGCCCGGGAATTGAATCCGTCGATTGAAGCTGAGCCGGGAAAGATACTGCATGAGGCGCGCAAAGGAGAAATGGCTGCCCTGGGCGAAGTTCCCTTCGGCTGCTATTACGGCAGCGTGGACGCGACACCTTTGTTTATTGTTCTTGCCGACGCATATTACGGCCGCACCGCGGATCAAGAGTTTCTACGGCGCCTGTGGCCCCACGTGGAACTGGCGCTCGAGTGGATTGATAAGTTCGGAGACCTTGACGGGGACGGCTTTGTCGAGTATGCACGACACTCGAGCCACGGTTTAGTACAGCAGGGCTGGAAGGACTCGAATGACTCCGTGTTCCATGCCGACGGAACTTTGGCCAAGGCCCCGATTGCTCTTTGTGAGGTACAAGGATACGTCTACGCCGCCAAATTGGCGGGCGCCCGCTTGAGCCGTATTCTCGGCGAAACAGAGAGGTCTCGTGTTCTCGAGCAGGAAGCGGAAAGCATTCGCGTCAAATTTGAGAAATACTTTTGGTGTGACGAACTTTCCACCTATGCCCTAGCTCTTGACGGCGACAAGCAACCTTGCCGAGTGCGGACTTCGAATCCAGGCCACTGCCTGTATATGGGCATTGCGTCGCACCACCGAGCTCGCCGCGTCGCTGAAACATTGTTGAATCCCACTTCTTTCACGGGCTGGGGAATACGTACCGTTGCTTGTGACGAAGTCCGCTACAATCCGCTCTCCTATCACAACGGTTCAGTCTGGCCTCACGACAATTCTTTGATTGCCTGCGGCCTGGCGAGATATGGGTTCAAGGACTTGGCGGCGCAGATTCTGCTGGGATTACTCGATTTGAGCAGCATGGTCGAGCTTCATCGTCTGCCGGAACTGCTCTGCGGGCTGGAGCGCCGGAATGGCGAGGGCCCGACCCTTTATCCTGTGGCTTGCTCGCCCCAGGCGTGGGCAGCGGCGGCACCGTTCCTCGTTCTTCAGGCATGCCTGGGCATTTCCATACAACCCGAGTACAACCGCATTGTCTTCGATCATCCCCACCTTCCGGACGGCATTCCGCAACTCACAATTAGAGGCCTGAGACTTGGTGACGCCAGCGCAGATCTTCTTCTGGAGCGAAGGGCCGGCTGCGTACTCGTGCATGCAGGAAATAAAAGTGATGCAATCGAGATCGTCACCATAGTTTCTTGAGATCGTTTTTTGAAGTCCGGCTTCTCGCCGAAAGCCCGATTCCGTCCGCTCCCGGACCGACCAACTCATTCCTATTCGAGCGCATCACACATGGTCACCTTGCGGGTTGGTTCGCTGGTCAAGCTCTGCACTTCGCTTGTGGTCAGGCCGCAAGGCCCATACTTGATGCCACCAGGTCACCCGGCTTCCTATGCGCATCTCACTATCGTTTTTTCTAGCCTTCAGCGCATTTGCCGCAGCGGCTCAAGTTCCTACTGTGGTGGGCCCACAAGCGCTCTATGAAGGCCAGTCGGTAACCGCTGTCGATCTGATTGCGAATCCCCATCGAGATGTGGAGCCACTGCGTGCCTTGGTGGCGCAGAAACCAGGTCAGCCCTATTCCCAGGAAAAGGTGCTAGCCAGCATTGACGCCCTGCAAAAGACTGGACAGTTCGAAAAAGTCACAGTCAGCGTGATCCCCGACATCGCCGGACTGCGGCTTAATTTCATTCTTGAGCCCGCCTACTATCTTGGCGTTGTCGACTTTCAAGGCCTGGCCAAATACTTTTCGTTCACCCGTCTCTTGCAGGTCGTGGATATGCCAGAGGAATATCCGTACGTCAAGGCCAGGATGCCGGTAGCGGAGGCGCAGTTGCTGCAGTTCCTCGAACGCAATGGTTACTTCCAGGCGCAGGTTCACTCCGAATCCCAGATCGACGACGCCAAGCAACTGGTGCACGTCACCTTCGTGGTGCGGATTGGCAAGCAGGCCCGCATTGCGAAGGTTGGGTTCGAAGGACCTGCTGATCCTGAGCAAGCCCGCCTGCTTCAGCGGCTACGTTCGCTTCGTGCCCGATTCACCGGTGGCCTGCTTAAGCCGGGGAAACCCTACACGCCCGAACGGATGAAAGCAGCGACGACGCTGATCAAGAAAACTCTGACCGCACAGCACCGGCTGGCGAGCACGGTTCAGGAAAATCCGCCGCAATACCACGCCGAGACCAATCGCGTCGATGTGTCTTTCAAAGTGGAAGTTGGCCCGCTGGTCACAATCCGCACTACTGGTGCCAGACTTTCCATCATTCCTTTCCTGTCCGGGCGGCAAATGCGAAAACTGATTCCGATCTATTCCGAGGGAACCATTGATCGCGACCTCGTGGAAGAAGGGCGAAGGAATCTGGTCGACCATTTTCAGAAGAAGGGGTTTTTTGATGCGACGGTGAACGCTGATTTTCAGCAGCAGGCAAACCAGATCGTACTGGTCTACGAAATTGATCGCGGGAAAAAGCACAAGGTTAATGGCATATCGTTTCAGGGAAACTATCAAATATCGCAAGCCGATTTACTGCCCCTGGTCACGATAAAGAAATCTCACATCTTGACGCATGGAAGCATCAGCCAAAAACTGCTCAAGCAGAGTGCGGAAAATCTTCAAGCCTTCTACCAGGATAAGGGATACCAAGCCGTCAAGATTACGCCCAAGGTGATCGATCGCGAGCCTAAGATTGATGTCGCATTCCAAATTGAAGAAGGTCCGCAAACAATCGTCGACAATGTTCAGGTAACGGGAAACAACAGCGTCCCGGAAAATCAACTCACCGCACCCAATGGCTTCCAAATACGGTCGGGAACACCGTTCTCCGCGCGACGTTTGTCCGAGGATCGCAACCGGATTGCCGCCACCTACTTAAACCGCGGATATCTCAATGCCGAGGTAAAGACTAGCGTAAGTCGGCATCAGGATGATCCGCACCGCGTGGACGTGACCTACGCAGTCACCGAGCGCCAAATGGTGCGTGTCAGCGAGGTGATGTATTTGGGACAAAAGGTCACACGGCTCTCGCTCATCAAGAAAACAGCGCAGGTTTCTTCCGAAGCTCCTATGAGAAAAGTTGATTTGCTGGCAGCGGAGAGTCGTCTGTATGACCTGAATATATTCGATTGGTCCAGCGTGGGGCCGCGAAAGCCCATTACCGATCAAAACGAGGAAGCCGCGCTGGTCAAAGTACACGAAGCCAGACGTAATGAGATCACTTATGGATTTGGATTCCAGGTGTCACGCCGCGGGGGCAACGTACCTACGGGCACAGTCGCCGTACCCGGACTTCCAACCATTGGGCTTGGTAAAAATCAGATCGCACCCAGCGAGTCTACATTTGCCAGCCCGCGCGGCTTAGTCGAGTTCAACCGCCGGAATATGCGGGGTTTGGGGGAGACTGCCAGCGCCTCCATTCTGTTCTCTCGCCTGGACAGTCGGGCGATCACCAGCTACGCTCAACCTCATTTTATGGGCTCCGCGTGGAGTTCACTCACAACGATCTCAGTTGAGCGCACGACTGAGAACCCACTTTTCGCGGCGGGACTTGGTGACGCGTCGTTCCAGGTCGAGCGGCTGCTGAGCCGTAAGACCAATACCCGGCTGCAGATTCGCTACGATTTCAACAAGACGATTCTGTCCCACCTGCTCGTTCCTGAACTCGTAATGGAGCGCGACCGAAATGTTCGCCTCTCCACAATGTCTGGCGCCCTGATTCGGGACACTCGCGACAAGCCTCTGGACGCGCACCGTGGCATGTACTCCACCGTGAATCTAGGGATCACTCCGGTCGCGCTTGGCTCCAGCGCAAATTTCGTCAGATTTTTCGGGCAATATGCCTACTACAAACCGGTTCGTTCAATTGTGTTGGCCAACAGCATTCGCCTGGGCATGGCCAAAGCATTCGCCGGAAGCTTTGTCCCGACCAGCCAACTGTATTTCTCCGGTGGCGGAACATCTCTGCGTGGCTTCCCGATTGATGAAGCCGGACCGCAACGCCTGGTTCCTTTCTGCAACGTTCTGAAAAATCAGTCGGGATGCGTCAACGTCACAGTGCCCGTGGGTGGAAGACAGCTCTTTATTCTCAACTCTGAAGTCCGCTTCCCGCTGGGGATTATGAAGGCCCTGGGAGGAGTCGTCTTCTATGACGGTGGCAACGTTTACCGCGCCATCAACCTCAACAATTTCATAAATAACTATAGCAACACAGTGGGAATTGGGCTCCGGTACTCGACCCCCATAGGACCGCTGCGAATCGATGTGGGGCGCAACCTTAATCCCGTGCCCGGGCTTAAGGCAACGCAGTACTACATCACCTTGGGGCAGGCTTTTTAGGAGAAGTTATGCGCTGGCAATCAATTATTGGATGGACCGCGGCGGCGCTGCTGGGTTTGATTCTGGTCGCCGTCGGAGCAGGATATTTTTACTTGCAGAGCAGCGGCTTCAAGCAATACGCGCTCCGCACCATCGTGCAGCGCACAAATGATGCAACCGGAGGACGAACCGAAATTGGGAATCTCGATTTCCAGCTTTCCACGCTTACCGCGCATCTCTACAGCATCACCGTGCATGGCGGTGAGTCGTCGGACCAAGCGCCGTTGTTGCAGATCGATAAGCTGACCGTAGGCCTCAAGATTCAATCCATCCTGCATCACAAGGTCTTTCTGAGCGAACTTCTCATCGATCATCCTGTGGCCCATGTGCGGGTCGATCGCGAAGGCAACAGCAATATTCCGCAATCTCCGCCCAGCCAGACCAACAGCCATACCGATGTTTTCGAGCTGGCCGTACGACATGTGCTTCTGAACAACGGTCAGATCAATTACAACGACAAGAAGAGCACTCTCGATGCGGACTTGTTCCATCTGGGCGCCGAAATTCGCTTTGATTTGTTGGCGGCGCGCTACCGAGGTTCGATTTCATACGACAACGGTCACCTGCGCTATGCCGACTACTCTCCGCTTGCTCACAGTGTGAAGGCGAAATTCCATGTCACGCGCTCTGGTTTATCGCTTGAATCGGCTGAGATGAGAGTTGGAGCGTCGACGGTGTCGCTGCACGCTGATTTGACGGACTACAGCAATCCCACGGTCGAGGGCGACTACGAGATTCGGATTCACACGCAGGATTTTCGACAGATGTCGCCGGCAGTTACTCCGGCTGGTGATGTGACTCTAAGCGGCAAGATTCACTACCGGTGTTCCGAGCAACCTTTTCTGCGCCGCCTGTCGGTCGACGGACAGGTGGCCAGCGAAGCGATCGCCGCCTCTTCGTCTCAAGGACATCTGGATCTTCGCAAGCTTCAAGGACGATATCAGCTGGCGAACGGTACGCTGCAGGCCCGTAACATCGGTGCCCAGTTGCTAGGTGGCCGGGTTAATGCTGATCTCACGATTCAGAATCTGGATGCGACCGCCGCCTCTCGAGTTCGAATGTCCCTCGTCGGTATCTCGCTCGAAGCCGCGCAGCAAGCCATTCGCACCCCAGACGCCAAAACTGTAAGTCTGATGGGTAGGCTTGACGGCACAGCCGAGGGGTCCTGGAAGGGTAGCGTCAGTAACGTCATGGCGCGTGCTGACTTGCGTCTGCAGGCTGCGAACAGCCGTACGGGACCGTCTTCAGCCAAGATGCCGATCGATGGATCGGTTCACGCGGCGTACGACGGGGCGCGGACTGTCATAACCTTCCGGCAAACCACGCTCCACATTCCCTCGACGACACTCAGCCTAGAAGGAGAAGTCAGCAACAATTCGAGCCTGCAAATTCAGGCTGCGGCCAACGACCTGCATCAGCTCGCGCGGTTGGCTTCAGCTTTGCGGCCCGGTCACACCGGCGCAACGGACATCTCCGGTTCGGCGGCATTAAACGCAACCATGCACGGTTCGATGAAAAGCCCTCATTTTGCCGGGGAAGTGAACGCGCAGAATCTCCAGGTGCAAGGCAGCCAGTGGACGAGCGCGAAAATTTCGGTGCAGGCAAGCCCTTCCGGGATCGTGCTGCAGAAAGGATCTCTGGTAAACGCTCACCAGGGATCGGCATCCTTCAGCGGCAACGTGGCATTGCGTAATTGGTCCCACATTCCTTCGGATCCGATTGCGGCTAACCTTTCCGTACAACGAATGTCGGTCACAGATTTGCAAAAACTGGCGAACTTGCAATATCCAGTTTCGGGTGACTTGTCTGCGGAAATTTCGGTTCACGGCTCACAGCTCAATCCTGTCGGAACGGGGTCTGCAAAGATCGCGCATGCGCGCGCGTACGACGAGCCGGTTCAGAATCTGCAAGTAAAGTTCCACGCAGACAAGGGTTCACTTGCCTCTACCTTGGACGTCAGTTTGCCCGCGGGATCGGCCAACGCGAGCCTCTCCTACACCCCGAAAACCAGGGCATACACGGTCAGCCTGAATGCGCCGTCTCTGGTTTTGCAAAAGCTGCACACGCTGCAGGCCAAGAATGTGCCGCTGACTGGAACGCTAAAAGCAACTGCGAGTGGCGAGGGAACACTGGACAATCCTCAATTAACCGCCACCTTGGAGCTGCCCGAGCTGCAACTTCGGCAGAATTCCATCTCGAAGTTGAAAGCGGAACTCCACATTGCCAATCAGCGCGCAGACTTGAACCTTAGTTCGCAGGTTGCTCAGTCTTCGGTTCAGGCACACGGACGCGTGAATCTCACGGGCGACTACTACACCGAGGCGGCCATTGACACGACCAGCGTGCCGCTCGATCCGCTGCTCGCTATGTATGTATCCAGTTTGCCTGAGGCTTTCAAAGGCGAGACCGAATTCCATGCGAGCTGCAAAGGCCCGCTCAAGGACAAGTCTCAACTCGAGGCTCACCTGACAATCCCTGTCCTTAAAGCGAGCTATCAATCATTGCAGATCGGCACTGCTGGCCCGATCCGCGCGGATTACGCTCATTCCGTGGTTACCCTTCAGCCGGCGGAAATTCGGGGGACGGGAACCTCTCTACGCGTGCAGGGCAGCGTTCCGCTTGGAGGAAATACCGCTCCCAACTTGACTGCGGAAGGCTCCGTAGACGTGAGCCTTCTTCGCCTCATTCAGCCAGACGTACAGAGTTCGGGAACGCTTGTCCTCGATATTCGCGCCTCGGGATCGGCGACAAGCCCCGCCGTACATGGGCAAGTACACGTAAACGACGTCGCCATATCGACGCCGACCGCTCCGCTGGGCGTGGAAAAATTAAACGGGATCCTGGATATCAGCAATAACCGGGTTCAGATCTCCAGCTTCAGCGGTCAGGTTGGAGGAGGTCAGGTAGCCATGGGGGGATCGGTCACCTATCGGCCCAACCTGCAATTTGATGTTTCCCTGCAAAGCAACTCGGTGCGCTTACGTTATCCCGACGGGCTCAGAGCTGTTCTGGACGGCAACCTTATTTTCATCGGGACGACGGAATCATCGGCGGTGAACGGCCGCGTGCTCATCGATACTCTCTCGTTCACGCCGGACTTCGATCTCGCCAAGTTCAGCGATCAGTTCAGCGGCAACAGCGTCCCCGCTCAACCTGGCTTTGCGGATAACGTCAAACTCTCCATTGGAGTGCAGTCCAAAGGCCAACTGAGCGCAACCAGTTCGCAGGTGAGCGTCGAGGGGCGAGTGAACCTGCACGTCATTGGAACCGCTGCGAACCCGGTGATCACGGGCAGAACCGACCTGAGCTCCGGAGAGCTTTTCTATAGGAACGTCCGCTACCAGCTTCAGCGCGGCATCATCACGTTTGACAACCCCAACCAAACGGAACCGGTGTTGAACGTTTCGGTTAACACAACCGTTGAGCAGTACAACCTGACGCTCACGTTGCGCGGGCCGTTCGACACGCTCTCCACTTCCTATACCTCAGATCCGCCGCTGGCCACAGCCGACATTATCAACCTGATTGCTCGCGGAAAAACCACCCAGGAGTCCGCTGCTGCCGGCCAGAGCACGGATTCAATGATCGCTTCGCAAGCCGCCAGCCAGGTGAGCAGCAGCGTGCAGAAGCTTGCGGGTATCTCCAGCTTGCAGATTGATCCGCTGCTCGGCGGCAACAATCAAAATCCTTCCGCTCGCATTGCCCTGCAGCAACGGGTCACGAAGAATTTTCTATTTACCTTCTCCACCGACATCTCGCAGCCCGGCAGCCAGATCGTCCAAGGCGACTACCAGATCAATAAACGGTGGTCGGTCAGCGTGGCTCGCGACCAGGTGGGAGGGGTATCGGTGGATGGCAAGTTTCACAGGAGATTCTAGCCCCCGCCTTGACCTCGAAGAGCACATCACCTCGCCACAACTTTATGTTTGGGATGTTACGCCGCACCGTCGAGACGTTCGAGAGAGCCATCCTTCTGGCGCAACTGGCCTCTGCGACTTTGCTTGGCCAGTTCGGCGTTGAGTTCGCCGCCGACCAACAGGAAAAACGAGGTCCAGTAGAGCCAGACCATGAATGCGATGAATCCGCCCAGGGTCCCGTACGTTCTGTTGAAGTTTGCAAAATGCCGGAAATAGATGCCGAGCAAGTAAGACAACCCAATCCAAGAGGTCACGGCCATCAGCGCTCCGGGCAGAGTCGCCAGAAATCGCTGTTTCACATTGGGAGCAAGAAAATAGATGACTTCCACCGCAACGATGGTAAACGTGATGGCGATGACCCAATGGATGGCGGGCCACAGAAAAACAAACACGCCGGAAAGCGCCATTCTGCTGGCCAGCCATTCTCCGAAGCGCGGACCAACAATCAGTACGGCCAGGGCCATCAGCAAGAGCCCTCCGCTGATCGCCGCGAGGGCCAGCGCCAGCAGCCGGGACTTCCAGAATGGACGATCGTCTTTCACTTCGTAGGCAATGTCCAACGCTTCAATAGTTGCATCGAACGCCGCCGAGATTACCCACAGCGTGCCCAACATTCCAAAGGAAAGCCATGCCCCCCGATTTGTGGCCAGCACGTCCGCCAAAACGGAATACACCATCCGCATAGAGTCCGTCGGCAGAACCCGTCCCATTGAAACCAGCACGTGACCAAAAAGGTCAGGAAGCGGGATGAATCCTACAACCGCGGATAGAAAAATGAGTGCGGGAAAAACCGACAAAACGAAGTAATAGGACAATGCGGCTGCCACCTGAAAGGTGTGGTTTTTGAGCACGTCGCGATACGCGCGCGCCACTGCATTCCTAAAGGTGGCAACGGTCACGCCCCTTAGATGCACATTTCGTAAACCCTGGGTTGCGATCAAGTTGCGATCAGGGTGCGATCAATAGGGCGCCGAAAGCTACTTGGGCTGAGGCACAATCCGCAAGTAAGGCTTAGGCGATTTCCAACCGTTCGGATATTTGGCCTTCGCTTCGTCATTTGATACGGATGGCAGAATGATGACCTCTTCCCCCTGCTTCCAATTTACCGGCGTCGCAACTTTGTGCTTGGCGGTGAGCTGCATGGAGTCGAGAACGCGCAGTACTTCATCGAAGTTGCGGCCGGTGCTCATTGGGTAGCTGAGTTGAAGCTTGACCTTCTTGTCCGGACCTACCACGAATACCGTGCGCACGGTAGCATTGTCTGCCGCGGTGCGTCCCTCGGCCGTGTTCCCGCTCTCTGCCGGTAACATGTCGTAGAGCTTGGCGATCTTGAGCTCCGGGTCTCCGATCATTGGAAAGTTGACCTTGTGACCCTGAGTCTCTTCAATGTCCGCCGCCCACTTACTGTGATTGGTTACCGGGTCCACGCTCAGCCCCAAGATTTTGGTGTTTCGCTTGGCGAACTCAGGCTGGAGTCCCGCCATGTAACCAAGTTCCGTGGTGCACACGGGAGTGAAGTCTTTGGGATGGGAAAACAAGATTGCCCAGCCGTCGCCGATCCACTGGTGAAAGTTGATGGTGCCTTGCGTAGTTTCGGCGGTAAAGTTGGGGGCTGTGTCATTGATACGTAAGGACACGTTAGTCTCCTCTAGTGATTCGGTTTGAGATTTCCGCTTGGACGTGTTAACCCCAAGATTTAAGCGCAGGGTTGCTCCCTTCGTCAAGCCAGGAGCGGCGAAGCCGGCGAAGCAACGTCCCGACGGCGCTTCTCTATTGATGCTGTTGCCAACCGCGGCGGTGCAGGATTTGGAGTTGCGCCGCACGTCGCGCAGACGTAGCTCCACTCCTCTGCACAAAATAATGGGATCGTCACGCCTTTATGCGGCGGCGGCGGCCCGTACGCGAGCGCCGTCAGGCAGCCGATGGTGATCGTCCAGGTTCGCCGCCAGTATGACCCATAGGTTCGCTGATCCGCTCTCTGGCGCGAGCACGATCGATGCGGAGCATCTGCCACATGAGTTTCAAGAAGCTGCGCAAAACGGGGGAAGTGTCGTCTGCGCGATAAGCCGCCAGCAGTTGGGTGCGCGCACGTACTCCGCTGAGGCGGCGGTAGACGACGTCCTTGCGTGGAATATTGCTCACACAGGCCGGCACGATCGAGACGCCCATGCCGGCGGCCACCAAACTGAGGGTGGTCTGTATCTCCACCGTGCGTTGCGCGATCGTGGGCCGAAAGCCAGCCTGCTGGCACAGACCAGCAATAAACTCCGCCCAACTCGGCCGGGGATGGTCAGGATAAAGAATGAACGGTTCCCCTGCCAGCGAAGCCAAACGCAGTACGGGAAGCTGAGCAAGGGGATGGGAGCTGGGCAAGGCAATGAGCAAAGCCTCCCGGGAAACAGCGCGAAACACCAACCCTTCGGTTCTCGCCGGGAGCCGGAGGAACCCGAGGTCGATCCGCTTTTCCGCCAAAGCCTCCAACTGAACGTGAACGGTCATCTCAGAAAGAGTTAACTCGACTTGTGGCGCAATTTGGTGGAAGGACCGCAAGATCGATGGAATCGCATCATAGGTCGCTGAGCCCACAAATCCAAGCTTGAGCGAACCGCTGCTACCTTCGCTTACTCTCTGCGCTGCCACCATCGCGTCTTCGGCTCGGGACAGCAGCAGGCGACTATGTTCCAGGAACACCTGCCCTGCGGGCGTGACCTGAACCCGGCGCCGGTTGCGCAACAACAGCATCACTTCGAGCTCACGTTCCAGAGCCTGGATCTGACGGCTCAGGGCAGGTTGCGCAATGCGCAACCGGCGCGCGGCATGTCCAAAGTGCAACTCCTCGGCCACGGCCACGAAATAACGCAATTGACGCAGTTCCATTGCTCCAGCATTGTAATGCCGGAACAATATCACTGGCTATTTTTTATGTATTAGACGTATAAGCCGTTTTCGGAGCATAGTAGTTCCGGAGAATTTTATTTCGACTTTCCGGCGCCGTATGGAATCCAACAGCGATGACGTTGCCTTCCGAAGGAATCTCATTTCAGCCGTCTAAGTCGCAAACCAATCTATGTGGCTAGTGCGTCTGGCGCTGCGGCGCCCGTATACCATCGCCGTCTCATGCCTCCTGATCATGCTGCTGGGCGTGTTGTCGGTCACGCGCATGACCGTCGACATTTTTCCGGTGATCAATATTCCCGTGGTGATAGTGGTGTGGAATTATCCAGGGCTGTCGGCGCAGGACATGGAACGCCGCGTCGTGCTCATCAGCGAGCGGGGATATTCCACTACGGTGAATGGTATATCCCGGATTGAATCACAGTCGATCAGCGGAATCGGATTGCTGAAAGTTTATTTCCAGCCCGGAACCGATATCGGAGGAGCGATTGCTCAGATTTCTTCAGTATCGAGCACCATTCTACGAATTGCCCCGCCAGGAATCACTCCGCCCATCGTGATCCAATTCAGCGCCACCAACGTCCCCGTCGCTCAACTCACCGTTTCCAGCGCGACGCTTCCCGAGCAGCAACTTTATGACTATGGTTTGAATTTTATCCGGGTGCGGTTGTTCACCATTCCCGGACTTTCAACCCCTGCGCCGTTTGGCGGCAAGGAGCGGCAGATCATCGTCGATCTTAACCCGCAGGCGCTCGCCGCTAAAGGGCTGTCCGCGGGAGATGCCGTGGCAGCGCTGCAGAGCTCGAATGTCATTCTCCCCGCCGGCGACGCTCGCATCGGCAGCACTGATTATGTGGTGCAACTCAATTCCAGTCCCGACACAGTGGCGCAGTTTCGTTCCATCCCCATCAAAGTCGTGGGATCGGCGCCCGTACTGCTGGGCGACGTGGCTGAGGTTTCCGACAGTTTCGCCGAGCAGCGTGCCATTGTTCACGTCAACGGCAAGCGCGCGACCTATCTGGCCATTCTTAAGCACTCGGACGCGTCCACGTTGGCGGTGGTGGAAGCAACCAAAGATACCTTGCCCGTGATCAAGGCGTCTGCCCCACAGGGGATGGATTTGAAGATTGATTTCGATCAGTCGGTATTCGTGAGAGCGGCAATCCTCGGAGTGGTGCGCGAAGCCATCCTCTCCTCCGTCCTGGTCTCGCTGATGATTCTGGTGTTTCTGGGTAGCTGGCGCAGTGTGATCATAGTCTGCACGTCGATTCCCTTGGCGATCTTCACCTCGATCATGGGCCTCCACTTGAGCGGCGACACCATTAACATCATGACGCTGGGAGGGCTCGCGCTGGCTATCGGGATGTTGGTCGACGACGCCACGGTGGAAATCGAAAACATCAACCGGAATTTCGATATGGGCAAACCCATTACTGTGGCGATTCTCGATGGCGCCAGCCAGATCGCTGTGCCTGCGATCGTCGCCACGTTAGCCATCTGTATTGTCTTCTTCCCGGTGGTCTTGCTCTCAGGCGCTTCAAGATATCTTTTTACGCCCATGGCTCTGGCGGTGGTGTTGGCCATGCTGGCGTCGTACGTGCTTTCGCGAACCCTGGTCCCAACTCTTTCGCGCTTTCTGTTCGAAGGACATCACGATTCAGGCCCCGCCGCAAAGAGTCCGGAAGACCTAAGATCGCAGGGCATTGGCGCACGCTTCAATGCGCGACGCGAGCGCGCATTCGAAAGGCTGCAATCGTTCTACGGCGGCATCCTCGAAGTAGTGCTTCACCACCGAGTATTTGCACTGTTCATCTTCGGGCTGGTGTGCGGTCTCACCGGCCTGCTGGTTTTGGTTATCGGGACTGATTTTTTTCCTGCCGTCGATGTGGGATTGATGAAGTTGCACTTTCGCGCCCCCATCGGGACGCGGATCGAAGACACAGAAAAACTGTTGATGCGAGTGGAAGCTCGTATCCGGGAGATTATTCCTGCAGGCGAGATCGACACGATCAATGATTTGCAAGGAGTGCCAACGTCCTACAACCTGGCTTTTGTCTCTACCGACAATGTGGGAGACATGGACGCAGAGGTTCTGATCGCGCTGAAGCCGCAACATCATGCCACTGCGGGCTATATGCAGCGCATTCGCGATGAGCTGCCGCGTGAATTTCCTGGATCAGGCTTCTACTTCCAGTCCGCCGATATCGTCAGCCAGGTGCTCAACTTCGGAGTGCCGTCTCCGGTCGACATCCAAGTGGAAGGTCCCAACCTGGATCAGTCCTACAACATCGCACGCCAGTTGCAGGAACAGATCAGGAAGGTGCCGGGAGCGGTGGATGTTCATATCAAACAGGCCATCCGCTATCCCGCACTGCGCATTAATGTGGACCGGGAACGTGCCGCCGAGCTCGGCCTGACCGAGCAGAGCGTGGCCAATAGCATGTTGATCTCGCTTTCTTCCAGTGCGCTTGTTGCCCCTTCGTACTTCCTCAACCCAGTCAACAACGTTAACTACATCGTGGCGGTTCGCATACCGCCGGAGCGATTCGACTCGGTAAATACGCTCATGAACACACCCTTGAGCCTGCCGGGCTCGGCGGCGGCGCTGCAACCCGCAAGCTTGCCGCAGACCCAGCCCGTGCCGCAACCGCAGTACGAAACCCTGGCCAACGTATCTACCGCCGTCCCTGAATCGGTGCCGGCGGAAGTCAGCCATTACACCGTGCAGCGCGTCATCGACATCAACGCGAATCTGCAAGGCCGGGATCTCGGCTCCGTAGTCGGCGGCATAGAGAAGAAAATTGACGCCTTCGGTAAGCTGCCCACCGGGATGCGGATTACCGTGCATGGCCAGTACGAAGTGATGAATCAATCGTTCCGCAGTCTGGCGTTGGGGCTGATCCTCGCCATTGTGCTGGTGTACCTGCTGATTGTCGTGCTCTTCCAATCGTGGCTCGATCCTTTCATTATCATGATAGCGGTGCCCGGAGCGCTGGTCGGGATTCTCTGGATGCTGGCATTGACGGGCACGACAATCAACGTGGAATCGCTGATGGGAGCGATCATGGCGGTGGGAATTGCGACATCGAACTCGATTCTGCTGGTCAGCTATGCCAACGATGCCCGCGTCGAAAGCAACGTCCCACCGCTGGAAGCGGCGCTCGAAGCCGGCAAGACTCGGCTACGTCCCGTGTTGATGACTGCCCTGGCGATGATCATCGGCATGATTCCGATGGCGCTGGCTTTAGGTGAGGCAGGAGAACAGAATGCGCCACTGGGCCGCGCCGTCATCGGCGGATTGCTGGTGGCCACGGTGGTGACACTGTTTGTAGTGCCGGTTGTTTACTCGCTGTTGCGCAAGGACTTCCCCACCCGTCAATTACTGGATGAAAAGTTCGCGGCCGAAGCGAGAGGTGAAGTTTTTACCACGGAGGCACGCTGATGGCTGATCCCCAGGGGGCCCGCCGCGGAACCGGTTGGTTGTATGGCGGCGGCATCGTCCTTGTACTGGCGGCTGCTGTGACGGTGCTTGTCTTATTCACCCGACAGCGAGCGCACGTGCAAGCCTCGACCCAGCAATTAGCCACCGAGCAGCAGAAAGGGTTGACGGTAGAGGTGGCCATCGCCCACAAAGTTGCAGGCTCTGACACCCTGCGGCTCATCGGAGAAGCTCATCCATTCCAGACCGCAGTTCTCTACGCTAAGGTTAGCGGCTATCTGAAAAAAATCAGCGTAGATAAAGGAGACGCGGTACGCGCCAATCAAGCGGTGGCCGTAATCGAATCTCCGGAAACCGACAAGCAGTATCAAGCGGCGGTGGCCGATGCCCACAATAAAGAGCTCATCGCCACCCGTTCTGCGGTGCTGCTGTCGAAGGGGATCATCTCACTCCAGCAGGCCGATCAAGCTGAGGCCGACGCCGCGGTTTCCAAAGCAAATTTGGAACAGATCGGAACCCTGAAGTCTTATGAGCAATTGCGCGCACCCTTCAGCGGAACGGTCACGGCGCGCTACGCAGATCCCGGAGCCCTCATTCAGAATGCAGAGAACTCTCAGACCAGCGCGCTGCCGCTGGTAGAGCTTTCCGAGACTGGCCGTCTTCGCATTTATGTCTACGTGGACCAGGCGCGAGCGGCGTTTGTCCGTTTGGGGGATACCGTCACGATTCTGGATCAGGCCCACCCGGGAACCAAGGTGGAGGGGCGGGTCACTCGCACCAGCGGAGAGATCGATCCGAAAACGCGAACTCTCCTGGTCGAAATTGACGTCGGCAATCCGCACAATCGGATTCTGGCCGGCAGCTTTGTTCAGGCAGAACTGAAGGTGCAGATGCCGCCCTACGTCGAAGTGCCCTCCGATGCGCTCATCGTGCATGGAGATCGCACGTCGGTGGCAGTGGTGACCCCGGATAACACCGTGAGGTTCACCCAGGTAGTGGTCGCCGATCAAACCGGAGAACGCGCCCGCCTGCTCACCGGCCTAAACGAGGGCGACCGCGTGGCTCGCAATTTAGGAGACCGCGTTGCGGAAGGAACTAAGGTGCAGCCGGTAATGCGGCCGGGCAGTTAGAGAGGTTTCTCGCGCTGGCACAGCGCCTGGGAAGTCCGTACGGAAGTCATCCAACCGACGCATCACCGACAGTGCCGCTGATCTCGTCCGGGTGGCTCAGGCCACCACCGGTGGGAATGAAGGCGAGCACGATCGTGGAGTCTGTCGGAGGGGATTGAGGTCTTGAATGGTGGGAGCCTCTTCGGGGAAAACGCTCTCCCTCCAAATCGGCATCGGCGCCACCTTGCCGGCACAGATTTTTGTATTCGGTAACCTCCATGGCAAGCGAGGCAATTTGAGTAACCTTCCCTGACGAGGAAAGCTGCTTCCCATTTCGCAAGCGAGCGTCCGGTCCAGCAACTGAGCTATGGTGAAGGCGCGGGCCGTTTTTGCAGTTGATCGAGCGCCGCGAGAACCTCATCGCTATGTCTCAGCGGATCCACGTTCGTGTAAAACCTGGCAATCTTCCCGGCGGGATCGACCACGAACGTATGCCGGGCGGCGAACTTCACCACTCCCATGTTGGTAAGTGATCCATATTCCTTCGTGACTTCGCCGCTGGTGTCGGCAAGGAGTTTGAAGTTCAGTCCTTCTTTGGCGCAGAATTTTTTGTGCGAATCCACGCTGTCAACGCTAACCCCAAGCACCACAGCATTGTTCTGTGCATAGTGAGCCTGATCGCGCTGGAAGTTGCGCGCCTCACGAGTGCAGCCGGGAGTTTCATCCTTGGGATAGAAATACAGCACAACCCATTTCCCACGGTAATCTTTCAACGCGACCGACGTGCCTTCCTGTGACGGTAGAGTGAAGCCGGGCGCAGCGCTTCCCTCAGCAGGTGCGGAGGATCGCGAGAGAAGCCGTGGAACCAGCATCACAATCACGGCCACGACCAGAAGCAGGAGGATGATCCGCAGCATCATAAAAACCTTCCCCGGCCGCGACGCCGTGCCTTGCGGCGTCCACGCCGTAGCAACGTTCTAACACACTGGAATCAGTGGGTATAGTCCGTTCGCGCAGCAAAATTCCGCGTAATTCAATATTATGGAATGTTCACCAACAGACGACGGAGACCTTAGACGTGGCGCAGACTGAGACCGACGGCCTAGAAGTTCTGGAAACTAGGGAATGGGTCGATTCGCTGGATTACGTCCTCTCCCGCGGCGGCCCCAACCGTGCGGGGCGGTTGCTGCAGCAACTGGCTTTGCACGCACGAACCGCGGCGGGCGTAAACCTTCCCTTCTCCGCAACCACTCCCTACCAGAACACCATAGCTCCTGCGCAGCAGCCACCCTTCCCCGGCAGCCAGGAGATGGAACGCCGCATCAAGAGCCTGGTTCGCTGGAACGCGCTCGCCATGGTCGTGCGGGCCAATAAGGTTCAGGAAGGCATCGGCGGACACATCTCAACTTTTGCCTCAGCCGCAACTCTCTATGAGGTGGCCTTCAACCATTTCCTTCGTGCGAAAACGGAAACTGGCGACCGCGACGTCGTCTATTTCCAGGGCCACGCGGCTCCGGGAATCTATTCCCGCGCATATCTCGAGGGCCGCATTCCCAAAGAGAAGTTACAAAACTTCCGCCGCGAGCTGAAAAAGGGTGGAGGCCTCAGTTCCTATCCCCACCCTTGGCTGATGCCCGATTTTTGGGAGTTCCCCACGGTTTCAATGGGCCTCGGTCCGATCCAAGCCATCTACCACGCGCGCTTCATCAAGTACCTGGAAAATCGTGGCCTGAAGCCTTCGACTGGCGGAAAAGTTTGGGCCTTCCTGGGCGACGGTGAAATGGACGAACCCGAGTCCCTGGGTTCGATTACGCTGGCCTCGCGCGAGAAGCTCGACAATCTGATTTTTGTGGTGAACTGCAACCTGCAGCGTCTTGACGGACCGGTGCGCGGCAACGGAAAGATCATCCAGGAACTCGAAGCCATCTTCCGCGGCGCTGGCTGGAACGTGATCAAAGTCATCTGGGGCACCGACTGGGACAACCTTATCGAGAATGATCGCGACGGCCTCTTGGTCAAGCGCATGGGCGAAGTGAGTGACGGACAATACCAGAAATATTTCGTGGAAAGCGGAGCCTATTTCCGTCAGAACTTGTTCGGCAGCGATCCGCGCTTGCTGAAAATGGTTGAGCATTTGTCGGACGAGCAACTCGCGCGCATGCGCTTAGGCGGTCACGACCCCATCAAGGTGCATGCCGCCTACAGGGCTGCGGTCGAGCACTCCGACCAGCCCACCATCATTCTGGCGAAGACTATCAAGGGCTACGGCATGGGCGAAGCCGGCGAAGGCAAGAACATCACCCACCAACAGAAAAAATTGAACGATGACGAGTTGCGCCTCTTCCGTTCGCGCTTCGGAATTCCCATTCCCGACGCCGAGCTCCACGAAGCGCCCTTCTATCGTCCATCCGATGACAGCGCCGAAATCAAGTACATGCAGGCACGGCGCCAGCAACTGGGCGGATATATGCCGGAGCGCAAAGTTCGCGCCATCGCGCTGAAGTCCGTTCCCGACGCCCACTTCGAAGAATTTCACAAAGGCACTGGCGGCCGCGAAGTCTCCACGACCATGGTCTTCGTGCGCCTGCTCGCGAAATTGTTGCGCGATCCGGAACTGGGCAAACTGATCGTGCCCATCATCCCAGACGAAGCTCGCACCTTCGGCATGGAGGCGCTCTTCCGTCAGGTCGGCATTTACTCGAACGTCGGACAGCTCTACGAGCCCGTCGACATGGACACTCTGCTCTACTACAAAGAGGCCAAGAACGGGCAGATCCTCGAGGAAGGAATCACCGAGGCTGGCTCCGTCTGTTCTTTCATCGCCGCCGGCACCGCGTATTCCAATCACGGCATCAACACAATTCCCTTCTTTATTTATTACTCCATGTTCGGCTTCCAGCGTATCGGCGATTTAATCTGGGCTGCTGCCGACATGCGATGCCGTGGATTTCTCGTCGGTGGCACGGCCGGTCGCACCACGCTGGCCGGCGAGGGCTTACAGCATCAAGATGGACACAGCCACGTGCTGGCCCTACCCGTTCCGAACCTGCTCGCGTACGATCCGGCGTTTGCCTACGAAATTGCCATCATTATTCAGGACGGCATCCGCCGCATGTACGTGAACGGAGAGTCCATCTTCTACTACCTGACGGTCACCAACGAACCTCTGCCCATGCCGGAGATGCCGAAGGGTGAGAACATTCGCGACGGCGTACTGAAAGGGCTATACCGTTTCAAGACTTCAGGCAAGACGGACGCTAAATTGCGCGCTCAACTGCTGGGCAGCGGAACCATCATGTTCGAAGTTCTCAAGGCGCAGCAGATTCTCGAGGAGAAGTACGGCGTCGCCGCCGACGTCTGGAGCGTGACCAGTTACAAGCAACTCTATCGCGACGCCAACGATTGCGAGCGCTGGAACATGCTGCATCCCACCAATCCCGCCAAGGTTCCCTACGTCACCCAGATTTTGCAGGGCGCGTCCGGACCGTTCATCGCAGCTTCGGACTATATGAAAGTGCTCCCCGAGAGCCTGGGAAAATGGGTGCCGGGACAACTTATATCCCTCGGCACCGATGGCTTCGGCCGCAGCGAAGGGCGAGCTTCCCTGCGAGACTTTTTCGAGGTAGACGCCAAGCACATTGTCCTGGCAACGCTGGTCGCGCTCGCGCGCGAAAAACAAATTGGCCCGGATGTTTTGAAGAAGGCAGTCCAGGAACTGGGCATCAACCCGGAAAAGGCCAATCCGGCGATTAGCTAAGTTGATTTTTCAAGAACCAAATTGGGATAGAACCAGAGGTTTGCAAAAGGGAGAAGGGCGTCGCTTCACGGGCGCAGAACATTCACAAAATGCGCGTAGCACCGTGTAAAGCGTCCACAATGAGACGGGCTTCAGCCCGGAGAGCTTCGAACCTCCTGCATGGTCGATGCCAAGGCTAATCCCAAGATAAAGCAACAACAAAAGGAACTCATTCAGTGATCGAATTCAAACTCCCCGAACTCGGAGAAAACATCGAACAGGGCGACCTCGTGCGCCTCATGATCGTGCCTGGCGCCACCGTGAGCGAAGGGCAGGCGGTAATGGAGTTGGAAACCGACAAAGCAGTTGTCGAGGTCCCTTCGTCGGTCAGCGGCACAGTGAAGGATATCCGGGTCAAAGAAGGCGACAAGATCAAGGTCGGACAAGTGATCTTCACCGTCGACAACGGCGCTGGGAGCAGTGTGGCGTCGACGCAGCCTGCTCGCCAACAATCCGATGCTTCATCCGCAGCCGCCACTCCGCGGCCCCGTACGGCCGAACCGGCCAAGACTAATCCGACTCCGGCACCGCCAGCACAAGCCACCAAGACTCCGCCTTCCCCCAGCGGCGCCCGCGAATTCAAGCTCCCCGAACTCGGTGAAAACATCTCGCAAGGCGACCTGGTGCGGCTCATGATTGCCCCGGGTACAAACGTGGCAGAAGGCCAGCCCGTGATGGAACTCGAAACCGACAAAGCAGTCGTCGAAGTGCCCTCGTCGGTCACTGGCGTGGTCAAAGAAGTAAAAGTTAAAGAAGGCGAGAAGGTTAAAGTCGGACAGGTGATCTTCACCCTCGAGGGTGGAGGGACGTCAGCAACCGAACCTGCGTCCGCACCCATGCCCGTGGAACACGTTTCCGGACAGCACGGAGCCCGCCTTGCATTCCAGGCGGCAATTCGGGCGGAGGGAAAAACGGAGGAGCAGGCGCTGCCTCCCGATCAGCCGAGAGAGCAGTCTCCGGCTTTCACCATGCCGGTGCAATTGGGCAAGGTGGCCGGAACCGAACACCGCGAGCCCGTCCCAGCCGCGCCGCATGTACGCCGCCTGGCACGCGAATTGGGCCTCGACATCTATGAGGTGAAAGGCTCGGGGCCCGGCGGACGTATCAACGAAGACGACGTCAAGGCTCACGCGAAAGCTGCATTGACCGCTGCCGTCTCGGTCGTCCAAACGCCGGCGCGGGCGGGACACTTCATCGGGCCAAAGCTGCCGGATTTCGCCAAATGGGGCAAGATTGAGCGCGTATCGATGCGCGGTGTGCGCCGCAAAACGGCAGAGCACCTCGCCGAGTCCTGGAACACGATTCCCCACGTTACACAACACGACCGCGCCGACATTACTGAACTCGAGCTATTGCGGGCCCGCTTCGCACCCAAGGCCGAAGAAGCTGGAGGCAAGATGACGGTCACCGCCATCGCGCTGAAAGTTTGCGCCGCGGCTCTCAAAGTATTTCCGCAATTCAATGCCAGCATCGACATGGAGAAAGAAGAAATTGTCTACAAGCAGTACATCCATATCGGTGTGGCGGCGGACACCGACCGCGGATTGCTGGTTCCTGTGATCCGCGACGTCGACAAGAAAAACATTGTTGAGCTGGCGGTTGAATTGTCGCAGCTTTCAAAGAAAGCGCGGGAGAAGAAGATCACGCCGGCAGAGATGGAAGGTGGCACCTTCACCATCACCAATCTGGGCGGGATCGGTGGCGTAGGCTTTACGCCCATCGTCAACCATCCGGAAGTGGCGATTCTTGGACTCTCGCGTTCGCGCACCGAGCCGGAATGGATCAATGGAAAGTTCGAGCCGCGGCTCATTCTGCCGCTCTCGCTCTCCTACGACCATCGCCTCATCGACGGCGCGGACGCCGCCCGCTTCCTGCGCTGGATCGCGGAAGCATTCGAGCAGCCGTTTCTTCTGTCGGTGCAGGGATAGCAAGCCGCCGCGGGGACTCGGGTTTGTGCGTTCGCAGACTTCTGAAGAACTCGAGGTTTGGGCTTGGTCTTTGAAGGGGCAGTCGATTTTTGGAACTTGCTTTGCAGGCGCGCGGCTTCCAGCCGCGCCATACGTTGCCATCCATCAACCGCGGCTTTAGCCGCTGAGGTGTCACCCGGGCGTCCAAGACCCAATTCCAAATGACCGACACTCCAAACCTACACATCGCAGTCGTAGGCGGCGGCCCCGGAGGCTACGCCGCCGCATTCCTCGCCGCCGACCTGGGCATGAAGGTCACGCTGATCGACCCCGAAACCAATCCGGGCGGAGTGTGCTTGTATCGCGGCTGCATTCCCTCGAAGGCCCTGCTCCACGTTGCCAAGCTGATCGAAGAGTCAGAGCAGGCCAAGAATTGGGGAATCGACTTCGCCGAACCGAAGATCGACTTGGCGAGATTACGTTCGTGGAAAGAAAGCGTGGTCAAAAAGCTTACCGGCGGACTCGGCCAGCTTTCCAAGCAGCGGTCGGTGCAGTACATCCAGGGCCGCGCGGCGTTTGAAAACTCGAACACGTTGCGCATATCCAAAGCAGACGGCGCGGACCAAACTCTCAGCTTCGATCGCATCATTCTCGCTACCGGCTCGCGCCCTGCGATTGTTCCCAGTCTCCAGCTTGATTCTCCCCGCATGATGGATTCCACGGGCGCTCTGAATTTGGAAGATGTCCCCGGCAGCCTGCTGGTGGTCGGCGGTGGATACATCGGTCTCGAACTAGGATCCGTCTACGCCGCGCTCGGCACGCGAGTTACAGTAGTGGAAATGCTGCCCGGATTGCTTCCCGGCGCGGATCGCGACCTGGTGGTTCCGCTGCACAAGCGTCTCGATAAGATGTTCGAAGCGATGCTTCTCAACACAACCGTGGCCTCGGTGAAACCTGAAAGCAACGGCATCCGCGCCACCTTCGAAGGAGCCGACGTCAAGGAACGAGAAAAAGCTTTTGACCGCGTGCTGGTTTCCGTCGGACGCAAACCGAACTCAGAAATTCCGGGCCTGGAAAAAACTCAAGTACAGGTCGGGCCCAAGGGGTTCATCCAGGTTAATCCGCAACTGCAGACCTCCGATCCTTCCATCTATGCCATCGGCGACGTCGTGGGTGAGCCCATGCTGGCGCACAAAGCCTCGCATGAGGGCCGCACCGCAGTCGAGGCCATTGCCGGACACAAAGTTGCCTTCGAACCCAACGCCATTCCCGCAGTTGTATTCACCGATCCCGAAGTTGCCTGGTGCGGTCTGACCGAGACACAGGCGCAAAAAGAGAATCGCGAAATCAAAGTCGCCAAATTTCCTTGGGCGGCTTCCGGCCGCGCCGTCACGCTTGACCGCCCGGACGGAACGACCAAGCTTCTCATCGATCCCAAAACTGACCGCGTACTTGGTGTAGGCATCGTCGGAGCCGGAGCCGGAGAACTGATCGCCGAAGGTGTCCTCGCCATTGAGATGGGAGCACTCGCCCGAGACGTCGCCTTGACCATCCATCCGCACCCCACGCTTTCGGAAACGCTGATGGAATCGGCGGAAGTCTTCTTTGGCACCAGCACACACGTGTACCGGCCGAAACGGAGCTGATCGAGAGCCGTCTGTCTCTAGACGCTGCCGGGATCCTCCGCGAACTCCGCGGCCTTTTCTCTGCCTTCTCAGCGATTTGAGGTTTTTGCTTTTTGCCCTAAGTGCGCCGCCGGATTTTACTTTCCATGCCGTTACAATAAAGTGTAATCGGGTAACGCGCCCAATTTTTAAGCCTGCGCCTGCAGCGCAAAACCGGGCGGGGAGAAAATCATGTCCTCCTTTAGCAAAAAAGTTGGCCTGCCGGTTCTTCTGCTGATTGCATTCCTGCCAATGCATGCGCAAGGCGCGTTAGACCAGGTCCTACAGCGGCCCTCTGCGCCAGCGAACTCTCCCACCCACAGTTCTGCTGATCCTTTAGGGCGCGGCACGCCCGCTGGAACGGTCTTCGGATTTCTGCAAGCGGCGCAGTCGGGCAACTACAGTATGGCGGCCCCATACCTGCAACTGAGTCCCGCCCGCAGACAGGCGGAAGGTGAACAGCTCGCGGCCAAGCTTAAAGTCGTCATGGACCGAGCTCTTGCCGGCAGCCTCAAAGACTTGAGCACGCAACCCGAAGGCACTCCCCAGGAGGGTGTCCCTCCGGACCGTCAGAAATTGGGAATCATGTCCTCGGGCGATATCGAAGCCGACTTGGAGTTGGTTCGTGTGTCAGACCCGAAGGCTGGAAAAATCTGGCTGATCTCCTCTGACACGCTGACCAAGATCCCCGAACTCTACGATCAAGTCGAGGCCCGTCGGGTCGAAAATCGCCTTCCGGGATTTCTCGTCAAGCAACAATTCGTCGGAATGCCGGTATGGCAATGGCTGGGGCTGCTCATCGCAATTCCATTGGCGGCGGCCATCGGCGGCCTTTTCCTGCTCATAATCGACTTCCCCGTGCGATGGTGGGGGCAACTTCGGGGCAGGCCGGAATTGGCCAAGTGGCGGCTGGCCTTCGGTCCTGCCTGGCTCTTCGCGGCCACGGTTGCCCATAAGGTTCTCGCAAGTTATCTGGGCATGCCACTGCTGCAACGGCACTACTACGCCCAGGTTAATTCCGTCGCTTTAATCATCAGCACCAATTGGATCCTATGGAGGGGGATTCAGTGGTTTCTGCGGAATGTGCGCAACCGCGCTCTGGCTCACGGGCGAGGCGGCACCGGATCACTACTGCTGCTGGGCGAGCGGGTCGCCAAAGCAGGTGTGTTTGTCGCAGCAGCGTTTTTCGTGCTCGGCACACTGGGATTCAACATGACGACCGCGCTGGCCGGCCTCGGTATCGGAGGCTTGGCCGTCGGCTTCGGCGCGCAAAAAACCATCGAGAACTTATTCGGTGGCGTCTCTGTGCTCGGCGACGAAGTGATTCGCGTGGGCGACGTCTGCCGCTTCGGCGATCGCGCTGGCACGGTAGAGGATATCGGCTTGCGCTCGACCCGGGTTCGGACGGAAGAGCGAACCTTGCTGGCGATCCCCAACGGAACGGTTGCAACCATCAACGTTGAGAACTTAAGCCGCCGCGACAAGATCCTGTTTAAGACGAACCTCGGCTTGCGGTTGGAAACAAAGGCAGACCACTTGCGCTTCGTGCTCGCGGAGATTCGCCGCCTGTTATACAGCCACGCAAAGGTGGACACAAATAGCGTGCGCGTTCGGCTGGTTGATATCACATCGGGATCGCACACCGTGGAGGTATTCTGTTACATCCTCACACAGGACTTCAACGAATTTGCCGCGGTGAGGGAAGATTTGCTGCTGCGGATGATGGATCTTGTTGAGGAATCCGGAACCCATTTAGCTCGTCCGTCGCAAACGCTGTATGTCGGGCGCGATTCAGGAGTGGAGAAGGAGAAAGCCGATAAGGCCGTGCAGAAGATCGCAGAATTGCGTGATGGGAAGCAGTTGCCCTTCCCCGATTTCTCAGCGGAACACATTTCCTCGCTGCGCGGATCGATCGACTATCCGCAATCGGAGTCGGTTTTACGAAACGATCAGCACGATTCAGGAGCGAAGCGCTGATCTGGCGAGTTCCATTTGCGCGCCAACCATGCCAGAAAAACATGCGTGGGGAAATAAACCACGGCGGGAACGAGAATCAAATAGGCCAGCAAGTAAATCAGCCCAGGAACAACGTGCTGTTCCCGAAAAAATGGACCGCGGGCCCAGTTGATATCGAGCTCAGGCCGCCAGAAATAGTTGATCGGAACCACGATCCAGGTGGTCAGAGTCTGAAGCTTCCATCCGTGCGGATTGTATCCCAGTCGCCCAACCGCCCACAATAAAAGTGGAGGCGTCACGAGGTGAAACAAACTCAGCAGCCGCACCAACAGCGGAATTGCAGGATCGAACATATATTCTGTGCCGCCAATGATGTGCCTGCCAGTGATCAAGGCCCCTGCTAAGTCGATGGTGTAGAGAGATTGAAATAGCAACAAGCCGGTCGCCTGCCCGGAAAAGATAAGCGGACTCTCCAGCCACAGACCCACTGCGATAAGAAAATTCCCCAGGTCGCAGAAGAAGAGAAAATTCTGCAGTCCATACTGCCGCAAGTAGAACGGCGCCCAGGCAAGGACCCACGCGGTCCAGAGCAACTTTAGCCACAGTGGCATCCGCATGGACGGCCATTGTATCCGGCTAGCGGCATGTTCGCGGCAGAGCCGAAGTTTCCACCAAGTCGACACCGGAAATTTCACTACAGACACCGCATACCAGCTCCAAGTATTTGAAAACATTAGGACAAACTTTCGTCGAATTACCACAGTAACTTGATGGCTCTTACATGCGTACCTACGATGAGCTTCATATGGGTTACCAAGCACTCCTTTTCTGTCCCGACGAAAAAACTGCCCGCACGGTTACGCAGGTTCTGAGCGAGCTGGACTTCGCCGTTGAGCCCTGCACCGAACCGTTTGTTGCCGTCAAGAAGTTGATGGCCCAGCACTTCGACGCCATCGTGGTGGACTGCGATAACGAGCAGAACGCGACGTTGCTCTTCAAAAGTGCCCATGGCTCAGCCTCCAATCAAACGTCGCTTGCGGTCGCCGTGGTCGAGGGACAGGCCGGAGTGGCGAAGGCATTTCGCATTGGCGCCAACCTGGTTTTGACCAAGCCCATTAATGTTGAACAGGCGAAGGGCACGCTGCGTGTCGCCCGCGGACTTCTGCGCAAGGGCGAACAGTCCCAGGCGGCACCCGCGCGCACTGAAATGCCGCGTCCGCTGGCGCCAACAGCGCCTGTGATAGTTCCAGCTGCCAGCGTGCCCGCCCGGCCCCAGGGGCAGGCTTCAATCTCCACAAATTCTTTTTCGCCAACCGCAAAAAGCGACACCGTTGACCCAGATAACGACGTGCTGGGCGACGACTCCGAAAGCTTTACCCAGTCTCCCGTTTTCAACGCGGCTCCGCCGGCAGCCACTGCGGCGAAGAAAGCCGCGACCCCGGCACCGGTTGAAGCCAGGCCATCAAAGACGGCAACCGGCACAATCATGCTGTCTGCAAATCCGCCGGCGCCATCCGCTTCGCGCCCATATTCTTCCCCATCCGCCACCGCGAGTGCGCCCGCGCCCGCGCGCGAGCAGCACAATGATGCTGCTAGCGCTCCCCCGCCAACCAAAGTAGCGTTTGGTCGCGAGATTCACTCCGGGCAAAATCCTCTACTGTCCGATAATCTGGCCGATCTTAGGGCTTATCCCCCCGCGCCATTGTTCACATTTGTCACCGCGAGTGCGGAAACGAGTAGCGGTGGGAGCAAGAAAATATTTGCCGCAGTTGCAGTCCTCTTTGTAGCTGCTGTCGGAAGTTACTTTGCGTGGACACAGTTCCACAAAAAGTCTGACCTCTCACTCGGAGACGCCAAACAACCAGCGGCTGCGGTCGAGCCAGCATCACACCTTGAGCCTGCCGCTTCCAAAGCGCAACGCAGCATGATCGAATCCACGCCCACTTCTGCTCCAATCGCGACCACTCCGCAACCCAAGGCTTCAGCAACGACCGCGGAGAGCAAGCCGAAGCCTTTCGAGAGGGATGCTTTCGACTATGCAAACTTCGACGACAAATCGTCCGACAGCAAAACCTCCGGCAATAAAACGTCGGCCAGCAAGTCGCCCAAGCCTTCGGCTCTGACGTCGTCACCCGACATCGAATCTGCGGCGACGGCGAAGCCCGCGGCCGCCCCTATCGTGGTGCGCAATTCCGCATCCCGAGCGAAACTAAGCACGCCGGCAGCCGACGTGCCCGCTCCCGGCCCGGTCGAAATTGCGCCAACTGCTTCTGGAGGATCGCTTCCGAACATTCTCGGCAATGGCGGCAACGTGGCCGAGCCCGTGCTCCAGACCTTGAACATTTCTCAAGGGGTCTCGCAGGGACTACTGATCAAAAAAGTTCAACCTGTCTATCCTGCCAACGCTCTCCGCATGCGCACCGAGGGAGCGGTTGAACTCCAGGCTACGATCGGCAAAAGCGGAAGCATTGTCACCGTGAAAACACTCACCGGTGATCCCGTACTCGCTCGCGCGGCCAAGGAAGCCGTGGTGCAGTGGAAGTACAAACCTTATCTCCTCAACGGCGAGCCCGTCGAAATTCAGACGCAGATCACAGTCAACTTCAAGCTGCCCAGGTAGGATAGCCGCAAGATCTCTTGGCAACGGCGCTGGCGGAGTTTACCGGGGCTATTCTATTTCTGCTGCTGGGTAGAAACAGAAGCATCCCTCAGGGGATAGAAGCCCGCATTCTTATTGGCCCGATAACGGCACGGCTGAAACCGTGCCCTGCCCAAAACCATTCGTGCCCTGCCAAACCATCCCTGACCTTCCCGAAACCATTGAGAACAGCACGAGCTTCCGGAGAGGTTGAAACCTTCGCGCACGATCTTGCGAATCTTGACGCGGACATCCTTCATATCTACATGTCCGGCGGTGTAACTCACTGTTTCTGGCGGACGCCGCACGGGCCTCGTCGCGGATTCCTGAGTTCCCGCGGGGAGACGCAACGGATGCCGGAGTTGGGGATGATGCAGTCGCCGGAGAAGCCGCTCGGGCAACTGCGACATACGGCACCGCCTGTGCAGTTGCCAACCCCGCCGCCAGAGCCTGCGCGGGGCGCCGGCGCAGCAAAACCGCCGGCGCAGCCTTCCGCGCTGAAATCTTTCTCGTCAAAGGGAGAGGGGCCCATGGGGTTGAAAGAAAGTAAACAGCATTTTCCCGAAGTGGAACGCAAGAATGCCCATGAGGAGCGAACACTGCTGTCCGCTAAAGACCTGTCAAGAACAGAGGTCAAAGATCCAAACGCGAACTTATCCCGCTTACTCGTGTTGCAGGGATTCATCCACTGCGACTTTGTCGCTCCTGCCCACTGTGATGACTTTGTGGATGGGAGCATAGCCGCTTAGGGTGATGTCGACGATGTAGTTGCCGGGATCGAGCAGGAACTCAACTGGAGTAGTCTTCTCGAGCAGGTGTTGATTGACTGCGATCTGCGCGCCTTTGGGCTGGGTTTTGACGCTGACGGTTCCCATCCCCGCATCGCCACCTTTGCCGCCGAACATCTTCTTGAATTTGCCGGTGGTTCTGATGTCTTCGGCATTGCCGAGCGGACGCAGCGTGGACGAGACTCGGGCAATTTCTCCCTGCACCAGTTGCGAGGATGCGGTTTCGTCGAGGTATCCGGCTTTGCGCAGCAGGATGGCGTGAGCTCCCTTGTCGAGCGACAACTGCGCGGGAGTCACTTTGCCGCTGTCTTTGCCGTCCACATAAACGCTGGCGCCCGCCGGACTGCTGTTGACGGAAAGTGTTGCCATCAATGGCGTGAGGTGGATGGCGACTAGAGCCTTGTCGCCGGAAGCGACGTCGACGGTGCGCGTGTCGGTGATGTAGCCAGCTTTTGCCACTACAACTGTGTGCTGGCCGGGAGCAAGCCCCGCCATCGTGTAAGGCGTAACCCAGGCGGGATCGCTTTTGCCGTCGATCTGTACCTGCGCGCCCTGCGGAGTGGAATCTATGGCCACACGTCCGGGGACAACCACAGGTGCGGCGGCGGCTTTTTTCCTGGCGGTGCGGCCCCTGGCTGGCGCTACCCGGGCGGCTGACTCGTCCTCGACGGATTGGGCTGCCGGCCGAGTTGCGTCGGGTTCAGGGACTGGTTGAGCTGGTTGATTCTGCAGCGCTGGCTTTTTCGCCGAAGTCTGTGAGGCGATGGCTGACGATGGGGACTGTGCCGCTCCGTTATCGTCGTCCGCGTTTTGGAAATGAATGTAGACGGCGATCGCTAAGCCGACGAGCAGGATAAGCGCAATTGCACCCGTAATCGAATACCCGAGCAGACGAGGAGGCACGCCCTTAATCTCGTTAATCGCCTTGTGGGCGACTTCGCGAGGCTGAACCTTGGGCTTCTCGGGCGACCGTCCGCGGAGCGTGACTGGATCGAGCAAAATTTCCGGCTGCACCGGCGGAGGCGGAGGCGCCATGTAAACTTCCTTTAGCGGAGGCAGCTCATTAATTTCCGAGAAGCTGGTACTCGCGGCGCGAGCTGGTCCGCCCTCCGCCATTAAAGGATCGAAAGCAACCTTAGGAGCTTGTGTCTCGAACGTTTCAATCGACGGGTCGTCGCCTGCCGCCGGGGACATGGGCGCTGTCTGCTGGGCGGCCGCATCGATCGTCGCATGGACAGAGGATGCATTGAATTCGCTCGAGGCGTCCAGCCGGGATTGTTTTGGAGCAGGCAACCCCGGCGTGTCAGCTCCAGCTCCTGCAGGCGCCGCTTTCGGAGTTTGCGCGGACTCCGGCTTGGCAATCGCGGGCACCGCTTTCGCAGGCGGCGCATTCGCTCCCGCTGTGGCCGGCTTTACCCCTGGAGTCGCCACCGGACGAGCGGGGGCTGCCGCGGCTGGCTTTGGTTGAGATCCCGCCACAAATTTTGATGCGGCTGCCGCCTTTACTTTGTCGGGAATAACAGCAGTTTTGCCAGCTGCGGCGGGCTTGGCAGCGGTTTGGGTGCGGGAGTCTTTGCACTTTTCCAGATCTTCCAGCAACGCTCTTCCGTTCGCGTAACGCTGAGCGGGATCCTTGGCCAAGGCCTTCATGATCAGATCGCTGAGCCCGGGATGGATCTTTGGATTGACCTGTATCGGCAGGTCGGGAATGGTCTCCAAGACGCTCTCGCACACCGCGTCGACAGTCGCGCCCGAAAACGCTTTGCGATCAGTCACCATTTCATAAAACATGGCGCCCAGGCTGTAGAGATTCGATTGGGCGGTAATTTCCTCACCGCGAACCTGCTCCGGCGACATGTAATAAAGGATAGAGGGGACCTCGTCGGTTGTTTGGGGAGCAAAGTTGCCGACGCTGGAAACTCCGAAGCTGAGAATTTTTACGGTGCCGTCCCAACCGCACATGATCTTGGAAGGCTCGAGGCTGTAGTGGAAGATTTTGTGTTCGTGGGCATGATCAAGGCCGTTGCAGACTTGGCGGCCGATGTCGAGCAGGTCCCAGATGGAAAATCCTTCCTTGCGGGCCAGCATGGTAGCGATGCTGTTGCCCTGGACGTACTCCATGGCGGCACAAAACTTGCCTTCGATTTCGCCTGCGCCATAGACGGGAGTGATGTGCGAACTGCTGAGGGCCTTGCTTCCCTCGGCTTCTTCGAGCAGGCACTTTTCGAGATCGCCCGCCTTCTCTCCGAAGGCGCTGAGTTGAATCGCTTTCAATGCGATGGTTTGTCCGCTTTGAGGGTCGTTGGCCTTGTAGACCGTGCTGGTCGAAGACTTCGCCAGCTCGCTGAGAATTTCGAAGGGGCCGATTTTCGTGGGCATTTCTTCCTGGCCTCGTTACGAAAAAAGTCCAAACGCGGCTCTAACCGGAGCCGCGCGGAGCAATGGTTCGGAGCAAGTCAAACGCTAGGATATCGTTGAAAGCATTGGACTTCGAGTTACCAAAGTAATTTAGGAGTGCAGCATTGGCGGGAAATGTGGGGAGCGACCGCGGTCCTTTATGTCCTGTTGGACATTGCTGGACCGGGTCGCGCTTTCCCGCTTCCGACACAAATCCGTAACTCCAGCCAGACTTAGGTCGTTATACCTTTCATAGCGGGCAGACATCCGTGTGACATTTGTCATGCAAGCGTGATGACGATCCCCACTGGTGAGGCAGCGGCAGAAAGGAGAGCATGGGCATGCTGTCGGTTGCTGCAGCTGGCGGAAACAAATGCTCACATTGAGGGACGCGGTTGCCGTTGACAACTGGGTTCAATTATTCTTGTCACTGACAAGAGGCGGCGTGGTGTCCAGCCCAGGTGTTTCTTCCAGAAGGTTCAATCATGACTTTGACTCGGTTTGTCACTAAGAACGCGTTGCGAAACAAGCGCCGAAGCAGCCTGACGGTGCTGAGCATTGGGTTTTCGCTCCTGTTACTCACCCTCATGATGGCCATCTGGCGCAACTTCTACCTCAAAGAAGGCAGCGAAGTATCGGCCCTTCGACTGGTCACAAGGCACAAGGTTTCATTGACCTTTTCCATGCCCAGCTATTATCGGGAAAAAATTCGGGCGCTGCCGGGAGTTGCGGTGGTCGTTCCTCAGAACTGGTTCGGCGGCGTTTATAAGGACGATAAGTCGCGCAACTTCTTCGCGCAATTCGGGACCGACCCCGAAGAGTTCTTCAAAGTCTACCAAGACTGGGAGATTCCCGAGGACCAGATCGTGGCCTGGCAACGCGACCGCGCCGGAGCCGTTGTCGACAGCAAGAAGGCCGAGGAATTTGGCTGGAAGGTCGGACAGAAGGTTATCATCGCGGGCACCATTTTCCCCACAAATCTTGAGCTCACCATCCGCGGGATTTTTAAAGCTCCACAGCCCACGCAGGCGCTCTATTACAACCAGAAATATGTTGAAGAGGCCGTACCGTATATGAAGGGACAACAGGGTTTCTACACGATTTTGGCGGATTCGCCCGAGTCGGTGGCGCGGATTGGTCCCGCGATCGACGCCATGTTCCGCAACTCGCCTCAGCCCACGAGGACGGAGACCGAAAGGGCGTTTCAACTCGGCTTTCTCGCTATGCTGGGCAACGTGAAGGCCTTCATCCTCAGCATCTGCGGAGCAGTGGTTTTCGCCATCCTGTTGGTTTCGGCCAACACCATGGCCATGTCGATTCGCGAACGTACCCGTGAGGTCGCCGTTCTCAAGACCCTCGGCTTCACCCGCCGCACCATACTTGGTTTATTCGTGGGTGAGGCGATGGTTGTGGCGTTGGTGGGCGGGGTTGTTGGTTCCGTGGCGGCCTTCCTCATCGGAGTAGGTGCGGGCAAGGCGGGCGGTATGATGGGCGCGTTACAGGTAAGTCTTCCGACGATTCTGGTCGCCTGGTGTGTGGCTGCGCTGGTGGGGTTCATCAGCGCCGTGGTCCCTTCCTACAATGCATCGCGGCTGAACATCGTGGACGGTCTGCGGCACATTGGCTGAACAAAAAATCTATGGCGATTCCTATAAGCTACAACATCCGCAACATGAAGCTGCGCAAGGGTCTGACCATCATGACCGCGCTAGGCATTGCGCTGACCGTGACCACTGCCATCTTTATTATGGCTTTGCTGGCCGGACTGCAACGTGCCTTTGTAACGAGCGGCAATCCGTTGAATGTCCTCGTGCTGCGCAAAGGTTCAACCAGCGAACTGACCGGCCCGTTCCCGGCGGAGAACTTCCAGATTTTGAAGACCCTGCCTGGAGTCGCCAAAGACAGCCACGGTGATCCGTTGGTTTCCGGCGAAGTCACGGTAGTGATCGTCCTCCCCCGCAAAGATGGCTCAGGCGAAGTGAATGTAACAGTTCGGGGAATGATGCAGGACGGTTTGGAGCTGCGTCCCGCTGTGAAGTTGGCGCAGGGCCGCTGGTTTGCTCCAGGCCAGCGCGAGATCGTGGTAAGCAACAGTATCCACAAACGGTTTCAGCACGCCGACGTGGGAGACTCGGTGGAGTTTGGCAAGGGTTCCTGGCAAGTGGTGGGTGTGTTCGATGCTGGCGGGACGGCTTACGAATCGGAAATGTGGGGTGACGTTAACCAGATGACGTCTGACTTTGATCGTCAGGGTGTTTATAGCTCTGCCTACCTGCGGGCTACCGACGCGGTGTCGGCTGAAGCGCTCAAAAACCGAGTGAGTGATGATCAGAGGCTGAAGCTGGACAGCATGCTGGAGACTGAGTACTACGCGAAGCAGACCAGTTCCGGGGCCGTGATCAGGACTATCGGCTGGATCGTGGCGGTGATCATGGCCATCGGCTCGAGCTTTGCGGCGATGAACACCATGTACGCCGCGGCAGCGTACCGCTCCAGAGAGATTGCGACTTTGCGCGTGATTGGATTCTCGCGGCCAAGCATTCTGACCTCGTTTGTGCTGGAAGCGGTACTGCTGTCCTTACTGGGCGCAGCGGTTGGAATCGTGCTGATGTTGCCGTTTAACGGCATGACGACGGGAACACAAAATCAGACGACGTTCAGCGAGGTTGTCTTCGGCTTGCAGATGACTCCTGGCGTCGTTGGAAGCGCAATCATTTTTGCCCTGGTGATGGGACTGATCGGCGGCTTCGCTCCGGCGTGGCATGCAGCACGACAGAATATTCTTAACGCCTTGCGCGGGTAATGCGTCGCTGGGTCGTTGCAACGGAAACCCGAAAACGGAAACCAGATCGGATCGTATTTCGTACTTACAGCTATGCCGATTGACGCCAAACATGAAGACTTGCAGAGCCTGCGCATTGACCGCACTCAGCGGGGAGCGGGCAACACGGCGGATGAGCCTCCGGCCTGGGCGCGCCGTTACATTGTTATTGGAATCGCTCTGGTAGCTCTGCTGAGCTTGTCGGCGCTGGCTTATCGTTTGCTGTCCGCCACTGTGCCTGAGGTGGAAGTTGTGCGCGCTACGGCAGAAAGCAGTGATGTTGGCGGTACGGTGCTGTCGGCCACCGGCTACATCGTGGCCCACCATACCATCAACGTGAACTCGAAAGTCACAGGGCGTCTGGCTTGGATTGGAGTGGAAAAGGGCGACAAGGTTAAAGAGGGCCAGGTGCTGGTGCGTCTGGAGGATCAGGAGTTCCGCGCTGGTTATGAGCAGGCCAAAGGCGCCGCTGCCAATGCCCGGGCTTATCTTGCGGAGTTGCAGAACGGATCGCGCCCGGAAGAGATCCAGCAGGCGCAACACAATCTCGACGAAGCCCGGGCTACTCTCGCCAACGATAAGCGGATTCTGGATCGCACCAGGGAGCTGGCGGGCGGAGGAGTTCTTTCCCGGCAGGCGCTGGACGACGCCACCGCAAAATTTGATGCCGACCAGCAGAGGGTGAACTCTCTGGAGAAGACGTTTCAACTGATGCAGATCGGGCCGCGCCAAGAAGAAATTGCGCGCGCGCGCGGATTGATGGCCCAAGCCCAGGGTCAGCTCGACTACGCGAAAGCGCAGCTCGACGCTACAGTGATCCGCGCTCCGGTTACGGGCACGATTCTGGAGCGCACTGCGGAGAAGGGTGAACTGATCACCGCACAGTTTGCGAGCGCGGCTGCTGGTGGACCACAAGGATCAGTAGTCTCGCTGGCTGATCTTAATGATCTTCAAGTGGAGCTGGATATCGCGCAATCCGACTTTGCCCGGCTTGGTCCTAAACAGAGAGGGATTGTTACGGTGGATGCCTATCCGGACCGCAAATACGATGGCGAGATTGCGCAGATTTCTCCGGAGGCGAACCGGCAGAAAGCTACGGTGCAGGTCAAAGTGCAAGTATTGAATCCGGACGAATACTTGCGGCCGGAGATGAATGCGACGGTGAGGTTTATCGCGAATGAACCTGCTAAAGGCTCCAGCCAGCCACCGGGCGTCTTCGTACCCTCTGCTGCTGTCCGTGATCGAGACGGCAAGAAAGCTGTGTTGATCGCTTACCACGGCAAAGCCGTGGCACGGCAAATTCGCCTGTTGAGCCAGCGCAGCGAAGGATACCTGGTAGACGGACTGGTTGGGGGCGAGAGTGTGATCACTACGGCGCCACGGGATCTGAAAGATGGAGACAAAATCAAGATTAAGGGGCAATCATGAGTACTGTCGTGGAAAACAAAGTGGCTACTGGGGCGCAGGTGGTTCAAGTCCGAAACGTCAGCAAGATCTTCAAGCGAGACGCGTTCGAGGTGAAGGCGCTCGATGGGGTTTCGATTGACATTGCTGCCGGAGAATTCCTGGGTCTGATGGGACCCTCTGGATCGGGCAAGACTACGCTGCTCAACATGATTGCCGCTATCGACCGGCCGACCTCTGGCGAGCTGCTGGTGCAGGGACAAGACATTTTTCGTTTCGGCGACGCGCAAGCTGCTCGCTGGCGCAACGAACATATTGGCTACGTCTTTCAGACATTCAACCTGATCCCGGTGCTCACAGCATTTGAAAATGTGGAGTTACCCTTACTGCTCACTAAGCTCAATCCGCAGCAGAGACGCGAACACGTGATGACGGCGCTGAAGCTGGTGGGGCTCGAAGAGCGCGTCAATCACTTGCCTAAGCAACTATCGGGCGGGCAAGAACAGCGCGTGGCCATCGCGCGAGCTATCGTAAGCGACCCGACACTGTTGCTTGCCGACGAGCCCACGGGCGATCTGGACAGCCATTCGGCGACCGAGATTCTGGAGATCCTCAAGCGTTTGAACGAAGATTTTCACAAGACCATTGTGATGGTCACGCATGATCCGCACGCGGCTTCTTATGCGCATGTGACCCGGCACCTGGAAAAAGGTATGCTGCTGCCGCCGGAATAGAGGATCGCGAATCGAGCCGCGACCCTGTCAGGCGTGAGGCCGCATTTTGGCGCTGGCATCCGGAGACGATGATCGCGGGTCCAGCTCGGCTACCCACTGCCACGCGCGGCGACCGTTTTCAAGAACTACTGCGCGGGCCTCTCCGTACTCCACCAGACGATTCAAGACTGTAGTTACCGATGCCATGGGATCTTTGTGGCGAGCCAGCATGGGCGGCAGCTTTTGTTGGATCTGCTCACACATGTCGCGGGCGCTCAGGGCCCGGTTCGATTCCATGAGAATCATACGGCACGCCTTGGTGAAGCCCGGCTGACGGCCGTTGTTCTTGCGGTCGACCAGTTCCAGTAATTCATCGTTCAAGACGCTATCGCCGAACAGGTTCGCGAGGCCCGCGATGGTCTGCTTTAGTGTTCCAATCCGTTTGACTACCTCGGCGCGCTGCTGCATCAGCTGTCGCAGTTCTTCGTGAGCCTGTCGTATGACCTGGTCCACGTGCCCATTTGCGCTTTCCGCGTTCGTGAGATGGCTGTCATTCTGCCGCTGAATCATAGAAAACCTCCCATGGGCATCTCCAGTCCGGTGTTCGGAACTTTGTCGCATTAGACGTTCGAGCCTGGTGTTGGTTAACAGAAAATCACAGGTGACCGCCCTCAAGTGGTGGTCTGGCATCCCGCCCATGCACACACTGAGGGCCTTTAACCCAATACGCTGGGAGTTGGGCTTCGGTTCCCAACATTTCATCCCAACCGACGCGGTCTTGGCAGAAAGTCCCCACAGCCGGTCGGATGGAAGACAAAAGTGCTCTCCCAAGATGAATCGCTCTCCGATTCGGGACACGCTTGGGCAGGGATAATCGTTGGTCCAAGTGGTGCTGCCACGGGGTTACCAATGCTTCCGATGGAAAAACCGAGGGGCACCTTGGTTACAACCGCACGTGAGGAACTTTCCACGTTGGCAGTGCGTGTGTTGCAGGTCGGCAGCCGAGAGGAAGGGTTTTCCCTATACCGGTGATTCTTGGCAGAAGCCAGGCCGCGCTCCGGGCCGGAACAGGACCATGTGAATTCGCCGCAAGAGCCGAAGGATGCGCTGGGACGCAATTACTGTGACCTCGTCCTGTTTGCGGATGAGACTGAAGCCCGCCCCAGCCTGGTTGGCGCGTCATCCCCACAAGCTGAACTTCTTTAGTGCCGCGTATAATGAGCTTCTTGCCTTGTTATCACGCGATTTGCGCGCATCTGACCGGCGGTGTGCATGAGTTCCAGGTTTCGATAAGTTCCAGATTCGCTTTTCTCCGAGGATAAAGGAATTTGATTGGTGCACTACTTCTACTCGTCGTTGCTGGCGCCGTGGTTTATTCGCTCCTGTCAATTCTAGCCGCATGGCGGTATCTGGCTGCGCGCCCGCCTGCGCTGAAATCCATAGAACCGATCAGTATTCTTAAGCCGCTAGCGGGACTGGACCTGGATCTTGAATCTCATCTGCGCACCTTTTTCGAGCAAGACTATGCGCCTTTCGAAATCCTTTTTGCGGTTCGCAGCGGGGATGATGCGGCGGCCCAGGTCGTCAGCAAACTGCAGAGGCAGTATCCGAACATTCCCACGCGGCTCATCGTGACTGGTGAACCTCCATATCCAAATGCCAAGGTGTACAGCCTGGAGCGCATGCTCGCCGCAGCGGCGAATGATCTGGTCGTCATGAGCGACAGCGATATTCAGGTGACGGCCGACTTCTTGCGCACGGTGGCGGCGGAGTTTCAGGATCAGCATGTCGGAGTGGCCACCTGCCCATATCGAGCGGTCCCTGGACCGAGCTTCTGGTCGCGTCTGGAAACGACCGGGATGAATGCGGACTTCTGGGCGTCGGCGTTGGTAGCAAGGATGGTCGAGGGCGTGCGCTTTGCTGTGGGCCCAACCATTGTTGCGCGGCGCAGCGTGTTGGAATCCATTGGAGGCTTCGACTGCCTCAAAGACTATCTTGCGGAAGATTTCGTGATGGGGAAGTTCGCTGCCGAGGCTGGTCACGGCGTGATCCTCTCCTCATACGTGGTCGATCACCACATCGACAGCGTTACGCTGAGGCAGAGTGTGGCTCATCGGCTGCGCTGGGTGCGCAGCACGCGGCGCTCGCGTCCCATGGGGTATCTGGGCCAGTTATTCACCATGCCGCTGCCGCTGGCTCTGTTCCTCTTTTTTGTCAGGCCGGAGTGGTGGCCGGTGCCGGTCATGGCGATTGTGATACGTTCTTTGGCCGCATATACCGTTTCGGCGCGGGTGCTGAAGACACCGTTGAACTGGTTGCTATTGCCGGTTGAAGATCTGGCCGGATTTTGTTTCTGGCTGGCGGGATTTTTTGGCAACACCATTTCATGGCGCGGTCGGCGTTACCGGCTTCATTCCGATGGCCGCTTCGAACTGATGGCTTCTTCAAGGTCCAGCGAGTAGCCCGGCATTATAGAACCTGCTGGCAATCAGCTGGGGCCTCCGGGGCTAGAGCCCGCGTCTTTACCGGCTCTGGACGGCGCCCTTCGGCTGTGCTCAGGGCAGGCTGACGGCTAAAGCCGCCGCTCCCTCTCAAACCACTCGGCCAGTTCTTAGCTGCTCTCGCGAGTCAGTGCGGTGCGGCGCGGCTCAACTTACCGTTTCTCAGGTGGAAGTTGTCTCCGCGCCATGAAACGGTGTGGCCGGCAAAGCTGGCGATCCAAATGGCTACGGCAGTGAGGTCTCGCAGTGGAATGAGCCACAGATTTCGCAACCCCTGGCGGTCCGCCAAGACCACTCTGCCAATCACCAGTGCCACCAGCAGGCGCAGAAAGGTGACGCTGGCGAACAATTCCCAGCTCCAGCGCGCGCCCTTCGACGACATCACAGTCACCACCGACCACATGAGGCCGAAGGTAAAAATCAAACCGATGTATCCGCCGGCGCGAGCATCCCTTATGGCACGGGACCAGCGCAATTGATGTTGTAAAAAATCGCGCATGCTGTACGGTGGCAGGACGGTTTCCACAACGACATCTGATAACTCCACCTTCAGGCCAAGGTCCGCGACGCGCCGACCCAACTCGTAGTCGTCAGCCAGATAGTCTGCGAACGATTCAAATCCGCCAAATCGTTGCACATCACCGCGGCGGAAAGCCAGGGTTGAACCCAGTCCAAAGCGCATGCCGCCTTCCAATTGACGGGCCGCCAGGACTCCCGTGCAGAAGTCGGTACTGATGCCCAGCGCTTCCAATCGCGAACCGAGGGTTGGAGCGGCCACGCCACGGTACAGACAGGTAACCATCCCCACAGTCGGCTCGGCGAGCGGCGCGATCACACGCCGCAGGTAGTTGCGCTCCACTCGGATGTCGTCGTCATTGACGATGAGATGATCGTGGCGCGCTACCGGCAACATCTGCGCCAGGTTGCTCACCTTGATGTTCGCGCCCAGGATCTTGGGGCAGACGATCAACTGGATTCTATGAGCTGGGAACTCGCCTTGTAGCTTCTTCACCGTTGCGATCGCCGGATCATTCGGATCGCTCGCGCCAAAGATGATTTCATATTCTGGATAGTCTTGCAGGCAGTGACTGCGAAGGCATTCGTAGATTTGCGGGTCGGTGCCCTTCAGAGGCTTAAGGATGGAGATTGGCGGCGTCGCTTCCGTAAGTGTGGGACGAGATGTCACCGCCCTTTGTTCGCGCAGAAAGACAGAGGCACTCCACAAGCAAATCAGATAATAAATTGCACTACTGATCGCGCCCATAACGGCAGCAAGCTGAATGATTCTAGTTGCGTAATGAATCATGCTCGGTGAGGCAAACTCATTCGTAACGCAGCGCCTCGATCGGATCGAGGTTCGCGGCCTTCCATGCCGGATAGATTCCGAAAACGAGTCCGACTCCGGCGGCGGAGCTGAAGCCGAAGATAGTCCAGAACATTGACATGCGGGCAGGCAACGATGGCCAGAGTGCGGGGATGCCCCAAACGATTATTGCGCCCAGCAGCACGCCGATGATGCCGCCCACCGCGGTCAGGATGATTGCTTCCAGAGTGAACTGCAGCAGAATATCCCGCTTGCGCGCACCAATTGCCTTCCGAACGCCGATCTCGCGCGTGCGCTCGGTGACACTGACCAGCATGATATTCATCACGCCCACGCCGCCTACGATCAAGCCCACGCTGGAAATAGCGAACATTCCGATGAAGAGCATGCCGGTCAGTTGGTTCCACACGTCGGAGATCGAGTCGGAGGTGAAAACGGCGAAGTTATCCGCCTTATTAGGCGGCACTTTGCGACGGCGGCGCAGCAATTCGCGGATCTCATCGACCGCCTTCGGCATGTCATCGTGGGAAGTGGCCTTAACGCTGATCCAGTGTTGCTTCATTTCAGGATGCAGCTTCCTGAATGTCGTGAGCGGCATTAACACTTTATTGTCTTCAGGATTCTTCCCGCCGCCAAAAACTGATTTAACAGCTTGGACCACGCCGATCACGGTAAAGAGTTCGCCCTCAATGTTGACTTCCTTCCCGATAGGGTCGGTGTTGCCAAACAGTTCTTCCGTGGTGTCGGACCCCAGCAGCACCACGGGAGAGTGATGCTCTTCGTCGACTTCGCTGAACCAGCGTCCGGAGCCGATCAACAAGTCGAACACATCCTTGGCTGAGGCCTGATCGCCTTCCAGAATCGTGTTCTTTGCTTTCCGATCCCCATATTTCACCGCGAAACTGCCGACACCGAGCTCTGGCCGGAAATAGCGAAGCCCGGCCGTGACCGCTTTGACGTGGGGCAACTGAGCTATGGCAAGAGAGTCTTCGTACGTCAGCTCCCTGCGGGTGCGCATTTCTTCGGTCGGACGGCCGAACTTGAAAGGCTCAATGTGAAAAGCAAAGATGATGTTGGAGCCCATGCTGCTGACCATGTTGCGGACATTGTCGTCGAGGCCGCGTCCGATGGAAGAAACGCCGATGACCATGGCTACGCCGATCACGATTCCGAGCACGGTCAGTGAGGAGCGCAGCTTGTTGCCACGGATGGTGTCGGTTGCCATCTGGACTATTTCGCCGAATTCATCTTTGCGAATCATGGGGATTGAGCAATGGGGTAATTTAAACTTGGCCTCCGCGAGGACAAGCAGGCCTTCACATTACACCCACCCGATTACACAATTGCTCATTCTTCTCTACATCTCGAAGCGCAGGGCGACGATCGGATCCAATTTTGCTGCTTTGCGTGCGGGATAGACTCCAAAAAACATTCCCACGCTGGCCGCCACAATCAATCCCGCTGCAACTGCCCACAATTTGATAGCGGAAGGCATGCCGATCAACAAGGTAATGGTTTCGGCGATGGTGACCCCCAGCAACACTCCGAACGCGCCACCCATCACCGCAAGCGTCACCGCCTCAATCAGGAACTGTAGCAGAACGTCTGCGCGGCGGGCGCCGAGCGCCTTTCGTATACCGATTTCGCGGGTGCGCTCGGTTACAGATACCAACATGATGTTCATAATGACGATTCCGCCCACAACCAGTGAGATACAGGCAATGCCGATGGTGGCGATAAAGAATGTGCTGCTGAAGTCTGCCCAGACACCTAACAGGCTGGCGTTGGTTTCGATGTCAAAACTGTCGTCGGCTTCCGGCCGGTCATGGCGGCTTGCCCGCAGCGCGGCGCGGGCTTCGTCTATGGCTACGTTGAGCGGAGGACCCGCGCTGGCGGCCTTACCGGAAATTCGAATGTTCTGATTGTGCACCCCGTACTGCTTCAGATATGCCGTGATGGGGATCATGACGTAGTTGTCCTGGCTCTGCCCCATCGTCTTGCCCTTCTTCTTGCCGACTCCGATCACCTGGTACGTCCAGCCGTCCAGGCGAACTTCTTTGCCCAGCGGATCGCTGCCCGTCATTAGGTGCTCGACAATGTCAGTTCCCACAACAATAACCGGAGACTTATTGTTGAGATCGGTCTCATTCAGCATGCGGCCGGCGGTCAGGTCGGTATCGTAAATCGGCGCCATAGAAGGCGTGATCCCCTGCACCGTGGTGTCGGTGATGGATTGCTCCGCGTACTTTACGTGCCCGCTGTTGTTGCGAACGGCTGCTCCCGCGTAAACGCAGTGGCGGCAGGCATCCCGCACAGTTTGGTAGTCTTCCATCAACAAGTCCTTGCGTTTTTCGGCTTCCAGATAGTGATCGACATTGGTTAGAGCGGGCGAGACCTTGAAGATGATGAACACATCCGCTCCTAGATTAAAAATCTTTTCCGCAACGTAGGTGTTGATGCCCTCCACAAAAGTCACGACGGCGATTACGGCAGCCACGCCGATGACCACGCCGAGAAGCGTGAGCACCGAGCGAAGCTTGTTCGCCCATAGCGATTGCAGCGCAATGCGGATGGCTTCGAGGCTATTCATGGACTGGCGCGGACTTAGAATCTCGGCCGACAGCTCTTAGCCCTGGGCGTCGGCGGCAGTTCCCAGTCTAACAGCGACTTCATCGGCCCCACGATGGATCTGGCTCCGTTGTCAATTTTGAGCCCCTCACTCTGCGGTCAGTCATCCGGGGAGATCGCATATAATGATGAAGTGGGCAGCTGGACCGGACGGCCGCTCTTGTCGCGTCAAGTGATGAGGGAGGAAAGTCCGAACTCCGCAGAGCAGTGTGCCGGATAACGTCCGGGAGGCCGGGTTCAAGCCCGGTTGACGGAAAGTGCCACAGAAAATATACCGCCTCGGCGGCAACGCCGGAGTAAGGGTGAAAAGGTGCGGTAAGAGCGCACCGCCGCTGCAGCAATGCAGCGGGCAGGGCAAACCCCACACGGAGCAAGACCAAATAGGGAGGGAGCGCGGAATTTCGGTTCCGCGCACGCGCCGGCTCGGCGCGTCAAACCTCCGGGTAGGTCGCTAGAGCCTGGCAGCGATGCCGAGCCCAGAGGAATGGCCGTCCCGCCGGAGCGATCCGGCGGACAGAATTCGGCTTACAGGTCCGGCTGCCACAAACATTTTATTTTCAGTGACTTATTGACTCGACCGAGCCGTAGTGTCCGACACGCGCGGAACTCGACCCCAAAGAATTGTTTCCGAGTCCGTGCCCGGGGTCTAGGCGTGATGCACCGCGCCCACATGCGCAATCACTGCCCCGATCACATCCGCCAACCGTGAAGTATCGGGACTCCAGGAAACATCGAGGCTAAGCTTCCCATCTGCGTTCGCGCCCGCAATGGGAGGAGTGACGAAGACCCACGGCTGGTAGTTCGGATGCATGTCCATCTCTGCCGCTACCGTCACGCGATACTCGCATCCGGCGCGTGCCACCATGCCCCGGCCATACGTGTCCGGGTGAGACTTGCGCTCAAGCGATAGCCAAAGGATTCTTGACCACGAACAAATGGATGGCCGCAATCATGGCTGCTGGGACGCTCGCAATGATCGTCGCGCTAAGTTATTTCAGACCGGGTGATACGCCCTAAAAGGAATGGGTTGCAACAGTCTTTGTGCCAATGTCCTGAGGCACGGTTCCTCTCCTCTAGACCGAATCACTTTCATCCCACCCTTTATCGCAATATTGTAAGACCGCTCGAATGCGTTCGGCCCGACGATCTTCATCTCCCAGCGGTCATTCGCCTGGGAGCCGACGATCGAGACCCGCCAATCCCCGGGCCGGTCCGCGAGCACATGCTCGATGACCGCCGCGACTTCCAGTTGCGACGCAGGATCGCCCGTGTGCTGCATCTCCACCGTCACTGCCATACCGAAAGTCTACGCCACTGCCTCGGGTCTATACTCATCGTGAGATCTTTCGTGAAAGGAGAGTTGCAGTGAAGATTAAGAGTTTTCTACTCGTTCTGATATTCGCTCTGACGCCCGTGACGTGGGCACAAGAACAACCCGCGCCTCCCGGCCCCGGCGTTGGAGACCAAATGCGGCACGAGCATCGTCAACAGATGATGGAGATGCACAAGCAGACGATGGAGGCCATGAAGGCCGACGTGGAGAAGATGAAGTCTTCTCTTGCGCAGATGAAGGCTAACGTTCTCACGATCAAGGATACGAACGAGATGGCACGCTGGCGGAACAACGTGGATATGTGGGAAACGCTGGTAGGCCACATGGAGCGGATGCAAAAACACATGGAGTCCATGGGACCCGGCATGATGCACGGCCACGGCAGGGGCGGCACGCCTCCCTCTCCTGCGACCGAAAAGAAACCCGAGTAGGTGCAATGCTTCAAATACGGTTGGACCGCTAAGTATCGCTTCGCCGCCGCCCGTAAGTGAGAATGGAACCTTCAACCCAAAACCTTCGCTCGGGCGCGAAGGTTTTTCTTTGTGTGCCGAGCATGTTCGACAGTTCGGGGGTGAAAGTCCCTTTGACAACTTGATGGAAGTGAAGTCAT